>Ga0209342_10007755_pt1 | contig 10786 bp, 10 predicted proteins | sample RifCSP16_2_FD_184023 | JGI IMG/M metagenome (GOLD analysis project Ga0209342, IMG submission 184023) | Soil microbial communities from Rifle, Colorado - Rifle CSP2_sed 16_2 (SPAdes) (version 2) | ecosystem: Environmental > Terrestrial > Deep subsurface > Rock core/Sediment | place: Rifle... | reverse complement strand
GCTTGCCGCATGATCCAGACGGGAGTCACGTCGACCGGCTCGCGCCGGCACGCTCTCAGGAATCGGTACTCCGCCATCTCCACCTCTCAAAGGAAAGGGACGTTCTTAATCTTTTTAATACGAAATCGGAGATGCGATCCACACGTTCAGCAAAAGAAGAAGTAGCGAGAATTCCGGGTACGTCCCTGGCTGTACAAAAAGTTCAGGAACGTCCCTTTGCTTTTTCGTCGCGGGTTACTTGTCCTTGGCCGCCGCGGACTTCCCCTGCTCGACCGCCGCCGCCAGCCGGCGTTTCGTGCGGATGGGGACGTAATCGCAGAACGGTTCCTCCTGGAGGTAATCCTCCAAAACGGCGTCGGCACGGGCGCGGCACCCGCCGCAGACGTTGAGATATTCGCACTCCCCGCAGCGCCCCTTGTACTTCTCGAACGCCCGAAGCGATTCGAACAGTTCGGAGCGGTACCAGATCTCCCGGAAATGCTGCTTCTTCACGTTCCCCGCGACCACGGGGAAGTAGGAGCACGGCTGGACGTTCCCTTTCGAGTCGATGAAGGCGATCGTCTGCGCGCAGATGCACCCCTTCCCCCCGCCCGTGGAAAAGGAGAGCGTCCTCGGCTGGATCGTGTGCCCCTCCTCCTTGGCCTTCTGCAGCCGGACCCGGTAGTAGTGGGGGGCGCAGGTGGGCCGGACGAGCATATCGGTCTCGTTCTTCTCCATCTGGTAGTGCCAGGAAAGGATCTCCTCGTAATCCTCCTTGCTGATCAGTTCGTTCATGATCTCCTCCCCCCGCCCCGTGGGGACGATCATGAACATGTACCAGGCGTGGGCGCCGATCTTCTTGGCGAGCCGGTACGTCTCCGCGATGTCGTGCTGGTTCCGCTTGGCGAAGGAGGAGTTGACGATGAACTGGATGCCGTTGCGATGGAACGTCCCGGCGGCGCGCAGGGTGGCATCGAAGGCTCCCGGCTGCTTGCGGAAGTCGTCGTGAACAGCCGCCGTGGATCCGTCGAGGGACAGGGAAACGATCTTGATCCCGCTCTCCTTCATCTTCTCGCAGATGTCGTCGGTCACCAGCGTCCCGTTGGTGGCGATGCACATCCGAAGGCCTTTCTCGGTCCCGTATTTCGCGATCTCGAAGAGGTCCGGGCGCAGCAGCGGCTCCCCGCCGGAAAGGACGAGGACCGGGCTGCAGAAGGAGGTGATGTCATCGATCAGTTTCCTGGCTTCCTCCGTCGTGAAGTCGGTGTCGTGCGAGACCATGGAGGAGGAGGCGCGGCAGTGGATGCAGTTCAGGTTGCAGCGCCCGGTGACCTCCCAGGCGATCCATTTCGGGATGAATTCTTCCTTGGCCACGCAGGTTCCTCTCTTCGGGTCTGCACCGACGCCAAAAACCGTCCTGCCTCGAACGCGACAACCCTCCTATTATAATCGATGAAAGGCCCTATTTCGCCATTTCGGCGTACTTCCGGGCGTTCTCACGGTCGCCGACCGCCTCGTAGGACTTCGACAACATGCCCGCCGCCTGCTTGGTCGGGAGCTGGTCCATGCTCCGGGACAGTTCCGGAATCGCCTGGCGGTGTTCGTTTTTCTGGTAGTGAAGCGCACCGAGCAACAGGTGCGGCTCGAAAAACTCGTCGTCCAGGCGCACCGCCCGCCGCAGGGCGCTTTCCGCGTCGGCGTACTCCTTCCGGATCAGGTGCACGCGGCCGATCGACGAGGGAAACGGCGCCTGGGCAGGCTCCCGGGCGGCCGCCGCCTGGTATTTGGCAAGCGCCTCCCCGTATCGTTTCTCCTTCAGCAGTTTGTCCCCCTCGTCGGCGAGGTCGTACGCCTTCTGGACTTCCCGAAGATGCGCGGTCTTCTGGAGGAAAATCGTTTCGTTGAACGTGTAGTTCGGATTTCTCACCGTGCCCGGATAGCGCTTCGCGATGTAGCCCCGGGCGTTCTCCAGCCTCTCCTTGGAGACCGGGTGGGTGCGGAAGATCCCCTCCAGGAACATCGGGTTCCTCCCCCCTTCCAGCTCCTTGTAGAAATACTCCTGGAGCTGAACCGCCCCTTCCGGGTTGTACCCGGCCTTGACCATGTAGTCGATCCCCAGCCAGTCGGCCTCGCGCTCCTGCTCCCGCGAGAAGCCGTTGTTGACGAGGGAGGCGGTGATGCCGGACAGTTCCATCAGCCCGGTGCTTCCCCCCGTGGCGATCGACACCCCGGCAAGGAGCACGTTGGACGCCAGCGCCCGCTGGTACCCCGCCAGGGAATGCTTCGCGGTGACATGGCCGGTCTCGTGTCCGAGCACCGCCGCCAGCTCCGCCTCGCTTTTTAGCCCCACGAGCAGGCCGCGGTTGATGACGATGAATCCCCCGGGCAGCGCGAAGGCGTTCGGGACCGAGGAATTCAGGACCCGGTACCGGTAGGAAAGGTCGGGGCGGTGCGACACCCCGGCCAGCCGCATCCCGACGCCCTGGACGTACGCCTCGAGGGCGTTGTCCCGGTAGAAGCCGCCCTGCTGCTGCACGGCCGGCCCGTAGGCTTTCGCCCCCAGGGCGACCTCCTCCTCCGGGGAGAAGGAGACGAGGGAGAGTTCGGACCGCCCGGTGACGGGGTTGACGGCGCAGGCGTACACCGCGAGGGCCAACGCGGTGAATGCGACTAAGGATAGGGCGAAGCCCCGCAGCGGCCGATGGTCCATCCTCGCACCTCCTCGATCTTTTCTGATATTGGATCATTTCATTATTCCATGCGTTCCGGGGCGCGGGCAACGGGGGGTGCGCTTTGGCTGCTGCCCCGCCCTCTGGTATAAAGAGAAAAGAAGAACAAGGGAGGGGGCCCGATGGGAAGAAAAAGGAAAAAGAGGATCAAACGGTCGCACCCTCCCGGGACGCTTCCGGGAACATTGGTGGCCCATGCAGAGGCCGACGCGGTGCCGGTGCAGATCTTCATGTTTTCGTACGATCCGGACCGTTGCGAGGAGCGGGCCTTGCGCCCGCAAGAGATCCCGTCCCTTGCCGTCCCGGAAAACGGGGTCCTGTGGCTCGACATCTGGGGGCTTTCCGACCCCGGGGTGGTCAAGGCGGTGGGAGACCGGTTCGGCTTCCACCCTCTCGCCCTGGAAGACGTCCTGAACGTCCCCCAGCGTCCCAAGGTGGACCGGTACGAGAATCACCTGTTGATCGTTTTGCGGGAAGTCCGGTATCCGGAGGAACCGGAACAGGTGAGCCTTTTTCTCTCCGACCGCGTCGTGGTGACGTTTCAGGAGCGGGCGGGAGACCCGTTCGATCCGATCCGGGACCGCCTTCGGAAAGGGCTCGGCAGGCTCCGGACGGCGGGGGCGGACTACCTCGCCTATTCGCTCTGCGATGGCATCGTGGACTCCTTCTTCCCGACGCTGGAGAAATTGGGTGACGAGGTGGAGGAGCTCGAGGAGCACGTGATGGCCTCCCCCTATCCCGAGACGTTCCGCGACATCCGCCAGTCGAAGCGGAGGCTTCTCGAGGTCCGCCGCGCCGTGTGGCCCGCCCGCGATGCCATGAACGAGCTGTTGCGCGAGGACTCCCGCTTCATCCGGCCCGAGACCCGGGTCTTCTTGCGGGACTGTTACGACCACACGATCCAGGTGATGGACATGGTGGAAACGTACCGGGAGATGGCCTCAAGCCTGGTCGATGAATACATGTCCTCCGTGTCGAACCGGATGAACGAGATCATGAAAGTGCTCACCATCGTGGCGACGATCTTCATCCCGCTCACCTTCATTGCCGGGCTCTACGGGATGAATTTCGACCGGGAGGCCTCCCCGCTCAACATGCCGGAGCTTGGCTGGCGGTACGGCTACCCGTTCGTACTCCTGGTCATGGCGATCACGGTGGCGGGGATGCTCTACCATTTCCGCAAGAGGAAATGGCTGTAGGCGGCCCGTGCTTGCCGGGGGAAAGCCTTGGCGCCGTCCCCCGGCGGGATCCCGGGGGAAACCGCAGGGAACGCAAGAAAGGCCGCAGGAAGGAGGATAAGACGATGACCGCGCCCGTGTTCGCCCGACCCAAGGAGAAGGTATCGTTCGATCCGGCCAGGTTTGCGGCAAAGCCATTGTTCGAGAGCCCGGAGATGAAGGTCATCCAGGCTGCGTTCAAGGCCGGCCAGTTCATCCCCGTCCACATGCCCGATGTCCACGTGGTCCTCTACATCCTGTCGGGGGAGGGGGAGGTCGTGGCGGGGGAGAAGCGCCGCCATGTCCGGGAAGGGGACCTGGTCGTCGTCCCGCGCAAGGTGGCGCGAGGCGTGAGGGCGAAGACCGACATGGTCGTCCTCCACGTCGTCTCCCCGCCTCCCACGGAGGCCGACCACGGAGACATGGCGGCGAGGATCGCCCGGGGGGATTTCGAACTGCCGGCGTGAGAGGAGCCGAAGGGAAGGATCCGGGGGGCTTGACAGCCGCCTTCGTTGTCGGGAGGCCCGGAGGGAGCAGATCGCCGAGGCGGCGCTTGAGCTGCCGCCGCCAGGGGATCAAGCGGCTGAGCGTTGGTGCGGTCGCCCGACGGATCGGGGTCGTCCCCTCCGCGGTCTACCGTCACTTCCAAGGGAAAAAGGAGGTCCTCTCCGCCGCGGTCGGGCGGATGGGGGACCGTCTCCTCGAAAACGTCCTCAAGGCGGGCTCCGCGGAGAAGAACGCGTTGGAGCGCCTGCGGAGGATCCTCGGGTTCCACGTCAAGACGATCCGGGAGGGATACGCGGGTCCCAGGATCCTCTTCTCGGAAGGGATTTCCGGCGGAGGGGCGAACCATCGGGAGGAGGTCTACCGGGTGATCCGCCGCTACCTGGACCGGGTGGCGGAGGTCTTCCGCCAGGGACAGCAGCGGGGGGACATCCGCGGGGATATCGACCCGGTGGCAGCGGCGGTCAGCTTCATCGGGCTGATCCAGCCGGCGGCCACGCTCTGGTATTTCAGCGACGGCAAATTCGACGTCACCCGCCACGCGGAGAGGTCATTCGCCCTGATCGCGGATTCGATCCGGGCGGAATGATTTGATTTTCGTATTATGGTGAACCTCTATTCACATAATGCGGATGCGATTGTTCGGTGCCTGTATAAAAATACAATGAGATATCCGGGTCCGGGAGGGCGGGGATGAAGCATCGGAACGTGGTGCTGGCGGGAGCGGTCGTATTGGTCCTCGTCGCCGGGTCGGCGGTCTATCTCCGTTTTCGCGGGGGAGAAGCCGACGGTGCGGTCCGGGTCTCGGGAAATATCGAGGTGACCGACGTGGACGTGAGTTTCCGGACCGCCGGCCGCGTGCTGGAGCGCCTTGTGGGCGAGGGGATGACCGTGTCCGAGGGACAGGTTGTCGCCCGGCTGGACAGCGCGGACCTGGAGCGGGAGGCAATGCGCAAAGAAGCCGAGCTCAAGGCGGCGGAGGCCGCCCTCCGGGATCTCGAAGCGGGCTCCCGGCCCCAGGAGATCGCGGCGGCCCGGGCAACGGTGGCACGTGCGCAGGCCGAGGCGGACCGGCTCGCGCGCGATTTCGAGCGCTCCTCCGCCCTGTATTCCCGGGAAGTGATCTCCGCCCGGGAGTACGAGGCTGCGAACGCCGCCAGCGACGTGGCCGGAGCAAGGCTTCGGGAAGCGAGGGAGGCACTTCTCCTGGTGGAGGAGGGACCGAGAAAGGAACAGGTGGCGCAGGCACGCGCCCAAGTGGACCAGGCGCGGGAAGCCCTGAAGCTGGCAAAGGTGCGTCTCGGCTACGGGACGATCACCGCCCCGTTGTCCGGCCTTGTCCTTTCCGAGAACGTCGAGGCCGGGGACTACGTCGCCCCGGGGACACCGGTGGTGACGGTCGGGGACCTTGCGAACGTCTGGCTGCGGGCCTACATCGAGGAAACCGACCTGGGGCGCGTCAAGGTGGGGCAACCCGTCGAGGTGACCACCGACACCTACCCGGGGAAGAAGTATGCCGGGCGTGTCTCCTTCATCGCCTCGCAGGCCGAGTTCACGCCCAGGAATGTCCAGACGCGGAAAGAACGGGTCAGGCTCGTCTACCGGATCAAAGTCGACATCCCCAACCCCGAGAGGGAACTTAAACCCGGCATGCCGGCGGACGCGGTCATCCGGACGGAGGACAAGGGAGGGGGCGCGCGTTGAACGCCATTCGCGCCGAGGGGCTATCCCGCAGGTTCGGCGACACCGTCGCCGTGGACCGCCTGACCTTTGCGGTGGCCGAGGGGGAGATCTTCGGACTGGTCGGTCCCGACGGCGCGGGAAAGACGACGGCGATGCGGCTTTTGACCGGGATCCTCGACCCGACGGAAGGCGACGGGTGGGTCATGGGACACTCGATCCGCACGGAGGCGGGCAGGATCCACGACAACATCGGGTACATGAGCCAGCGGTTCGGGCTGTACCCCGACCTGACCGTGCTGGAGAACATCCGCTTCTACGCCGATCTGTACGGCGTCCCGAGGGGGGGCCGGCAGGAGAAGATCGAGGAGCTATTAGGGTTCGGCAACCTCACCCCGTTTCGGCACCGGTTCGCGGGAAACCTCTCCGGCGGGATGAAGCAGAAGCTTGGTCTGGCCTGCGCCCTCGTCCACACCCCCCGGGTCCTGTTCCTCGACGAGCCGACCAACGGAGTCGATCCCGTCTCCCGGCGCGATTTCTGGCGGATTCTCTACCGCCTCCTGCGGGAACGGGTCACGATCTTCGTCTCCACGGCCTACCTCGACGAGGCGGAGCGGTTCCAGCGGCTGGCCCTTCTCCACATGGGGGGTTTCCTTGCCGTGGGGACGCCGGAGGAGGTGAAGGCGCTCTTCCCCGGCGCGATCCTCGAGGTGCGGTGCGCGGAGCCACGGCGGGCGGCGGAAATCCTGCGCAACGAGTTGCCGGGCACGGCGGTCACCTTGTTCGGGGAACGGGTGCATGTGGGGGTTAAGGATCCCGACCGTGCGGTCGCCGGGGTGGAGAAGGCGCTTAAGGGGGCGCAAATCCCGTCCTCGTCGATCCGCAAGATCGAGCCGTCCCTCGAGGATATCTTCGTCTCGATGGTTTCCTCCGGAAGGGAGAGGGGCCGGTGAGACGCCCGTCGGAAGAACACGCCGTCGTGGTGCGCGACCTCGTGAAACGGTTCGGCGCGTTCACCGCGGTCAACCGGGTGAGCTTCGAGGTGCGGAAGGGAGAGGTCTTCGGCTTCCTGGGACCGAACGGCGCGGGGAAGTCGACGACGATCCGCATGCTGTGCGGCCTGCTCTCCCCGACGGACGGCGAGGGGACGGTAGCGGGGTACGACCTGCGGACCGAGCCGGAGGCGATCAAGCAGCACATCGGGTACATGTCCCAGCGGTTCTCCCTTTACGAGGACCTGACCGTCGAGGAGAACATCGACTTCTACAGCGGGATCTACCGGATCCCGGCGGAGCGGAAACAAGTCCGCAAGGAGTGGGTTCTCGCGATGGCGGGGCTTTCCGGACACCGGAAGACGAAGACCGCGTTCCTGTCCGGCGGCTGGAAGCAGCGGCTTGCGCTGGGCTGCGCCATCCTGCACGAGCCCCCGATCCTCTTCCTGGACGAGCCCACCTCCGGTGTGGATCCGATCAGCCGACGCAACTTCTGGGACCTGATCTACGATCTTTCGTCGAAGGGAGTCACCGTCTTCGTGACGACCCACTACCTGGAGGAGGCGGAGTACTGCGACCGTCTGGGGCTCATCTACCGGGGGGAACTGGTGGCGCTGGGGACGCCCGAAGAGCTCAAGACCCGGCTGATGAAGGAAGAGGTGGTGGAGATCCGTGTCGAGCGGCCCCAGGATGCGATCGGGATTCTCGAAGGGGTGCAAGGGGTTTCCGGGGCGGCTCTCTTCGGGAAGGAGATCCACGCAGTGGTGGGCCGGGCGGAGGAGTCGGTGCCATTCCTGCGGTCCTCCCTGGAGGGAGGGGGATTCCCCGTTGCCCGGATCGAAAGGATCCCCCCTTCGCTGGAGGACGTCTTCGTCTCCCTCGTCGAGGAAAAAGACCGCAAGGCCGGGCCGCTTGCGGAGGTCAGGCGATGAACCTGCTGCGCGTCCGGGCAGTCGCCCGCAAGGAGTTTCTTCACATCCGCCGGGACCCCCGGAGCCTCGCCATGGCGATCGCCATCCCGATGCTGATGCTCCTCCTGTTCGGGTACGCCCTCACGCTGGACGTGGACAACGTTCCCCTGGCGGTGTGGGACCAGAGCAATTCCCCGGAGAGCCGGGAGTTCGTCAGCCGGTTCGAGGGATCCCGGTATTTCGCCGTTCGCCTGCGGGGTACCGGGTACCACGACATCGAGCGTGCCATCGAGGCGGGGGACGTGATGGCCGCACTGGTCGTGCCCCGGGACTTCACCGCCCGCCTGGCGGCGGGAAAGGCGGCGCCGGTCCAGTTCCTGATCGACGGCTCCGACTCCAACACCGCGACGATCGCGCTCGGGTACGCGGAAGGCGTGACCCGCGGGTATTCGCGGGACGTCGCGCTGAAGGAGGCGAGGGTCGCGGGGGCAGGCGTTCTTCGCGACCCCCTCGAAGTGCGCCCCCGCGTCTGGTTCAACGAGGACATGGAGTCGAAGAACTACATCATCCCCGGGCTGATCGCCGTGATCATGATGGTGATCGCGGCGATGCTCACGTCGCTTACCGTGGCGAAGGAGTGGGAGCAGGGGACGATGGAGCAGCTGATCTCCACGCCGGTCACCCCCCGCGAACTCGTCCTGGGGAAGCTGATTCCGTATTTCGCTCTGGGAATGGTCGACGTCGCCCTCGCGGTGGGGATGGGGGAGTTTCTCTTCCACGTCCCTTTGCGCGGAAGCGTGCCGCTCCTCTTCGGGATGACGGCCCTTTTCCTGGCGGGGGGGCTCTCGCTGGGGATGGCGATCAGCATCACCACGAAGTCCCAGATGCTGGCCAGCCAGCTCTCGATCGTCCTGACCTTTCTCCCCGCGTTTCTGTTGTCGGGATTCGTGTACGCCATCGGGAACATGCCCGGGGTGATCCAGGTGGTCACCTACGCCATTCCCGCCCGGTATCTCGTGACCATCCTCAAGGGGATTTACCTGAAAGGGATCGGCCTGTCCGTCCTGTGGGCTGACGCGGCTCTCCTCGCCGTTTTCGGGGCGGCCGTCTTCTTCCTGGCCAACCGGAAGCTCCGGAAGAAACTGGTGTGAGGGGGGATCGATGTTCGAACGGCTGCACCACATGCTCATCAAGGAGTTCCTCCAGCTTTTCCGCGACGCGAAACTGCGCACGATGGTGTTCTTGATGCCCCTCGTCCAGTCCCTGGTCTTCGGGTACGCGGTCACGACGGACGTCCGCCATGTTCCCACGGCCGTCGTGGATTTCGATCAGAGCGTCGCATCCCGCGAGCTGCTCTTCCACTTCTCCGCCTCGGGGTATTTCCGGTTCGTCTCGCAGACGCGGGACGTGGACGAGACCACCCGGCTCCTCGACGGGGGATCGGTGGGCGCGGTCCTCCGGATCGACAGGGGGTTCGATGAAGACCTGCGGGCGGGAAGGACGGCGACGCTCCAGGTCATCGTGGACGGTACCGACTCGAACACCGCCGGAATCGTGCTCGACTACTCGGGCCGGATCGCGGGGGAGTTCTCGGAACAGGTGCTCCTGACCCGCTTCGCCCGCCTCCGGGGGGAAGGGCGGCTCCCGGGTCGGGTCGAACTGGCGTCACGCGCCTGGTTCAACGAGAATCTGGAGAGCCGGAATTTCTACGTTCCCGGCGTGATCGCCCTCATCGTGATGGTCATCACCCTGATGCTCTCCAGCATGGCGGTGGTGCGGGAGAAAGAGGTGGGCACGATCGAACAGATCCTCGTGTCGCCGATCACCCCCGCCGAGTTCATCCTCGGGAAGACGCTGCCTTTCGCCCTCATCGGGTACGCCGATGTCCTCCTGATCGCCGTGATCGGGGTTCTGTGGTTCGACGTGCCGATCCGGGGGAACCTCCTCCTGCTCCTCGTGGCGACGACCTTCTACCTCATGACCACGCTCGGCATCGGCCTGTTCATCTCCACCGTGAGCCGGACGCAGCAGCAGGCGATGATGAGCGTCTTCCTGTTCTACTTCCCCGCGGTTCTTCTGTCCGGTTTCATGTTCCCCATCGCGAACATGCCGGTCCCCGTGCAGTACCTGACCTATGCGAACCCGCTCCGGTTTTTCCTTGTCATCCTGCGCGGGATCTTCCTGAAAGGGGCCGGACCGGTGACGCTGTGGCCCCAGATGGCGGCTCTCCTGGCCATGGGTCTCATGACGCTCCTGTTCACGACCCGCAGGTTCCGCAAAACGATGTCGTGACCGTTGTCAGGGAGAGGTTTTGACGGGGAGGTGGTTTTGGGATAATCGATATGTTGACAAGGATCAATCCCGGGAGGGTGGCGACGAGCGAAAATGGCGGCGTCGGGATCCACCGACAGACCCTTGGAAAACCACGCGGGGAAGGAGGGGAACATGAGCAGGATGGCAAGATCCGGAGGCGTCGCGGCGGCGATCATCCTCTTGACCTGGATTTCGGCGGAGAGCGCCCTCGCCCATTGCGACACGATGGACGGGCCGGTCGTCATCCTTGCGAAGAAGGCCCTCGAAAAAGGAGACGTGACCCTCATCCTGCCCTGGGTGGCCAAGGAGAAGGAAGGCGGGATCCGGGAGGCCTTCGACCTCACGTCGGCGGTCCGGGGGAAGGGGGCGAAGGAGAAGGAGCTGGCGGACCGGTACTTCTTCGAGACGCTGGTGCGCGTGCACCGCGAGGCGGAGGGTGCGCCGTTCACCGGGTTGAAACC
>Ga0209342_10007750_pt1 | contig 10793 bp, 8 predicted proteins | sample RifCSP16_2_FD_184023 | JGI IMG/M metagenome (GOLD analysis project Ga0209342, IMG submission 184023) | Soil microbial communities from Rifle, Colorado - Rifle CSP2_sed 16_2 (SPAdes) (version 2) | ecosystem: Environmental > Terrestrial > Deep subsurface > Rock core/Sediment | place: Rifle... | reverse complement strand
CGCACTCGCCGCGATTCGGCGCCGGGCTGCTTAGACGAACGCCCCCGAGCCCGCGATCGTGGCCAGGACCAGCGCTATCGTCATCACGAACAAACTGAGCCTCATCTCTTCCTCCTGGCACCAGTTTGCCAGCCCCCTCTCGCCGTTTTCTCGCCAGGAAACCTGTGCCCGGCGCAGATACGGGAAGAGCGGCCCGAAGGCCGCTCTCAGAAGCGAACTGTGGTGATCGGCCGGCTAGCGCTTGCCCTTGCCCGCTATCTCCCGGCAGATTTCGTCGAACTCCGGGATGTCCTCCGCCCCCACACCCTCGGATACGATGTCGACGTACTTGCGGTAGCAGAAAGCGGCCGCCTCCATCTGCTCGGCCAGGATGTAGTTGCTCATCAGGCGGTACCAGGCCGCCTCGTTGTACTCATCCGCGCTGAGGATCTGCTGGCAGAGGTCGGCGCTGCGGGTGTACTCGCCGCGCTCCGTATGGGCAGCGGCGAGGGTGGTGAGCAGGCGCATATGCTGCTCCTCAAGCTGCCATCGCATCGTCTCCACCCATTCCGTGTAGAACTCCTGGCCGAAGGCGCCCGTGTAGAGCGTCAACGCCTTCTCCATGGCGGCGACCGCTTCGTCGCGCTCCGGCGGCAGCGCTTCCGCCTGCTTGAGCCTCTCCTGGAACTCGTCGACGTCGAAGCGGAAGCTGGCCTGGGGGTCCAGGATGTACCTGCCGCTGTCCTTGGCGATGCACTCCGGGTAGAGCGCCTGCCGCAGCCGGTAGAGGTTGGAGTGGAACAGGCTGCTGGTCTTCTCCTCCGCCAGGTCCGGCCAGAGGGCGGTGACGATCTCCTCCTTGCGCAGTGAGCGGCGGTTGCAGAGGAAGAAGAAGAACATCTCCTTGCTCTTCTCGCTTCGCCATTCCAGGTCCGTAACCTCGCGGCCGTTGGTCTCGACGCGCAGGTGGCCGAAGCCGAATGCGGCGAGGCCGTGGGTCGCCGCCTCTGCGACGGCGCCCTCCGGGCCGGCGGCGGGTGCCGCGGCGCTCTTGACCGTCTTCAGCATGCGAGCGTAGTAGCCGTCAGCCAGCTTGTTGGCGGCGGCGTACTGGACCAGCAGCGGACTGCGGGCAGCCTCCAGCTGGAGGAAGTGGTCGTAGCCCAGGTCCTGTACGAGCTTGGCCACGGCGTCCAGGCAGTCCAGGGCCAGCCGCTTTCGTTTGAGGGAGAAGTGTACCTCCGCGAGGTGAAAGTAGGCCTTGGCGAGCTCCCGGTTGGCCTCGCCCTCCTTCAGGAGGGTGATCGCCTGCTCCAGGGTGGAGGCGGCTTCCTTGGCCTGGCCGCGGTCTCGCTGGATCAGCCCGATTGTCAGTGTGCAGAGACCGATGATCTCGGAGACGCCGCCGCGCTCCTCGGCCTCCCCCATCGCCCGCTTGGCCCAGGACTCCGCACTGCTGATGTCGGCCATTAGCCTGTACGTATTGGCGATGGCGTCCATGCCGTAGATATGAATGTAGGCCTCGTCCAGGCCGGCGCCCCGCTCCAGGGCTGACTCGTACATCGCCAACGCATCGGAGTATTGGCCCTTGTCCCGCCTGATGTCCCCGAGCCCGACGAGCAGGTACGTCTCATACCTTGGGCTCGCCTCCAGTTTCGCCTTGTCCATGGCGGAGCTCCATACCTGGTCCGCCCTCTCGTAATCCCCTTCCAGGTAGTAGATGAGCCCCAGGTTGTTGAGCGTCTGGATGAGGTTCGGGTCATTGCCGAGCTTCAGCCAGCGAGCGCGCGCCCGCTCCAGGTGACCGACCGCCTCGCTCAAGCGGCCGAGGTGGGCCAGGCCGAGGCCCAGCCGGTCGCTCACGACGGCTATGTTGTAGGCGTCGCCCTGCGCCTGGTAGATGTCCAGAACGCCCTTGAGCTCGTCGAGCGCCTTAGCGAACTCCCCGCACATGCCGTAGGTGATCCCCAGTTCCTTGCGGGCCTCGGTGAGGAGCGATGTCGGGCTGTCATGCTCCAGGAATATAGCGCGTGCCTTGCTCAGTACCTCTTTCGCTTCGTAGTAGGCGCCCTTCATGCGCAGGCACATCCCTTTGATCACCAGCGCCTCGCCCAGCGGGGTAAAGTCTTTTTCCGCCTCGAAGGTCTGAATTGGGCGGGAGAGGACGGCGAGCGCCTGGTCCAGCTGGTTCAGGTAGTGAAGGACGCGGGCCTTCCAGAGGACCAGCCTGGGCTGGGCGTCCAGCTCATCCGCGGGGATAGCCTCCAGCCAGTCCGCGAGCGTATCCCACTTCCCTTGCTCGAAGAGCTCCCGGCCGACGCGCTCCGTGACCTTGACGATGCGTTCCCAGGCGCCGGCCTGGAGGAGGTGATATACGGCCTCCTCCCAGAGACGCTCGCGCTCGAACATCGCCGCCGCCTTCTCGTTCAGCTCCTGGAAGCGCTGGGGCTCCTCGGTGCGCAGGCGGCAGACCAGGAAGGCGCGGAAGAGCTTGTGGTAGCGGTAGCGCTGCGAGTCCGTTCCTTCGCGCGCCACGAACAGGTTGCGCCGCTCCAGGTAGGCCAGCATCTCCTCGCTGTTCTCGATGCCGAGCAGTTCGTTCAGCCAGTCCGGCTCAACGGCGCGCGGAAGGGCGCTGGCGCTCAGGAACTCGCGCACCTCCGGCGGCTGGACGCTGAACTGCTCCAGGTTGATGTACTGGAAGAGCGTGTCTGAGATCTTGAGCTGTTCCAGGTAGATGGAGGTCCTTGCGGCCTGGACTTTGTCTACCATGAGGATGAGTGCCGCCGCCCAGCCCTCCGTCACGTCGGCGAGGTGCTGGGCGTCGTCCAGCGAAATCTCCTTGTTGAGCACGTCGCGATAGAGCTGTGCAACTTCGTCGCAGGAGAAGGCGAAGTCCGTCGCCTTCACCTGCGCCACCTCCTGGCGCACGACCATCAGCGGCAGGATGGCGAGGTCCGGCTGGGTGCGCGTGACGAGGACGACGTGGCAGTCCGCGGGCAGCCGGTACAGCCAGCCCTCAAGGACCTGCCGCAGCTCCGGCGGCGCCTCGTCCAGGTAGTGGAAGTCGTCGAACACGAGGACGAACGGCCGGCCGACCTTCTGGACGGCTGCCACCATGAGGTCTACCCAGCCCTCCTGGCTCACCTCGCCGGGCGCGGACAGCGCCTCCTCGATCCCCTGCCCGAAGGCAGGGAACTGCTCCCTGCCGCTGGCCAGCCAGTACTTCAGGAACGTGCGGAGCTCGCGGTCGCGCTCGTCCAGCGCGTACCAGCAGACAGGGGTGTCCCAGGTGCGGGCGAAATCGAGCAGGAGGGTGGTCTTGCCGTAGCCGGCGGGGGCAGTGACGATGGTTATACGCCTGGACAGCTGCTCGGACAGGAGGTCGATCAGGCGCTGGCGGTGGATGATGGCGGGACGGCGAGCGGGCAGGGTGAGCTTGGCCGGATACGGCACCGATGCCGGCTGCTGCCTCCCGTGCACGCCTGTGGGTTCTGCCATCACTGCTCAGGCCCTTCGAATATAGAGTGGGGCTTGCCCTAACGGTAAGACGACAAAGAAGGGCCCCTGTTACCCAATACGGAGGCAGATTCGCAGCCGGCCAGGGCGGGAAGCCGGCGCGAGGAAGGAGGACTGCCTACGGGGAGAGGGAGGCAGGCTAGCGGAGCAGGCCGCTTCTCAGCGACGCCCACACGCCCAGCCCTCCCCCGAGGAGTCCGAGGGCCACCCCCAGTTCGGGGCCGGCAACGAACGCCGCCAATAGCCCTACGGCAACGCCCGATACTGCGAACACCACCGGAGTCAGGGGATGAAGGCGCCTGCCTTCCGCCGCCGCGAGGGCCTGGAGGTCTTCGGCATCAGGGGCGTCTGACTCCGGCTGCTCGAGGCGGTAGCCGCAGGCGCCGCATGCGGCGGCGGCATCCGCTACCGGTTGGCCGCAGTTCGGGCATTGCGGGTCTTCGCTCATCTGGCGTCTCCCTGGCCGCCGCGGCCAGTCGCAAGTAAGGACTGGAGCCGGGAGAGGGACTCGAACCCCCGACCCGCGCTTTACGAAAGCGCTGCCGTTCATTATAACCCGTCGGCTGGAGGCGGTTTGGGGCCAGTTTCGTATCTAGAATGGGCGCGCACGTGGCGCCGCGGCGGCGCGCGTGGGCTGACTTGCCGACAATTTGGTTGGCAAATGGTCGGCAACGGGAGGCCTCGATAAGTGGCGCTCCTGTGCTGCGGGGGGGGGGATCTCCTTGTTGGTGATGGATGACACCAGCTCGGCGCCGGTGTCCCGTCCAGTGACGCTTGCTGCGACGTGTCGAGTTGACGCACGCCTGTTCTATAGATATACTGGCGGGCAGCCTACGAACAAATGTACGAGGAGCGGCCGATGCCCTTAGCCAACGCGCTGGAAAGCCTGGAGTCGGACAAGGAGCTGGGCCCGAACTTCGTGGAGTGGCGCCACCGGGCAGGCGGCCGGGACCGGGACTCCCGGCGACCCGCACATGTGCCTGGCGCTTGCGCGGTGGGACGAGGCGCAGGGACGTCTTGCCCAGGCGGCGGCGCTCTACCGGTCGGCGCTGGATACCGGCATCGGAGGCGAGGGACAGGCCTTCGTGCTGCCGCCGCTGGTGCGCATCTACCGCCGCCTCGGCCGCTGGGACGAGATTGAGCGCCTGTTGGCCGAAACGCCAGAGCGCAGCCTGCCGCCCCGATGCAGGGTTGAGGCGCTAGTGGAACTGGCCAAGCTCAAAGAGCACCGTCACCGCGATTTCGTCGCCGCCCAGGCGCTCACCCGCGAGGCGCTGTCGCTGCCTGAGGTCGTGGCGCTGAGGACCAGACCGCCCGCAGGCACGCGAGAGGCGCTGGAGCGTCGGCTCCTGCGGCTGCGACGGCGGGCGGAGGCCGGGTCTCGGCCACGTCGCGCACCGGGCGGCGTGTTCAGGACGTGCTGACCCTTGTGAGGGCATGAAGACGGCGAAGGGCTTCGGGAACGACTTGGCGATGGGCCACACGCCGCTCGTCCATCGCGGCGCTACTGTGCCGCGGGAGGTGCGCCAGCGAGACACTGGAGGCGTAGATCGTGGATTGGGCGACGTCAGGTAGTACCGAGGGATCGTGGTGACGTTGGGTAATGGTGGCGAACTGCGCCTCAATGATATGGTGACACGTGTCGTCGCGCGCTCGGTGCAGTGTCAGCGCGGCGTCCTCATCACTCTGCGGAGTCGGTTGGGTTGACCCATGCTTGGCGTGGCAGTGCTTGGCAGCCTGAATATGGACCTCGTCGTCGAGACCCCCCAGCCGGCGGGCCCAGGCGAGACGCGCGAGGGGACCCGGTTCTATGCGACGCCGGGAGGAAAGGGCGCCAATCAGGCAGTCGCAGCAGCACGAATCCTGGGCCAGCGCGCACCCGTGACGATGGTCGGACGGGTCGGGCGCGACCCCTATGGGGATGAATTGATCGCCTCCCTGCAGGCCGCCGGAGTCGGCACCAAGTACGTCCGCCGCGATCCAACGCGCAACTCTGGGGTTGCCGTGATCTTCATCGACGCCCAGGGCGAGAACTACGTCAACGCCGTCTACGGCGCCAACGGCTGCTGCGATGAGCAGCAGGTCGCCGACGCGCGCGAGGCTTTGAAGGACGCAGCAGTGTTGCTTGTCCAGCAGGAGATACCGCTCGACGTCACGCTCAAGGCGATGACCGGCGCACGCAAGTCGGGCGTTACCGTCATCCTCAACCCAGCTCCAATGCGCTCGTCGCTTCCCGACGGGTTCCTCGCCGCCTGTGACTTCCTTACACCAAACGCGCACGAGGCGGCCGAACTGAGCGGCTTCCCGGTCGACAGCGTCGACGCCGCGCGTCGAGCGGCGCTCCAGATCCGGCGGACTGGCCCAGCGACTGTGATCGTGACATTAGGGCACCTGGGCGCGTGGGTGGAGGGCAAGAACATCTCGGAACTCGTGCCGGCCCCCAGCGTTCCCGTCGTCGCCACGGTCGGTGCGGGCGATGCGTTCAACGGGGGGCTGGCGGCTGGCCTCGCGATGGGGCTGGATCTCCTGGAGGCCCTCCACCTTGGCGTGGCGGCCGGCGCCCTTTGTGTCACGAGGGCGGGCGCCCAGGAGGCGATGCCGACCTTTGCGGAGACAGAGCATCTCCTCGGGCAGGAGTGATCGGCGGCCATGGCGCCGCCCGGCGCGGCCCTAGCTGCTCAGCGCAGCCAGCCGCCCGGCCAGCGCGACGGTGCGCGCCGCAAGGTCGCCCAGTTCGAGCTCCCCCACGCCGGCCAGCGTCACCGACACTCGACCCTGCCACGGCGCCGTCCAATGCTCGGGAATGCGGCTACCGGTCAGCCCCCAAAGGCCACCGACCGTCGCGCCGTTGCAGTCGGTATCCCAGCCTGCGGCAACGGCGTCGCCGATCGCTCCCGAGTAGTCGTCCGCGTGCGAGAGGAGCGCCCAGACAACCAGGGCCAGGTTGTTCAGGGCGTGGATGGGCGGCAACGAGGCGTATCGTTCGTGGATGCCCTCGACGGCGTCCAGCCGTCCCGCCAGTGATTGGGCGAAGTTGACCGCATCCCATGCGCCGCTACCCTGCGGGATCTCGCGGCAGGCGGTATCGAGCGCCTCGTCCAGTGTGTCGGCGGCGGGGATGGAGGCGGCGAACGCGGCGATGAAGGCCGCGGCGTGGACGCCCTCCCCTCGGTGGGAGAGCGAGGCATCTCGACGGGCCAAATCGGCGGCAAGGCCTGGCCGGCCGGGGCACACCCAGCCGTACATATCGGCGCGGATCTGCGCGCCGATCCAGTCGCTGTACTGGTTGTCTGAGCACTCCGCTAAATCGAAGCCCGCCGGTGCTCCGTGGGCGAACATCTCATCGGTACGCTGCAGCAGGGTGCGGTAGGCCGCCCTCTCCGCCGTCCATGTGGCCGCGGCTGGCAGAAGGCGCAACCAGGCGCGGGCCACATCCACCGTCGACAGGTCGAGACCGTGCTCCTCCAGGAGCATCAGGGCCAGCACCGTGTAGTTGATGTCGTCGTCCCACTCGCTGCGCGTGAACTCGCCGCGGCACGCCTGGCGGCCGGTCAGTTCCACGAGTGTGCCCTCGATCAGCGGTAAGTAGTCGCGGAGCGGCAGGGCATTTGCCCGGCGCAGGTAGGAGGTGAGCGCCTTGGGTCCCTGGGTCAGGGACAGCACCTCGACTGCCTTGCCGAGGATACACCCCGAGACCCGCCCTGCCCAGGCGTTCCGGATCCGTGCCGCGTGGTCCGTGGCTCGGGTCATCAAGCGGCCGGTCCGCGCGATCGCCATCTGCGCGCCTTTGGTGTACGGCCAGCGGTCGACATCGGCCCTCCTCGTAACTTGACCAGCGGCGAGCCGCTGCCGACCGTGCCGTAAGCGATGTTCACACCATCGCTCGTCTTCACGTAATGGATACGCGGCCCGTCCGTCATTCTCGCCAGCTCACCTCGTACACCCGCACGCGCACTTCGAACCCCTTCGCGTGCCCTACTTCGCGTCCAGCGTCGCCAGCAACGTGCGGGCGTCCCGCATGCCCACGCTGTCTCCGAGCGGCTGGAGGAACGCGATCGCCTTCTCAATGTGCTTCCGCGCCTCGTCCCGCTCCTTGCGCTTGATGAGCAGCCTGGCGAACTGAAACTCTATCCCAAACCGGAAGCCTTCCATGTCGCGTGGCAGGTTTGCGCTAAGGTCGGCAAGGGAATCGTAGGCAATCTGCGAAGCCTTTCGCCCTCGGCCGATGACGAAGCGCGCGTTCCGGGCAAGGAAGGCGAGCGATACCTTCCCTTCGCCCGTGGCGATTTGCGCGTACACCGAGGCCCTGGTCATAGTTGCCCCCATCTCGGCGTAGCGTGAATGCACTTCACGGCCCTGGCGCTCGCTGGACTCCAGTGACCCGAAGAGGCGAGCGTCTGGCAGAGGTGCTGTTCTGCGACCAATCTGTAGATCGGGTCCGGAGCAACGTCTCGTGCCTGCTCTAGCTCAGCAATAGCTCGCGCAGAGTCACCGCTGACGCTGTACGTGGCCGCGGCGGCGGCGTGTGCGAACGAACGCGCTCTGGCGCTGTCTGTTCCGATGGCGAAGTCCATCAGGTTCTTCGCCACCGCCCGCGACTTCAACAGGTCCCCGGAAAAAAGCCGGCCAGTCGCTGCGCCATATCCAGCCTTCAGCCGAATGTAGCGCGTGTCCCGTTCGTCGGTCAGCCGGCCTACCAATGCGAGCGCCTGTTCGCTTGAGGCAACGCTTTCGTAAGAACGCCCGGCCAGTCCGTCAGGCCTCCGGCGTCTCGTAGGAACGACGGATCGGCAAGAAGGGCAGCCCCCGAATGTGTCCCGGCAGAAAGGGCCTCGCCGTCGCGACGGTGAGCGCGTTCCAGTGAGGTTGGACGGCGGTTGTGCGCTTGGGCTGGGCGGCTGTCAAACGGGCGCCGCGGCTAGGGTATTGACCCGATGACGCGGCGGTACTCGTCCTCAGTGAAAGCCTTCAGCGTGGTGGTGTGGATAGCGCCCCGGGAGGCTATCGAGAGTACGGTGGCGGCGTACACCTCATCGCTGGGGAACTCCGCGACGACCAGCGCGTCGTAGTCCCCCATGACCATGTAGAACTCCTTCAGCTGGCCACCGGCTGAAGCGAAGGCCTGCTTGGCGGCGTCGAGGCGGCCGGGGCTCTGCTTGATATCCTTGATGCCTTGATCCGTCCACTTCAGGAGCGCTATGTAGGTCGCCATGCCTGACCTCCTTCTGATTTGGCTCGAACAGCGGCATTGTGCGCCTGGGCGAGGCGGCTGTCAACGGGCTGGGGCTGCGGACCCCCACGGCGGTTCCGGCTTTGTTGTAACGGTGAGCGCGTCTCGGCGTTATACCATTGGCGCTTTCTGAGTCTCATCGCCGCACCCCCGCGACTACATGGACTTGGGAGCGCCGCTTCCTTCGTGCGCCCGGGCGGGGACGAGGTCAAGATAAGCTAGACTCGGGTCGTCCTCCGTGAACCGAATGTTTCTAGCTGCTCCGGCGATCCGGCCCCTTCCTCCGGTCCACCCCACTCCTGCGATCCGGCACTGGGATTTTCGTGGGATCGGAGACCACGCTGCGATCCGATCCCGATCTGCGATCTGGGCCCCTCCTGCGATCCGGCGCTGGAGCCTTCTTGGAATCGCTCACCTTCTTGTCAGGCATGCTTGCCCCCCTTTGCTTCCCCGATGGCCGTCACTCGTGCAGACATCGGCGCAACGGGGCACCCTTGCTGCCAAATCGCCGCGATTGTGCGCTTAGGCTGGGCGGGTATCAACGGTGCGGGATGCGCCGCCCATCGGCCTACCTGCTGTCCGCCGGCGGCAGCTTCCTGCACCCGCTCCTCTGAACCAGGCTGGTCCGGGCGGGGATCTGGGAAGGGGTCCTCTTGCCGTGGCTCAAGGGGCTTTAGCGGTCCCCGAAGTCCTGAACGCACCAGCGGAGATCGCCGTTGACGTAGCAGCCAACTCCGATCTCCGCAATCTGGAGGCCCATCATGTTTGAATAGTGGCCGGGGCTGTCCGCCCACGTCCGGACGATCGTCTCCGCCGCTTCGCTGTAGAAGCCTCGGTACAGATTCTCCGCCAGGTACTTCCAGCTGGTGTAGCCAGCGGCCTCGGCGCGGGACACCAGCGTGGAGCCGTCCGGACCTTCGTGGGCGAACCAGTCATACGTGGCCAGAACCGCCGCATAGCTATTGGCAGACCCATCCAAGGCGCTGTTCACGGCCAGCGGCGGCAGGCCGGCGTTCGCCCGCAGCTGGTTCGTTAGGGCGTAGACGGCGGCAGCGACTTCGGGGTCCGCACGGCCCTGGAGCGGCGGCGCGGGCGAAGGGACAGGTGGAGGCTCCGGCCGTGGCGGCGGCGGCGCCGGCGCGGGCGCAGGTGCCGGTCGCGGGTTGGGAGCGGCGGTCAGTGCGGGCGTCGGCGCAGGTGCCGGTCGCGGGTTGGGAGCGGCGGTCAGTGCGGGCGTCGGCACGGGCGTGAGCGTCGGCACGGGTGTGGGCGTTGGCGAAGGCGCAACGACCGGTACGGCCTCGGGCGTGGAGGTTGGCCACAGGAGATCGTCGAGGACATTCAGCGGCGGGGCGAACATGCGGGAAGCGACAGCGCGGGGCTCGGCGGTGTCGCGAGAGACATTGGCGGCCCAAGCCACAGCGAGCAGGCAGACGCACCAGCAGGCCCAGCGAATGAGATTGGCGGGCGATCGCGACATCGATGAATCATTGGACACGCTCAGATATACCCTTGCCGTGTCCAACACCAATAACCGGGAAACAAGGGCGCCGTTACACGCCGCTGACGCGATCGTGCGTTTGTGCTTCTCGGGGTTGGTCTGCTCATTCTTGCTTGGGCCGCCTCAGGTACAGGTATGCTTCGCCGCGCACCCGCCGTGGCCGGATACCTAGTAACCGCCCTCTTCGTTCTCGCAGCTGTCCGGATTGGTCTCAGCATCGCCGTCATTGCGTTCGACTTGTCGCCGGTCTCGACTGTGATACCGATAGCCTTTGGCGTACTGGCTTGGTGGCTAAGACCAGGACGCGATGCGACCTGACACCCAAGTGCCGGTAGTAATCCTCACCGTGGCAAAGTACGATGGGGCGGCCCGCTGGGCCGCTGGCTACCCCACACATGACCGCGGCCCAGGCGAATCGAGAGCGGGAGGTGGTGTATCGGGCAGCGTCGAATAGTCCTGCAGCCTTCCCCTGAGAGCACAGGGGGTCTTCGAGTCCTGATGGGGATCGTCTTCTACCCGCGAGGGGGCAGCGCGCAAGTGGTGCGTTACTTGTCCCGAGCCCTG
>Ga0209342_10007748_pt1 | contig 10795 bp, 15 predicted proteins | sample RifCSP16_2_FD_184023 | JGI IMG/M metagenome (GOLD analysis project Ga0209342, IMG submission 184023) | Soil microbial communities from Rifle, Colorado - Rifle CSP2_sed 16_2 (SPAdes) (version 2) | ecosystem: Environmental > Terrestrial > Deep subsurface > Rock core/Sediment | place: Rifle... | reverse complement strand
CGTAATTTAGGTGCCGCAATCCCGATGCCGACACGACCATTTGTGGTATCTATATTTAATACATTTGTCGTTAAATCCGCTTTATTAAATTGAATAGCAGTAGTGCTGTCTGCGGGGGCACTAATGATAGTCTGCGTTGTGGAGACTTGGATTGATTTAACAGTTGCATCAGTATCAGCTGCTATTATCCTATGTAATACAGAATGATCAGGACTATTTAAAAAATCTGTGGATAAAGGTTGTGCAATAGCCATATAATAAAGAATTATCTTTACGCCATTATTATATCACGAGTACTCGACTTTTAACCAATTTTCTGGAGTTTTTCTTTTAAAATAGTAGAAGAGGTTCCTTCTGTTATATTATAGACTCAGCTCTACTACAAATACCGCACCACTATTGAAGGCTGCATCAAAAGCTATTGCCATAAATCACAAAAAACCCAGAATAATCTCTGGGTTCTCCATCAGGGACTTACAAAAAGATGCGCGTTGCACGGATCTCCCGCCCCGATGGAGAACCCAAAGACTGCAACGCGCTTCTCCTTAATTATAACTCACGCAAGGTATTCATGATAATTTCTTGTTTTCCCGTTCTGCCATAAATATCAGGCATTCCTTCGCCGTGCACCGCCCATTTGTCATAATACGTGGTTCCTGCGTCTTTTACGCCTGTTTTGCCTGTTTTAGGAGAGACAGTAGAGTACCACCAGTGAAATGAAAATGATAATCCTGTACCTAAACAACGATATCCACGCAGTTCATTAGATTCATTCTTCGTTAAATATCCCCTTCTATTCATGTCATAATCCTCTCCCCCGCCTGGCCAAAACACCTCATCCAACCATACTCCAGGAATATTACCTTTCACTTTATCTAGTGCTTCCCGTTTAAATACTGGACACCACATACAAATCCCATCAATTATATGGCCTTTTCCTATTTCTTTTACCATTTTGTCATATTCTTCTTCTGTAAATTCCTCTTTATAATCCCATCCAGGATGATTCACGGGAATATCTCCAGAAGCGCGAGGATTACGCGGTGATGATGGATTCACGCATAATGCCTGTTTATCATACCGTTTGAACGTCTCTATAATCCCATCCCACCATTTTACATTTAACATTTCCACATCATCATTCATTAATGTTACGAAAGGCGTATCAGACAGGCGTATGCCCCAATTACATGCCTTCGCAAATCCCAAATTACGATTTGGTCTTATATGAACATCTACCAAATCATCAACCTGTTGATAAACTTCATTTTGATCCACTAAAATGACATAAAAATTTGGAGGCGTATGTTTATGCAATTTCTCCAATGATTTACGCAAATCTCCATAATTAAGATGAGGAATAATAAATGTATTTTCTTTCATAATAAAGCATCATATTCCGCCAACATGCGGTTTAAGGGATAATTATCAATGACGTATTGCCGATATTCTTCTGGTATATATGTCGGATACATAATTTTAGCAGAAGCCTTCTCTGGATCATCCCATAACCATTCTTTAGGCCAAACATTCTCCGCGCCATAAAAATGATGAACTACTGGTATTAACCCTTTCATTGCCGCTTCTCCGATGATATACCCGAATGCTTCTTTAAATCCTGAAGTAAGAAGAAAAGTTTTATCTTCCAAAAATTCATTCACATCTGGCACTTCATCATAAAAGGTAACTTTCAGATTATTGCGCTTTATAAAATCCAACACATACGCCCTGCGCCAATTTCGTAATTCTTTTCCCACCGCGTGCAATTCGTAATTAGGAAGTTTTAATAAAACAAGAAGCGCAAGTTCAAAACATTTTTTTTCGTTAAATGGGCCGAACCATGCAATTTTACGATCGAAATGTTTACGAAACGTAAATTTCTTGTCGTCAATACCATGCTTGATAGAATGGATTTTAAGATGTGGATATCGTTCTGCAAAATGCATATAAGAATCGACATGATCCTGTATATGCTGAGCAACGAAAATTAAATCGTGAACCCATATCCAATTTACATTAGTTGCAGCTCCAACCCATCCTGTAATATCATGACAACGAACTATTATTTTTTTATTTTTTAATTGACCTCCTGAAATTTGTTTCCATATATTATCTTCCTCATGTGATGCTCGTGCAATATCATTCCCAAGATCATCAAAAAATAAAACATCTGCATTTATACAAAGTTTAGGATCAAACATTTTATCACGCAAAACAATATAACCTAATGATTCCCAATGAGCAATGAGATCTTTTGTGAAACGAAAATTATTAACATCAAAAACAGCGATGATCATGTTATCTTTTTTAAGCCACTAATAATATTATTTCTTTTTTTCATCTTTTTCTTTCCTATTTTTCTACTTTTTAGTATCTCCTGAGTCCATGTAATTTTTCTTCCTTTAAAATCCTTTCTATAACGGGCGCGCAATTTAGAATTTTTTCTCCAAAATTTTTGCATCGCACGACGTTTTTTCTTATTACGTTCAGGAGTATAATCATACGTTAAATGACAACTCCTACATAACTGAATGAACCATGCTCTCCGATTATCGCCCTTTTTATTATGAAGCATCGACCAATCAAAACAATCTGACTCATCTTCACATGAAGGATTTTCACAATGATCCGCAAAACCATAATTATTTCTTAACCAGGTATGTAACCATGTTATATTAGTAATTTTATTTCCTTTCCATGAAGGATGATCCTTACCATAATAATGAGGAGGATTTCTTTTCATAGCGATTCCCAATGCTCAATCAACATGCGGGAGAACTTGAACATCGTATTATCAAACATCACTATCTCCATAAAATTTTTCCTTTGACAGCATTTGTCGTGAAATTATCGTCATATATCTATCGTCTATCCGAATTAATGTATGAAGCAACCAACGTTGTTCACTTAAATTATTCAATACAGTTTCTAAGGGTTCCATAGTTGCACTATCGTATTCATCTATTTTAAATTTATACATAAAATCACCATCCTTTCTTTATACAATCGCAGATATAATCAACATCCTCCAAACTCACCTTCATATTGATTGGGAGACAAGTATATCTTGATTCAACCCAATCCATGTTTGGAAGATCATGTCTGCGTCCCCCGAATATTTTATATGCGTCATTCCTAATATGCACCATATTGGTTTCAATATCATAAAACTTGCACATTTTGGCGAATTCATCGCGTTTTTCGACCAAAACAGTCACTAACCAATATTTATTTACATCCCCATCAATCAAAGTGATGCCGTTAATTTCTTTCAAATTGTTCTTATAACGCTCAAAAATCGCCTTCCGATGCCTCAAAACCTCATCATAAACCCTCAAACCAGCTAAACCCATTCCCGCGGCAATATCGGTCATCTGTCGTTTATAGCCTAAAAGAAATATATCGAAAGTCATCTCTCGCTCCTTATATGCTTGCCATCCTTCCGCCCGTTTCTTTACACGATCTATCCCAAACCACCTTTTTAACTTCGCCACCCGATACTCTTCAGGATCATATACCGTGAGCATACCTCCATCGCCAGTCGTGATGCTCTTGATCGCTTGGAAAGAATTACATACATAATCTCCGTTAAATACACCAAGCGCCTGACACGCATCTGATATTACTTTAATGCCGCGTTCTTTCAACCCCACTTCCATTTCTCGCGGGATGACTGATTCGATTCCTCCCATGTGGACATTAACGATTGCTTTTGTTTTTTCAGTAATTTTTCTTTGTACATCAGCAAAATCGATATTGAGCGTATCTTTTTTAATATCCGCGAAGACCAATTTTGCCCCCATGCGAAGGAGAGGGATATTTGTCGCGCTACAGGTATAGGGCGTTGTAAGAACTTCATCGCCAGGTTTAATACCCGCAAGCTCATATGCAGTCTCCAGAGCCGAAGAACCTGAATTAAACGAAAGAACATATTGTTGGTTGAATTTTTTAGCAAACGCCTGCTCGAATTGGTCTACCTTTACACCTTGACCTATCCACCTACTATGCAAAGTATCCATCACTTCATTTCTCATGTCATCATTGACATAAGGATAGAATAAAGGAATTCTATATTTTTCTTCCATATAATTTTCGAAAATCAATTATTTGAAATCTTTTTCTACAATTACATGGTAAGCATAATGGTTGAATATTTTTTATATCATCTCTTCCTCCATAATTTAACGGTATCACATGATCAGCAGTTAATTTAATAAAAGGCTCCTTCCTATTACAACATAGACATCTATAGCCAAATTTTTTTTTCAAATCTTCCCATTCATCTAATGTATGATTACCTCCATTTTCCAATCTCCGAATAACCCTTCTCCTTTGCCAAAATGACCGTTCTTTTTTATGTAAAGATGCATATTTTTTAGCATATATCCTATTATATTTTAAATACCAATCCTGACTCTTATATTGCTTTCTTGATTCTTTATTTTTCTTATACCAATCTTCTGTCCATGACTTCAATTCACACATACGACACGAAGAACGAAATTCTTTATTCCTATTTTCTTCATTTCGATAACGGAAAAATTTTAAACTATTTAATTTAAATTTCTTGCATTTCGAACATCTTCTTAATTTTTTATTTCTATAAAATATTCTCTTCATATCATTTGCATCAAACGATTACGATGTTGAAACAACACCATCAATTCATGACATCGAATTTGAAATGTTAATTTATTATAAGCAATATTATTAGCTCTTCCTTGTATATGAATTCTTCTCTGCCAAGAACAGGGAGAATCTTTATCTAAATAATATTCTATTTTTTTTAAACAATCTTCAATATCTGAAAAATATATAACACCATCACCACATTCTTTTTCCATTTGAGGAGTAAAGCGCACAATATGAAAACCTCCTGCCAACATTACACAAGCAGTACGTACCGACCAATATCCTTCACATGAACAATTAGATACTCCTAATATTATTTTACTTTGATTAATAATCTCATTTGCTGCTTGATCAAATGCAGGACCATGCACATTTTTAATTCCCCAATTTTTCCAACTTTCTGGATTATTGCCCCATACATGCAAATCAAATTTTTCTTGCACGGCAAGAAGCAATTCTTTCCTCATTTCCGCTCCATAAGGAGTTCCCATGAAAGTAACATCATAAGGTTTAGTATGATCAATCGGCGGATCAAAAGGACGGAATACTTTTTCATCTCCCGCATGAAGAGGAAAATAATAAAATGGTAATCCTTCTTTTTTAAAACGTTCTCTTCTTCCCAATTCTTCGCCTAACCATAAATCACATTCTTTAATAATATTATAAATTGCAGGACGGCGATCACAATTATCGAATGTCCAAAACCACACTGGTGCTTTAGTTTTTGATTTCCATTCACGTATCTTTTCGGGACTCACTTGATTACCATTAAATGCAAGAATAAGATCAGCTTCAAGAACTGATTCCTCATCATTCACTGTAACCTTGATAGGCCAAAATTCTTCCCATCTAGGATAAGTGTGACCTCCATAATAAGATAAAGTATGGTGAATATTAACTTCATCTCTCACTTGACCTTCATTCAATCCATCGTTATAAAACATTGAGATATTCATACAAATTTAGGATCAGTCCAAGAAGGTTTAAATCTTAAATTTGGATTTGGTAAATTTAATTTTGCATACCAGATATCAGGACTCCCTACTCGTACAATTCCCCATTTTTTTTCAAACATACTGCGATTACGTGCCAAATAATCATCAGCCTCAGGAAGCGTAAATGTTCCTGAGATCTGACTAATATGATACGCAAACACTCCACGCCAACGTAGAGGCTCAACACCAGCAAGCACACACTGGTAGAGCCAGTCCGAATCGCCATTTGAACCCCATGGATCATATCGTTCATCCCATCCGCCAATCTTTTCCCAAAGAGATTTTTTAAAAAGAAATGGATAAGAATTCCCTGATTCCATTTTCTCCTCCCGCAACTCCAATGCCATCTTCTCAAACTTTACCCAATCAAATGTATCAGGAGTGGTTCCACAATCGCATTTTACAAATGGCGGCGCATAACCCCTCCCAAAACGATCTGGTTCCATGCAATTCATTGAAACTACATCGCTCTCCAAGTGCTCAAATATCTCCTCCCAATTCAGCGGCAATACTGTATCATCATCAATAAGCATAATCCATTCATTGCTTGCTTTTCGCGCCATAAGATTATTCGCATGCCATTGGCCTTGAATATCTGAAGCAATTACATATGTTGCGGGCAAATCTTCATATCCTTCAATATTCAATGCGGGATTCACACATACGATGATTTCATGTTTTTCTTTTGAATACTTATGGATAGATTCAAGACAAAGTTTAACAAAACCTTTGTCGGTTTTTGCGTATACGGGAATGATAATTGATATTTTCATAATTCTTGAGTAAAAGGCGATTCTATATTATGCCGTTCATGAAAATAATTTTCATCATTTAAAAGCGTTGCAGCACCGATATGGATAATAATAGTTTTATTGGTATAACACATTATACTGTTTGCTTCTCCTAATCTTCTCCCAAAACTCCATTGATGATATATTGCCCTGAATCTCTCATCGTACCCTCCCATTTTTTCAAATAAAGACCGTCTCATGAGCATCAATCCCGCATCATTCCACATGTTTATATTTTCTCCTTTCCGCAATCCTTTAATTTGTTCTCGTGTATAAGGATTCTGTCCTGGCATAATCACATCTCCATTTTGTGATTCCATTTCTTGAATAAGCGTTTGGAGCCAGCCTTCCTGCACAAACACATCATTATGCAAAAGACATATATACGGATAAGATACAGTAGATAATTTAACGCCCATATTTACCGATGCCGCATATCCTATATCTTGTATCGTAATATGTTTATCCAATTCAATAATATTATATTTTCTGTTCAATTCTCCCACAGGATCATTATCAATCAATATCAACTCATATTCTTCTCTATCAGTATATGCTTGTACTGTTCCTAAACACGCACTGGTAATATGGCGAGAAATTTTTAAACGATCATACGCTACTACGATAATCGATGTTTTATTCATAAAACAATTTTCTCCGCGCAAATCTGAAAATTTGGATACATATCATGCACAATGTAATCATCCCGAATCCAAAGCACTTTAAAATCAGTTTGTTCCAATATCCATTGTAGATATTTCCGCGTATATCCCCAATAATGCGTATCGTACAGCGTGCGATGATGACAATATAAAAGACGCAATCCCCATTCCAATTCTTTTACCGTTTTCGCTTCCAAAAACATTTTTGCTTGTTTCTCTCGATCATCAATATCAATAATAAGTTGACCGCCACGTTTCAATACGCGATACCATTCCCACAATGTTTTCCTAAATTCCACTCTTTTAAAATGATCTATCAAATTCACGCATAATATCTCATCCACTGTCTCATCCGCAAACATCAATAAATCTCTCACATCTGCTTTTATATCCGCAACCTTATTGTACATGTTTTGCCGAAACGGATACTTATAATATTTATCAATAGTTGTTTTACAAATTTCCACTAATTCAGGATGTTCTGATGCCAATTCCCCTTCTAAATCAATGTTCTGATATCCCTCCAAATAAACAGTTCCCGACGCTAAATGGAGTTTCATAACTTTTTCAAGATTACCATGCTCGTTGAAATAATCTCATCCACTGAAGGAATCATACATTTATATTTCGGATGATTCCTGAAAATCTGCACTGCTTTCCCCACCTCATGTTTCCCTTCTTCAGGCTTTTCATAATCATGAAACATGATTGTGCCTTCCTGTTTCACGAACGGAAACCACCCTAAACAATCCCAAAATATATTCTTCATATAATGTTCACCGTCAATAAACAACAAATCAATCTCTTTATCCCATGTTTTACAAATCTCTTCAGATTTTCCCCATAAAATCTGCGTATTTCTTATTCCTTCCTGTTCAATATTTTTATCCGCTTTGCATCCTTCATTTTCTTCAATGCCAAAACAATAAACATCAGGACGAAATGATGATATTGCCATAAGCGACGATCCATTCGCCACGCCAATTTCTACATATATGCCATTTAAAGGAATATACATCGCTTGCTCTAAAAGATGCAACAAATCTTCTTTATACAACCCACGCGAGAGCTTTAACCGTTCACAACGTTCATTGTAAAGTTTTTCTTGATCAGGGAATTCTTTCATATATAAATCTTTCTCCATTCAGGATTCTTCCACGCTAAAAGTCCATTTCCTACTTGCGGAGGACCTTGATGAAAACCAATCGCTTTATACACGCTATATCCGCGATCTAGAAATTCATCAGCAACCCAACCAGATACATGCCCTGGATGAGGATACAATCCATCAGGTGTCCAAATAACAATGAGATGACGGACAATTTCGTCTAAATGATCTAAAAGAACAGTCGCATCTGGTTTCGGATAATATTGAATTACATCCATCAATGTCACTACATCAAATGTTTCATTCCATAATTTTCCATTCTGAGTAAAATTTTCATGTATCTTTTCCCATGAAGCATCTAAATAATGACCCATACCTTCCTGCACATCTTCAGGAAATGATCCCGCATCCATCGCTATTTTACGAGGCATTGAATTAAAACCGCGCATTTCTTGCGCCACCAATCCATTTCCTGTGCCAATATCAAGCCACGACCGCCAAGTATTATTATAGGGAATAAATTGTGAAATGAGATTATTAATTCTCGCCATATATTCATTCTAAACCATTAAATAAATCGATAAATTGTCGAGCGCTATATTCAGCATTTGCCACTGTCGTTACCCGTTCAATGACTTTATTGCGATAAAATTCATACGCCTCCCGCGTCATCTGATTAAACCCGCGCCAAAAATTATCAGTATTAATCTTTGGAATATTCCGTTCATCATTCACATTTATAGACCCTTCTGGTATCGGATCATTATCTAATGCGATTCCTGCTCCGTCCACAATTTCTTTAGCACCTCCAGAATTGACGGTAAGGACTGGGAGTCCCATTGCGAGAGCCTCACCCACAGTACCTGGAGAATAATCGCAGAACGATAATTGAAGATAGAAATGACACTTATGATAATGCTCAAAATCATGAAGCATGCCCATGTAATGGATGAAAGGAGATCCAGAATCACCCTCTTTACCGCCAACCCACAAATGGATATTCCTGCCTTGATCATTCGCTTCGCGTACCAGTCTTTCAGTTTCTGGCAAACGTTTCCAAGCTCGCCAAATTGCCGTAGTTGCGACATCGATTCGTCCTCCTGGGAGACATATCGGATATATAGATCCGAAATTAGGTATCCCCGCATTAAAAATAATCGAACCTTTTTTCTCTCCAAACGCCCGCCATGTCATATTACGGGCAAATGTTGACTGATATGCTACTCCTGCACAGTTATCATACACTGTTCTCAATTTTTTATTATTAGCGCTTTCAAAATTTCCTATATCTACACCATGACACCAGAGATATACAGGAACTCCATATTGTTTTACGTCATTCCATAGAGCTGATTGACCAATTACCAATACCACATCAGGACTCCCTTCTACTGTTTCATGACCTATTTGTTTAAATCCCCATTCAAGACGCTGCCGCATCCCGCCGTAGGTAAGATGATTCGAAAGTGCAATAATTTGAATTTTCATACTTCTATAATTCTTCCTGGAGCACCCGCTATCGTGCTAAAAAACGGATAACCTCCGGCTTGTCATCATCTTGATTCATAAATCCAGAACGGCGGATATAATTTACATAAGTAAAAAATGGCAATGCCTTGCTTTTATTTTTTCTTGTTAAAAGATACATCATCACGGCATCATTTCCCCAAGGATTCCCTAATTCCTTCCCTCCATCCATATATTTCGGTCCATACATTTCCAAAAATTCAGGAAATTTATCTTTATAATAATCCGCAAATTTGTATGGACTGCCAGTTTCAAATAAATAAAGATCAGGAATTTCATTTAATAATTCGCGTTTGAATATAAAACTTCCCATCCCCAACTTTCCACTTTTGATTGATTCCATTCCATCCCCTTGTTCTTTATAATTCGGTGTTTCTCTTACAGAACAATATTTTAACCTTACCACTAATGCTCCAAAATGAAATACACGATATTGTGGATGTTCATTTATTGCCCAATTCAAACTATTTAAATAATTCCGCAAATATTCATCATCTGATTCTAAAATACAAATCCAATCATTTGTTGCGGCTCTCATGCCTGTATTAATTGCTGCACATCTCTGTTTCCTCACCTCATGCTTAATAATTTTCATTCGTGGTTCTTTCGCCGCATATTCCTGCAATTTCTCCCATGTCCCATCAGTTGAACCGTCATCCACCGCAATCAATTCCCAATTCTGATACCATTGATTAAACACTGAGAGAATAGACCGTTGCATCAGATTCTTTCTTTGACAAGTTGGCATGATAATAGAAAACGTGTTTTCACTCATAATTTCGTCCTATTAATTAACGGCTCAATCTCATGTTTAAACACATAATCGGGATTCCTGAATTTGCGAATAAATGTATGCTCTGCCAACACTGGATTATTTTCAATAAAATAATTGATCTTATTCGCAAGATTCAAAAAATGCTTTTCTTCGTCATGGATATTAAGTTGCGTTGAACCATTATCGCCGCTTAACGCATCCACCGCAGAACCAAATGGCTCATAAAGCACATTCTTATCTCCATAAATGCTACGCATGGGCGGGAAATGATGATTCAAAATTCAAAAATTCTTGCAAAGTATCGC
>Ga0209342_10007747_pt1 | contig 10797 bp, 8 predicted proteins | sample RifCSP16_2_FD_184023 | JGI IMG/M metagenome (GOLD analysis project Ga0209342, IMG submission 184023) | Soil microbial communities from Rifle, Colorado - Rifle CSP2_sed 16_2 (SPAdes) (version 2) | ecosystem: Environmental > Terrestrial > Deep subsurface > Rock core/Sediment | place: Rifle... | reverse complement strand
TCACCCTGCTCGATTGTCGAGCCGACCTTGACAGACTGGATCAGGATGCCAACCAAGCCACGAGCAACGTCGGCATCGTGTCCTGACAGGATCGCATTCGGGATCTCGATCCAGCCAACAAAGGCGCCCTCCGTATCGGCGTCAACACTGGGGAAGTTCGCGGGATTCTTACAGCTCCTACCGGGGTTCCTCCAGGTCGCTTGATTGATTGGCGTTGAACCGAACAGCCCCGAGAGCGACTTATCGATGTAATGTCCCGTAAGGTCGCTGGACTGGAAGTTCTCGCAGCCATCCCAGATCAGCACATGCGATTGGATGAGGTTCCTGGTGGCCCCACCAAGCTCCTGTCCAGGCGCCTCACCACCGGTTTTACCGAAGCCACCGGGCCAGTTGCCATCAGCCGGTCCAGCGATCACCAACTGGCTCGCCGTGCTGAGCGGGCCGCCCTCGGCGAAGAAGGCTGCGACAAACACGCGGGATGGGTACGGCTCGTACTTACCGTGCCAGAAGGTCGCCGTGCCCGAGCCGTCCGAGTTCCGTTCGACGATGGTATTGCCTACACCATACCTCGACGACCCGATGTTAGCGGCCATCGGATAGGCGAGGGCGAAATCACCGGCCGGGTCGGAAATGACGACCGTCCCGAGCAGCACGTTCCACTGCAAACTGTCCCTGCCGCGGGACCCGTCACCGGTGCGGACATCGATGTCAACCCAACCAATACCGCTGGGCAATAGCGCACGTTCCCTGAGGTCCGTCGCCCCCGATTTGAGGTCAAGCTGATCGATGTCGGATGGGCTCAAGTGGATGGGCAAATCGGTTCTGCTACAGGTCTTATCGTAAAACTCAAGGTGGACGGCCCCGTGGGTGGTCACACCCTGAAGGTTAACCCACTCGCTCACATTGGTCAGGAGGAGCAACGTGGAACGACCAGGTGTGACGTCCCAATAGGGAGCCACAAGTCGGGCGGCCGGCACCAGCTCCGTATTCGCCGAGGCGGAGTGAACCATCATCATCACCGGAGCGGCTACCACCAGCAGCGCAAGGAGCCATCGGGTAAAGGTTTTCATCGCGGTCTTCCCTCCTCTTGTTGTTTGATTCGACGGGTCATGAACAATACGATCTCCCCGCTGTCGTTCGGAACTCAGGCTGGGTCACTTCCTTCCTCCGCGCTAACTCCCCGACACCACCTCCTTTAGTTTCACCCCCATCGTTCCGCCACACCGAGGCAACCATCCCTGACACTCCCAACAACTGCTCGCAGGTTCTGCAGCCTGAATTCCTCGGCGACAGGCCCCACACTCGCGCGTTACCCCCCTGCCTCGCATCGCGTCACCATCAGGACCAGCCCCCACCACACAAGACGATCCCACTAAAATCCGCTTACATATACTCCTCTTCTACAGACCTGTCAAGCAAAAAAACGCGGGACGGTTCGAAGCCCACTCGGAACCCTCTCTCACCCCCGCGAGGCATCTGTCCCCTGAGTCGTTCGGGACCTCAGGGGCGTGGCGGGAGGACAGGCCGTTGCCCTCCCGCTCCGGACGCATTCCAATCGACCGGTGGGTAGGGGTCGCCAATAGGGAATCGGAACTTCCGGTACCACTCCCCATCGACCCGCACCCACTGCTCGTCGAATTCAGACCACGACGGCTCAACCGGCTTGACCAGCTTCGGATGGGTGAACGTCGATTTGGTCTTGACTTTCACGATGCCCAGATCGCCCTCGATCCTTTTGCCCAGGATTTCGTACTCGAGGACCTGTGTCACCCCCCGGCCTTGAGCAAAGGCCGTCATGGTGACCGCCCGCCTGAAGGCGGGTTCGTGGAGTGTGTACGTCGCCGCCAGGTCGCGGCCCACTCTGGCATCCCAGTACGCCCTCGCCCGCTCTCTCAAACGCTCACCGGGATCGCGGCTGGCCAGAGCCTTGGTCCCAGCGCAGCCGGCCTGGATTACCACCAGGAGCAGCAGCAGGCCGCGCAATCCGGCGGCCATCGTTCGTCGTCTCATCATCCGTATTCCCTCGACTTTCATCTTATTATTAGAATCTCGCACCCCGCATCGGGCGCAGCAAGCAGCGCCGCTACACTACACCTGATTCACCCCAGGGACCATGTGAATGCCGTGATAGGCATGGCACGAGTCACCGACCAGCAGGTGGAACAGGCGTTGATTCGTTCCCCTGAACTCGAAAAGATCGGTCCCCTTGATCGCCTTGACCGCCTCGGCCAGCCGTGCGCCCGCCTTCTCAATGGCACGCGCTTGAGATGGGGAGGGGGTGAACAGATGGCGTCGGGTCACGTAACTCAGGATTTCGAAACTGTGCCCATAAAATTTCAGCGCGGCATCGTTATGGTAGAGGGCATAGATTTTCTGCTCACCCCGAGCCCGAGGGGATGGCGCCTCGCGATAAAACCGGTCCATCAGGTAGCCATCAGCCTCAAGCCGCCAGATGTGCAGGTCCAGATGGTCCTTCAAGCGCCGCGCCAGGCCCTCCGCTCCATACCCGTTCGCCACACACGAGGCGAGCCCATACACGAGGTGGGTGCCGCCGCAGGTGAGCCCCATGACGGCATCCCTGGCGTCTGGCATGACCTCGCGCTCCTTCGCGCGCCACAATTGTCTGGTCGCGTCATCAAGGGTGTCGAAGCCAAAACGGACCACGTCGGCGAACCGAATCCGCTGGCCGTAGGCATTGATCCAGGTGTCACGAGACGACGGGATGTGTAGTGAAAAGGCGATCAGCGTCCAGGCAATCTCGTCTCGATCGATGGTCTTGGGATCAAAGATGAAGAGCCCCTTGGAACTGTTGGCGAGGTCGCCAACAGTGTAGCGCTTGCCATCTACCTGAATCGGATGACTCGGCGACACACCAGCTTCCAAGACGGTCTTCAGGAGGACGTTGGTGTGGCCCTCCAGATCGGGCGGCATGTAGAGATAGCTCTTCCCGGCCACTGTCTTTCGCTTCAAGTACCGCGAGCAGAGGTAGTCAACCGCATTCTCCCCCTTGATCGAAAAGTCCCGGCCCATGGCCCGAACCCCATGCATCAGGACCCAGGGATCGTCCTCGAGCCGCGCATACGTGTTGATGAGTGGCGCGAGGATCTCCCGCGTCCCATGGAGTGGCGAAGGGACAGGCGCCGGTGGCTGCTTGCCCGTCGCCGCCCTAGGAAGGGCCCCAGAAAGCACTACCCCCCCGGCCCACACTGATGCGGCCTGAAGGAGGTGGCGCCTTGTCATCGCCATCGTCGTTGTGACCTCTCCAGCAGGGTCATGTGGCAACTGACCCCTGCCGTTTATACGGTAGCACTGCTGACCTGTCAACCATTTTTTGGGGTGAGTACGGGCGACCCGGCGGGTCGCCCCTACTTGAGAACTACATCGACCGGAGGATCGCTTTCACGGCTCGACCCGTAGACGATCATTTCCGCCAGGAGCCCAAAGGAGACGAGCTGAATCCCGGCGATGACCATGAGGGCACCCAGTATGAAAATGGGACGACCTGCGATCCATTGCCCAAACAGCCACCCGATCGACAGGTAGGTGACGATCCCGAAACCGATGAGCCCCACAATCACACCAAAGACGCCAAACAGATGAAGGGGACGGGTCGTGTAGCGGGTGAGCATCAGAACGGTCAGGAGATCGAAGAAGCCGCGCGGGATTCGCTCGGCCCCGTATTTCGACACGCCATGCCTCCTGGGGTGATGCGAGACTTTAATCTCTCCGATCTTGAACCCACGCCAACTGGCCAGCGCCGGAATGAATCGGTGGAGTTCCCCATAGAGCTTCAGTTCCTGAATGACCGGCCGGCGATAGGCCTTGAATCCGCAATTGAAGTCGTGGAGCTTCACCGCGGTCAGTCGGGATGTGACCCGATTGAAGACGGCTGACAGGAGCCGCCGCGACGAGGGATCGTGGCGTGTCGCCTTCCAGCCAGAGACCAGATCATACCCCTCTTCCAGTTTCTGCAAGAACCGAGGGATCTCCCTGGGATCGTCCTGGAGATCGGCGTCCAGCGTGACGATAATCTCGCCCCGCGCCTCCCGGAACCCGGCCGCCAGTGCCACGGCCTTCCCCTGATTGCTCCGAAGATGGATGAGCTTCACCCGCTTATCCCCTTCCCGCAATTCCTTGAGCGTCTCGAACGATCCGTCGGTGCTGCCGTCGTCCACATAGATCAACTCGCACCGGTCGTCGTAGGGGCGCAGGGTCGTGACCAGCGAATCGTACAGCTCGGGCAGACTCTCAGCCTCGTTGTAGAGCGGCACCACCACGGAGATCTTTGGCCGGCCCTCCATTATGGCACACCCCCCTTTAGTGGTTCAACCGCCAACCCGCTACGCCCCTGGAGCCGATGCAAGAGCGCCAAGTTCTCGTGGGCCTCAGTCAGTTCGGGCATCCTGGTGAGCGCCGCCTGAAACGCCGACTCTGCCTCCGTGTTCCGGCTACTCTTGGCAAACAAGACGCCCAGGTTGTTATACGCATAGGCATCATACGGGGGTCTGGCCAGCGCCGCCCGAAACTGTTGTTCCGCCTCGGGTATCCGCCCCATTCGCACCAGGACGGCCCCCAGCCACAGACATGGAATCACGTCGCGCTTGTTCAGGTGAATGGCCACCTGCAGCGCCCGCTCAGCGAGCGCCAGATCACCTCGATCGAGATGGATCTTCCCGAGGTTCGCGTGAGCGGTCGAAAAATCCGGCGTGATTCTCAGCGCGGCTTCGAGCTGCTCCTGGGCCAGCGCGAACTGCCCACGACGGAGGTAGGCCCCACCCAGGTTATTCCTGGCCCTGGCCGAGTGTGGCGCCACCTGGACGGTCTTGCTCCAGAGGGTCAGGTCATCCTTCCAGTCGGTATTGCGCCAGACCGTGCGGAGAGCAAGGACGAGAAGGATGACCACGCCGGCTGCGTAGATCACAGGGGCCGATCGTGAGCGACCCATGAGCGGGTCGCAGACGGCCGCCACCGCAAGAACCCACCCGACTGATGGCACGTACAGGAAGCGCTCGGCCATCATTTCGTGATGAGGGATGATCTGAGAGACCGGGAGTAACGCGACGAAGAACCAGATGGCGCCAAAGGCCACCAAGGGTCGGGACGCGAGGCAGTTCAGGATTCCATATCCGAGTGCCCCCAGGATCAGGACGGCCATCCACGCTCCTGGATCCGTCCAGGCGGTCGTCACGGGGAATGCGTTGTAGGAGTAGTCGGCATTGAGCGTGACAGGGAAGATCAACAGCTTGATGTAGTGGAGGAACACCCTGGCCATGGTGAGCCCGGTGAACCAGAGGCTTCCGCCATAGTAGGTCCGCACCCAGGTCCCACGAACCAGGAACAGGACATAGTAGGCCAGCCCTCCTGCCAGCACCACGAGCGGCAGGTAGAGCCAGCGCATCTCGCGAAACGCGGCCCATGCGCCAGCGCAGAGCTCCCGAACCGACGGCAGACCCCCCCGTGGTCCCGTGACCCGGATGCGGCTGACCAGGTCATAGCTGAAACAGAGCAGCGGCAGGATGATGCCACTCTCTTTCGAAAAGAACGCCAGGGGGTACAGCAGCAGTACCAGAACAAGGTATCCCGCCCTTCCCGTTCGCCGATACCGAAGGAACATGTAAAACCCCAGGAGAACCAAGAGGCCCGAAAGGACATCCCGTCTCCCGGACAGGTAGGTCACGGCCTCGGTCTGGATCGGGTGGACAGCGAAGAGGATCGCCGCGAAGAGGGCCGGGGTCAATCGACTGAACAGGGTCTGGGCAATGAGGAACACGAGAGTGGCCGAGGCGGCATGGATGGCGATGTTGGTCAGGTGGTACCCCCACGGGTTGAGACCAGAGAGGGCGTAATCGAAGGCATACGAGGCGCTCCTCACGGGACGGTATGCCGGCCGCCCTCCCAGAAGTCTACGGAGCTCGGTGAACGCCCCTCGGCCGCCAGGGCGTTGCGCGTGAACGATCGTTTCCAGGTCATCGTAGAGGAACTCGTTGCGAAGGGAGTTGTAATAGACAGCGCCCGTCACCACGATGAGCAGGAGGGCCGCTCCCAGGTGAGGAGAAACCCGCCACCCCTGGCGTGATTTGCCCTCTCTGCCTTTTCCCAAACCCCAACCTCCTGTCCTGACCTGGTCACTGCCGACCCACCCGGACTTCGCGCGGAAGCCAGGTGGCCCCGAAATCGGCGGAACGATTGACGTAGATCTCCTGGGCGTTCCCGGGCCCCCCGTCCCACGCCACGTAGAGCCGGCCCTGCCCATCGTGGTCGAAGGCGACGCCCCTGTACCTCCCGCCTCGCTGAGGAGAACTCGCCAAGGGGATGGCGTGGGGGCGCCACGTCAGGCCCCTGTCATCCGATCGATTCATCAAGAGCTTCCACTGTTGCTGGTCTGCGATTAGCTCCTGCCAGAGGACCCAGACATGCCCGGCTTCGTCACTTCGAATCATCGGCCGAGCAGGCCGGCCCCAGAATGGGCTGGTGAGATCGAGTCGCACCCCTGGTTTGCTCCAACCCATGCCGGAGTCGCTCGAGCGGGCGAAGAGGGGCCCCTTCGTGTCGGGACCCTCCACCTCCAACCAGATGGCGTAGACATGTCCGCCCTGATCGGTGCTGAGCTGAGGGTCCAAGGAGACGATCGGCTCAGGGCGCGCCTCGTTTAGGCGGATCGGCTTGGGGAGCCAGGTCTGGCCGTGGTCGAGGGACCGGTTGACGTAGATCAGCCTGTCGGGGATCATCCCCCGCCCCGGCTGTTGAAGGGTGACCGAGCTCCGATCAGTCTGCTCCCAGATGACATAGACTCGCTCTTTGGGCGCGGCAAGGATCTGTGGTTTGTGGGCCCGGTACGCGCCCTCCTCAGGGGCGCTCACGAGGATAGGCTGCGTCGCCCACGTCTTCCCCCAATCGAGCGACCGATTCAGGTAGATTCGGAAATCAGTAGGCGTCGGCGTCTCTTCCCACACCACGTACAGATTGCCCCCCCCATCGGATGTCAACTCGGGATGCATGATACCGAATCTGGATCGGGGAAACGCCGCGCTCAGGCGGATCAGCTTCGAGGCAAACGTGGCCGCGGAGCCGGACGACCTCGCAATCTCCAGGTCGCGGTGGCCCTTGGGGCTCCCCTTGAGCCACGCGACAACAACGTGACCATCCCGGTCGGCCAGCAGTCGCGGGATTCCCAGATCAGGACCGGATCCCAACGCTCTCCTGCCCTCACCCCACTGCGCCCCATCCTGAGAACGCATCAAGACGAGGTCATATCGTCGCCCATCACGATCCACCTCTCGCCAGACGACCCAGAGGCCCCCCTTTGGATCGCTCGCCATAGCGAGCCCGCTTACTCTGGCGCCCTCCGCTGGCTTGAGAGAAACGGGCGGCCACGACCAGGTCGCGCCACGGTCCTCGGAGCGGGACAGCAGGATATCCACACTCTTTCGTGGCTCGGCCGCAAACCAGCGCAGATAGAGACGCCCCTCCTGGCCGATGGCCAGTTCCGGACCCGCGTACTCCGGCCCCTTTGGACGCTCCCCAGATGCTTCCTGGGGCGGCCCGCCAGGGGAAACAGGTTTGACCGGGGTCGTTTCCTGAAGAGCGCCGGCGGCACAGGCCGCCGTCAAAGCCAGGATCAGCAGGCGAAGTTGACGCGCTAGTCTCATGGTCATCCGACAAACCTCCGTAGTGGGCCCAAGGCGGCCGACGAGGTGAACCTCAAAGAGGGGACGAGGTTGAGATAGAGTACCAGAACTCTTCCCCTTTGCCAAGGGATGGAGTGGAATCTCACTCAAATGCGCCAACGGCGAGCAGCAGCCTCGGGTTCCGTGTCCTCTGTCTTTGAAACCCCACCGATCGTCCGATAGAGCGCCATCCAGAGCAGCACGGGGAAAAGCTGACTCGCAATCGACAGGTAAAAATTGACCCCCCATACATAGAGGCGTCCGACAGGATCCTGGAACGCCTCCAGCTCGGGCTGCTGAAAGAATTTCACGCCGACTAAGAGGTACACGACATGGGTGACAAACAAGAGACCAAGTGCGGCCACCAGGACCGTGCAGCGCCGCCGCCATTCGACCTGTCGGGGGGCGAGGACGAGTGCCACCATGAGGATCAGATTGAAGTGCGTCAAAGTCCCTGTAAACCCCTGGAGCTTCATCCCTCTCGTGAAGGGGGTGTCGGAACGCACGATCAGGATGTCGTGCTTCCACCCCAAGAGCGTATTGAGATGGGGGTCGTCGGCAAAGGGCAGGACGATATTCGCGCTGAAAGCAAGGAGACGATTATATGTAGGGGTGAAGACAAACCATAGCGGGAGGATGAGGAAAAAGACCAATAGAAATCGGCCAGCGAAGGTGAGGAGCGCTTTAGTCTTGGAAGGCACCGACGAAACGCTCTGTCCAATAGATCCACACAAGAAGGGCGGAAAAAATGATCAACGATTGCCAGACCAACAGATGGGCTGTCTCGAAAAACCGGGGAAGATAGAGGCCGATATACATGAGGCTGATCACCCTGATCAGATTTAGGATGAGGATCGCTGATGCCCCCAGCATGAGGCCTTTCAGCTTTTCCCCTGGCCGACTCGGATAGGCCAACACTGCAGACAGGTAGATCGCCACGACAAAGATTCCGGTGCACACATCGTCGATTTGCACCCCAAAGCCTTCAACCTTAAGGGACGTCCCGGAGGCCGTTGCCTTGAGGGAAAGGAGGTTGAGCATGAGCCCACTGACTGAAGCGAACGCTACGGCAAGCGGCTCTGAAACGTATTCCCGCATCATGCTCGTCCGCAGGAGTGTGTAGAGCGTAAGGACAGAGACGATAAAGACCACATACGCCCTGACCAGAGGCACGCGTTGGGCGTTGATACGCAACATCGGTGCTGTCCTCTCTCCGTCCCGTCAACGCGCCGCCTTCATCCATCGGAGCGTGGTGGGTTGATGACGTACCATACTGTATTTTCACGCGCGTTGTCAACCTGTCAGACAAGCGGGTCGCGAACTTGACAGCGGTACCCTGCTATGGTACATCATTACACATAACATACGAGCTGCCAGATCGGGATCATCAGCGGAGCAGACATTGATCGTTTCGGATACCGGCATCCAATTCGGGCTACGAGACTTGAACAGGTCTCCCGGGATTGTGGCATGCGACGCGAGGCGCATCCCCCACCTACGGATGGTGGTGACGATGCTGCTTGTCTGCGCCACCCTGGCCACTGAGGCGTTCGCAGCTACCAACAGCGAACTGGTTCCCGGCTCCCGATTAGTCTTTCCCTATTTCGATCTTCGGCCAGGGTTCGGGACACTCCTCATTATCACCAACATCGGGCCAGCCGCGGCCACGGTCACCCTGGAGTTCTACGATACAGCGTGCGCCCGCCAGAATGCAATCTTGGGTCTGAGCGCGGGCGATACTGACCTCATCGATCTGAGTCGGGTCGTCTCGCCCAATCTCACCGGTTCATTTCAGCAGGGGTTCGTCGATGCGGTCACCAACGATGATGTCCTACTCGGAAGCGCCGTCGTCTCGAACGGGGGTGATGATTGGGCCGTCGCGTATCCAGCAGCGCCGGCCCGGCGCCTCAGCAGTGGGACAACACCCTTTCAACCCTATCCAACTCGCCTTTTTCTGCCGGCTTTCCTGACACCGGGAAGCCTTGGAAGCGGTGGCGTCGTTGACGGCCTGTTAGTCTTGGCAGCCCCCCATCCGACCCGACCGGGCGCTGAGTTGCCACCCCAACCAATCCAGCCCGCGTTTCAGGTCTTTCGAGACAAGGATACCAGGAACACATCGGCCTCCTCAGTCCCCGCCATTGGAGGGCCCGGTCCGGAGGTCCAAGAGCCGCTTGGGCATCACGCCATTCTTCCTATTGGACACCTCGCAGGGTTGACTGGGTCCCCTGCATGGGGATGGCTCTCGGTCACGAATCTCGCGGTTGATGAAACCGGCAGCCCCATCGGACTGGTGGGTGTGTACCTTCAGACCTCGATCGGCCCTGATGGCTCCAGCGCGACGGCGGTCCGACTCTGGGCCGATCCGTCTGCCACGCCTGCCCCTTGACGAAGGGCTCTCCGCCCCACGAACTCACTGCAGAAGGGCTCCTCGACTCGATCAACCCTCTGTGCTGGCTCTCTGTCGCTGGCTCGTATGAGTTGTCCGCCTCCCGGCGACCACTCACGCCTCCGTGGCTCCAATCGATCCGCCCGCTCGAACCGTCCCCACATGGAGCGTGAGCAGATCCCCCGTTCCCTCCGTACATCGCTTCCGCGATAACTCCTCTCGGGCTTCTCGTTTGTCCCACCGCCGGTCTTTCGTTCTTCACAGGCTGGGCCCTGTCCAAGGATTTGAAGCCCAGTCCGGCAGAGCGCCATGCAGAGCAGCCCGGGCAAGACCCGACTCGCAATCGACAGGGAGACATTCAGGCCAAAGCACCAGGCCCCTCAGTGTCTCCCCCGCCCGACTCGGATAGGCGGGCACCGCGGCGCGCTTGCTTGGTCGTGGGGTCCACATCGCGCTGTCGATGGTGGTTGATTTTCTATGACTCACCAGCTACAGTACCTCCGCCATAGGTTACGCCTGTGCCGTGTCCTCCAGCCCTACGAGGCGCTCATGAAGATCTGCCTGATCGGCCCGATCCACCCCTTACGAGGCGGGATCGCCCACTACAACGCGCAGCTTGGCCTCGAGCTGGCGAACCGTCACGAGATCGTCGTGATCTCCTTCTCGCGCCAGTACCCTACCCTGCTCTTCCCTGGGCGGACGCAGCTCGACCCGAATTCCAGACCGCCGCGGCTGACCTCCGAG
>Ga0209342_10007746_pt1 | contig 10797 bp, 12 predicted proteins | sample RifCSP16_2_FD_184023 | JGI IMG/M metagenome (GOLD analysis project Ga0209342, IMG submission 184023) | Soil microbial communities from Rifle, Colorado - Rifle CSP2_sed 16_2 (SPAdes) (version 2) | ecosystem: Environmental > Terrestrial > Deep subsurface > Rock core/Sediment | place: Rifle... | reverse complement strand
CAGGAGGCCTTCCGGGATGTATACCATTCTGAACATGACCTGCCTGGCACCCTCCAGCAACTGATTGTCGATTGGACTACAGCATCTCGCCTACCCAGTCTTTAATGTGCTAGTTTTGCCGTGTTGCCCCCGAACCGCTTTATCAAGCGCCCAAGTGCTGGCTGGAAATCGCGCCAGATTGACAGGTTCGACGGCGTGGCCCTCCTGCGGAAGCGAGTATCCTTGAGAAGCCTGGTGGGAGGTCTGCAGCTGCACGCTGGAATGTGTGGAGGGGAGCGGGTAACTGCCCTCCCTACCGCGACGGCGGCTCAACTGGAAGACACACCGCAGGCCACGTTATCGAATCGAGTTGTAGAACACGGCCCTTCAGCGTACAATAGAGGACAATATGGAAAGAGTGGTCGGCATTCAGAAGTCCTTCACCAAGGTGAGTATGCGTCAGCAAAAGAGCGATTTCGCTTACTGGCAATCGCAACCGTATCAGGTGCGTCTCGCGGCCCTTGAACAAATCCGGCAGGAGTACCACCGTTGGAGGTACGGTGCTCAACCAAGACTTCAAAGAGTTCATTCAATCGTTAAACGATAACCGCGTTTACTACTTGGTTGTCGGCGGTTACGCCGTCGCGTTGCATGGACATCCACGTTACACCAAGGACATGGACATTTGGATCGAGAGGAGCCCGGAGAACGCGGCAAACATGGTCAAGGCACTGGAACAGTTCGGTTTTAGCTCGCTGGGGCTGAAAGAGGCGGACTTCCTCGTTCCTGATCAAATTATCCAACTGGGTTATCCCCCTAATCGCATTGACCTGCTGACCACATTGCCCGGCGTGGATTTCGCGAGTTGTTATCCCTCACGGGTCGAGGTAGAAGTCGACGAGGTGCTCGTCAATTTCATCGACTTGGAGAACCTTAAGAAGAACAAGAAAGCATCCGGTCGGCATCAGGATTTGGCCGACTTGGAGAACTTGGAATAGACAGCCTCTGGCCCAAACCAGCCCCAACATTGTCAAAAGCATGGAGGTGCTGACAGGTCGCCTGGATCACGCGGCCATCGCCGCCGCCGGAGAGGCGAACAGAAATACCGTCCAGCCGCCATTGAGTCGATTGCTGGATGCTTGCGTGCGCTATGCGGCGGTTGCCAGCGTGTGCTTGCAGCGGGGGCAGATCTGGTCAGCCGTCGAGGTCTTGCATCGCATGCGCGGCATTCTGATGGAGCTATTCGCCCGCGCGCACGGCGGGAGCGCGCCGTCCAAACCTTTGAGACTGAAGCGGATGCGATATTGCGGGCTAGGCTGGGTGCGACGCTGCCGAAGGATGATTTGAACTCACTACGAGAAGCGCTTGAGGAATTGCTGGATATGATGGAGAATGACTTGGGACACCTGGCAGAGGGACAGGTTCACCTGACCGGCGCGCAGCAGGCGGTCTTGAATCGGGTTCGCCAGGAAGTAGTTTCCGCCCGTGACATGACTCAACCGGAACGGAGATATTATGAGACGCAAAAAGAAGGCGGTTGACACTCTTCCCGAGGAGTTCAGCAGTTACGAAGAAGCGGCTGAGTTCTGGGACACTCACGATACGACGGATTATCATGACGCCTCGCGCCCTGTCAAGATGGTGAGTGAGTTCCGCGGCCGCCACTATGAAATCGAGATTGAAGTCGGCGTGGCCGAGGCACTCCGTTCACAAGCCAAGCGGGAAGGTGTCAGGCCTAGCCATCTGGCGAATGACCTTCTGCGGCAACAACTGGCGACCCTGACTAGCGCCAAGAGATCCGCCAAACACACGCGCGCAGCCGACCGCCGCTCTAAGCGGACTCCTATTCGTCCGGCACGCAGCTAAACTATGGTCAGCAGGTTGCTTACCCCGCTGCCGCTCCATAACCGGACGTGATCCATGAAGCGTCCGGTCAGAGAAGGCGGGTAACTGCCCTCTCTACTACAACGGCCGGCTTCCTTCTTCTTTAAGCGGGCATAGTGAGCAATAGCACAGCCGTATCATCACGGCGCATGCTACCCTTGACAGGGATACGCCATTGGCGTCTCTCTCCCTAGAGACTCAGTCGATCCGATTCTCAGACTTCGGAAGTCTAAAGGCGTGTTCTCGCAGGCGACGGTGGCCGGAAATCCGAGTCGTTTCGCTGGCGAGACGCCACTGAAAGACTTCCGAAGTCTCGGCAGTGGCTCAAATCGAGATCTACCGAGACTCAGTCGATCCGATTCTCAGACTTCGGAAGTCTCAAGGCGTGTTCTCGCAGGCGACGGTGGCCGGAAATCCGAGTCGTTTCGCTGGCGAGATGCCACTTAAAGACTTCCGAAGTCTCGGCCGTGGCTCAAGGGGAGCGATTCTGCGCGGTGAAGCTAAGCCGTCTCGCGCCTTCGTTGTGGATGGGCCGAATATCAAGCGGATTCGGGCGAACTATCGGCTTTCGCAAGGGCAATTCGCCGCCTTGCTCGGCATCAGTGTCGGCACGTTACGCAATTGGGAACAAGGTCGTCGCACACCGGAGGGTCCGGCGCGGGTGCTGCTCCAAGTTGCGGCCAGGCATCCGGATGCCGTATGGGATGTTGTTCGTCCAGCAGCGAACCGGCGTCGAAGTGCAGCTAACGCAAGCAAGGCGGAACGACGCGTCCACTCGTAGAGTGTCCGCATCTTGACATGCGCATCTCATCGCTAAAGACGATACGTCCTCGCGGTGAACGCCGGTCTGGTGAGCCTCGATCCGGGCCGAAGCTTGCTTGACCTGATTGCGATCAAACAAGACCTCGAAGACCTGCTCGGTTGCGAAGTAGATGTCGTCACCGAGGCTGCCATTAGTCCCTATGTTCGCGACCGTGTGCTGAGGGAAGCCGTCGCAATATGAATGGCGACGTGGCGTCGCATCGCCGGTCTGAGTGATGTTCTGATTCTGCAGTGAAAATCCCCTCCAGAGCTTTCCTGGCGCTCTTGATTTTTCTTGCAACGCTGGCCATCTATGTCAAAAGCCAGGTTACATCCCGTGGCGACACCCTATGGTCTCTATACGTCGCAGCAAGCATCCTCAAAGAGGGCAATACTGACTTAGACGAATATGCTCACCTCATGTCGCCCGATGACTATCGTTTAGAGCGAGTGGGAAGCCACATTTACTCCAGGTTCTCCGTCGGGGCGCCATTCATCGCAGTGCCTTTTGTTGCGATTGCCGAGAACCTAGCGCATCAACGCCACGCTGACCGGCGCGAAGGCAGTCATGGACTCGCTGGGCGAGAGCGCCAAGCCGGCCATCGGCCTGGGCACGGTCCGGGGCGGGCTGGCGCAGATTGCGGGCAAGCTGTTCAGAGGGTGAGTGGCTTGTTCTCTCAGGCAGAGGCCAGCTCCGGCAAGAGGGGCACGCCGTCGCGCTGAACTTCTCGCCACAGTGTGGCGGCCCACTTCTGCATTTCGGCCCAGCGGTCGGAGGTGACAGGGGAATGCCGTTCTGCGGCGTTTCCCAACAGGGACTATCTATCTGGAGGGATGTTCGCCGTCACAAACTCAAGAATGCGCCGCGCCAGGTCGGCCCCATCTGCCGTATCGAAAATGAACGTCCCGTGCGCGTCGCCGTCGTAGATGTGCAGCGTCTTCGGATCGCTCGCCGCGTCGTGCATCGCCTGCATGCCCGGCGTGACCGGATCGCCCCGGCTGGTGATCCACAGCGACGGCATGCCGCCCAGTTGGAGATCCTCCGACGCGACGTTCAATCCTTCGAACGACTGCGGGCCGGAAAGGACGACCAACCCATCGTCGCCGACGACAGCGGCGACTTTGGCCGACGCCGTGCCGCCCATGCTCGCGCCGATCAGCACGACGCGCCCCGCACCCTGCGACCTGAGGAAATCGACCGCCGCGCGGACGTCGCGGTCGATCAGGCCGAGCGCCTGGGGGCCTTCCGATTTGCCGTACCCTCGGAAGTCATACGCCAGCGCCAGATAGCCATTGTCGGCGAGCGTCTGCGCGAAGGCGTGCCACGAGGTCTGATCGACCGGGCGCATGTGCGAGAGAACGACGCCCACGCCCCCCACGCCGAACAGCGTCCCGCTCAGCGTGACGCCGTCCTCGGTTTGGAACGAGACCTGGCGCGGGCCGGCCTCGGCGACCGGCTCGGCGGTTGACGGCTGCGTCGCTTCGAGCGCCGTCGTCGGCGGTATGGCCTGGGTGGCGGGTATCGCCGTCGGGACATCCGGCGGCTTCGTCGTCGTCGCCGCGCTCGTGCACGCGCCGATCATCACTACACAGACCAGAATCAACATGTGCCTGAGTGTGCTCATTTTGTTCGATCTCCTCGTGTACAGTGATCAGTAATCAGTGATCAGTAATCAGTAATCAGTGATCAGTGATTAGTAGTTTCCATGAACGGCGTTCACCGCCACGCAGGAAAGATCCCGTAGTGACGACTTCAATCGTCCGGTGCCATAAGCGACTGACCCCACTCCGCTGCGCTACGGGGGCAAGTGAGTCGCCACTACGAACAGGAAAGCATCCCGTAGTGACGACTTTAGTCGTCCGGTGGCATAAGCGACTGACCCCACTCCGCTGTGCTACGGGGGCAAGTGAGTCGCCCTTACTCACGCAATCACGCAATCACGCAACACGTTTTACGTTTCACGCATCACGCTTCACGTTTCACGCCTCACGCATCCCCCAACGCCTGAATAATCTTGCGATCGGTCACGGCGAACGCATATCGGTCGATCTCGCTCATCCGCACCCATTTGAAATCGGCCACGCCCGTCGCCTGCGGCTTGCCGGATAGGACGCGGCACTCGAACGCATGCAGTGTGATCCTGAAGTGCGTGTAGGCGTGCTTCACGACCGCAACCGGCTCGCCCACCTCAATCTCTAATTTCAACTCCTCTCGAATCTCGCGCCTCAAACACTCTTCCAGCGACTCTCCCGTCTCGCGCTTGCCGCCGGGGAACTCCCACAGCCCGCCCAGCATCCCCTCGTGCGGACGCTGCGCGATGAGCACGCGGCCGTTGTGCCGGATGACCGCCGCCGTGACGTCGTAGTGTGGCGTCAACTTACGCGCGTGCCTGACCGGAAGCCGCTCCTGAATGCCGCGCCGCCGCGCTTCACAGTGAGCCGCAATCGGGCAAATCTCGCATTTTGGCGCGCGCGGCGTGCATATCGTCGCGCCGAGTTCCATCAGCGCCTCGTTGAACTTCCCCGCCTGCCCCTTCGGCAGGAGCGACCCGGCCAGCGACCACAATTCGTCGCGCGTCCGGGCTTCGCGCGGATCGCGCCGGATGGCGAAGATGCGGCACAGCACGCGCGCCACGTTCCCGTCGAGCGCGGGCGCGTCGACGCCGAAGGCCAGGCTGGCAATCGCCCCGGCGCTGTAACGGCCGACGCCGGGCAATCGCATCAAGCCCTCGACGGTCTTCGGGAACCGGCCCTTGAATTCGTGGGCGACGATCCGCGCCGCGCGATGCAGGTTACGCGCGCGCGCATAGTAGCCCAGGCCCTCCCACAGCTTCAACACCTCGTCGAGCGGCGCATCGGCCAAAGCCCCGACGGTCGGGAAGCGCTTCGTGAATCGCCTGAAATAGGGGATCACCGTATCGACCTGTGTCTGCTGCAGCATCATCTCGCTCAGCCAGACGCGATACGGCGTGCGCCTGCGCCGCCACGGCAAATCGCGGGCATTCGCCTCGAACCACCTGATCAATTTGCGCGCCAGTTTTGATCTCATCGCATAGTAAGTGGAGATTGGAGATTAGAGAATATGGTACACTCACTTCCGCCATGCCACAAGCCTACGACGTCGCGATCGCCTGGAACTGGGAATACGACGCCGACTTCGTCACGCTGCTCGACGCGGCCTGCCGCGCGCGCGACCTTTCGCTGCTGCAAATCACACCCGGCACTTTGGCGGCCACGCTCGATCGATTGCAGGCAGGCGACAGTGCATTCCGCCTCCTGCTCGACCGCGCCTGGGACGTCGATGAGGCGTTCTACCCGCTCGCGGACGGATGCCGCGCTCGCGGCGTCCGCATCCTCAACGATCGCCCGCTCGCGCTGCGCGCCTGGGACAAGGCGACGATGCACCTGGAGTTCATCAGCGCCGGCCTGCACGCGCCGCATACGATCGTGCTGCCGCCTTTCGACGAAGCGCCCGATCCGCCGGCGCCTGACCTCGCGCCGCTCGGCCACCCGCTCATACTCAAGCCCGCGCACGGCGGCGGCGGCGCAGGCGTCAGGCGCGATTTGACGGGCTGGGCGCAGATTCAGGACATCCGGCGAGAAAACCCTGCCGACAAATACCTCGTCCAGGCGCGCGTGACCCCTGGGCGAACCGAGGCCGGGCCGGCCTGGTTTCGCGTCCTGTTCGCGCTAGGCGAAGTGCTGCCTTTCTGGTGGAGCGTTCAGACGCACGAGTATCGACCCGTGACGGCCGAACAGGAAGCGCGTTTCGGTCTCTCTGCGCTGCGCGACATCGCCCGGACGGCGCCCGCATCAGCCGGCTCGACATCTTCTCGACCGAAATCGCCCAGCGCGTCGGCGACGGCGTGTTCGTGAGCGTCGACTACGTCAACGATCCGATCGACCTGCGCCTGCAATCCAAAGCGCCGGACGGCGTGCCTGACCCAGCCGTGCGTCTTATCGCCGAGCGCATTGCCGGCCTGGCGGAATCTCTCACATGAACGCTCCACTCCGTCTCCTCGCCGGCTTCGCGCTGAGCACACTGATCGGCTACGCCGGATATGGGCGCAACGCACTGACGCGATCTGGATGGCTGGGCGCGGTGATCACCGGCACGGCGATCTTCGGCTTCGGCGGGCTGGCGCCGGGCCTGCTCCTGATCGCGTTCTTCGTCTCGTCCTCGCTGCTCACACGTTATAAAGAGAGCGCCAAGGCCGAGGTCGCCGAGTCGTTTGCAAAGGGCGGCCCGCGCGACCTGGGTCAGACGCTGGCCAATGGCGGCGTCGCATCCGTCGTCGCAGTTCTGTATAGCATTGCGGGAGAGCCGCCCTGGCTGTTCGCGGCCTTTGTCGGCGCGATGGCCGAAGCCAACGCCGATACGTGGGCGACCGAGCTGGGCGTGCTGTCGGCGCACAGGCCGCGCCTGATCACGAGCGGCCGCGTCGTCGCGCCTGGCGCGTCGGGCGGCATGACGTGGCTGGGGACTTCGGCTGCGCTGGGCGGCGCAGTGTTGATCGGCGGATTGGCGGCCATATTTTACGCCGACTGGCGGCTGCTGCCCCTCGGCGCGATCGCCGGGCTGCTCGGCTCATTGCTCGACAGCCTGCTCGGCGCGACAGTCCAGGGCATTTACTACTCGGAACGGCGCGGCAAGGAGACCGAGAAGCCGATCGAGCGCGACGGCACGCCCAATCGGCGCGTTCGCGGCTGGACGTGGATAAACAACGACGCGGTCAACTTGCTGGGAACGCTGGCCGGCTCGTTGATCGGACTGCTGGCCTACCCAACTCGCTGATTCGCTCATTCGCTGACTCGCTGATTCACTGACCTACATGAAACACCTCTTCGTTCTGTTCCAAGCGATCCTGATCGCCCTGTCAGGATTATGCTTCGGATGCACCACCGATCCGGTTCGTCAGGCAACTGATCGCGCATCTGCGCCGCTTCCTTCCCCCATACCCGCCGACACCTTCGGGTTCCCCCTCGATCCAACCCGCTTCGGCCCATATGTGCACGGCGTCACAGGCCCGCTGAACGTCGATACGCGTTTCGGCGTGCAGAATCCGGGGCTGGGCAGCGCGGGCAAGTGCTTCGTCGATCGGAACGGTGACCGCGTCCCGTTCGACAAGCTGTATCACGCGGGCGAGGACTGGTTTGCGCTCGATGCGCGGGGGCAGGTGTCGCCGGGGCTGGCGGCCGGCGCGCCGGTCGTGGCCGTCGCGCATGGGGTCGTCTCGTGGATGCAGCCGGCCGGCGGCGACGGCGACATCGTCGTGATCGAGCATCTCCTCCGGGACGGCGCGCGTGTCTGGTCGGCGTACTGGCATCTGGATCGTGTCGTCGTCGTTCGAGGCCAGATAGTGCGGCGAGGCGACTTCGTCGGCCGCGTGCTCGATCGCGGGCCGAACTCGCACCTGCACTGGGAAATCCGTGACTGGGCCAATGGATCGAATCTATTTCCGCCCGACTCGGCCGGGGGGCGAGGTACGTGTAACGGCCGCGCGCCAGGGCTGGGCTACACGTGGGACGACAGCCCGTCGCGCGCCGCGCCACGCACCTGGGGGTATCTCGATCCGGCGCAATTCGTTCGAGACCATCGCTAAATATCACAACGCTACGCAAACTCAATATCCGCCCACTCCAAACATTCCTGAATCCTATCCGGCATATACTCAGTTGCAAGTTGAAGAGCGGGGTGGATATGCAAAAGCATGCGTTGGTCGTGCATCCGGACCAGGGAACGGGTATCTTATTGGAGCGGTGGCTGCGCAAGGAAGGCTATCTGGCGCAGTCGGTTCGCAGAGGCTCTGACGCGGTGCTGCTCGCCCGCCGCGCGCCGGTCGATTTGATCGTCCTCGACCGGCAGGCGCCCGATTCGGAGTGCTCGGACGTCATTCTCGCGCTGGCGACCGATCCGAAATCCGCGCGCATCCCGATCGCGTTCGCGAACGGCAACTCGCGGGATTTGCCCATCGTCGGCACCAGCCGCCTCGTGCATTAGATCAAGTTCCTTCATCAAATCATCGTCATCGCGCAAACAGCCGGCACAAGCGCCGGCTGTTTGCGCCTACGAAGCCTTGTCCTCGGCGATGAATCTCATCTCCTATTTCGCCTTTTGGCACACACCATTCGCAACTTGTACGCTATCTGACGTACAACCGACAGCGCGGCTCAGCAGTGCTACGATGGCAGGCAATATAGAGCAAGAGGACGTCATCATGTTCATTGCCACAACTTACCCGCCCATCTTCGAGCACACGATCATGACCTCGACGCTGGCGCTGCGCGCGCTGAGCGCGTCGACGGGAACAGGCCGGAGCGTCGCCATCGTCCGTACGCTGCGCGACGGATCGATCACCCACGAGTATCTGCCGGAATTCCTGGCCGAGCTGGTCGTCGCCATGATCCCGTTCGCCGAGCCGCTGGTCGCCTCGGCACGGATCGCTTACTCGGATCTGACGCCCCGCTAAGAGCCCATCCGAATACCACCGGAGTGCGGACTGTGCGTAGCCCCCTTTAGGGTTAGTCCGCTTCAGATGCGGCAGGCTGACCCCACTCCGCTGCGCTACGGGGGCAGGTGAGCCTGCACTCCAGTTTCATCTGCTCCCGCTCCGCTTCGCGTGATCCATCCGGCGGCTGAAGGCGGCGGATTGATCACCCGAAGGGGCCGCGAGCGCTGCCAAAAGTGAGCGCAAGTGCGAAATCCGGGCTTAGGATAGCCTCCAAACGGTCGAGCCGCAAGCGAAGCCGCCTGCGGCTCGAATCGGATCTCCATTCGCCTCGGATCACGAGAGCATGAATTCGGCGATGAGCCGCGCCGTGGCGACGAGCGATTCCTTGTGCGTGCGCTCGTACGAATGGCTGGCCTCGACGCCCGGCCCGACCAGCCCGACCGCCATGTCGGCGCCCGCCCGCCAGGCTGCCTCGCCGTCCGATCCATAGTACGGGTAGACGTCGAGCTTGTGCGGGATGCCCGCATTTTCGGCTAACGCGACCAGCTTGCGCCGCATTTCGATGTGGTACGGCCCGCCGGAGTCCTTGATGCAAATCCCCACCGAGAACTCGTCGCTGTTTTGGCCCGGGCCGACGGCCGCCATGTCGACCGTGAGCAGTTCCTTCACGTCGGCAGGGATGCCGGTCGACGCGCCGTGGCCGACCTCCTCGTAATTGCTGATCAAGATCGTCAGTCGCTGGCTCGGCTGCTGGCCCGCGTCGAGCAGCGCCTTGACCGCGCCGACGATGCAGGCAATGCCGGCCTTGTCGTCCAGGTGTCGCGAGCGGATGAAGCCCGTGTCGGTGACCTCGACGCGCGGATCGAACACGACGAAATCGCCCACCTCGACGCCCAGCTTGCGCGTCTCCTCGTCCGACGAGGTGCGCGCGTCGAGGCGCACCCACATGTTCTCGTCGTCGCGCCTGGCGCTCTCGATCCCGTCGCGGCCGTGGATGTGGACCGACGCCCGGCGCGGCATGATCGCGCCGCGAATCTTTTTTCCGGCAGCCGTGATCACAGTGCAGCCCTCGGTCTCGACGGACGTCCACGACACCCCGCCGATCCGGGTCAGCGAAAGTCGCCCCGTCGCATCGATTTCCTTGACCATCGCGCCCAGCGTATCGACGTGCGCCGTCAGCGCGCGCGGCCGGTTCGACGCTTTGCCTTTCCAGGAGGCGACGAGAGCGCCCTTATTATTCAGGCGGGTGTCGAGCTTCAAATCGGCCATCACTTCGCGCACGCAGCCGACGGCATCCTCGGTGTAGCCCGTCGGGCTGGGAATTTTCAGGAGATTGACCAGAAAATCCGTCATGTATCGCAGGTCGACGATGAGACCGCGCCCAGAACTGGCCCGAGCCGCAGGTTTGCTCGTTCCAACCGATGCATCTGGCCTTCTGGCTGCCTTGGGAACCGGTTTGCTAGCAGCTTCCTTTTTCTTAGCCATGGTCATCCTCTCGACATAAGTATTCGACCACGCTCATTTGCAGTTAGCGAAGCGAATTATAGCACAAGCGGGTGCATTTCAGTTTGGGGGCAGATTTCGGCTCTATAATAGAGGCACCCCATCTCTTGGAGGCATCAAATGCGACGCACCCGCGCAGAACTCAGGGCTGAGTTAATGGGCCAGGCGGAAATCCTGA
>Ga0209342_10007745_pt1 | contig 10799 bp, 10 predicted proteins | sample RifCSP16_2_FD_184023 | JGI IMG/M metagenome (GOLD analysis project Ga0209342, IMG submission 184023) | Soil microbial communities from Rifle, Colorado - Rifle CSP2_sed 16_2 (SPAdes) (version 2) | ecosystem: Environmental > Terrestrial > Deep subsurface > Rock core/Sediment | place: Rifle... | reverse complement strand
GGGAGATTGAAAAACAAATCCACAGGAACGACAGATCCGATTTTCCACAATCCTGCCAGCAAAGGTGCAAGTGTCGAAATGAAGATTCCGATCACTGCTGCACAACAAGCAATTCTTAACGATCTCAGGCATAATCCCTTTCTGAAGCAACAGAGTTGGTGTGCTTTTTAATCATAGAACCACCTGAAGATCTGGTCATATATTGCCAATAGAACCTTTCGGAATGGTGGAAATTTAACAACTGACTTCATCAACGTAACCTGTTTATGCATTGGTCTGCCGGGAACTCCAGCCTTTAGATAATCAGTCGAATTTGACAGATTCATAGCCAAAGGATCGGGAACCATTAAACGGAGGTAGCCATTTTCATCCATGCGTTGATCAAGCTGCCGCACCTGCCCCATGGGACGATCCATGTCAAAGGGAAGGAATTCCTGAAGGATGGATTTGTAAGCCGTGAACTGCCAGTGGGAAGCCCCCACGATCGCTTCCAGATCACGATATGTGATGCGACAGTCTGACGTGGAAGCATAGATCTCGCGATTATCAGATTCATCCTGTCCCAACGAGCGATTAAACTCCCAAAATGTTTCCCAGGGAATGAATTGACCGGTTTCCATGGATGCAGAATTATCAGTACGAGCCCATTCCAATGTCCCCTGGAACAGCTCTGGTCTGGTACGGAACGGCCTGGCGGTGACCATGCCCACTTTTGGGTAGGTTTCGAGGATCTGAAGCGAGCGTTTCAACCAACCGGGATAAAAAAGGACATCACTATCTGCGTAAGAGATGATCTCGCCCGGTGCTCCAGAAAAGATGATATTCCAGGCGCCGCCCTTGCCAAGATTCCTCTCCGAGAGAAGAAGATACTGAATCCGTCCGGCATCCCTCTCGGAATTAAGAAAAGCCAGGACTTCAGGACAGGAGCCATTATCAAAGACCAGCAGGTCAAATGGCAAGCCAGGGTCATTGCGCATGGATGACAGGCTAATCTTGAGAACTTCAAGCGCTTCTGAATAAAAACCCGAAAGGAAGGGTATGTAATTCAAGAGCGCCACAGTTATACGCTGCGGCATGGCGACCTTGCCAACGGTTTTTGCCGGGTTCTGACCTTTACGCATGATCCTTTTCTTTCCTGACCAAATTTACCAATGTGAAGAATATCAATCTTCCACCTTTTCCGGATGCTGCATCATCACTTCAACCACCAGAAAATCAAATTTTGTATCCACATTGGCAGAGCGACTTTCCGGCATGACATAAGGACGACTTACCCTGCCAAGCATGCTGTTCTGGTCCATGACCACTTCCCTTCTGGCAGCAAAAATGGCTCCATTGCGGATGTAAACGGGCGGAAGATCCTGCCTGCGCTGCATTTCCTTTGCCTCGCCCATTGGCAATTCCACCAACAGGTCATCCTTAATAAAACGCATGCGGGCAGGGTGATGGTGTGCGACGCGGACAACACTGATGACCGAATCGGCACCCGTGCTGATCAGTTTTTCAAGGGCTGCATCAATATCTGACCCATTGCGCAACGGGGATGTTGCCTGAAGAAGAACCACGTAATCGAAAACAATACCAAGGCTGGATTCCATGAAGCGAACAGCATGCTGGACAACCGGAAGACTAGGGGCATCATCCGTAGCAAGTTCAGCCGGGCGAACAAAAGGTGCGGGGGCACCCAGATCCCTTGCCATCCGAATGATTTCTTCATCCTCGGATGAAACTACAAAGTGAGACATCCAATTCGAATCCTGGGCTGCCTGGATGGTAAAGTACATCATTGGTTTTCCGTTCAGGGGAGCCAGGTTCTTGCGGGGAACCGATTTTGAACCCCCACGCACCGGAATGACTCCCAAAATATTTGGTTTCATTGTCTGATCCATCTCTACTCTCTTTTCCTTTAAATACTCTCCTGAATTAGAAAACTGGTTTATCTTCCCAGTTGTAGATGACCTCACCATCAACCCGGCTGGCAAAACGGCCGCGATAATAGTCCCGGTTGAGTTCCTCGACATGGCTTAACGTGCGGGTACGCTTGCCAAGCGTTTGTTCAAACTCCGGTATATCCAGGCGGACAAACTCTGCCTGGATCTTAGGATCCAGCTTGCTGAATTCCACCAACTGCTTCAACTGCTGAGGATCGATGGAAACTGGACCATCCCTGGTGGCATCCGCTGGAAGAATTGTGAAATGGCGTTCAATGACATTGGCTCCCATACTGAGAGCCACCAATGAAGCCTTGATGCCATCACGTGAAACAAGACTATGGTCACTCAACCCAACTGATGGCGTGAATTGTGAAAGGAATTCCATGCGAGCAAGGTGGAATTCATTGAGAGGGGTTGGATAAATGGTGACAGCATGCAGGAGACTGAAAGAGGAATCTTTTAATAATTCCGCTGCCTGGCGGATCTCGTTATCGTAGGTAGCACCAGTGGAAAGGAAAAGGTGTTTGAAATGGTCTCTTAATTCCCTTAACATGGGAAGACTGGCGCAGTCATAGCTGGCGATCTTGACTGCATCCCAACCAAGACCTGCAATGAAAGGAATACGGGAACGGGAAAATATGGTCGTGAGCGGTTTGATACCAGCACTGGCACATTCCTGTGCAAACCAGACATGATCTTCATCAACCAGGTCCATTGGCTTCAGACGCTCGTATTCAGCCTGATAAGGACGCTTGATGGCAAGCTGGCGATCGCCATCCCACACACCTTCTTCAAAACGTTCACGGCACGTGAGGTCATCTGCCAGCATGGACTGAACCTTGGCATAGGTTGCCCCTGCTTCTGATGCTGCCCAGATCATATCCTTAATGATACTTTTATCTCCCTTGTGATTCTGACAAAATTCAGCAATGATCACAGGTTCATTGAAATGCATTTGTGTTCCATCCATTAGATCACCTTTCCTTGTCCCTGATCGGGTTCTGCCCCAAAGACAAGACCCGGTAATGCTGTAATTTCATCAAGTGTTTGCACAACCGCATCTGCATTATAGTCCTTGAGCTCTTCTTCGGTATACGTGCCCACTCTTGCGATGGTCATGACACCAGCCTCGTGACCCAAGCGGATATCTGAAAGGTCATCCCCGACAAAAAGCAACTCCTCCCTTGCCAAACCATATTTTTGACAGACATGGTTGACATGATCCTTGCCCTTATTGAAACCTGGGTAGGATCCCATGATCTCACCGCCTGCCTCTAAAAAGTATTTTGAAAGGCCAAGGGAACCTGCAATCTCCTTCAGCTCTTCCGTGGCAGCTGAACTGGAAATGAACAGAAAGCAACCTTTTTCCTGGAGGGTCTTAAGCACAGACGGTGTAGCTGCAGGAATCAAACCCGGCAAAGCGGGATCAGACAACGCTTTCGTATTCATTTCGGAAAACCTGCTGCTGAGCGAATCAAATTCCCCGGTTTCAAGAGCTGGCCTTCCAAGATCTGCCAAAATGGCATCGAACAACTGCCGACGGGGAATACCGGAGTGGCGTCGGTACGCTTCCTCCACTTTTACAGGTAAGAGATCAAACACTTTCTGAAAAAGCGTCCCGGCGTTTTTAATCTTAACCTCCAGCGAATTCACCAGGGTGCCATCCCAATCAAATAGAATTGCACGAATCTTTACGGCTGGTGAGATCATAAAAATTCCTCCAATCCCTTACCAGGCAGGTTCCCTACCAGATCCTTGATCTCCTGGATCCTATCCCGCGGGCAAACCAGAATGACACCCGACGTACGAACGACCACCAGGTCGTTCACACCCAACAAGGTAACGAGACCTTCATCGTTGTAAATAATATTCCCGCTGCTTTCCAGGAATAAAAAATTGCCAAAGCCTGTGTTCCCTTCCTGGTCGTTTTCCCATATTTCAGCCAGTGAATCGAGGGAACCAACATCAATACGCTCGAAATTTGAACTTACAGTCAGAACATTGGCAGCTTTTTCCATGAGCGCATGATCGATCGAGATATTCTCAAGAGAGGGATAAACCTGTTCCAATTTGTGAATATCAGGAGGGGTTCCAAGTGATTCCAATCCAGAATAAATTGACTGCACATGCGTTTTCAAGGATGACAGGAAAACCGACAACTTCCAGGCATAGGTACCTGTATTCCATAAGTATTGACCGGACTCCAGGAATTCCCGCGCCACTTCACTTGATGGCTTTTCAATGAATTTTAAAACCCGGTGGACCGAAAGGGATGAACCGGAATCCACTTTTTCGCCAAGCTGCTGATAACCATAGCCTGTGGCGGGAAATGTTGGCTGTATTCCAACCGCTACAAGAGCATCAGTCCGGGATGCTGCCTGGATAGCTGTGTGAAGGGCAAGAAACCATGGTTCTTCATCCTTAAACATATGGTCAACCGGGAGGGAAAGCATGACAGCATCATCCAGCATCCCAGGCATATTGGAAAGAAAAAAAGCTGCCAACCCAAGACCTGGTGCCGTGTTTCGGCTTACCGGTTCAAGAAGGATGTTGGTTTGCGGAAGATCTGGAAGCTGTTCTTTCACCCATTCTTCCTGTTCCCGACCCGCCAGGACCAACACCTGCTGAATGGATCCTGTCAAATGCAATGCACGGCGGACAGTCTCCTGCAGCATCGTGCGACCGTTGCCAGTTAAATCGAGAAACTGCTTGGGACGGGATCTTCGGCTGATCGGCCAGAGCCGGGTTCCCTGACCCCCAGCCAGGATGACAGCATAGACAGGATAATTTGATACCATTTTTGCTTAAAGGCTCCTACTTCCACCAATCCTTGCTGACCGTGCTGTAGCTGATACCTTCCACACGAGCCACTTCATCAACACGGAACATGGACCACCCATCGAGAAATAACCCGGGTTTATTCATGGTTTCCAGGAGGGAGAAGAGATCCCAATCTTCATACGAAGGATGATTGTTCATGATAAAAACAGCATCTGCTTTCTTAAAACCATCTTCAATGGAGCAACTTTGAACACCTTCGATCTGGTCCAGGTATTGAGGCTTGACGACCGGATCAAAGCCGGTGATGCTCACGCCAGCGCTGAGGAGCAATTTATGCAATTCAAGCGTGGGTGAATCGCGCATATCGGAAGTCTCAGGCCAACCCTTGAATGCGAATCCGACCAGAAATACCCTGGAATTTGCCAATTTCCTGCCGGTCTTATCGAGGAAGCGAGAGAATTTCCGAAAGACATGCAAAGGCATAAACTCATTAACGATCCGGCTGCGACCAAGGATGGTCGGTTCCATGTTCATCGCCTGGGCAGATACCTGTAAAAGGTAGGGATCCTTTTTCAGGCAAACGCCACCAACTCCGGGGCTGGGCAGCGGAACAGGATCGCGCGGGTAGCCTTCATTGGCAGCGTTGATGACCTTGATGGCATCCAGATTGTAGGAATCACAAACAAGAGCCACTTCATTGGAAAATGCAAAAATGGTATCGCGGAATGTATTATTCACAAGTTTGACCATTTCAGCTTCTTCGATGGAATCGAGAATGACTATGGTTGGTGTGATCTCCCGGTAAAGGGCAGCTGCAAATTCAGCTCCCTGGCTATCCAGGGAACCAATGACCTGGGGAAGAGAGCGTAATTCTTTAAGAGCTTTGCCTGCCACTGTTCTTTCGGGTGCGAATACAAGGGAGAAATCCCGCCCTGCTTTGAGCCCGGAATCCTTCTCAAGGATAGGCAGGCAGACATTGCGGGTCGTGCCAACCGGAACAGTGGAGCGAAGCATGACAGTGTCACCTTTCTTAAGCACCCTGCCAATAGCGCGGCTGGCTTCTTCAACAAATCCCATGATCGGTTGATGATCCTCGTCAATCGGGGTTCCGACTGAAACAATGTAGACATCGCAATCCTTATTTGTGATTTTATTCTGCACGAACAGATTCTTTCCAATGTGAGCGCGCAGCTGGTTTGCCAGGCCTGCCTCATAAAAGTGAGGATTACTATGATTAAGCATATCAACCACGGATTGCTGCGCTTCGATACCGACGACCTTGAAACCGGAGTCAGCCAGGATAACCGCCAGGGTAAGACCGACAAATCCCAACCCAAGGACGGCGATTTTCTTGGACTTGATATCGGCTTGCTGAAACAAGGAAAGCAGGGAAACGATATCCACCAGGCGGTGATCTTCGTCGAGAACCAATATCTTGCCTGCTCCCCTATCAAGCATACGGGTGCGCCCCTTGAGAACATTCATGGCGTCCTGATACATCTGCATTATGTTGACCTGGCTTTGAACAGAGATGGGATCCATAGTCATGATCTCTGAAACTTTCTCGTCGAGGCTAATATTGCGGAGGATAGCCGAGCGGATATCTCCATCTGTGACCACACCAAGGACGCGACTATCAGCATCGACAACTACGGCAATGCCGGAGATGCCGGAGATGGGTGGTGCGTTCTCGATCACATCCATGGCAGAAATGATGGAGAGATCCGGGGAGATCAGGAGGGAATTGATCTTTTCATTCATATTTTTTCCTCACTTGGAGTTTGATCAGGCTTATTAACAAGGTCAAGTAAAAACCTGGCTGTATGAGAAGTTGCAGATCCATCCAGATAGGTAAGTTCCTGGAGAAGAAATTGATGACGGTGATTAGAATCAATGGTGGGGTCGAGCAGGTATTCAGATAAAGCATCCTCAAGCTCTTTTTTATTTTTGACCAGCCTGCCGGCACCAGTTGCATTAACGCGGGTGGAGGTTGGAAAGGTGGGAACTTCAAGGATCGGCACCCAGAAATCCTGCCCATATCCTTCTTCCGTGGGAAGACAGGCGTTGATGATGGGCTTATCCTGCAATGCAACTTCCACCACCATGGTTGAGTAAAGCGTCACCAGTACATCACAATGCGCCATCATGGAAGCCTTTTCCGGGTAATCCTCGCCGGCATAACGTTCAAGATCACCCGGCATTTCGCGCGGTTCAACGATATGGATATGGGGAAGGCGTTTCTTTAATTCATAGATCGTTTCAGCTTCCCGTTTGTAACGGGGAACATTCTTGAAATGATTGGGATGCAAGCGGATCAACAGCTGGGCAGGCTGACCCAAGTGCTCATTGCCCACCAATTCGGCAAGAGCCATGATCATGTGTGAATTGGGGGAAAAATTCAAGCCAGTGGCTGCGAATGCGATCAACTTCTTGTCGAGATCCAATCCGTGCATACGAAAATATTCATCACGGGGAATCACCCATTTGCGATTGATGTAACTGTCAAAGAGCGGCATTCCACCTATGTGGATATTTTGGGGATCAATATCAGCGGAGTTTACCAGCTCGTGTTTCTGGATCTCTGACCAGACATTGAAATGATCAATGTCGGCACCGGTGAGACCCTGGCTGCTGGGATTATCCCAACCCACGATCACAACAGCTGTTTCGACCCGACGCTGATTGGCCTCGCGAAGGAGGTATTGATCCATTCGCCATCCAGCCATGTTGGAAACAACCAATTCCGGCTGATATTTTTCGAAAAGATCCCTGTACAGTGCTGGAGAAAAGAGTGACTGAAAGAACCAGCGGTAGATCTTCCGCACGATCTTTGAATGACGCATCAACTGGATGAATGGGCGAAGTAAAACCAGAACAAATTTGCGTCTTCCGCGGGCTTCCCATTCCTTGCGGCGGCGGGCGGTTTCCACATAAGAAAGAGGTCCCCGGGAAGACATGCCCACCCGGCGGACATATTCATATAATTCCTGCAACCCTTCCCAGTGAGCCTGGCGATATTCCGCAATCTCCGCATCACGCATCGATTCAAAGAAAATATTTACCCCTGGGTATTTGTTCCTGAGAAGGTCCTGCATACCTCCCGGTACGAGGAAGACCAGCCGCAAACCAGAATCAGCCAGTTTTTTAGCCAGCTCGGTCTCAAAGAAATATGCATGCGCAAGACCATGGTCAAGGAGGATAAAAATGGTTTTCAATGGTCTCCTCCCTGAGAATTGTTCCTATTTTTCAGCCGCTGAAATAAACTGGTGATCCTTTGCGTCAAGCGGTAATTATTAAACACCAGCAAGGGAAACGTTTCGATCATCCTGCGGACTGTATCCCTGTTCCATGCACGGTTACGGAGGAGACCGGAAACCAGCCTGTGGTCAACATCCAGGAGAGAAAAGCGCGTTATCTCGCGTCCCCCGGCAAGTCGGATATTCTCATCTGTTTCCGGGAGTTTGTAATGGGGTTTTCCTCCGGGTAAATGAGCATAATCATGCTGCTGATGTGCGATGGTTATTGAACGGGTGGCATCAACAGCCATCCACCCATTCCTGCGAGCCTGGTAGATCATCCAGTTATCCCAACCTGCCCTGCCTATGGCAAAACCAGGAATCTCCTGGTAACAAGAGCGGGGAAAGATAAAATAATCACTACCGGCAGGAGGGTGCAATTTTCCGGAGGCAAGAATCGATTGACGAAATTTCTCCTCCCAATCCCGTGGAAAATCCATTTCCGTCAGAATATCCAAATCCCAACGCTGACCGACAAGGATGAATTTCTCCGCCAGAGAGTGCATTTTAAGCGACATGGAAAGGAAATCAGAAAGAACGAGAATATCGGCATTGACATAAGCCAACAGGGGTGCGCTGCTATTTTCACGGGCAAGTGAGAATATCGAGCTTACCAGGGGAGTGCCCTTCTCATTACAGGCGACATCCGACAAATGGTTGACACCAAGTTCATGGGCAGTTTCTGCCAGCCCCTCTTCATCACCGACCAGGATAATCTCCACCTGGTCTCCGAGCTGCTGCCAGGAGCGGATCGCATTGCGTTGGATGGTAGCAATGTGATTATCCCTGAAAGGTTTGGGTGCAGAAAATATCGCCAGACTTTTCATCATTTAATTCTTTTGATTCCGTTCATCAATATCAAGCAGGTTCTTGTGATGGACATCTGCATTGATCAGTGACAATTCAGGATTGGTCTGTACCAGGTCGAGTACCTCCAACCAGGAAAAATCGTTCCTGCCTGGAAATTTAGAAAACACCTCCCGAACGAATTCCAGGTCCTGCGGTGTATCAACCGTCCAGCGGAGATCTCCTAAATCAGGAACATGATCAAGGAGAAGAACCTTGAAACCTCGTGAACCTGTTCCAAAAGCGTGGGTGGCATCAACCTTTTTAAGTATGGCATCCTCGTATAAATAAGGCATGACATGCTCGCGCTGGTGGGGCTGATCCGCTTCCTTCCAAGCCCTTTCAAGGGCTGCAAAAGAACAGATCTCGATATCCAGCCCGATCGGGAAAGTTCGCTTGAAGGGAGGTGGCAGTCGATTGGAAGCAAAATCCAAGGTGGAGTTCTCAAATTCAACCAGCAACTGATCAATAAGAGAGGGATCGATCAAAGGGCAATCAGCCGTAATTCGAACGATCGTCCCTGCGTTAACCTGCAAAGCGGCAGTGTAAAAGCGATCGAGTACATCGAATTGGCTGCCGCGGTAACATTGAAATCCACCCACCTGGCAGAAATCGGCGATGGGATCGTCTGACACATCCGAGGTAGCTGCCACCAGGATGCCATCCAGTAAGGAGGCATGGCTGACACGTTCCAATACATGGAAAAGCATGGGTTTCCCGGCAATATCCTTGAGCACTTTTCCGGGCAGACGGGATGAGCCCATGCGAGCCTGGATGATGGCTATCTTATCCACGGCGGCTGGCTCCCTGTTGAACTGTCTTTTGATAGGCATCCAGAAGGGATAGAAAATTCACCTTCCAATCTGCTTTCTTCTCGGCAACGCGACGTGCAGCTGCTGCCATTTCCGGTAATTGATCCCGATGGTCCATGGCATAAAAAATACTATTTTCCAGGGAATCCACGTCACCATCCGGGAACAACCAGCCATTCTTTCCATTTTCAATCCATTCCTTGTTGGCGGGAATATCCGATACCAGGCAAGGCAAACCGCTGGCAAGGGCTTCCATCAGGGAAACGGAGGAACCATCGATGTGGGAAGGGCTGATGAAGAGATCCGCCTTGTGGTAATACTCCGGCAGTTGTTCGTAAGGAATATGACCTGCAAATTCGACCTGGTCGATCACACCTCCTGCGGAAAATATACTTTTCAATAATGGAGCTTGCGAACCATCACCCAATAAAAGGAGTGAAACATATTTCCGTTTCCGGGCAACGTTCACAAATGCACTGGCGAGAATGTCCACACCGTAGTTCGGTTCCCAGGAACGATTGCAAAAAACGATGAATTGTGATCCTCTATCAGGCGATTTCCACCTGGGATTGGGAGAAAATCGCTGCAAGTCCACCCCCCAGGGGAAGATCGTTTGCCTACCCGGCTTCAAGCCATGGACGAGCGCTTTTTGATAAGTTGCCTGGCAATCACTGGTAAACCAGTCCGCTTTTTTGAGAGTAAAGCGGGTAGCCCAACGCCAAAGAAAACCACGATCAACATCCTTCATTAAATCAAAACCCCAGGACATGACCAGGAGCGGATGAAAACCGGAAAGGGCAGCCAGAAAAGCACAGGTTTGGATCGGACCGGCATGGACCAAATCCGGCTTGATGCGCTGGATGACCTGGCGGAACTCCATCAACAGACGGGGAGCATCAAGAAAGTGCATCTCTCTCTTACCTCCGCTCCATTCGATCACTTCTATACCTGGCGGTATGGGACGGGACTCGGTCTGGCGAGAGCCACGCTCCAACCTCAGGTAATAAACCTGGTTTCCGCTTTGCGCCAATGCTGTCAGAAAGCGATGGTCGTGGGGGCAATAATCCCTGCTAAAGTAAAGAATGCGCATCAAACCTCATTGGCCAAGATCGGTCCAGCGCAGCTCTTTC
>Ga0209342_10007744_pt1 | contig 10799 bp, 7 predicted proteins | sample RifCSP16_2_FD_184023 | JGI IMG/M metagenome (GOLD analysis project Ga0209342, IMG submission 184023) | Soil microbial communities from Rifle, Colorado - Rifle CSP2_sed 16_2 (SPAdes) (version 2) | ecosystem: Environmental > Terrestrial > Deep subsurface > Rock core/Sediment | place: Rifle... | reverse complement strand
GAATGGGCTGACGGCGTAAATATTGCCTCGCCTGTCTACGGCAATGTCGTCGAGGAAGAACGAGAACGAATCTTCGCCGACCATCTTGTCGAGCGACCCGGCGGTGGTCATCACCGGCTGGCCGTCGGCGTCGAAGCGCACAAAGGCGTCGCGGGCCGCCGCCACAAGTTCGCCCTCTGCCGTCACGGTGATGGCCGCAATGCGATCGTCGTATTCAACTTGCCCCAGCAGTGTGCCCGTTGCGCCGTCGTACCGATAGATGGTCGAGGGCTGAAGCACGTACACGATCCCGTTGCGATCCGCCGCGAGGCCGGTCAGATACGCGTCCTCTTTCGTCTTCCACTGAGTCACAAAGTTCCCGTCGGCGTCAAAGACCTGCACCCGGCTGCCCTGCACATGGTCGGCGACGTAGATGTTGCCGTCGCCGTCAATGGCGAGGTAGCGCGGATCGGTGAACTGGCCGGGGCCGGTTCCTTCACTGCCAATAGCCCACACCTCGTCGACGAGGCTGGGCGTGGGCGACGGCGCAGGCGTGGGAGGCGGCACGACCGTGGTCAACAAATCCGGAATCGACACGGCTTCGCTTCCTGACTCGCTTCGCCCGAAGACAAGCGACATGATGCTCAGATTTGAAGTCGATGGAATCTTGGTGCTGTAGAAATAAGCGCCGACACCCAACACGAAGAGTGCTCCCACCAATGGCACACACCCTGCGACACGGAAGCGGCTGAGGGCGGCCAGCCCGAACGCCAGCACGATGCCCGCCAGCCACGTGCCGCCGAACATGATGAAGAACACAAAGAAGGGATGGGCGACTACCGTCTTGCCATCACTGTTTACACACTTGAGCAGTGCAGCGCCATCCACCGATGTACTGCTTGCTTCGTCGTAATAATTGAACACGCGCTCGCCGTAGGCATCGACGTAACCTTTGGGGCAGGCGATGGGGGCGGCGAACCGCACCAGGCCGGGGAAGGCAAACATGCCGAGCATAGCGGCAATGAACCCCATCCAGAACGCGCCGAATGAGAAACCGATCCATGCTCCCAGGAACGAGCCTTGACGTTTGGGAGTGGTGGAATACGTGCCGCTAGTGGTGACAGTGGAAATGGGGGGCGTGAAGTTGGCGGTGATGTCTGGCGTTCCCGGCCCCTGCACAAAGATAAGCGGGCCTCCAGCCTCAAAGGCTTCGACGGCATCTTTGGATTCTTTCAAACCCGCGCCGGTCTTTTCCCGGTAGAGTTTGATGGCTTCGATCTTGCTGCCTTGCTGTATCAGCCGCGATATTTCGGCGCGCGCAAACGCTTCGTTGCTCACCGACTGCGCGGAACGTGTCGTCACCGGGGCGCTGCCGGGCATGATCACCGGCTGGCCTGCTGCCATTTTGTCCACCGCATCTTTGGCTTCGGTCAAACTCACATCAAAGGTCTCGCGGTAGATCTTGATGGCTTCGATCTTGTTGCCTGAGCGGATCAGCCGCGCCACCTCTTTCAGTCTGGCCGCCTGTGACAGCAGCGAGTCCATGCCCACGACAGGCAGCGACGGCGCGTGCGGCGTGACGTTTTGCGGCGCGGCGCGCAGGGACTCCGGCACGATGACCGAACTACTGCAATAAGGGCAGCGCACGGTCAGATCGCCGCCCTCGTAGTCGAGCGGCGCATTACAGTTGGGGCAGTTGAAGGATTGGGTCATGGGATGCCTTTGGGAGTCAATTTGGATGTAGAGGCGTTGCATGCAACGCCCCTACAGATAACGGTGGATCACCTCGACGGCTCGCGCCACGCCGTCTTCGGCGTGGATCTTCTCACCCAACGCCGCTGCCCGCCCCGACATCGCCGAATCGGTGGCGGCCTGTTTGATCGCTTCTGCCAGCCGTTCCGCCGTCAATCGTTTGCGCGGGATCGGTTTCGCGCCCACACCGAGTTCGTGAACGAAGCGGCCCCAGATCGGCTGGTCGCCTGTGTGCGGAACGACGATCGACGGCGTCCCCGCGCGCAAACCGGCAGCCGTGGTGCCCATGCCACCATGGTGGACGACGGCTTTCATCCTAGGAAACAGCCAGGCGTGTGGAACGTCCTCCACAACAAATATATCGCCGGGCAGGTTCATTTCCTGCCCAAGCCCGCTCCACCCGGACAATAGTACACCGCGCTGGCCGGAAAGCGAGAGGGATTTGATTACTATTTCGGTCGTTTCGCGAGCGGCGCGGCGGCTGCCCATGCTGCCAAAGCCGACGTATATCGGCGGCAAGCCGGATTCGAGAAAATGGGTGAGCGCGAATGGCGGAGTCCAATCAGGCGGCGGATCCAAAAACCAGTAGCCGGTGACGTGCAGGTTGTCCGGCCAATCGGCGGGACGAGGGAAGGTATGCTGGCTATAGCCGTAGAGGACGGGCGTGCGCGTTTTGCGTTGAAGGTGAAACAGGTTGCCGAACGGTTGAGGCAGCCGGCCAAACTTCTTACGCCAGAATTTTGCGACAGGCGCGCGGAAGAGTTGCCAGATGATTTGATCGGTGAGGGCGTGGGTGAGGCGGTTGTATGCGCCGCCGAGGCGTGGGCCGTAGTAAAAGGGCAGGGCCGGGTGCGCGCGGGTGGGGTCAACCGGGTAGAGCAGCGCCGGGAAGCACGGCAGTCCGAGCTGACGGGCGATGAAATAGCCGTTTGGCAATGTGAGCGGATGAAAGATGACGGCCTGTGTCCCTTCGCAGGCACGCCACGCGGCCTCCTGCATTTGCTCCAACGCCGGGCCTATCGTGCGGAAACTATTGATGGCGAACTTGATTGGATTCTCTGACGACAGCATCTCCTGCATCTGGCCGCTGTTCGCCATTTCAAAAAAGTCGACGTTGATGGGAAAGAAGTCGAGGCCGTGCTGGCGAGCCAGCGGCTCGAAGTTGCGGTTGCCCGCGAAGCGAACGCTGTACCCTGACCGCTGCAAGCCGACGGCGAGAGCCACGTATGGTGGCGTGTCACCGCGCGTGCCCGCGGCGAGGAGGGTGAGATGCATGAGGGGGGATCACTCCTCCACCTCCCACGTCCTCTTATCACTCGGCGATGGAGACGACGGCGGGAGTGAAGGTGTTGTCGGCGCGTCGGTCGGGGCCATGTCTTCCATGTCGCTGTAGCCGATCACTTCGCGCTGCTGCGCGCCGCTCTTGGCCGGGCCGACGATGCCTTTCTCTTCGAGCAGGTCGATCAGCCGCGCGGCGCGGGTGTAGCCGATGCGCAGGCGGCGCTGGAGGAGAGTGATGGACGCACGGCGCATCTCGCGCACCACCTTCACCGCTTCGTCGGACAGGTCATCTTCACCCTCGGCCCTCAGTTCAGCCTCGCGTAGTTCTTCCCACAATGGCGGCTGGTGAGGCGAGGCCGCGCCGGGAGACAGAGGCGCGGAGGGCGTGGCCTCTGCGGGTTGGGCTTCAACTTCGTCAAGCCCGCGCGCGCCCTTCCAGTAACGCACGAGCCGATGAATTTCGGTATCCGAGACGTACACACCCTGCATGCGCAGCGGCTGCGCGGCGTCGGGCGATTGGAAGAGCATGTCGCCGCGGCCCAGCAATTTCTCCGCGCCGGGCTGGTCGAGGACCACACGGCTGTCGACGGAGGAGGCGACGGCGAAGGCGATGCGCGCGGGGAAGTTGGCTTTGATGAGGCCGGTCACCACGTCCACCGATGGGCGCTGGGTAGCGATGATGAGGTGGATGCCGGTGGCGCGCGACATCTGCGCCAGGCGGGTGATGGTTTTTTCGGTCTCGTCGGGGGCGAGCATCATCAAGTCGGCCAACTCGTCGATGACGACGATGAGGTAGTACATTTTCTTTTCAATATCTTTGCCCACGCGGGCGTTGTAGTCTTCGATGTTGCGCGTGCCCGCTTTGGCAAACCTGCGGTAGCGCTCGTCCATCTCGCGCGTCACCCACTGCAAACTGTTCACCACGCGCTCAAGGTCGACGATGACGGGCGTGAGCAGATGCGGGATGCCGTTGTACGACGTGAGTTCGACGCGCTTCGGGTCGACCATCAGCAGTTTCAAATCGTCGGGCGTGTTGTGAGTGAGCAGGGTGGCGATGATCGAGTTCACGCACACCGACTTGCCGGAGCCGGTCGTCCCGGCGACGAGCAGATGCGGCATTTTGGTCAGGTCGGCGCACACCGCCTGCCCCGACACATCCTGCCCCAGCGCAATCGCCAGACTGCTTTTGCTCTCTATTTTGGCGAAGGCTTCGCTCTCCATCACGTCGCGCAGGGCGACGATGGTGCTTTCGATGTTGGGCACCTCGATGCCCACGTAGCCTCTGCCGGGCACAGGCGCTTCGATTCGGATCGACGGCGCAGCCAGCGCCAGCGCGAGGTCGTCGGCCAGCGCGGAAATCTTGCCCACTTTCACTTTCGTCTTCTTGCCGCGCACGTCTGTGTAATCGGGTTCGACCCCGAACTGCGTGATCGTCGGGCCGCGATTGATCTCGACCACTTTCACCGGCGCGCCGAACGAGTTGAGCGTGTCTTCGATGACGTGCGCGCGTTTGCGATCAAATTCGTCGTCCGCGCCGCTCTCGGAACCGGGCTCGAGCATTTCGTTGATCGCAGGCAGCACCCAGGGTTGGTGTCCGCCGATAATGATCGGCTGATCGTAAAGCGGCGCGGGTGGCAGCGCGGCGGCGGAGGCGGGTTCGGTCCCGGGCGTTTGTCCCCCGGCGGCGGCCGTCATGGGTCTCGTGGGAACCGGTTCGCTGGGGCGAGGCCGCTTCGGGACTGGCGCACCCGGTTCGGGTCTCGGGACGACCGGATGAGTCGGCTCCACCGGCCTCTGAGGTTCGGTCTGAGTCGGACGCCTCCCCGACGACGTGGGAAGGGGCAGTTGTCCAGCGCTTGTCTGCTCGCGGCGACCGAAGGGAGGGCGCAGTTTCTCAATGATCTTTTGAGCGATCCCAATTATTTGTTGCGTGGAGAGCCCAGCGGCGAGGATGACGGCGATGATCCACCACGCGAGGACGGCGACCACCGCGCCCGCAGTGCCGAGGTAGTTGAGCAGTATGGCGAGGCCGCCATAGCCGACGAGGCCGCCGCCCTCACCGGCCAGCGCCATCGCGTACGCATCGGCGATAGTCTGGGAGGCGAAGAAGTGAAGGGAGATGAGGGCGACAATGTAGATCAACAGCCAGCCCAGCACGCGCTCCGGGGCGATACGCGGCAGTTTGTCGCCGAAGTGACGCAGGATGATCCACAGGCCGAGGAGGATCATGCCAACCGGAACGAGGTAACGCCCGATGCCGAAGAGTTGTCCGAGTAGTTTGAGGATCGGGCCGGTGGCATTGCTGTTCGTCGGCGAGAGGAAGGCAAGGACAATGAGGACGCCGACGAGCGTGAGCAATACGCCCCCGATGTCGAGTTTCTGATCGAGGGTGAGGCCTTTGGGCGGCGAAGGCGGTTCGGGCGGTGGCGGCGCTCTTCTGCTGCGCGGCCTGGAGTCTTTCGGCTTGCCGCCATCCTTCGGCTTTGAGTCTTTCTTGCTGCCCTTGCCCTTCTCGGGGCCGGGACGCTTGAATAAACGAGAGAGGAAACTCATCGAGGATGATTATGCAACAGAAATGAACAATGAACAATGAGACAATGCACAAACGATGGGCGACGAACGCGGAACGACGAATCTATCCGTTCACGTTGCTTTCATCGTTCTTTGTTCATCGTTCGACTATCAGCCGATACACCACTGTGTCCTTCCCCCCAAACCGGTATTTGTAGTCCTCGTTGCCCTGCATAAAGTCGTATTCCTGGCGCCCGTTGTTGATCGCGTCTTCGATGAGGCGGGCAAGCAGAATCCATCCAGGTGAGAGTGTTCCGGCCACCGCGGGGTTGATGCCGGAGTTGTAGACCCAGATGCGGCCGGCGTAATCGAACTGCGCATACGCCGCCGCCTTCACCCCGTCCACTTCGAGAAAGGCCAACTGCAAGAGGCCAGCCTTGTGCATCACGGCAAATATGTCGTGGAACGCGGCGCGCATTTGAGGGGTGAGAAAGGTCGCCTTGCTTTCCGAGGCTGTCTCCATCAACGCCATAAAGGCCTCGGTTTCGGCGGCGATGTCGCGGCTGGCATTGACCACGTACCACGTCACCGGACTCTCGCTGCCCTGTGCCCGGCGCAGTTTGCGGTTGATCTCGTGCCGCTGTTTGCTGTCGATCTGTTTGAGATAAGCGTCGAAGGTGTTGGGCAGCGAAATGACCGGGCACACGTCGAGTTGAGTCACTTCGGCGCGCACCCCGGCTTCGGCGGCGCAGGTCTTGAGCCGTTCGAGCGTCGGAGTCCAGCCGGGCGTGTTCGAGAGGATGATCTTCTTCCACGCCGGAGCGGCGGATGAATTCAGCCAACCCCACAGCGCGTCGGTCGCGGCTTCCATCGCATCGTCGGGCGCGATCACGTCGAGGTAGTCGGCGATCTCCTCGCCGCCCACCCAACGGACAACACCACCCTCCGCCGGATCGACGAACATGGGCGCGATGGCGATCAGTTTCCCGGCGCCGTCACGCATCGTGAGCACGCACAACTCGCCGTGGCCGAAATGCCGCCACCACGCGCCGAGGAACTCGGCCCGCTGGAAGGGCGTGTTCGCCAGGCTGCGCGAAACCAGTTCGTTCCATTCGGAGGCGAGGCTCTCGAGGATTGTGGGGTTGCTGTGACATTGGGTGTTCATTCATCCTTCATCCTTCATCGCTCTACCTTCGGATTATACTCGCCAGTGGTACAATTTCGCACACTCCCATGAGACCGCTCCTCAAATATTTCTTCGGCCTCATCGTCGTCAGCGTTCTCGTCCTTTCCTACTTCTACCTGCCCGCGTGGATGGCCGCGACGCAAAAGGCGTCACGCCTGCGGCAGTGGATCACCGACCCGGCTGCCCACCCCGATCTCGCCATCACCGCTGGCAAGCGCTGCGGCGATGCGCCCTTCCTCCTGCCCACCGACGGCTACATCGGCTTCGGCTACGGCGACTCGTTCCGCCCCGGCCACACGCATCAGGGCCTCGACATCTTCGGCCCGACCGAACTCGACCAAACGCCCGTGGTCGCCGCCTATGATGGCTTCCTCACTCGCGAGTCCGACTGGACAAGTTCGATTATCATTCGCCACCCGCAAGATCCGTTGAATCCGTCCCGGCAAATTTGGACTTATTACACGCACATGGCTGATCCGGAGGGCAACTCGTTCATCCTGCCGGACTTCCCGCGGGGGACGCGCGACTTGTTCGTGCGGGCAGGGACACTGCTCGGCTATCAGGGCAACTACTCCGGGGACTCGGCTAACCCGGTCGGCATGCATTTGCATTTCTCGGTCGTGCAGTCGAACGAAAGCGGCCGATACAAAAACGAACTCGACATCGCCAATACGCATGATCCCATTCCGTATCTCCGGCTGACCGAGAAAGACGGGGTGTGGAAATGCCCATAACGGAGCCATGACCGAACACAGATTCGACATCGTTATCGTCGGCGCGGGGCCGGCAGGCTCGGCGGCGGCGTATCTTCTCGCCAAACGGGGGCTAAAGGTTGCCCTGCTCGACAAGAGCAACTTCCCGCGCGATAAAACGTGCGGCGACGGCCTCACCCCGCGCGCCGTAAAGGCTCTCGAAGCAATCGGCGCACTCGATAAAGTCGCGCAGCGCGCCCACCGCTGCAATTCGATCACGCTGCGGCACTCCGACGCCGTCGAATACAAACTCAGCCTTTCGGACCTCGGCGGCCTGCCCAATTACGTTATGGTGCTGCCCAGATATTCGCTGGACGATCTACTCCGGCAGCACGCGGTCGACGCGGGCGCGCACTTCATCCCGAACTCAAAGGTGGAAAACATTGCGCACGCCGCCGATGGCACGGTGGAAGTTCACGTCGAGGGGCGCAAGCCGCTGCGATGCGCGCTCTCCATCATCGCCACCGGCGCAAATGCAAGACTGCTGATGGATCTGGGTTTGCTGAATGGCAAGCCGCACGTAAATTTGGCGGCACGATGCTACTTCGAGAACGTCGAGGGTCTGGACGATTCCATCGTGCTGTTTTTCGACAATGTGAGGCTGCCCGGATACGGTTGGGTGTTCCCCACATCGCCGACATCGGCCAACATCGGCTGCGGCGTTTTCTTCGACGACAAAATGCCGCAGGCCACCCAATTACGCGGCCTCATTGAGACTCACCCCTACCTCAAACGCCTCCTCCGAAACGCAAAACAGGTCGGGCCGATTAAGGGCTACCCGCTCCGCACCGATTTCTCGCCGTCGCACGGCGGCAACGATTGGATTCTCGTCGTGGGCGAGTCGGTCGGGCTGGTGAACCCGATCACCGGCGAGGGGATCGATTACGCGCTGGAGTCGGCGCAACTGGCGGCCGCAGCGATTTTAGAAGAATGGAAGGGAATGGTGACGCCGTCCATCCAGAAGAAATATCGCGCCGCGCTGGCGAAGAAGTATCGTTACCAGCTCGCGCTCAATCATCTGGCGCAGAAGATTTACCTCCGCGCCGGGATGCTCGACAGCCTGCTCAAACGCGCGCAGAAGAGTGAGTACCTGAGGAAGGCGATTGTAGACGCCTGCTTCGGTTCCGCCGATCCGGCGATAATGGTTTCGCCGAGGACGTTGTGGGAAGTATTCAGGCCGTGAGGCTGTTATTTGCCGACTGAGCGTCCCAACTGCATGAGGCCGCCGCCCACCAGAGCAATGATGGCGTTCATGACGAAGAAGGCCCAAGTGCCAAGCGCGGCGTAGTTCACCTGCTTCTCGACCGGCACGGTCGGGCTGGTGATCACCACACCCACAATCGCAGCCAAGCCCAACACAAGCAGAGCGAGGCCGAGCGTGAAGTGTTCCGACGGCGCAGCTTTGTCACGGAGCAGCCACGCCCCGACCGCGGGCGTGATGAACGTGGTCGCATAAATACGCCCGTGGAACGCGTCAATGGGCCACGGCCAGAACGAGGTCACTGCTACGGGCGCGACGACCAAGCCCAGGCCATACAACCCCAGCACGATAGTCGCCGCCATCAGCACGTAACGCCACACGTTCGGCGTGGGCAGCGCACCGGCAACATTGAGGTTGCGCAGAAGGTACAAGAAGACCACTGAGCTGAGAGGGATGAAGATGTAGAGAAACCAGAAGCCGTAGGCAGACCAGCGCCCCCATTCGAAACTGCCTACATGCAGGAGCATCGCAATTCCGATAGAAGCGGTGAAGGTGAGGATCATCCACTGCACCACGCGACCCGGCGCCCACCGGCCCGTGGCCCCGAATATCACCAGCGGAGCCAACGCACTGAAATAGATCGCGCCGATGTAGCGCGAGTTGAACGGCGGCGGCGCCCAGGCCCACAGTTCTTTGCCGAGTGCTGGCGAGAAGAATAGCACGATTGCCGCTGCGGCTACGACAACACATTCGACGATGACGACCAGGCGTAGAAAGGCGGGAACTTTTGGATTGTCGGCGGTGGCGTTGAACATTGATTCTCTCCTCATTCGAAATTAGACGGCGCTGGTGGGATTATATATGAATCGAAGAGAGATGCCAGAGTAGGAATTGGCTATGCTATACTAAAATCATGTCCTTCAAAGATAGAGTCGTCCTCGTTACTGGCGCGGGGCGCGGCATCGGCAAAGCCATCGCCCGGCGCTTCGCCGCCAACGGCGCAAAGGTCGTCGTCAACGACGTCAACCCCGACACTTCCGACGCCACCGCAAAAGAAATCAACGACTTGGTGGCCGCCGACGGCCACCACGGGCAGGCCCTCGTCATCATCGCCGATGTGGCCAACAAAATGGCCGTGCAGACCATGCACTACGACATCATCGACAAGTGGGGACGCGTGGACGTGCTGATCAACAACGCCGGGGTCGAGCCAACCGGCTCGGTGCTGACGATGGACGAATGGGCGTGGGATCGCGCCATCGGCGTCAATCTGAAAGGCGCGTTTCTGTGCTCGCAAACGGTGGGGCGCGGCATGAAGGAACAGGGCGGCGGCGTCATTGTCAACACCGCTTCGATTGCAGGCCGGGCCGCCGGACTGCGCGACCGCTCAGCTTACGTCGCCAGCAAGACCGGCCTCATCGGTTTCACCCGCGAGTGCGCGCGCGAGTTCGCCGCCTACAACATCCGAGTCAACGCCGTGTGCCCCGGCGTGATCATCACCGAGATGACCGCCCATCTGCGCGAGAACGAAGCGCAGATGAAGAAGTGGCTCGAAGATATTCCGCAGGGGCGGCTGGGTGAGCCGGATGACGTGACCGGGCTGGTGATGTTCCTGTGCTCCGACGACGCGAAGTACATCACCGGGCAGGCATTCAACGTGGATGGGGGGAAGGTGATGTGCTGATGTTTGAGTTTGGAGTTTGAGTTTGATATGACGACCCTCACCGTCCTCACCGACCCTCGCGCCCGCGCCCTCTCCGCCGTGCTCGCCGCCACCGACTGGCCCGACCGCGAACAGCATCCTCTGCCGCGCGGCGTGCACCCGCAGGCGCACGCGCTCAAGAAGCACGTCAGCGCATTTCACGATCATTCGGCGGCGGCATACGTGCAGGCCGCGCTCAACGCCGACGCCAACCCTGCGCCGCTCTTCGCCCACGCGCTGAACGACGAGCCGGACCTCACGGCGCACCTGCGCGACTTCACGTCGGCGGCGGCGCTGGATGCATATTGGTCGGAGCACGAGGCGGGTTGGGCGCAGTCGGTCGCCGAAGTGCAGAAGCAGGTCAGCAACGCCACCATCGCCGCCTTCCTCGGCGAACTGTTCGACGCCCTGCCCGACGCACTCGTCATCCATCCC
>Ga0209342_10007739_pt1 | contig 10801 bp, 8 predicted proteins | sample RifCSP16_2_FD_184023 | JGI IMG/M metagenome (GOLD analysis project Ga0209342, IMG submission 184023) | Soil microbial communities from Rifle, Colorado - Rifle CSP2_sed 16_2 (SPAdes) (version 2) | ecosystem: Environmental > Terrestrial > Deep subsurface > Rock core/Sediment | place: Rifle... | reverse complement strand
AACGCTTCCCTGCGCGCCTTCATGCCTCCCATTTTAACCGAAGTAATGCAAAATCTCCTACCGCCGTTTTCCAGCCTTCAAAGCCCATGCAAAAGCTGACATGCACCCTCAACCAACAGAAGTAGCAGAAACGGCGTTGGCACCGGTTTGCACCAACGCTACAATGAATATCCACGAAAGGGCCTGCGTCATGGCAACAGTCGCTTACCTCAGATGCTCCACGGACGCTCAGGACACGCTCCGCCAGCACGAAGCGATCGAGCGGTCCGGTATCAAAATCGACCGTTGGTTCGAGGACCACGAATCGCGCGACAAGGCCCACAAACGGCGCGATTTTCAGCGGCTATTGCAGGCCGTTCGCGCAGGGCAGGTCGATACGATCGTCGTAGCCGCCTTGGACCGCTTTGGGGTCAAAGACGCCTACGAAATGGGCAGCTTCTTCACGATCCTTCGGGATCATGATTGCCGCCTGCTGGACGCCAACGGTAAGCATCTCAACGCCGAGGACGATGCCACGGTTTTGACGAGCACCATCGGGGCCTTGACCAGTACGCGCGAACAAAAGGAAAAATCTGGTCGCGTTCTAACCAGTAAGGTGATGCTCGCCCGCGAAGGCCACTTTATGGGCGGGCACGTTCCCTACGGCACGGACATCGTCTGCTTCGATGCTCAGAACAAGGAGCGGTGGCGATGCGTTTACGAGGGCCACGAGGAGCGGGTCAAGGTCTATCCCGATGGCCACAAAGAACGCTTTGACGGCAAGGGCAACGTCCCGCCCAAAGCGCCCCGCGAGACCCTGAAATTCCGACCGTCGATCGTGGCCGAACGAATCAAATACGTCAAGCTGATCTTCAAGTGGTTTACGACCGAGTCGATCAGCGCCGGACAGATCGCCTCGCGTCTGAACGATCTGGGCGTCTCGACGGTCTACGGCCCGCTGTGGCATCAGAGCGTCATCAAATACATGCTGACGAATCCGGTCTACATCGGCCGCCCCACGTATAATAAGGAAAGCGGCGGCCGATTCATGGAATTCAGCGGTGGTCAAGTCAGGACGGCTGAGCGTAAAACGGATCGGCCCCGCGATAAGGCCGACCAGATATCACCAGATCAGGACGAATTCTCGCCCATTGTCGATCCAGAGGTTTTCGAGAAGGCCCGGGCCAAGCTGGCCGCTACGAAGAAACGTGCCTACCGGGCCCCGAAAACCGCCTGCTTGTGGTTCAAGGGCTTTCTTGTGTGCTCGAAATGCGACAAGCCCATGCGGGCACAGTTTGGCAACAAAAGGAACGGCGTTGCTCCCGGCTACATTTGCGCCGAGTATGGGCGCTGGGGTTCGCACGCACCAAGCGGTTGTGGCCACTTCCGTGTGGAACACGATCTGATTGAGGCCATGGTTCTCGATTATCTCGTGGAAGTAGCGCCGCAGATCAAAACCCTATTGGATGCGACCGAGGCCACTGATCTGGAAGCAGCCCGGCCCCTTCTGGATGCTTTGTCCGCAACAGAAAGAGAGTTAAACTTCACGTCGTTCGACATGGCGGTCTTTGCCGAGAAGTATCTGCCGAGCAAGGCACGCCGCAAAGCCACCAAACGGATGAGCGACGAAAGCATCTACGACCTTCTCTACAAAAAGGTGAAACCCCGGATAGAGAAGACTATCGCCGAGAAGGAGGCCGAGTTGGATGCCCTCCTCGACGGCTTCGCCGGCCTGTCGCCGAAGCTCATAGAACGAGCCAACAAGCGAGGCGAGGCCCTCCAAAGGGACATCGACAGGCTCCAGCGAGACCTCGTGGACCTCCGGGTTCCCTGGGAATGGCTAAAAACCGATCTCAAGGCCCGCCAGGAGGCCCTCCAGCGGGCAACTACCATATTAAACCAAGAGGGTCGGTTCCGGCAGAAGGCCGAGGCCCTCAAAACCGTCGTAGACCGCATCGTCTGTTACTTCTCGAAGTCTGGCAGGCGGTGTACACTGGAATCTATCGAGCTATATGCTGCGGAGGACGGGGCCATACGGCCCCTCACCTTTCCCGGCGACTCTCTCCAAATGAACAGGCGTCTCCGCGCCTCCGCGTGAAACCTGCTTTCCCTTTCCAACGGACAACCGCCGCCGCAGACGGACAGGTCAGGGCACGCGCGGCATGACTCGGGCAGGCCGCCGCCCGTCGGGTCGGTCGCGCGGCGGCGAAAACGCTTGAAAAGCGGGCTGTTCCAGATCGCGTTCCACGGATCGGCCAGCAGGTTGCCCGCCGGTTCGTAGTACGACTGGCACGGGAGCACGTCGCCGTTGGGTTCGACGCAGATGGAATACTCGGCCGCGTTGCACCGGCGGGGACCCAGGTCCAACTCCAGCGGCGAGAGACGGCAATAGGCCGTCGGCGTGTACCACAAAAACCGCATCGAGAGTTCCCCCGCCCGATCGCGCAACCGCGTCAGCGCCGGCGCCAGTTCGTCCTCGGCCACCGCCTCGGGCGAGTCGTGGCCGCACCCCGCGTGGATCATGCCGTTGGCGGCGATGGTGCATAGGCCCAGCCCGTGGAGAAAATCAACGAGCGATTCCACTTCGTCGATATTCCGCCGGGTCAGCGTGGTGTTGGTGATCGTGTGGAGCCCCGCGTCGAGCGACCGGCGGACGCCGGCGACCGTCTCGTCGAACGACGCCGCGCCGGTCATGGCGTTGTGCGTCTCGGCCCGGTGTGATTCGAGCGTGATCTGCGCGTGGTTCAACCCGGCGTCGGCCAGCGTCCGCGTGAAACCCGGCTCGGCCAGCCGCCGTCCGTTGGTGTTCAGGCCGACGATCAGGTTGGACCGGCGGGCATGGGCAATCAGCTCCAACAGGGGGTCGTGGAGCGTTGGCTCGCCGCCCGTGAAAACGACGTGGGGAACGCCGATCTCGGCCAGCCGCGCAATGACGCGGCGCCACTGCTTGACGTTCAATGATTGCATCGTGCGGCGGGCCGGCGGGTTGTAGCAGTGGCCGCAGGCGTTGTTGCACGCATAGGTCAACGCCAGGTCGGCCTTGTAGGGCGCATGGACCGGTTGCGAAAAGACGGGCACGCGGCCGACGTTCGTCAAGCCGCACGTCGGACAGCCGTCGCCTTGCGTGCGCAGATGCTCAACGAGCCGAAAGACTTCTTCCACTCCTAGCCGCGCTTCGTCGAGCGACGGCCGGGGCACGCCGCGCCGGAGCACGCCCCAAGCCCGGGCGAGCGACGTCCCCTCCAAGGCCAGTTTGGCGGCCGCAGCGGCCGTCGGGTTAAGGTGGACCGCCTCGCTCGCGTCGATCAAGAGCACGGCCGAGCCGTCGCCGGCGATTCGCAGGTGGAGACGCCGTTCCATGCCGTCGGAAGAGATTCGATAACAATGCAAACCGCTTCGCCCGCGCGAGCCGGGCCGCAGCGCCGCGCCGAGTCGGGCCAGATCCTTGGCCAGCGCCGAGCGAATCCGCTGCCAAGGGCCGCCGCGCGACGGTTTCACCATTTCGGATCCTCTTCGATCTGGTAGGCGGCGCCGCAGAACTCACACGTGACGAAAATGCCGCCGGCGCGGACGGCGATCGACTTTTGGCTTAATGAGCCGCCGCACGAACGGCACGTCAGATCCTGGAGGTTGACGTTGCCCGACAGGTCGATCTTCTGCACGACCGTGGTCGTCGACTCCGGCACGCGGTGCATGGCCAACCACGCGAGCGCCCCGGCGGCGATGAACAAGACGACGCCCACGACGATCCGCATCGACGAGCCTTGGTTTCCCGTGACGAACAAGAGTCCGAGCCCGCCCAACAGCGTCGCCAGCAGATAAGCAACCGGTTTCACGGCGAGGTTCCTTTGGGTTGACCGAAGTTATACGATAATTCGAGAGGAAAGAAAAACCGAGCCGCGACTGTGAGGGAGCGGTTGTAGTTCGTTACATTCAAAACCGCTCCCTCACGGTCGCGGCTCGGAAAAACCCGTGCATTCGCAAGTCCCATTCTCGGAATCTTCTTGTTCACTCGTGTCCCACCACTTCCGCCCCGTTCGTGGCACGGCAGACGTAGACCGCCGGCACGAGGCCCGTTTCTTTCCGATAGTCGGCCGCGACCGCCTCGACGAAGGCGTCGGCCGCCACCGCGTCGATCAAGGCGACCGCGCAACCGCCGAAGCCCGCCCCGGTCATGCGCGCGCCGTGGCAGGCCGGGTGGTTCAACGCCGCGCGGACCATTGCGTCCAGCGCCGGGCTGGACACCTCGAAATCGTCGCGCAGACTCTCGTGGCTCGCCGCCAGCAGTTTACCCAGCGCGACAAGATCACCCCGGCGCATCGCCTCGGCGGCGTCGAGTGTGCGTTGGTTCTCGGTGACGACGTGCCGCGCGCGTCGCCAAGTCACGTCATCCAATTCTCCGGCCCGGCGGTTGAACGTTTCGACGTCCACGTCGCGGAGGGCCGTCACGCCAAAAAACTCGGCCGCTTCTTCACACTGCCGACGCCGCTGGTTGTATTCCGAATCGACCAGCCCGCGGCGCGTCGAGGTGTCGAGCACGGCCACGGCCACGCCGGGCGGAAACGCCACGGGGGTGCATTCCAGGCCGCGGCAGTCGATCAACAGGGCGCAGTTTTCCCGGCCCGCCGCCGAAATGAGCTGATCCATGATGCCGCAATGGACGCCGACCCATTGATTCTCGGCCCGTTGGGCGAGCCTCGCTATGGTGGCCGGATCCCAGGCGAACGAGCAGGCCGCCGCGAACGCCCGAGCCACGGCCAACTCCAGCGCGGCGGACGAGGACAGCCCGGCGCCCACGGGCACGTCGCCCGCCAGGACGCCATCCCAACCGGTCAGCGCAAAGCCGGCTTCCCGCAAGCTCCAGGCCGTACCCTTGACGTATTCGCTCCAGTGTCCGTCGCCTTGGGTCAGGTTGTCCAAAAATAGGTCCGCCAGATCGTTGAAATCGAGCGAAAACACCTCGACCCGGCGATCGTCGCGCGGCGCCAGCGCGATCCACACGGCCCGATCAATGGCCAGCGGCAGCACGAACCCGTCGTTGTAGTCGGTGTGTTCGCCGATGAGGTTCACCCGGCCCGGCGCGCGGACCACCCAGCGCGGCGGACCGTTGAAACGCGAAACAAACGCCGACGTTATGGAATCGTATCCCAAGGGCATGTGAAATGCGATCCTCTTCTTGTGGACATTTGCGGACTCTAAACGGGGATCACGTAAGGCTTGCGTTGCTCGCGCGATTGCCAAGCGCGGGCCTCCTCGTCGCCGACGATTTCCTCCTTAACGGGGTTCCAGGCGATCTTCCGGGCCAGTCGCATCGAGATGTTCGCCAGGTGGCACGCCGTGGCCGTGCGTTATCGATACTTCTGATACGCGGCCACAGCCATCGTGTCGCAGCGTTCGTTTTCGGGGTGGCCGTTGTGGCCGCGGACGTGGGTGAACGCGAGCTTATGCCGCCCGAGCAGTTCGTCGAGCCGCCGCCAAAGGTCCTCGTTTTTGACGGGCGACGATTTGCCGCCGCTGCCGCGCCGCCAGCCGGCGGCCTTCCACTTGGTCATCCACTCGGACAGGCCGCGGCCGACGTAAATGCTGTCGGTTACCAGCTCGATGCTCGTGGGCCGCTTGAGCATTTCGAGGCCGCGGATCACGGCCATGAGTTCCATGCGATTGTTGGTCGTCTCGCGTTCCGAGCCCGCGCGTTCGACTTCCTTGCCCGACGAGGGATGACGCAAGATAAACGCCCATCCGCCGGGCCCCGGATTGCCGCTGCACGCGCCGTCGGTGAACAGGATGACTTCCGCGTCGTGGGTGGAACGGCTTTTGGACATGAGGATTATACTTTGGGGATCGAAGACGTGATGACGCGATCGAGGAAAAGGTCGGCAAGAGCGGCGATGACTCCGTGTTGTTGGCGTCTTTGGACCTCACGCGGAGCGTGAGGAGTACGTTCTCCCCGGACTTCCGCCCTGGGCTATCAATGCCTGACTACTGACTACTGACTACTGACTACTGACTACTGACTACTGACTACTGACTACTGACTACTGACTACTGACTACTGACTACTGACTACTGACTACTAATCCGCCGCGGGGAAAGGCAGGGCCATGTTGGGCTTCCCGTGCAATCGACGGACGCGGTCCTGCACGAACTCGTCGAAATGCTCCGACATCGACGAATCGAGTCGCGGCTGCGGCTCCAGCCGCCACGGCAGCCGCACGGTGAAGACGCTGCCGTGGCCCAACTGGCTTTCGGCCGTAATCTCGCCGCCGAGCAGCTTGCACAACTCGCGGACGATCGACAGTCCCAAGCCGCTGCCCGAGTATTCGCGCGTGATGGCGTCGCCCTCGGCCAGCGCGTTGCCGCCCTGGCGGAATTTCTGAAAAATGGCGTCGAGTTCCTCGGCCGCGATGCCCACGCCCGTGTCGGCCACTTGCAAGACCAATTGATCGTCGTCGTTGCGGCTTGCGGCCACGCAGATCCGCCCGCCCTCGGGCGTGAACTTGATGGCGTTCGACAGCAGGTTGTTGAGAATCTGCTGCACCCGGGCCTGGTCCTGATACAACGGCGGCAGGCCCGCTTGAATCTCGGTTTCCAGGTCGATGTTCTTCTTTTCGGCCAGCGGCCGGGCCATGTCGCACTGGGCGCCGACGACCTGTTCGATGGTGAACTGGCTGGGCCGGACGTCGAACCGCCCGCTTTCCATCTTGGCCAGGTCGAGGATGTCGTTGATCATTTCCAACAGGGTGCGTCCCGACTTCTGGATGTTCTCGACGTAGCGGCGCTGCTTGTCGTTGAGCGACTCGATCGCGCCGAGCACTTCGCTGAAGCCGAGGATGCTGTTCAACGGCGTGCGCAGCTCGTGGCTCATCGTGGCCAAAAAATCGCTCTTCAGGCGGTTCATTTCGTAAAGCTGCATGTTCGCCTGGGCCAGCTCATCGACCTTGTTGTCCAGGTCGGCGTTCACCTGGCGGAGTTCTTCCTGGGCGTTGATCAGGTGGCGCAACATCCGGTTGAACGCCACGCCGAGCGCCTCGAACTCGTCGCCCGTGTGAATCTCGGCCCGAAGCGACGTGTTGCCGTGGCTGATCGCGTCGCTGACGTCGCGCAGGTGGGTCAGCGGCTTGACGATGACGTAGCGAACGATCAGGTACGCGGCGGTCATGGCCAAGGAGACGGTGATCACGGCCGTGGCGAGCAGGATGGCCCGATTCCAATCCATGGCCGCCTGGGTGTTTTCGTTCGACATGGTCACGTGGATCACGGCCATCAGGTCGCCCACCTCGTAGGCCGCCGAACGGCCGGAGCTACGCAACCTGGCCAAGTCATAAGGATTGGGCGGCGGCAAGAGCGTATCCGGTTGCAGGAGCTGGTGGCACAGCGTATTGCATCCTTTGCCGCAATAGATCGGCTGATAATATTCATACACGCCCCCGGTCAGCCGCTCGTGAAAGCGCAGCGGAGCCGAAGGATCCGCTTCATTCGGCTTGGCGCGCTCGTAGTCGGCAAGCCACTGCGCTTCCTTTTCATCGCCAGGGCGAGGATGATTCTCCGGTCCCAACAAATGCGATTGATTGGGATACTGATCGGGATGGTCGGGAATGATAGCTCGCCATTGATAGTCCGGCTGTTCCATCATCTGGACAACCTGTTGCAGGTGTTCCCTGAAACCCGCCTCTCCTTTCTTCATCGCCAACGCGTCGGCATGCAACTCCAGCCACTTTTGCCACACCAGAAGCGCCGCCTGGTCGCTGTTCCGCTCGAAGACGAGTTTCTGGGTCTGAAAATGATAAAACGAAAAGCTCGCCGCAAGGAGCGCAAACAGGCACCCGCCGAACAGATAACGGCACTTCCGCTCGAGACTCGTCTCGCCCAGCACGCGTTTGAACGATCGATAGGACATGGTAAATCCGCGATGCCCCAGGCCGTGGAGCTAGGTAGGGTGGGCATCGCCCACCGGAGGAGCGTGTTGTGATTTGGTGGGCGGTGCCCACCCTACATTCGTCGTGTTGCAGTGGTTATGGTCGCCAACGTGAATCACCTATTCTACGAAGTTTTCCGCACTTTCGCCAAGATCAGTGCAAACAGCCAGATCGGGGGGCATTGCTTATAGCATGTCCAACGGATCCACGTCCACCATCCACTGGACGCCCTCCGGCGGCTTCAGTCCGGCGGTGGCCGTTCGCGCGGCCGTACGCAGACGGTGCCGGCTGGGCCCCTGGATGTGGATCGCGAAACGATACTCGCCCCGCAGTTTCGCCAGCGGCGCGGGCGCCGGTCCCAGAAGCCGGGTTTTCGACGGCTGCGCGTCGAGCGCCTCGCGGAGTCGCGCGGCCAGTTGGTCGGCGAACTGCGCCGCGCACGGTTCGCTCGCGCCGCGAACGACGAACCGGATCATGCCGCCGAACGGCGGATAGAGCAGCGACCGTCGCAGCGGCAACTCGCCGGCGGCAAACGCGGCATAGTCGTGACGCACCGCGGCGCAAATCGCCGGATGCTCGGGACTGAACGTCTGGACCAGCACCCGGCCGCCCTTGTCGCCCCGGCCCGTGCGGCCGGCCACCTGCGTCACGAGATGAAACGTCCGCTCGGCCGCGCGGAAGTCGGGCAGGTGCAGCGCCGTGTCCGCGTTGATCACGCCCACCAGCGTCACGTTCGGGAAGTCGAGCCCCTTGGCGATCATCTGCGTGCCGACCAGAATTTGAATCTCGCCCCGATGAAACGCATCGAGCGCCTTCTGGTGGCTTCCCCGGGTGCGCATCGTGTCGGTGTCCATCCGCAGGCACGCCACGTCGCGGAATCGGGCGCGGACCTCCGCCTCGAGTCGCTGGGTGCCCTGCCCGCTGTAGCGAATGCCCGCGAAACGGCACTCGGGACATTCATGCGGCGCGGGAATCTCGTGGTCGCAATAATGGCACAAGGCCGTTTCTTTCGTGCGATGATGGGTCAACGCAATGTCGCACGCCGGGCATCGCACCACGTGGCCGCACGCCGGGCATTGGATGTGAGTCGAGAATCCTCGCCGATTGAGCATCAAAATCACTTGTCCGCCGTCGGCCAGCGCCTCGTGGATGGCCGCGTGCAATTGTCGGCTGATCATCCCGCGCGAGTGCCGACCGTGGATCTGCTCGCGCAGGTCGATCGTGCCCACCACCGGCAACGGACGCGACAGCACGCGGCGCGGCATCTCGACCAGCGTGAACTGGCCCGTTTTCGCTCGGCGCCAACTCTCCAGCGACGGCGTGGCCGAGCCGAGCACCAGCGGAATGCCCTCCATTTTGGCCCGGGCAATGGCTACTTCGCGGGCATGATAACGCGGGGCCGATTCCTGCTTGAACGTCGATTCATGCTCTTCGTCCACGACGATCAGCCCTAAGTGCGGCGTGGGGGCAAAGATGGCACTGCGGGCGCCCACCACTACCTGGACCCGGCCGTCGGCGATCCGCTGCCAATGGGCGTGCCGCTCGGCGTCGGTCAGGTGGCTGTGCAACACGGCCACGTGGTCGAACCGCGAGCGGAATCGGGCGACCGTCTGCGGAGTGAGGCTGATCTCGGGCACCAGCACGATTGCCTGGCGACCGAAACCGACCACTTCCTGGACCGCTTGAAGATAAACCTCCGTCTTGCCGCTGCCCGTCACGCCGTGGATCAGGATGGTCTCGTGCCGGCCGTGGTGCAATGCCGAGAGAATTTTGTCCAATGCGGCGCGTTGGTCACGGTTGAGCGTGAGATTCGCTTGGCGCGCGTGGGGCGGTTCCTCGGGCTGATCGGTCGCCACCCGCTCGCGCCGCGACGTGATCAGACCCTTCTTGCGCAAGGCCGCGATCGGGGCCTGGGTGCAGCCGGCCAGGTGGGCCAGTTGGCCCGGCGCAAGCGGACGGTCGGCGGCGATCAACGCGCGGAGCACGGTCGCTTGTTTCTCGGGCAGGTCGAGCTTGTCCATTTGCTCGGCCGCCGACTCCGACGCCGTGAGCACCACCGTGTCGCGCGTGCCCGCCTGATAACGGACCCCCGCCGGAACCACCGCCTCCAGAACGCTCGCCCAGGGGCAGAGATAGTGCTCCGCGATCCACCGGGTCAGGCGCATCATGGCCGGGCGGAGAAGGGTTTGCCGATCGACCGCCTCGCGGATCGGCTTGAGCGAACGGCCGCCCACTCGTCGGGTCGCCAGGTCCACGCAATAACCGATCACCGGCCGGTTGCCGCGCCCCAACGGGCACCGCACCCGGCGGCCCACCTCGACCGCCTCGGCCAATGGCTCGGGCACCTCGTAGTCGAACTCGCCCGGCGGTCCGGTGGGGAAGACCACCGTGGCCACGAGCCGCTCGGACTGAGCGTCGTCGTCCCAAGGGGCCGGCTCGTCGAAGTCAAAAAGTCGTTTCTGTTCGGATGGCACGGTTCGGTTCCAAAAATCCGAGCCGCGACCGTAAGGGAGCGGTTGCGGCCCATAACACTCGCCACCGCTCCCTTACGGTCGCGGCTCGGAATCATCCGCCGGACACCACTGCTGGCTTTGCCCAGTCGTGTAATTTTCCCGGTGCTGGTCAATCTCCAGCTTGACCATTACGATAACAGTCTCCATCCAGTTTGACCATTGCGTAGAAAAAGGGGGATAGGTCCGATTTGTGCGCAGCACCCTTCGGGTCGTTCCGGCAAATCGGACCTATCCCCCTTTTTCCCATCATTGCGGACACTCGCCATGCGACTTGGACTCTTCGGCGGCTCGTTCGATCCGGTGCATTACGGCCACCTGCTTTTGGCCGAGTGCTGCCGCGAGCAGTGCCGGCTGGATCGGGTCTGGTTCGTGCCGGCGGCTGCTCCCCCGCAC
>Ga0209342_10007737_pt1 | contig 10803 bp, 13 predicted proteins | sample RifCSP16_2_FD_184023 | JGI IMG/M metagenome (GOLD analysis project Ga0209342, IMG submission 184023) | Soil microbial communities from Rifle, Colorado - Rifle CSP2_sed 16_2 (SPAdes) (version 2) | ecosystem: Environmental > Terrestrial > Deep subsurface > Rock core/Sediment | place: Rifle... | reverse complement strand
TGACCGCGAACCTGCGCGATACCGAAGGCGAGGTGGGGAGGCGGGTGGTCGTTTTCGGCAACGCAGGGGAGGCCGTGACCGAACGGCCCTTCCTCCTCGAGCTCGCAGTCGTGAACCTGCTTTCGAACGCCGTGCGCGCGACGCCCGCGGGCGCGCCGCCGGCGCGCGTGACCTTGAGGGCCTCCGAGGGCGGTGCGTGGGAGGTCGGGGTCGAGGACTCGGGACCGGGGCTTCCCGAAGAGGCCCGCCGGGTGCTCACCGGCGAGGTAGGCGCGCTGACCGAGGTCGATTTCTCGGAGGCCTCCTCGCGTTGGGGGATCGGGCTCATCCTCGTGCGCGCGGCGGCCGCGGCGGCGGGGTGGGACATCCGGGCGGAGGCGAGGACGGGGGGGACTTCGGGGCCGCCTCCGGGTTCGAGAATCACCGTCAGTTCGACGCGAGCACCCTCGTGAATCGAAGAGGAGCGAGAGGCCAGGACCGTTCGGAGGTTAGACGGTGAGCACGAGGGCAAGCGTGGCGTGGAACCACTCGTACCATTTGTACGAGGAGCTGATGGACGACAGGCTGTGGCTGGAGGTGGAAGTGCAGGAATTCGAGGTGGCCCAGTGGAAGGCAAAGGGGCCGGTGCGGATTACCTTCCCGGTTCCATTCGAGCTCATCCGCACGGTCTTCCTTCCGAAGTACCGACATTTCCCGCCGACGCCGGCGGAGCGGCGGCGGCGCGCGAAGAGGGTAGCCGCCAACGTCGAGCGGCTTCTTCGCAAGGTGGAGGCGCGCAAGGCGGATGCAAAGGGGACGGAGACGACGACGCGCCGAGCCCGGAATTCCACACGCCCGGCGCGCCGACCGCGCGGTGGGAAGGGGGGGACGAACCCAAGGAGGGCCGCCGGTGCTCCACTGCCCAAACGAGAATGAGCCATGGCACAGCCCCCAAGAGCAGATCCGCTTCTTCGCAGAGGCGGTCGTGCGTGTGGGCTTCGACTGGCTGGTCCATGAGTACGTAGAGTTCCTGCCGACCGCCGTCAATTGCGGCGAGTGCATGGCACTCGCGTACGACGATGACGCCTACTGAGCCTGCACAAGAGCTAATCCCAGCCCGCGCGCCCGGGACGCACGGACCGTTGAAGGGCGGCGCCCGAATCGGGTGAGGGCCTTGTCCGCTGCCCGCAGACTCCAAACGCGAAACCTTTAGGCCCTCGCCACTTTCGGGGGGCCGTGGCCCCTCTCGGCGAGCGCCCTCGGGACATGCGCGTCCCCGAGGAGGCGGAAGTGCGCAGGCGGCTTGCGCGCACGACCTCGCTCGTGTTCGTGGCGTTCCTCGTTATCGGGTGGGTGGGTATGACGAGCGCGACGGCCTTCTTCAACAGCGGGGTTGCCGTGGGTGTCATGGGCACGCTGCTGCTCGTCGCCTACGGCTCGGTGCTCGGGGCGCTGCTCTTCCGGGCAAGCGAGCGGGAGCTTGCGCTCATCCGGACGCTTTCCATTTTCCTCGGGGAGGCGCCAGTGGGTGTCGTGTTCCTCGACGAGAGGGGGCAGGTCACCTACGCGAACCGCGCGATCGAGCGGCTCACGGGGCGGAGCCTGAAGGAGGTCAAAGGCGCCTCGGCGGCGGTCTTCGTGCACGCGGACGACCGGCCGCGGCTCGTTCGCGAGATGGAGCAGCGCGCGCGCGGGGAGTCGGGGGTCTACGAGATGCGGCTGCTGCGGGCGGACGGCGGGGTGCTGCACGTGTTGGTCTCGGGCCTGCCGTTCTTCAAGGGCGAAAGGTACGACGGGTCGCTGGCCGCCATCATCGACCTCACGGAACTTGACGAGGCCAGGGCCGAGGCAGGCCGCTACCGCGACCTATCGGGGTTTGCGCTCGACGCGGTCACGCACGACCTGTCGAACCGGATGCAGGAGGTCATCACGCGCGGTGACCTGGCGGCGGCGCTCTTGCCAACGGGCGCGGACCGCGCGGCTGCGGCGCTCGCCTCGCTCGCGGCGGCGGCCGACCGCGCGGCGCGGCTCATCAAGGAGGTCAAGCAGATTGCGGCGGCCGAGCGCGAGGCGTGGCCCAAGCGCGAGGTCGAGCTCGCGGCGTTCGTGAACCGCGCATTGGAGATCGCGGGGGTGAGCGAGCCGACCCGGGTGGAGGCGCACATCCTGCCGGAGGCGGCCGCTGTGCGAATCGTGGCGAGCGACCTGGCCCCCCTCGTCGTGTCCAAGCTGATCGAGGAGGCGGCCGAGGGAGCCCCATCGAAGGAGCCCAGCGAGCCCCTGATGCTCGAGGCGCGCCTCGAGGCGGCCTCGGCGCCCGAGGTCGTGCTGACCATCCGCGGCTTTGCCCGCGAGGTGTCCGACGACAACCTGCGCCTGATGCTCGCGCCGCTGCGGGAGCAGAGGGGCGAGGCAACGCCGTGGCGGTCGGGGGTGCGCCTTGCGCTTGCCTCGGCGGTCGCTCAGGCGCACGGGTGGGGCTTGAGGGCGGTGAGGGGCGAGAAGGGCAAGGGAGTCGTGTTCGAGGTGAGGATCCCCGCGAAGGCGGGGGGCGGCGGCGCTCCACCCTGAGGTCCGGCGGCCGCCGTTGCGCCGACCCCTGGGAGTCGTGACGCTGTATTGGGCCACGACGCGCCGGCGCGGCGGCGGGGGGCCTTGAGGGGGGGCCCCGCCCGCGGCCGGCACCTCAAGTTCGCGCCCGGCCCCTCGGGCGCCGACCCGGTCCGCCGAGGCGCCACTTACGGTAGAATCCGGGGATCTCTCGGCGGTACCGAGACAGTCTGAAGACCGCGCGGTCCAGCTGTTTTGGCGATAGCAGCCGGTTCTCGGGCCACGGGTCTGGCATATCGCTGGGGCGGGGCGGCTTTGAACCCGAGGGTCCCGCATACCCCGTCCGCTCAAAGGTTCGCCGCTGGAGGATGGCGCGGATGGGCTCGGCGTCCACGAGCGTGCCAAGGGCTCGGGGAACGATCACAAGGCCGGCGAGGTGGGCGAAGTGGGCGGGGAGGAAGGCGGCCTCCGCCCACAGGTGGTCGACGAGGGCCCCTCGCGTGCGCGGGATCGAGCGGGCGAGGGCGACGATGAGCGCGGCACGGGCCGGCTTGTTGACGCACATCGTGACGCCGTCGACGACAGTGCCTTCACGCTCGCCCCTCGTGGGGCGAAAGCGGCGCGTGAGGGGGAAGGGGTTGGGGACCGCCTCGACTATGGCGGGGGGCGCAAAGTACGCGTGGCGCACGACCCACGCGGTGACAAGGCGGCGCAACCAGAGCTTTTCGTTGAGCTCTTCCCACAGTTGCGCTTCGAGGTCGAGCAGCCCGGGCGGACGGACCCGCGGGAGGCCGGCGGGTCGAAGGAGGGCCGCGGCCGCCCACCAGGGGATGTCCTCGCTGACGGGGAAAGCCGCTTCAGCGGCGGTCCCGAAAAGGGGGGCGCGGGGCTGGCTGTACATCGGCCGTTCGCGGCGCGCTTCGCGTAGCTTGGCGATGACGCGGGCAAGACCCGGGGGCCCGAGGCGCGTAGGCGCGCGCCATCGCCTGGGCAAGCGGGGCGGGCGGCGGCGCGCCTTGTCCGGGGGCCCCGAATACCCGTAGAGCTCGAAGGCGTGCCACTGGAGCGCGGCGAGGACGGGCCCCCACTCCGTGAAGGAGGCGAGGGCGCGGGGGACGATGAAGAGGTTCGCGAGGTTGGTGAAGTGGCGTGGCGAGTACGGCGAGCCCGGGTAGACGTGGCACACGATGATTCCGGAGATCGCGTCCGGCCGTGACCCCAGGGCGCGCATGATGGCGGCCTCGGCGGGCTGGTTGGTCCAGTAGCGGATGCCGCGGTGCACGGTGCCCTGACGGATTCTCCCCGTGGGGGCGCGCGCGGTCTTGGGATAGACGACGGGGACGGCGCGCACGACGCGGATGTCGACCCACAACGAGAAGCGGCCGATGAGGTCGAGGAGGGGCTGGACCTCGCCACGGGCTTCGAGGTCGGCGGCAAACTCGGCGTCGAGGTTCCACGGGGGGACGCGGGGACGGCCCATCCTCAGCCACCCCACGCCAAAAGCTGGAAGGATGGTGATGAAACCTTGGAGCGGGGGTCGGGGCTGGGTCTCGCGGAGCGGCTACCATTCGATCCATCCGGCCTTCTTCTTGAAGTCGAAGGTCACCCTGGCGCCAAGGGCCTCAACCGCATCGAGGCCCAGAAGGTTGAGCGCCGGCAGTCGCACGATCCTTTCTTGGCGAACCCCAGACTTTTGCTCCCGCCGTTTCTCTCGCAGGATTCTAAGCACCACAACGCCGCTCAGCCGAACCCCCTGGAAGTCGTCCCCTAGAAACCAAATGTCAACTTCGGGCAAGAACGGACGCTTCGCGACGCCGGTCACGCCGCCTACGTCGACGAGGGCCAACTTCTCCACATCAACGCCGAGCCTTTCGGCGACCTCCTCGGCTATGGAAGTGGTGGTGGTTCCGGTGTCGAAAATGAACTCGTTCCTTAGCCACGTTCCAAGCGAGGCGTTCGGCCCCATCCCCGGTCGGCCCAGCGCGATGCCGGCCGTGAGGGAGAAATGTCGCTTCATCTCGTTGAAGCGAAGTGGAATTCGACCCATCAGAGGACCCACGCCAGGTCTGGCGGGTATACGAAGGTCACATAGGCGTCCGCGTGCTTGGCAAGCTCCTTGCGGAGTTTTTCCTCCGAGTCTGCCACGCCGATGATTCGTCCGCGGTCCACGGCCACAAACTTGCCGAGGTGCCTCAGCAAATCGGACAAGTGTGCGTTCGCCCACGCGGCGTTTGCGTCGAACTTCCGAAGGTGTTCGAGCATTCCGGGCGGCGGGACGAGTTTTTGGCTCATCGCGTTCACTATCGGTCAACCCCTTATGTAAGCTTCGCGTCCTTTCGCCGGAGACGCTTGTGGACTATGGCCAGGGGAGCTATTTGAACGTGAGAGGGGGGTCGGCGAAGGCGGTAAGGAACCGCGAGGGCGAAGGGAATTGTACGCCTGTCGCGGGAGGCAAGGCCGGCCTCGAATTCCTCGTTGAGATTCCAAAAGGGGGTGCGGGGGCGGCCCCTCTCGAGGCACGATGCTCTTTCAGGAGAAACGGCCATGATGGAGCTTTGCGGCGTCAGGCCACCCTCGGCTACTCAACAGCCTTGCGCCGCAAGGCGCGAGGGCCTCTTTAGCTCGCCCGCATCCAGATGCTGCCCTTGGCGCGAAGCACCAAATGGCTGGGTGATGCGCAAGGGCTATTAGCCGCCCTTCCAAGGAGACGGCGCAAAGCGGCAGGGTGGGGGCGGGAGAATGCTCACTGGGGCGCCGCGTGCGGCGGCGATCTTTGCCGTAGCCGCGATGCTCGCCCCTCTCTGCGTGTCGCTGCAGGCCGCGGCTGTCCCCGGCGAACTCACAATACGCGTGACGACGGCGGCGCCGTTTGCCAACGTCAACAACTCGGGCGTCTACCCGCTGAACTTCAGCGTCCCGATTGAAATCTCGCTCACGAGCACGGGGCTGCGCACCTTCAGCGGGAGCCTTCAGTTCCGGTACAATGTCTCCCTCTCGGAGTCGCCGGAGGCTGCCGAGGGCTGGACCCTGTTTGGCCCTCAGAGCCTCACGTACGAGGTCCCCGCGCGGGGGAGCGCCGATTTCTCGATCATCGCCGACGGCACGGTCTCCGAGAACGGGTCGGCGAACAACGAAACGTTGGTGGAGATCCAGTATAACACGCAGTCGAACGCCCCCTTGACGTCGGGGGGCGTTGGCACGGTGAGCGTCGTCATGTTCCTCGCTGACGCGCCCATGGACGATGGGGGTACGGGGCAAAGCGGGGGTGGCGGTTTCTTGGGGTCGGGAGCGGCGGCCGCCGTTGGCACGGTCGTGGCAGTGGCAGCAGTGGCGGTCGTTGTCGGGGTCGTTTTCCACCAGAGGCGTGGCAAGAAGGTGCCGGGGGTGGACCTCTTCCGGAAGCTGTGGCAGCGCGTTCGAGGGTTGGTGCCGAAGCGAAGGCCGGTCGGTTAGCAACAGGCCAGAAGAGGCGGATTCGAGGGGGTGCACAACTAGCGCTCGTAGGCGCGCAGGTGCGCCACCCAAGCTCCGGGGCTGCCGTCGATCCAATGCTCGTAGAGCTTGCCCTGGAAGGTGAACGGTCCGGGTAACTCGAAGGTGTACCGCGACGTTTTCCAAACGAAAGGTGGGCCCCACTGCGTCCCGTCGAAGGCTTGAACGGCCCACTCTGTCATCCCCGAGGGGAACGCGATCCCGACAACGAGGGTGAGGTAGAGGCGGTCTTTGTAAACGACCGTGGAGGGCCAATGGCCTTTCGTGACGCGTAGGGGGGCGGAAGAGACGCCATCGGTTACAAAGGTCGATAAGATGTCTCTCCCGGCTTGCCAAAACACCGCGATGGAGGGCCCGAAGGCCGAGAGGCTGTGCGGCTGCTGGGCCGGCGTGTCGCCCGATGAAAGGCGGGAATCGAGGTCGACGGCCGAGCCGTTGAACCGGCCGAGGTAGATGCCCTGGTTGGCGGCGGCGATCGTCCCGTTCGAGAACCACGAAACCCAGATCCCGTCGGGCCGGGCCAAGAAATGCAAGGCCTGGGGCTGGACGCCGGCAAGGGCCACCGGGACGGGGTCGGCCCAGATTCCGTTCGAAAAGGCCCGCGCGTGGAAGGCGCCGTTCCCGGTGTCCTCGGGCTCCTGCCAAGCGGCCCACAATTGACCCTCGAACTCGACGAGAGCGGCGTAGGCGGGGGCCCCCGAGCCGGGCGTCAAGGCGCGGACAGGAGGATGCTGCGTCCACGAGGCCCCATTGAAGGAGTAGAGTTCGATCGACGAGGAGGTCCAGCCTGTGGCGTCGGGGGAGAGCCGGGTTGTGACCACGAAGAGCCGCTCGTCGAAGACGAGGATGCCCGAGGCGGCTTCGGAGCTCTGGTCCATGAAGTCCGAGACGTTCCTCGAGGGCGTGAGTCTCGTGCCGTCAAAGGTGCGGAAAAGCACGTCGTACCGGGCGCCGGGCTCGATCCCGTGTTCCGTGAAGTTGCCCGATGAAAGGACGGGATTTACCAGGTAGAGCATGCCCTGAAACTCGGCGACCAGGGGTGCCCAAAACTCCCTCCCGCCGGTGTCGAGGACGGTGTCTGGGCCCCATCGCCCGCCGTCCCAGGCGGGTGTGGGGTCGGGGATCAGGGCCCAGATCCCCACCGCGACAAGCGTTGAGACCACGGCGACCGCAAGGAGCTTGCGAGAGCGGGGCGAGAGGCGGCCGGGGGGCTTCGGGGCGTCTGGCGAGGGATCCTTCGGCCCCGCTGGTGGGGCGAGGAAAGACATCGAAACCGGAACCGACACTGGGGGGAGTTTCTCACGGCACATCAAGAACCTGCCGGGCCAAGGGGCCGTGGAACCGTCTCATGTCCTCCCCCTCAAAGATTCTTATACAATGGGAGCCATTAGTCGCTAGATTCGCATGAGCTTCAAAACCGGAGACCATGATGTTACGTGCCTCTGCGCCTTGCTGAACCTCCCGAAGCGCGTGATTGTCGAAGAACTCCCGCCCGCGGGCGGCCTCGCGCGCTTCCAGGTGCAGGCCTTCACGCCGGGTGCGGTGGGGGCGCTCGTGGAGTGGCTGAGGACCGGGGCGCCGGGGGCGAGGGTCCGTAGGTGGCAGGGGGAGTTCGCGTTTGGGCGGATTGAGGTGGAGGAGGGCGATCCCGCGGTGCTGGTGAGGGATATGGTGAGGATCCTCGAGGAGAGAGGTTCGGATCAACTCACCGTTTCGGCGGCCCTCCGCGAAGGGGCGGCGAGGCTCGAGGCCAGGCTCAGGGCGCTGGCGAGCCTCGTGGGCGCGTGAAGGGCGCGCCTTTGCGGGCGTCAGCGAAGGGCGGGCGCTGCTACGATCCCTTGTAACGGAATCCGCCTGCAATCAAACGACCGACGATCTCCCCCGCTTCCGATGCGGACAAGACGTTGTGGGCCTGGAGCAACCAAATCAGGCCGACGCAACCCGTGAACTCAAGCTCAAGTTCCGCCGCCGCGGCGCGCGCCCTCTTGTCGTCGAGGGCGCACAAGTAGGGCCTCCCCGCGTGCCTTAGCTGGAAGCCATGGGCAAGCACCCCGACCTCGCCTGCCCCGAGACGCGGGTAACGCGCCTTGAGCCGCGCAAGCTCACGCGGATCAGGCTGCCCGGCAGGCTTCAATTCCGGGACGCCTGCCATGCGCGACCGTGTGGATGGACGGAGGACCTCCGTATCGACGGGCGCGCAGACGAGGAGTTCGTAACCCAAGCGATCAAGCTGCCGAAGGAGGCCGGCGCCATCGATTTCCTCGAGGAACCCGATGACCGCCGAAGTGTCCAGGAGTAGCTTGGTTCCCTCACGCGCGATCGGAAACGCCCCCCGCGCGTTTCTTGAGCTCGACAATTGACAAACCGGCGAGTTCCGCCGCCTTTTCGAGCGACACCTTCCCCCTCCGATACATGGCGAGTGCGCGGGGAACGCGGACTTTCTCCACGCGGTCTTTCACGACGGAGCTGGTGACCATGTCGGGGTACGAGAAATAGGTGAAGACCAGGAGTTCGTCCTCGCTCAAGTCATTCAGGAAAGCCTTGGTCTCGTCGATTTCGCTCTTGACCTCGGCAGGGATGGTCGATTCGACCTGCCGCGATACGGTCTTGCCGCGAGCCGAAAGGACGATGTTAACCCCGAATTCGTCGAAATCCGCAAGGCCCAATGCCCGTAGGTCGGCAAGAGCGGTGTCGGCGGCGTCGCTGTAGGGACCCTGGAGGTACGGGACAAAGTCGGCCTGGCGGGCCAAATTCGGGCGAAGGAGCGAGAGGAGGAAGAGCTCCTTCTGAAGCCAGAGCTTTGCCGGAATGTGTGCACCGTTATTGGCGGCAAGCAACGCCAGCAGGTACCGCTGGAGAAGGTCGAGTCCTTCCAGTACGACGCCTCCGGACACGTTCCGTGCACCCGCCTACCGTTGCCAGACCATTTTATAGATATAAGGGCCACAGGGGGGTGAGTGAAAGTCCGGACGCGCAAGTGGGACGACGACACGCTCTACCGAACGGCAGAGTTCACGGTGGGAGACCGCACGGTTCAGACGCCCGTGAAAGCCCTCGAACTTCACAAAGTGCCCTCGGGGGTCGTCCTCGATCCTAAGCTCGGCGGCGTGAGCGAGTGCTTCCGGACGGTGAGCAAAAACCAGATTGCCCAGTGGATGACGGATTCCGAACGCGACCGGGCCTCCATGGCCTCGATTGTAAGCGCCCAGCGCCGGGCCCAGGAGCGCGGCGATGTGCACGTGCTTGTAATGCAGCTCGACACGACCGAAATCACAAACCGAGAGCTTGCGTTCGTGTCGGACACGGCGCACAGTTTCAGCGACGTAGTGACCGTGCCGCTGGAGAAAGACCTCCACAAGGCTGTGAAGGGGGCCGACAGCCGCGAATTCAAGCGGTACGTGGGGTTCACGCGCCGTTTCGTGGAGGAAGTCGAGAAGATGAACGGCAAACCGCTGATGGCGATGGTGCCGTCGCTGCCCTGGCAGTTCACCGCGGACCTCACGAAAGTCTACCTGGACCTTGGGATGCGGGCTTTCTGCTTTGACTTCGCGGGGCGCACCCCCTCGGCGACGGAGGAGCGCAACATCCGCCCGTTCCTGAAGGAGCTGCGGCAGCAGGGAATCGAGGAGGAGGTCATGCTGTACGCCCTGAACGCTAACACGGGTAAAGCGGGAAAGAGGAGCGACGGCAAGATCTCGCCGGCTAAGGACATCTTGTCGTTCGGGTTCGGCTTCGACGTGCTTGGCCAGAAGCACATCGGGCTCAAGGGGCCAAAGGAAATGTACGCGAAAATGGCCAAACAGGGGCCAACGGCGCGCCTTTTCGACAAGGACGCGTACGGCTATCGCAAGAGCACCTTGAGCGGCGTGGGGGCGGTTCTGCCGCGAGATACGCAAGTGAGCGCCAGTGCGTTCCGGGATTCCGACGTGGCCAGGGGGCTGCAGGCGTACGTGAACATGGAGCAGCAGGCGCTCGAGGCGAATCGATTGCGGCGGATCATTGGGGAGTCTTCGGTGCCGCGCTACCTGCAGAGGAAGAGCGCGATGGAGGACTCGGACCGGCGCCGACTGAAAGATGCCCGAAGGAGTATGTCAGGGATGGCATCGCTCGACGACGAGTGGTAGAGCCAGACGAGGGGCGCGCGGCGGCGGCTTGCGGGAGGCGGTGGAGGAGGAGCTGAGGAGGAAGCGGAGGAGGGTGCGGAAGGCGGTCAAGGGGACGGGGCTGGCGAGACGACGGGGCGCGATGAACAGTCGCCGATGGAGATGCAGTCCTGTTCGCTCCTGCCTGTAGGCCGCGCTCCTTGCCTTGGTGCGCCCCTATTCGCGGGGGCCTCCAAGCGCTTTCGCCCACCCCACCCCAAGGCTTTTAGGGCGCCCGTTCGGCTGGGTAGCCCGTGGCGACCCAGGCAAGACGGATTCGGGATCCGAGGGAGCTTTTCGGAAACGTCTCGACGGCGGAGGCCGATCGGCTCATTCCGCAGTTAAGCAAGGATCCCGCAAGGCTGGCCGAAATCGACGAGGAGGTGCGCGCCCGACCTACATCCCACAAGCTTGTTCTGGGGGATTCGCGCAACTTGGCGGGGCTCGACATTGAAGACGAGTCGGTGCACCTGGTCGTGACTTCGCCACCGTATTGGACGCTCAAGAAGTACCGGCATTCGGAAGCCCAGTTGGGTGAAGTCGAGGATTACGAGGGGTTCCTGACTGCCCTGGACAAGGTTTGGAAGGGATGCTTGGATGCCCTCGTTCCGGGCGGCCGGATGGTTGTCGTGGTGGGCGA
>Ga0209342_10007736_pt1 | contig 10803 bp, 6 predicted proteins | sample RifCSP16_2_FD_184023 | JGI IMG/M metagenome (GOLD analysis project Ga0209342, IMG submission 184023) | Soil microbial communities from Rifle, Colorado - Rifle CSP2_sed 16_2 (SPAdes) (version 2) | ecosystem: Environmental > Terrestrial > Deep subsurface > Rock core/Sediment | place: Rifle... | reverse complement strand
CGCGATTGGACCCAAACCGAAAACCTGACGGATTATTGTGGAGGCACGCTGTGGGGTATCCGCGACCGCTTGGATTACATCCAGGAGCTGGGCGCAACGGCAATTTGGCTAAGCCCCACCTGGCCAAGCACCAGCTACCACGGTTACGATGTCACTGATTTCAAAGCGGTCTCCGAACGCCTGGGTGGAGCGGAGGCCATGCAAGCCCTAGTGACGGAGGCCCACGGGCGTGGGATCAAAATACTATTGGATCTGGTTGCCAATCACACTTCATATGAACACCCATATTTTGTGGAAGCTTCCACCAAGCCGGATAGCCCGTATCGCAGTCATTTTCTATTCGACAAATCCGAGATCGGCTATCGCACCTTCTTTGGGGTACGCGGCATGCCGCAGGTCAACCTGGCCAACGAGGAGGCGCGCCTCTGGATCATCGATATTGCCCGCTATTGGCTGATGGAATTCGAGGTGGATGGCTTCCGCCTAGATCACGCCAATGGCCCCGGCCCAGAATTCTGGACCGAGTTTCAGATGGCCTGCAAACAGGCCAACCCGGACAGCTTCTGTTTTGGTGAGGTGGTTGAACCCCCCAGCGACTACTTGCGCTATGCGGGGCGCGTGGACGGCCTGCTGGACTTTGCCTTTAACGACAGCTTGCGTCGCACCATGGGTTATGGGACCATGACCCGCGGCACTTTCGATACATTTCTGGGGCGCCACTTGCATTATTTTAAAAGCACGGGCCTGCTGCTGCCAACCTTTCTCGATAACCACGACATGAAGCGCTTCCTTTTTATTGCGGGCGAAGACAAGCAGAAGTTGCGCGGGGCCGCGGAATTGCAGTTTACGCTGCCCGGCCTACCAATTATTTATTATGGCACAGAAGTGGGCATGAGCGAGCATGGTACGGACGACCCGCGCGACAAGCTGGTGGGCTGCCGCGCGCCCATGGTGTGGGGCGGCGAGCAGGATAAGGACCTGTTCGCCTTTTATCAAAACCTGATTCGCCAACGCGAGAAAGCTAAACCATGGTTGAAGTGAGCAGATCGCTAATAATTGTCTTAATCGCCAGTTTCTTGTTAGCGGCTTGTGCCCCGGCGGTGACGTCGGTTTCGCCTCCCGCGCCCACCCAGGACGCGGAGGAGCCGATCTATCTAGCCATCATCTGGCACCAACACCAGCCGGTGTATTACAGGGATCCCGTGACCAACCTCTACGCGCGTCCGTGGGTGCGGGTGCATGCCGCTAAAGATTATGTGGATATGGCGACTATGCTGGATGATTATCCCGAGATCCACGCCACCTTCAACTTGACCCCCAGCCTGATTCGCCAATTGGACGACTTCGCTGCCGGAGCCAAGGACCTCTATTGGAGTCTGGCTGAGATCCCGGCGAATCAACTCAGCGATGAGCAAAAGCGGTTCATTCTCGACCGCTTCTTTGACACGAACCGCGAGATCATTGGCCGCTTCCCGCGCTACCGGGAATTATTGGCGCTGCGAGATGGCAGCCCGAATGCGCTGCACACCTTCAGCGAGCAGGATTACCGCGATTTGCAAGTGCTGTTCAACCTCGCTTGGACCGACCCGGATTGGCTTGCACAGGAACCGCTGGCGCCGCTGGTCGCCAAGGGGGAAGGCTTTAGTGAGGCAGATAAGGCCATTGTTTTCGGCGAGCATCTGCGCTTGATTGAAGAGGTGATCCCCGTGCATCGTCGCCTGCAAGATGCGGGACAGATCGAAGTCACCATGACACCTTTTGCCCATCCTATTCTGCCGTTGCTGGTGACCACCCAACTGGCGCGGGAGGCGTTGCCAGAGCTGGAACTGCCTGGCGAGCCCTTCGTTTACGGGCAGGACGCGACCGCCCAGGTGGACCTTGGCGTGCAATTCTACGAGGACCATTTTGGCGTGCCGCCGCGCGGCATGTGGCCGGCCGAGGGCTCGGTAGCCCAGGAGATTGTCACCATGGTCAGCCAGGCGGGCATCCAATGGATCGCCTCCGATGAAGGCGTGCTGGCCGCCAGCCTGGGTCTGCAGAGCTTCGAGCGCGACTCGGAAGACGTGGTCTTGGAAGCTGATACGTTATATCGGCCTTATTATGTGCAAGGCCTGCGGGGTGACCCGGTGGCCATCCTGTTCCGCGATATCGACATCTCCGATAAGGTGGGCTTCACTTATTCGGGCATGGATGGCGAGTTGGCGGCCACTGATTTCGTGACCCGCATTCACGCCATTCGCCAGAAGTTGATCGATTCCGACGCAGACGGACCGCATTTGGTCACCGTGCTGCTGGACGGCGAGAACGCCTGGGAGTATTACAAAAATGACGGCAAAGAATTCCTGAATAGTTTGTATGCGCAGTTAAGCGCTGACCCGCTCGTTAAGACCGTGACGCCATCTGAGTTCCTCGCCCTGGCGCCGGAACAACCGGCCATAGACGACTTGTGGGCCGGTTCGTGGATCAACCAAGATTTTTCGACCTGGATCGGCGAAGAAGAAGAGAACACTGCTTGGGAGTTGCTGGCGCAGACCCGTGCCTGGCTGCAGCCCTACATCACCGGAGTTAAGCAAGACCTGGTGTCTGAAGCTCAATTAGCTGAAGCCCTTGAGCAAATGTATATCGCCGAAGGCTCAGATTGGTTCTGGTGGTACGGCGCCGATCAGAATTCCGGAAACGATGAGACTTTCGATGAGCAGTTCCGTTCGACACTGAAAACTGTGTATGCCGCCTTAGGGGAGGAGGCCCCGCTCATTTTGGACGTGCCCATTATCCCGCAATTGGCAGAGCAACCTGACGAGCCGTCAACCGGTTTAATTTCCCCAACGATTGACGGTCACATCGATGTAGAGGAAGAGTGGGTTGACGCAGCATTCTACTTTACTGCAACAGAGACGTCCGAAGACGGTGTGCCCATTGGTGGACTTTTTACTGGTTTTGATGCTCAACATCTATACCTTGCGTTACGTACTTATGCGGTGAAAGATCACTCTGGGTCGGGTGCGATTGACATTTATTTTTCAATTCCGGGCGCCTTTTCGGCAACTGGTTTTAGCGAAGCTGGAAGCTTACTCGGTTTCCCTGGAGAATTACGGATTCGCATTGATCGTGGAACGGGAAGTGCTGAAGCTTTTACAATTGACCCATATGGAGTTTGGACCTCCCAAGGGGAGTTGGAGCAAGTCGCCGTTCTTGATGGTCAGATTGAATTGGCAGTCCCGCTTGCAACCTTAGGAAATGCAGATACGGGGAATGGCATCACGCTTCGAGCCTTCTATCAAATGGAAAACGACGACGGGTTGATTGATGTTGATTTCATTCCCGATAATGGCCCAGCCCTATTGGCAGTGCCCGACTTGGGGAATACCGAAGTCGTCTTGGAAATTAACGATCCTGAAGGCGACGATCATGGCCCCGGGGCCTACACCTACCCGCAAGACATAGTTTTTAACGCGGGCAACTTCGATATCTTGAACTTCCAAGTAGGCACCGATGAGGAAAATGTCGTCTTCAAATTCGTGATGCGCGGTCCCGTGGATAACCCGTGGGGTTCTCCCAATGGGCTGGCCTTGCAGACCTTTGATATCTACATCGACAGCGACCAAGACGGGCAGGGGGGATTAGCCTTGCTGCCCGGCCGCAACCTTGTGCTGGGGGGATCGTTTTATTGGGATCATGCCATTCATGTGGAGGGCTGGACCGCAGGCATTTACATGCCCAGCGAGGATGAAGGAATCAGTCAGGTTGCAAGCAGCAGCGAATTCCAGATCCTGGCCGACCCGGGCCAACGCAAGATTACGGTGCGCGTGCCGAAGGCGATCTTGGGGGATAACCCCGAAGCCTGGGGCCTATGCAGCCATGGTACTGAGCCAGGAAGGTTTTCCCAGCGGGGGCGTGCTGCGTGTGAGGGACGTGCTTGTGGCGGCGGAGCAATGGCGCTTGGGCGGCGGGCCTTCCAATGCCACCAACCACACACGAGTCATCGACCTGGTGTGGCCGGAAGCAGGTGTGCAAGAAGAATGGCTGAGCGTCTTCGAGCCGGTCAGCACGACCCAAACTGAGCTAACCAGCGCCGACTTTGCCCAGATCCTGATGTTCTCTGTGGTCCCCCAGTAGCCTAATGCTGCCTAGAGAGGACAACAGTACCCAAAGGGTTAATTTTAGGTTACTTGGGTGCCCAAACCAAAAAACGGGATATTTGTCAGTGCATTATTGGGCTGAGGGCTCATCAGGCGGAGTGCAAATCATCCTATACTTTTCGCATGACATCTCCGCTTGGAGATAGTTTTCCCAGACCTAGCGTCGTTGGCGCCTATCTCCTTAAAATCATAACCCTGGCTTTAATCTATCATCTCGCTGCGCGGTTGGGGCTGGTTATGGCCTATGTGCAGATCAACACTTCGCCTGTATGGCCACCTACGGGAATTGCTCTAGCTGCCCTGCTGATCTTCGGCTATAGCCTCTGGCCTGGAATTAGCCTGGGCGTCTTGGCCGGCTCTCTGCTTACCGGAGCGCCTTTGGGCCTGGCGCTGGGAATGACCCTCGGAAATACGTTGGAGGCGCTGGTAGGGGCATATCTACTGAAGCGATTTTTCGATTTCCACAATCCCATGGACCGTATCAGAGATGTGGTCGGGCTTGCGTCGGTCTCCGTTTTGAGCACCATGATCAGCGCCACCCTGGGCCCTTTGGCCCTGATCTGGGCCGGGCAAAGCGACTGGGCGGGTTTTGGCGCCCTGTGGTCTACCTGGTGGATCGGCGATCTCCTCGGAGCTTTAGTGGTGGCCCCGGCCCTACTGGTTTGGTTTTCGTCGCTTCCTGTTTTTCTGCAAAGACGGCAGGTCGCTGAAGGGTTGGTCCTCACCTCACTGCTCATTCTTGTGACCTGGTATGTATTCGCCGGCAAGCCTTTCGACGGCATCCTGCACCAGGCGCTGATCTATATGGTCTTTCCGTTCATCATTTGGGCCGCATTGCGCCTGGGGCAGCGCGGGGCTACAGCGGCCATAGCGATCGTTTCAGGGATCGCTATTTGGGGCACGGTAGCCGGATTGGGACCGTTTTCTCTCGAATCCAAGAATGAAAGCCTGGTTTTGCTGCAGACTTTCATGGCTGTAGTGTCACTGACCGCCCTGATCTTGGCTGCGGTAACAATGGAACGCGGTCGGGCCGAGGGGGCTTTGCAAAGGCGGGCCGAGGAGCTTGGCACGCTGAATGATTCGTCCAGAACCTTTCTCGACAATTTTGCCATCGCCAGCATTTACCAAACGATCTGCCGGCTGGCTGTAGAACGCCTTGGTCTGGACGCTGCTTGGATCGAATCCCCCATTGGGGACAGTGGCCAGATGTGGCCGTATGCTCTCTATGGCATATCCGCGGAAGAACTTAAGATGCAAAAGAGGAAATGGGAAAATGATTCGCATCTTCCAGTCCATTCGGCCAATCACATTCAGATAACGGACATTTCAACCAGGCCAGGGGATGCAGATCCACCATACAGCACTATAGCGGCGTATCCCATGATCTTCAGTAGCCGGACGATCGGTGTACTTAAACTGCTGAGCAGAGGGAGGAATTTCTTTACTAAGGATAAACAATTACTAATCCAATCCTACACGAATCTGGCTGTTGTGGCTGTGCAGAATGCCTTGCTCTTTGACGAAGTTCAAGCCACCAACCGGCAGCTGCACGCGCTTTCACAACGACTAATGAAGGCCCAGGAAGATGAACGGCTGCACCTTTCTCGTGAATTGCACGATGAATCTGGCCAATTGCTGGCAGCTCTAACAGTGCAGTTCGGCCTCCTGGAGCGGGATGCCCCCTCAACTATGCATGCCCAGGTCTCCGAGCTAAAGAAGGCTGCCAATTCGGTCCAAGACAACCTACACCGCCTTGCTGTAAATCTGCGACCCGCCAGTTTGGATCACTTAGGCTTAATGACTGCATTGCAGCAGTTCATTCGGGAGTTTAGTCGGCAAAACGGCATAAGAGTGGAATTTGAAGCCTTAGGAATGCAAGACAAGCGGTTGTCCATCGAAATTGAAACCGCGGTGTTCCGTACTGTGCAGGAAGCCCTGGCGAACGTTGTACTTCACGCGCAGGCTACCCGGGTCGACGTATTGCTTAGTTTGCGAGATGGCCAGATCAGCGCCATCGTAGAGGATGACGGAGTTGGTTTTGTCCCCGCGGCGGCGACCACCGAAGAACAGCTGGGCTTGTTTGGTATGCGCGAGCGCGTGGAAATGTTGGGGGGCAGCTTGGCTATTGAAAGTTCCCTCGGAACAGGCACCACGGTAAGGGCCCAGGTACCCTTGCCATGATCAAGGTGCTGATTGCAGATGATCACGCCATAGTGCGCACCGGCCTGCGCGCACTGATTAAGGCGGAACCAACGATGCAGCTGGTCGGTGAAGCCACCGGGGGTTACGAGACGATCAGCTTGCTGGAGAGGACAAAGCCAGACATCCTGGTCTTGGACCTCAGCATGCCGGATCTGGATGGTATTGCCACAACCAAGAAGATCCGGCATGAATTCCCCGATTTACCGATTCTGATACTTACTATTCATGAAGACGAAGCCTTGCTTCGGGCTGCCCTGAAGGCTGGCGCATCCGGATATATCTTGAAGCGCGCCGCTGAGGCGGAGCTAATCTCTGCGATCGGTACTATTCTAAAAGGCGATCTATATGTTGATCCGGCCATGATGCGCACCATTTTGACTGAGGAACCCGGCAACGGCATCAGATCACCTATGTCAATGGACGCTCTCACCGCCCGGGAAACGGAAGTGCTCAGACTGATCGCTCGAGGCTATACAAACCGTCAGATTGGTGACGAGCTGAAAATCAGCGTACGCACCGCCGAAAGCCACCGTGCCAATTTATCCGAAAAGCTTGGCGTGCATAGCAGGGTCGATCTAGTGCGCTATGCCCGCGAGTTCGGCCTCATCGAATAGCCCTAAAATAAAAAGCAAGCGGCCGCCACGAGCCTCGATTCCGTAGTTACTACGGAGATTCCCGGTTGTGAAAATCACCGCTTTCTACGCTTATAAAAGGTGAGCATTTGCCCTATGCTGGAAAACGACAACGGTCGCGCAGACCTGAGTCGATATAAGGCCGACAATGTCCAATCTGCGACACGACGCACTGCCTCTTGTTGCCCTGCGCGGCATCACGAAAGAATTCCCCAACGTAATCGCAAACGATCATGTTGATCTTGATATTTTCCCCTCCGAGATCCACGCTTTGCTAGGAGAAAACGGGGCGGGCAAAAGCACGCTGGTAAAGATCCTGTTCGGTTTTTATCACGCGGATGCGGGGATGGTGGAATTCAACGGTAAACCGATCAATATTCAATCTCCGCGTCAAGCCCGCGCAGCCAATATTGGGATGGTGTTTCAAGATCTTAATTTGATCCCTGCCTTGAGTGTGGCGGAGAACATCGCCCTTTTCCTCCCCGATCTAGGCCATGTTTTAGATCTTAAGCAGATCGCCCGGCGCATAGATGACGTATCCAAGCAATATGGCCTTGAGGTTAACCCGCAGGCCCTTGTATCCCAATTATCCATAGGCGAGCAACAGAAGGTCGAAATCCTGAAACTGTTGCTCTCCAATGCTCGACTGCTGATTTTGGACGAGCCAACCCGCGTGCTGGCTCCCCAGGAGGTAGAGGCACTGCTCTCTGTTCTGGGAAATCTGCGAAAGAACGGTTACGCCATCCTGCTGATCACTCACAAGCTGAAAGAAGTCTTGCTATGCGCCGACCGCATCACGGTTTTGCGCGAAGGGCGAGTGGTGGGGTCATTCTTGCGGGCTGGAGCAACCGAAGGGAAGTTAGTAAAACTCATGTTTGGCCAGAAACTTTCTGGATTGAAGACCGGCCTTATGCCACGGAGGAAAGAAGGACTGAAACCTGTCCTTGAGTTGCTGAATGTAGACACGCGGGCTGAAGGGGCAGGCACCAGCCTAAAAAGAGTCAACCTGACCATTTCTCCCGGGCAGATCGTTGGGGTTGCTGGTGTGTCCGGAAACGGACAGAAGGAACTGTGTGATGTGGTGCTGGGGGTGGAGCGTTCCGTCAAAGGGAAGAAAATCCTGAATGGAAATGATCTCACTAATCTGTCGGTTCAAACAATTAGGCGTGAAGGAACCAGCTTCATTCCGGAAAACCCGCTGATGATGGCCTCGGTCCCGTTTATGACCGTGCTGGAAAACATGGCTCTGACCCGAACTGAGAGATATGCGCGCCGCGGCGGGTTTTCAATGAACTGGGAGGCCGTAAAGTCAGATGTGGTCGACGCTGAAAAAAGATTGGGGTTCAAGCTTTCCTTATTCAGCATCGCCAAATCCCTGTCAGGCGGAAATTTGCAGCGCATGGTTATCCTGCGCGAAATGGCCCATCACCCGCGCTTAATCATCGCCTCGTACTTAACCCGCGGCTTGGATGTTCGGAGTGCGATTGCTGCCCGGGAAGCCCTGGTCCAGGCGCGCGAAGAGGGCGCCGGAGTGCTGTTTGTCTCCGAAGATCTGGATGAACTATTCGCTTTGTGTGACCGGTTGCTGGTGCTGTATGGCGGGCGCATCGTCGGAGAATTCTTCCCATCGGAGACCGACGTGTACGAAGTAGGCCGGTTGATGACTGGGTCGAAGGTTGAACATGCAGATAAGTGCTAGCCCTCTCATTCAAAAGGTGTTCCCGCCCTCCCTGGTGAATACCGGCATCCGTTACTTGTGGATGACCCTATTGACCCTTTTGCTATTTGGATTCATTCTGTTGGCATCTGGCAAGGACCCCATTCGATCCTACCAGGACATGTTCACGTCTACGCTTGGCAGCTGGTACGGGTTCTCCGAGGTGTTGGTGGCCATGATCCCTATGTTGATCACGGCCCTCGCCGTGGCGCTACCCTCTCGAGTGGGGTTGATCAACGTCGGCGGAGAAGGCCAGCTATACCTTGGCGCCGCCTTCGCAACCTGGGGCGCGCTCACATTTCAGGCCCAGCCCGCTTGGATCCTGCTAACTCTTATGACCCTTTTGGGCATGCTGGGGGGCGCCGTGTGGGCTTTTCTGCCGGCCTACTTGAAAGCGATAGGGTTGGTCAACGAGACCATCACAACCTTGCTGATGAATTCGATTGCCCCCAAAATTATCGGTTTCCTCATTTTTGGTTATTGGCATTCCGCTGTGGACACCGTGAAGACCGCGAACTTTGCTTCCGCGGCGCGGCTGCCCACCTTTTTTGGAACCCGCGTTCACCTGGGCCTCTTCTTTGGACTGGTTTTGCTTCTGCTTTTCTGGTTCATCATGAAATATACGCGCTGGGGCCTGGAAATGCGTGCCATCGGAGGTAACCCACAGGCTGCGCGGCGCAATGGGATTCCGCTCAAGAGGTACTTGATTATTGTCATGTGCTTGGGTGGTGCCCTCGCTGGTTTGGCGGGAATGGCGCAAGTTTCGGGTTTCTATGGGGTGCTGTTGCTGAATTTTTCTATCGGATTGGGTTTTATGGGTTTCCTGATCTGTTGGCTGGCCGGGGGCGAACCAGTCGGTATTCTGCTGATGTCCTTCGTCGTCGCCATCATCACTACCGGCGGCAACCTTCTACAGCTAACCCGTGACTTGCCATACGCCGTCATCAATATACTGTTGGCCCTAGCCCTTTTTGTAGTGTTGGCCCGGCCTTCGCTGGTTCAAAGGAAGAAATCATGAGCCTGTTATCCATCCTTGGCGTGCTTTCCAGCGCCATCTTTTCTGGGACTTCCCTGCTTTATGCAACCTTGGGGGAGGTCGTGGATGAACGCTCGGGGATCGTCAACCTGGGCCTGGAAGGTGTTCTCTTAGTGAGTGCCTCCTCTGGCTTTGCCGTCACCGTACTGACCGGCTCTGCCTCCTATGGTGTGCTGGTGGCAATGCTAGTGGGCGGATTGATGAACATGATTCTGGGGTATTTGGTGGTTTTTCGCCGCGCCAATCAATTGGCCAGCGGCTTGGCCCTGATGTTCTTTGGTTTTGGATTAAGCGCGCTGGTCGGTAAGCCATATGTTGGGGCCAAGATCGAAGGCCTTTCCCGGATCCCCCTGTCAGGCCTTTCTGGCCTTTCACGCCTTTACACCTCACTGTTTAGTTTCGATGTCTTGATTTATCTGGTGGTCCCCACCGCAATCTTGGTTTGGTGGTTATTGTTCCGCACCTCCTGGGGGCTTGGCCTGCGAGCGGTCGGAGAAAACACGGATACAGCCTTTGCCTCTGGGCGCGATCCACGCCTGATCCGCATTCAAGCGCTGTTCCTCGGCGGAGTCTTAACTGGTCTGGGCGCCGCGCACTTGTCCATTGCATACACAATGAACTGGACGGAGTACATGACTGCTGGCCGCGGTTTTATTGCGGTTGCCCTGGTCATTTTCTCCAGATGGCACCCTTTACGCGCAATTGTCGGTGCGTTGCTATTTAGTGGTGCCGTGGCTTTTCAACTCCTGCTTCAATCAAGTGGGGTGCAGATCTCACCCTTCTTATTGGACATGATTCCTTATGTCTTGACCTTGCTCGTGTTAATCGCCTGGGGTGGTAACCGGAAGCACTCGGCTCCCGCCAGCCTCGGGCGTGTTTACCACGGGTCTGAGTAAGGGAATTTATGAAAAGTAGAGAAGGAGGTGGCGATCCCCTAAATACCAATTGACTCCCAAATAACTACTAATGAAATGGAGTGGAAGATGAATAAAGATCGTATTTTAAGGTTCATAGCGGTGCTGATGAGCGCGGCGCTTTTGTTAAGCGCCTGTGGCCCGGCTGCGACTGCAGTTCCCA
>Ga0209342_10007734_pt1 | contig 10805 bp, 14 predicted proteins | sample RifCSP16_2_FD_184023 | JGI IMG/M metagenome (GOLD analysis project Ga0209342, IMG submission 184023) | Soil microbial communities from Rifle, Colorado - Rifle CSP2_sed 16_2 (SPAdes) (version 2) | ecosystem: Environmental > Terrestrial > Deep subsurface > Rock core/Sediment | place: Rifle... | reverse complement strand
ACCCGCATTGACGCAGTTAGCTTCACTTCAATTCGAATCATCTCCGGCGCTCTTGTTCTTTGGTTGATCGTACGAATGCGTGGCGGCACGCACAGCACGTCTGGCAGTTGGTTCTCCGCGCTCCCCGTTTAAAACTTAAAAAACCTTGACATTATACTATAGTACAAGGTTTATATTAAGAATAGACATCATGGATAAACAATTCACAATAGGGACCCTGGCCAGACGGGCTGGAGTCAATATCCAGACGATACGCTATTATGAGCGGTATGGCTTATTACGCCCTGTTTCAAAGACAGGGTCCGGGTACCGTTTATACCAGGAGAAGGAATTAGAGCGGTTGAGGTTTATCAGGCATGCCAAGGAGTTGGGCTTTACCTTGAAGGAGATCAAGGGGCTTATGGGACTGAGGGTCGAATCCCCTTCTGCCTGTGCAGAGGTCATGAAGAAGACTGAGGAGAACTTAAGGGATGTGGAGGGGAAGATAGAGAGATTGAACAGGATGAAAGGGGTGCTGGAAGAATTGATAACGTTATGCAGGAAAAGGATGCCCACGGAGGAGTGTCCAATCCTGAAGTCTATAGAGAAAGGAGGTGAATCTCATGACACCTAAAAGAAGGGTAGAGGTTTTTACGGCCGGCTGCCCGGTCTGTGATGAGGCAGTCACTCTGGTAAAAGGGCTGGCCTGTGAGGGCTGTGAGGTTATTATATACGACCTGAATGAGCCGTGTGAATCCGGGGAATGTCTCGAAAAGGTGAAGACCTATGGAATAAAACGGGTCCCTGCCGTAGTCGTGGAGGGGAGACTTGCGGAATGCTGCAGAGTAGGATCGATTACCGTGGAAGGTCTAAAAGCCGTGGGGCTCGGGTCTCCGTTATAAAAGTCGATATTCTAAATCTCCCCCCCTGGTGGGAGAGAATGCAGGGAAGAAGGTTGAAGTTTAATATGAAAAGCAGACTCTCTTATATAGGAGGAATCTTTACAGCCTTGCTGGCAAGTGTTTGCTGTATCGGCCCAGCCATGTTTATCCTATTTGGGATAACAGGCCTCGGTTTTCTCTCAAGAATTGAGTGGTTGAGGCCATACTTCCTTGGTCTGACCTTTGTGTTCGTAGGTATCGCCTACCGCTACGCTTATGGAAAGGGTTCTATCTGCGGACCTGATGGTACTTGCAATCCCAGCGCACGGAAGATGAACAGGGTCTTTTTCTGGGTGCTTGTAGGATTTTCAATATTTGGAGTGTCCTTTCCCTACATGGCGGGATGGATCCTTGGTTGAAAAAGGAGGCTACCGGCAGTACAGAGGGATGCTGTAAGTTGCAGTGAGTATTGCGTTAACTGAAGAGGAGATTTTATGGATAAGGAGTTTGATCTTGTTATTCTCGGCGGTGGTTCAGCGGCTTTTTCCGCGGCTATTAAGGCAACGGCGCTGGGCGCTGAGGTGGCTGTGTGTGAGGAATTAATTATAGGGGGGACTTGCCTCAACAGGGGGTGCATACCCTCAAAGAATCTCCTTAAGGCATCCGAGCTTTTCTATTATTCCCACCATCATCCCTTTAAGGGAATTGAGATCCCTGTAGGGAGTGTGGATTTTGCCAGGGTCAAAGAACAGAAGGATGATCTGGTCAGAGAGCTCCGCGAGGAGAAGTATCTGAATATCTTGAGAGAAAATAAAAAGATCCATTATTATGAGGGGAGCGCATCCTTTATATCGGATAAGAAGATAGGGATCGGGGGCCAGGTTCTTAAAAGTGAAAAGTTTATCATCGCTACAGGGGCCTCGCCGCAGGTTATACCTTTCAAGGGTATCGAAAAGGTGGATTTCCTCAATTCCACAATGGCCCTCGATCTGAAGAAGCTTCCCGCCAGCATGATCATCCTCGGTGGCCGGTTCGTGGCCGTGGAGATGGCCCAGATATATGCCCACTTTGGGACAAAGATTACCATACTCCAGCGAAGCCCCCGTATTATACCGGAGGAGGAAGAGGAGATATCTGAGACTTTGAAGAAATATCTTGAGGAAGAGGGGATAGAAGTTTATACAGGGGTAAAGGTCCTTGAGGTATATCCTTCGGGCGGGCAAAAGTCGGTAAAGGCAGAGATCGGTGGAGAGGTCAAGGAGTTTAAGGGCGAGACCCTCCTTATGGCAACAGGGATCAGTCCTAATACCCATGCACTGAACCTCAAGTCCGCAGGTGTTGAGGTGGATGAAAAGGGATTTGTGAAGACAGATGAAGCTATGAAGACCAGCAATCCTAAGATCTATGCTGCAGGGGACGTAGTCGGGAGGATGCCTCTGGTAACTGTTGCCGCCATGGAAGGCGCCGTCGCTGCAGAGAATGCTCTTGGAGGGAGTCAACCGAGAAAGGTTGATTATACTATTATCCCCCGCGCCATTTTCACTCACCCCAATGTGGCGGGTGTCGGGATGACAGAGAGGGAGGCGGGAGCGAAAGGGGTAAAAGTGGTCTCCAGAGCTCTGGTGATGAGTCATGTGCCGAAGGCGAGGGCTATCAGAGATACAAAGGGATTGATCAAGATTGTCGCTGAAGAGGAAACAGAAAGGGTAATCGGTATCCATATCCTGGCCCCGGAAGCGGCAGAGGTCATCCATCAGGCGGTCTTAATTATTCGAAATGGCATGACCGTGAAAGATGTCAGAGAGAAGATCGATGTCTATCCGACCCTTTCAGAGATGGTTAAGCTCTGTGCCCAGAGTTTTTATAAAGATGTAAAAAGCCTCTCCTGCTGCGCGGAGTGAATAAGGAGAAATGATATGGATCGAAAACTTACCTCCTTTAGCCCTGCGGGCGCAGTCATCACCGCTATATTGGCCTCGGTCTGCTGCGTGGGCCCCCTTGTCCTGGTGATCCTGGGGGTCAGCGGGGCATGGATCGGAGGTTTAAGGGCCAATATGGTTATAGAAGTCCCGCCGGATATTTTCATTTTGGATTATGAATAGGTTAAGAAAAAAATAAAATTTACAGTCCTTCCTCATATATGTTAAAATTTATTTAGGTAGATTCCTATCGAGTCCTATGCGGCGCCGTTATATGCGATACTTTAAAGTGGTCATCATTTTATTGATTGTGACTTCGTGTGCCAGCCCGAAAGCTATTTTTCGTCCGGAAGACCTACATACACCCCTGCGATGGGTCATGATTGATCATATCCCCATGGTATACACCATTCAGGGAGAGGGGGAACCCCTCGTCATCTTATCCTCCTTTCCGTTGAGGGCTGATTCCTGGCGGGAATTTGTCACGCTCCTCAGCCCTTCTTTCCGCGTCATTGTAATTGAGACACCCTGGCTCTGGGAGCCCCATGCCATGGGTGATGATTTCTCCTCCGAGCACCTCCTTCAGGTCTACAGGAAGTTCTTAAAGAAACTTGGGATTAAAAAGACGCACGTCCTTGGTGTAGGAGAAGGCGGCGGTCTTGCCGTCGCCTTTGGACATCATTTTCCGGAACATATCAGAACAGTCATCAGCGTCAATGGATTCGAAGGAGTAACCTGGTCCGGGAATACTCAAAAGATGCTTGAGCGTTTCTATTCCTCCACAGAAGAGGGGATAAAGGAACTCCTGAAGGCCTCCTCACTGAGATACCAGCAGCAGGGGCCTTCCTCAGAGGAGGTAAGATACCTATTTGAACCGCTTCAGGAGAAGGAACGGCTGCAGGCAGTGCAGGCCCGAATGACTGATTTGAGCCAGGATATTAAGTCATTGTACATCACGGCCATGATCGAGTATATCGACTTTTCTGTCCTGATAATTCGTTCAGACAATGATGCTGTACTTCCGGAAAAATATGCAGCGTATGCCCGCAATCGTATCCATCAGGCAGAGTACCAGACCGTCCAGACAGCCGGACATTTTGCCTTTATGGATCAGCCTGAGAAGACGGCTGAGATTGTGCGTAATTTTCTTTTGCGTTACCCTATTGCTGAAGGCCTGAAGTCTGTGCCACTTCATAAATTATTCTGATCAGCGCTTCCAAAGCATTCAGCAAATGATGAAGAATAAAATCACCATACTATCTTTGGTTTTCCTGGTGGCGCTTGGTCTTATCCTCTTTGGCCAGTGGCAAAAATCCAGGGAGGGCAAACAGGGAAAGGAAAAGAAGGTGCGGATAACTAAAGGGGGGGCAGGGACCCTTGAGGGACTTTTGCCGGCTGGGAAACGTCAAAAACAGGACCACAAAATTGCATGGAGGGAGTGGTCGGACGCTGCTTTTATAAAGGCCAAGCAGGAGGACAAGCTTTTGTTCCTGGATATTACAGCGGTATGGTGCCATTGGTGCCACGTGATGGACGAGACGTCGTACTCTGATCTGGAAATCATCCGGATTATCAACGAAAGATTTGTTCCAGTCCGGGTGGAGGCAGACCAGAGGCCGGATGTACAGAACCGCTATCTTTCTGGCGGATGGCCGACGACTGCTTTGCTCATTCCCTCCGGAGAGGTGCTTTGGAGCGGCACCTATGTTCCACCCGACCAGTTGAAAGAAGTTTTCCGGAAGACGGAGCAGTACTATCACGAAAACAAAAACCGCATCCTGGCCGAAGCCGATTCTTTCAAAGAGAAGATGAGCCAGACCCTGTCCCAGCCGGTCCCTTTGCCAGCGGAGCTTGGATTTAAGGCCATAGATGAAATTGTGAATTCCGCGGTCCGGAATTTTGACTCGATCCATGGCGGTTTTGGCGATGGGCAAAAATTCCCTTTCCCACCCGCATTGGAAATGCTATTTTTAGAAACCCATCTGAAAAAAGATCCAAAGGCCGAAGAGGTCTTGTTCAACACCTTAAAAAACCAGCAAAAACTTTTAGACCCTGCCTGGGGAGGGTTTTATCGCTACGCCACCCGTCCGGACTGGAGCCATCCGCATTACGAAAAGATGCTTTCTTCCAACGCCGGTCTTCTGGAAAACTATCTGGAGGCGTATCAGGCCACGGGTGAAGTGGAATACAGGAGGACAGCCTCAGGAATCATCCAATGGGTTGAAGGTTTTATGCAGGACCCCCAGGGGGGATTTTACGGCAGCCAGGATGCTGATCTGGGGAGCCACGAGCCCGATTCGGAATTTATTGCCGGGGAAGAATATTTTGAAATGGATGATGCTGTGCGGCGGAAGTTCGGCATTCCGTTTGTTGATAAGAATATTTATTCGGACTGGAATGGTCAGATGATACGGGCATATTTAGTTGCCTATCCGGTTTTGCAGGACCAGAAGCTCCTGGATTTTGCTCTTCTGTCGCTGGATAGGATTAGAAAAACGGCATGGGACTCCAATGCCGGAATGGCGCACAACCCTGCGGCCAGTACCGTTGTCCGGGGTCTCCTGGCCGACCAGACAGAGATGGCGCGGGCAGCGGCGATGTCGTATCAGATCACCGGCCGGAAGGAATACCTTGATCTTGCCGGAGAAATCATGGCCTGGGTTTTGGCGAATTTACAGGATGCCAAGGGAGGTGGATTTTACTCGTTTCCGTTGCGCAATCTTTCCTACGGCAATCTGTCGTTTCCGGATAAGCCTTTTGATGAAAATTCTGTGGTTGCATTGGCCTTAATCGAGTTGTATCGCTTGACCGGAGCGGCCAATTACAATAAAGCAGCGGAACACACCTTAAAATTACTTTCCAAATCCTATGCGAATCGCCAATATGCAGCCGGAACTTTTGCTTTAGCCCTGCGACTCTTCGGCTCATATCCGAATCAAATCGTTATCGTCGGGGACTTAAAGGACAAAGCAGCACAAATGCTGCAGGTCGAAGCCCTGCGGTACTACGACCCGAATAAGGTTGTCATATTTTTGGATAAAAACAGCAGGCCCCTGAAAGTGGGAGAGATCGAATTTCCGGAAATGGACAAACCGGCAATCTTCGCCTGTCGTCAATCGCTTTGCTCTTCACCGATTTTTGACCCGGCCAAAGCAGGGGAGAAGCTAAAGGAGTTTTTTGGGCGAAGTAAAGAACCCCGGCCTTAGCCGGGGCTCTTTACTCATTCATATCTATTTTCCCTGAGCGGAGCCTTTTCTTTTGAGCCTGGACCTTCTTTTCAGCGAGCATCTTCTCTTTTGCCCGTTTTGAGCGCTTTCTCTTCTGGCGGCGAATCTTTTCTATCTTCTGCCTTTCTTCGCTCTCCCTCCCTTTTATCATCTGATCTATTTTCTTAACAAGGAGTACCCTCGCGCGATAGCGGTTCAGAGACTGTGAACGCTCCTCCTGGCATTTCACCTCGATCCCGGTCGGGATATGTTTCAGATAAACGCAGGTAGAGACCTTATTAACATGCTGTCCCCCTTTTCCTCCTGAACGGATAAAAGATTCCCTGATCTCTTCTTCCCGGATATTTAGGGCCTCCATCTTTTCTCTAAGTTCTTTTTCTTTTGAAAGGCTGACAGAAAAGGTTCCCATGGTGAAATTCTAACACGGATTATCTCTCAAACAAAATTTCTATTTGTCCAAACAAATATCCAACAATCCTTGACAAAAGAAATGGGGTGGTCTAATTTACGGGAGGGAAAAGAGGTAGAAAGGATGTCAGTACGACCATGATCTGCACCCACAGAGAAAAAATACGGGAACTTCTTATACAGAAGAAAGCAGTCTGTGCTGACCAGATTATACAGACTGTATAATCATTGTTAGCCTTCAAAGGAACATTGATGATAGAAAACTTTCTGATTGGGGCGGCTGGAAGTTTCACAGCATCCATAGTTTTTATCTATTTTCTGTTTCGTTACCTACGTCCACGAATACTCATTTCACCCAACATTGCTAAGCGCATAAATGAGCGTGGGATTCCTGCTCATACCTTCAAAATCATAAACGAGACGCCATATCCGGTAGTCGATATTCGCATCGAAATCGTCCTATACACGCCGAGAAATATTGCGAATGGGCAAGTCAACGACGCAACTATTTTGGCGCGACATGAACGGTTTCTACTTGACTCATCAAAGAAGCTCACCGAACCATTTGGAAACCAAACTTATTACACTTATAACAACCCTGAAGAAAGGTGGAATGACGATAGGCAACATCTCGTCTTTCGGGTCATGGTAAGACACAGTCTCACTCAGTTTTCTCGGATGTTCTCGCACAGCTACTATCGTAAGGGTGCTTGCATTAAGCTCGGGCAATTTTCTAATGGACCGTCACTTGATGTTGTCACTGAAGGCTAACAACCGGATCCAGGCGACGTCGGCGCTAACGCGCCGCCGCGCCTAAACCGGGGCGTTAGGTCAAAAACATATACTCTAACTACTTCTATTTGTGCTATTATAATTTTAAAGAAACCGTCCATTCGTGTGAGGTGAAATGATGAAAACAAAATTAAAAATGATTTATTGGAAAGGTGAAAGATTCTGGGTAGGGAAGCTCATTGAGCATCCCGAAATAATGACTCAAGGTGAGACATTAGAAGAGCTTGAGGAAAACATGAAAGATGCATATATGCTTATGACGATGGAGGACGTTCCGGAGAAACATAAAGTTAAAGAACTTACCATCCCCGTATGAAAAGAAAAGACTTGATCAAAAGGCTGACTAATTCAGGATGTATTCTCGTTAGACATGGGAGCCGCCACGACTTATACAAAAATCCTACCACAGGGAAAAAGCAGCCAGTCCCAAGGCATAATGAAATAGATGAAAATCTTGCAAGGCATATAATAAAAGAATTGACATAACAATAAAATCCAGAGGACGGTAACGAACCCGATCATGAATAAACACAATTCAACAGCAGCGTGTTTCATGTTGAAGAATCCGGTCTCACGAATGAAAAGGATCGGGACAGAAGAGGGAAGTTTCCCAAATAGACTTTTTCTGCAGATTCGTTAGAACCCATAAACAGGAGGGTTATTATGATCAGCAGGCAGACATTTCAGGTTTTAAAAGAACTCAAGAAGAACAATAACCGTGATTGGTTTAATGCCAACAAGGAAAAATACCAAAAAGTAAATTCCTGGTAAGTCCTATGGGGGGACCGTTATATGCGATACTTTAAAATGGTCATCATTTTATTGATTGTGACTTCGTGTGCCAGCCCGAAAGCTGTTTTTCGTCCGGAAGACCTCCATTCACCCCTGCGATGGATGATGATTGATCATATCCCCATTGTATACACCATTCAGGGAGAGGGGGAACCCCTCGTTATCTTATCCTCCTTTCCGTTGAGGGCTGATTCATGGCAGGAATTTGTCACGCTCCTCAGCCCTTCTTTCCGAGTTATCGTAGTTGAGCCGCCCTGGCTCTGGGAACCCCGTGCCATGGGAGATGATTTCTCCTCCGAGCACCTCCTTCAGGTCTACAGAAAGTTCGTGAAGAGGCTTGGGATTGAAAGGATGCACGTCCTTGGTGCAGGAGAAGGCGGCGGTCTTGCCGTTGCCTTTGGACATCATTTTCCGGAACATATCAGAACAGTCATCAGCGTCAATGGATTCGAAGGAGTAACCTGGTCCGGGGATACTCAAAAAATGCTTGACCTTTTCTATTCCCCTACTGAGGAGGGAATAAAGGAACTCCTTAAGGCATCTTCACTGCGATACCAGCCGCAGGGGCCTTCCCCGGAGGAGATAAGATACTTGTTTGAACCGATTCAGAAGAAGGAACGGCTCCCGGCAGTGCAGGCCCGAATGACTGATTTGAGCCAGGATATTAAGTCATTGTACATCCCGGCCATGATCGAATATATTGACTTTTCTGTCCTGATAATTCATTCAGACCATGATACGGTACTTCCGGAAAGGTATGCAGCGTATGCACGCAATCGTATCAGTCAGGCAGAGTACCAGACCGTCCAGACGGCCGGACATTTTGCTTTTATGGATCAGCCTGAGAAGACGGCTGAGTTGGTGCGTAATTTTCTTTTGCGGTATCCCATTGCTGAAGGCCTGATGCCTGTACCATTACGGAATTGACGCGGTGATTACGGACCCGGCGTATTATTTACTCATTCATAGGGAGTGTAGGTATATTGGGCAGATTTAAGTTTCTATTCTATCGGATGGGTGAACCATTTTCCGCATGACACTTTTTCTCAGTGAATCCACTGAGGCTACCAGTACAGCACCTTAAGGTGATTTTTCGGTAGGCATCTGGATTCTTTTTCCCTTGACATTCTACGCTGCGTAGAATATATTTGAGATGCCGGCGTAACAAGAACAACCCGGAAGGAGGGGATGGGAACAATGCTTAAAATTCTGAGGGTAAGTTTTACGGCTATCTCTGTAATGCTCATATTAAGCGCTGGTGCTTCATCGGGAGAAATGAGACATGACCCTTCAGCCGGTGAGAGTAAGATAGAGAAGGGCATAAAGGCGACCCTGAAGGTCACGCCGTCTAAGAATATGGTTGATCTGATACTCGAGGATGCAAAGACAGGGAAGGCAATCACAGAGGCAGATGTCAATGCAAAAGTTCAAATGCCAGATGGTAGTCTTATAGAAAAGAAGCTCGCAGGCATGAAAATGGGAGAGATGTTCTCCTTTATGAACTCCCTCGATATGCACGCTAAAGGCACATACAGGTTTGATATTTCTGTAAGGACTGGAAACAGGGATATTCAGTTCAACTTCCAGTACGACAACAAATAGCCTTTCTTAATTCCCTCCCCCCATCAAAGGGGGGGCGAGTACGGGGAGTAATATATGTTCCCCAGCTTAAAGGGTCTTCCGGTTCCGGTAAAGGTGCTCTTTACCTCTTTTCTTCTGACGATAGGAGCTGCCTATATATTTGCCCTGGCCTATCTCTACTTCATTGATGTAGAGCCACACAGAGAGTCAGGCATCGGACTTCTCCAGGCGACTATCCATAAATATTATGGGAACCCGGGGAATACCCGCCTTGAAAAGGCCCTGAGAGGGGGCATGGGAGAGAGGCTGTCTCCTGATGAAAAAAAGGAGATATCCCTCTGGATCAAGAAGGGCGCTGCTGCCGGGGGCTTCTTAAAGGTAAAGCCGATATTTGATCAGAATTGCACCGCTTGTCATCGTCCCGCCTCAGGTTTAATTCCACTGACGACCTATGAGGAGGTCAGGGCTATCACAGACATAGACCTTGGGGAGTCTATCAGGACCCTTTCCCGTGTCTCCCATATCCACCTCTTCGGGATGAGTTTCATATTTATATTGACCGGGATCATCTTTTCCCTGAGTGAGATTCATTCATATTTAAAGACGGCCATTATTGCTCTCCCCTTTTTAGCGATGTGGATAGACATAGGCTCGTGGTGGTTCACAAAATTCCAGCCGGCCTTTGCCTATACCGTGATCATTGGAGGAGTCCTGATGGGGTTTGCCTTCGGGGCCCAGGTATTTGTCTCACTCTATGAGATGTGGCTTAAGGGAAATGAATCCGTCCAGGGGAAAAAGAATGAAAATGAATGATACGGAGCATAGATCCGGGAAAGACAGGTAAGGAGATAAAGATATGCATGGTGAAAATATCTCATATGCTTATGGCTTCTGGTTCCTTGTATTAGTGAATGTTGCCCTTTTTGGCTTTTTTATCCTGAGTTTTCTCACCCCATTTAAAAAGCGGGAATGGCGTGCCATGGGGGTAACACTTGGGTTCTTTGTCGCCCTCTTTACAGAGATGTACGGGATCCCGCTGACCATCTATATCCTGACCGCCATTCTGGGACGCAGATATCCTGCATTAAATCCCTTTTCCCATGCAAGCGGACATCTATGGCTTACATTTTTCGGCGGCGGGGCACTGATGATGACAGTAATTCATATTATCAGTAACGGTTTGACCTTTATCGGTTTTGCAATCATGTGGAAGGGCTGGAAATTGA
>Ga0209342_10007733_pt1 | contig 10805 bp, 10 predicted proteins | sample RifCSP16_2_FD_184023 | JGI IMG/M metagenome (GOLD analysis project Ga0209342, IMG submission 184023) | Soil microbial communities from Rifle, Colorado - Rifle CSP2_sed 16_2 (SPAdes) (version 2) | ecosystem: Environmental > Terrestrial > Deep subsurface > Rock core/Sediment | place: Rifle... | reverse complement strand
GGGCGGGGAACGAAATATCCCCTTAACTTTTGAGCAGTTACCATTTTTTCATATTAATAAAAACAGGATGATTTGACAAATACAAAATTAATCTGTTGAATGTCCGAATGAAGTCCAAAGAGCATTTACTTCAAGAGCTCAAGGAGCAGGCGGAACAATGCCACAAATGCAGGCTGGCCGAAACCCGTTCAAAGGTCGTATTCGGCGAGGGCAGCCCTGAAGCGGATGTAATGTTTATTGGCGAGGGTCCAGGAAAACAGGAGGACCTCACCGGACGGCCCTTTGTCGGCCGGGCTGGTGAACTCCTGACCAGGATCATAGAGTTGGGCATGGGTATACCCCGTTCAGCTGTATATATCGCGAACCTGGTCAAGTGCAGGCCGACGGTGGATATGAAAATGGTACGGGACCGGCCCCCGGATCCCGAAGAGGTAGAGATCTGCACGCCGTATCTCATGAAACAGATCCATATCATACAGCCGAAAGTAATCGTGGCCCTGGGCAGCCCATCATCAAAATTTCTCCTTAAGACCGGCGTCGGAATTACCAAGTTGCGTGGAAACTGGGGAGAATTGGACGGAATTCCCGTAATGCCGACTTATCATCCGAGCTACCTGCTTCGAAACGGTGACGAATCAAGTCCCCTTAAAAGAGACGTGTGGAACGATATTAAGAAAGTTCTGGTAAAATTAGGACGGCCGATACCCGTAAAACAAGGAGGAGGAAAAAAATGAAAGTCTGCGACGGCGTTTACGCCTACGTGTGGCAGGGCTATTTTGTCAATAACGCAAACATGTTTTATTTTGGAGATCCGCTCAACATATTATTCGATCCAGGCCTTAAGAATTACCTTGATGTGCGTTTTGAAGATATGAAAAAGGATGGCCTTGATCCGGGAAAGATTCGGTATGTCATCAATACCCATTGCCATCCCGATCATTTTGAAGCTTCATTGAATTTTGCCGATAAGAATATTCCCCTCGGAATGCACGAGGAAGAAATTGCATTTTATAATAAATTGGGTCCTCAATTTTTCCAGATGTTTGGTATGGCTTTCCCCAGTCTGAAATTTAACATTTCAATGAAAGAAGGAACTTGGAAGGCAGCCGGAACCGACCTTGAAGTCTATCATACGCCTGGTCATTCTCCAGGTTCTATATGCGTTTACTGGAAAGAGAAAAAGGCGCTGGTCTGCGGCGACCTGGTCTTCGAGCAGAGCGTAGGAAGGGTCGATTTCCCCGGCGGAGACGGCGAAAAGTTGATCGAAAGCATCAAGCGAATATCTCAGCTTGACATCGAGTATCTTCTTCCCGGGCACATGAATATAATCACCGGCGCAAAAAAGATCAAACAGAACTTTGAAATGATTGAAAAATATTATTTTTCAATGATGTAGTAAACTCGATTGACCGGACGACTCCTTATATCACAATTTAAATATATAACGAATCGCCCGGATCAAATGATTTATTGAGCCACCATGCAGATGGATGGCATCATAGGTACAATAATTTTCGCAGCAGTAGCAATAGATACACGCAGCATAGTCGATAACCGGCAGTTTCTCCTTATCGTATGTTATGGCAGATGCGGCGCAATTGTTGATACAGGCATCGCATCGTGTGCATTTATTTCTTTCAATTTTCGGAGCGACGATGAATTGCTCAAAAAAATAATCATCGAGTTTTTGCATGAGGCCCTTTTTAGGAATTATAGCCGGCAGTTTCTCATACGGGATTGATGGAACTCGCCCACGGATAACAATGTTATCGGGTGAAACCAGACCGCGTTCAATTGCCTCCCGTACAGCCGGGACCCAGTGTGGGTCAAAGCCAATGATCCCGCATGCCGTAACATCCAATGCCGGGCCGTTTGTTGAAGCCAGGAGAAGTCCGGTAAACCGCGGTTCGCCATTCGCCGCCGGACCATTCTTGTCAAGACCGATGATTGCATCCATAACAGAAAGGTGAGGCGTGACGGCCTCATACACGTCTACGAGCGGTTTGCCCCACATTTCCTGATAATCATCCCGGTGCTGGAATAATTTATGGTATAACTGCTTTGAGCCTCCAACCACGCAGCCATACATGTTTTTTATAGCGCCGGTATATCGCGCAAGTTGATGCACTTTTAGTTTCGGAAGGTTGACCACGAGGTCGTGCTCAAATACCGCTTCCGTCACATATAAAGGATTGATGTATTTCTGCGAGGTAATCTTACGGAGCCTGGTGGTCTCAAATGGAATTATACGCGCACCATATTTTCGAGCTACTGCAGCGATTCCGGTTGTCTCAAGTCCTTTAAGGGTGCCGCCCCCCTGATAAAAGGCCGAGGAGTCGCCGATGCTTAAAGAACAATTATGCTCAGCGAAAAATCTGCATACTGCATCCACGACACCTGGATGTGTAGTTGTTGCCTGGTCTGGCGTGTTTTGTGCAATAATATTAGGTTTAAGAAGGATTTTTTTATTTCGTGGTGCTTTGAACCGTATCTGAAGTAAGGCCTTTATTAGAGAATTGTAAACTCTATCCGGATTATAGGTATTGCAGGGTTCAACAGCCACTAACTGCCGGACTGTCTGTTTTTTCCGGCCTGCTTTTCTTTTTTGTAATGGTGGCTTGCCTTCAGCATGACTCAACATATGTTTCACCCTTTTCACCGGTATTAATATCATAAACAAAAGGGCCATTGAAAAAATTGTAATTCTTTTAATATAGCTTCGGCGTGATATCTGCACAACATCACTCCTATAAAAAACTAACTGGATTTGCCCCTGGTATTTTTTATTGTATCCTCGATTATAAGTCGGGAGTCTGATATGGTATCCCTCTCTTCCTGGTATGGTGATTCATGGGAGCCTACAGCCCCCGGCATTGTGGGATGTACGATGTTGGGTTTGATTTTATCACGACTCCTGCTATGTGAAGGGAGAGGTGTTTTGGTAGCGTTGTTTTCCATATCTATTAAGTTAACATATTTTTTAAGCTGGATTAATTGTAATATCATTTATAATGTTAATTAAATCAATGTTAATTCCTTGATAATGATAAAAATATTTCATTTTAAATTAATTTCATAATAGGAGGTGTTGAAAAATAATACAATCTCATTTTTTCTGGACACTTTTGAGGCAGTATTAACAGATTTTTAGAAATATTTTTATTACTCATGCTATCCCATTCGTATATCTCAGTGAAGAGAATCAGTTTTGAAAGGGAGCATTTCAATGGAAACAATACTTAATATACGGACAGATATTTCAATAAAAATTACTTTGTCTGCAAAATCCAAGGGAATTTCAATATCTGAAATGATTATAATGCTAATAAAAAAAGTTATGGATAATATATCAAATCCTGAAAATATTGGAAGGACGGTGCAGTATCAACAATAAGGAGGACTTTATGATAATCGGTGTTCCCAAAGAAATAAAGATCGATGAAAACAGAGTGAGCATGACACCTGCCGGTGCTAATGAATTCGTTAAAATGGGCCACCGTGTGTTAATTGAGAGGAACGCCGGTATTGGAAGTGGATTTCAGGATTCGGAATATGAGATGGCGGGAGCGGAAGTTGCAAATGGCGCGTCAGACATCTTCGATAATGCGCAAATGATAATAAAGGTTAAAGAGCCCCAGCCAAACGAGATAGAAATGTTGTGTGATGGGCAAATACTCTACACCTTTCTTCACCTTGCACCGGACAGGGAACTGACAAAGGGGCTTTTGAATAAAAAAATTGTAGGTATCGCATATGAAACTATTGAGGCTGGCGGTAAGTTGGTCTGTTTGGAACCGATGAGCGAGATAGCGGGTAAGATTTCCGCGATTATGGGTACCTATTACCTTGCTAAGCCGTATGGCGGAAATGGAATCCTCGCCGGTGGCGTGGCGGGCGTTCACAGCGCTAATTTTTTAATCATAGGAGGGGGTACAGCCGGGCTTAATGCTGCAAAAGTGGCGGCCGGGCTTGGGGCGAGGGTGGTGGTCCTGGACATCGACCTGGAGCGGATGCGCTACCTGGAAGACGTGCTGCCAAAAAATTGCGAGATGGTCATGTCGAATAAAACCAGCATCGAATATGAAATTGCCAATACAGACGTAATAATCGGTTCGGTGCTAATACCCGGTGCCAAGACGCCGAAGCTCATAACCAAGGATATGCTCAAGCTCATAAAGCCCGGTTCAGTAATCGTCGATGTTTCGATTGATCAGGGCGGGTGCGTGGAAACGGCTCGTCCCACAACACATTCCCACCCAGTGTATGAAATCAATGGAATAGTGCATTATTGCGTGGCCAATATGCCTGGGGCATATCCACGGACTTCGACCTTCGCTCTTACAAACGCGACACTTCCTTATGGCCTGCTAATAGCGAACGATGGATGGAAAAAAGCCGCACGGCAGTGCAAGCCCATTGCACAGGGGATTAATATTGTTGAAGGAAAGGTTACATGCAAACCGGTGGCCGAAGCTTTCGAAATGCAATGCATATCATTATCAGATTTACTTTAATATTTTTAAAATAGTGCTCATGTAGGATCAAGTCTAGAAGACAAGATTTCATGTTAAAAATTATTTTGTTTATTGTACGTAAAATATAATTTTGAAAGAGATTGATGGCATCTTCACCTGTTCATAGACCTGTTCAAACAAAAATAAAAACAGATAAGCCGAGTCCGCTGGATTTACAGGGAAAAAAACTATGTCTGAAAACTGTATATTTGAACTGATACGTCAGTTTAATACTTGACATTTATTATGAAACATATTTTTCTTGCAAAAGTTATGATATATATAGAGAGGATGTGAATCATAACATAAACATGATAATCTATCTTATTCAATAATTGTAACTATTCAGTGAATTTTATTTAGATGTACATGGATTGTATACCGGAATATTCATTTATTTTAATAAAATGATCTGATCGGATACAAAAAATGATGATTATCAAAATAATATCATGATAAAATCTTTGGGAGGTTTGTATGTTCAAAAAAAATCTGGTTATCATTTTTACATTGATTTTTTCCGTCGTTGCCGTTATTTCCATAACGAGCGTCAGCAACAGCCAGGGTAAATATCAGTGGAAGCTTGAAAAGACTAAGGGCGATTGTCAGGTATACACAAGCAAGGTTGCCGGCAAAGAATATATCGCATCCAAATGCACATGCGTTGTTGATGCACCTATGGACATAATAGGCGTGGTGGTACGGGACATCGCCAATTATCCAGAATGGATGACTGATTGCAAGGCAACTAAAATATTGAAGGTTGTCAATGACGCGGATGATAAGTTTATGTTCTGGCTCCATCAGCATATTCCATTGTTGACGGACAGGGACGTTGTTATTAAAAACAATACGATGCTTAATTACAAAAAAGGCTATGCTATTATCGAGGCTTTCGGTACAAAAGAATTAAATTACCCTGAACAGCCGAAGCTTGTCAGGATGCCTTCCTTCAGCGCGATATATACGCTTGAGTGGATAGATAAAGCCCATACAAAAGTTACTTTTTTAATAGACCCGGACCTCGGCAAAGGGCTGCCGATGGGTTTGTCAAATTCAATAATAACAGATAACCCCTATAAATCATTGCAGGGATTGAAAAAAATGGTAAAACTGTCGAAGTATATTGATGCTGCCAAAACATCAAAATACAGAAAGTTGATTGATGAGGCTGTCAAGGGCGGTTATGTTAAATAAATAAGATCGTTTTAGTCGCGTTTATAAACGAACTGATTATTATAGGCCCACGCAAAAAAAAGCGTGGGCCTATTTGTCTGTATCAATAATTAACAACCATCTTCCGTATTTTTCCCGATGTAACCGCTTCAATAAATTCTTCACTCAGTATCCTGCCTGCCTCAATCGCTTTGTTCCAATACTCCAACCGTTCAGCGTCTCGTCCTTTAAAACGCATGAAATCGTTCCTGTCGGGAATCTTTCCGTAGGGAAGATCAGCCACGAATTTTTTTGAAGGAGATACGATAAACACATTATGCATGTTTTCCCTGTGTGCCCTGCGCCAAGGAACGTGCTTATCAAGCCAGCCGGGTATAATCGAGTCAGTATAATGGGGATAGAGAACGATATTATCCGGGTCCGGATCGAATGTTAAATCTAGGTGATAGTCAAGCATTCCACCGTCACGGTAAACTCCTTCGGGAGCACCGGGAATATCCGTCACACCGTTCATGACAAGTGGAATCGAGCCTGATGACATTATGGCCAGCTTGAGATTTTCCGGGCTGAGAGCTACCTGGTGTATGGGAAATCCCTTTAAGTCATAAAATGGCGGGATGTCCCTGCGGTCATAAAAGAGCGTCCTTTCAAAGAACAATCCCATGGTTTGCCGTGAGATCATGTTGCACACGCTCGCAAGAGCCATTCCTGCCGCGAGGCCTGCCCGTGATGCAGCGTTGAAGATGCTCTTCGATCTCACTGAGAGCATGCTGAGACGAATATACGGATGGCCCAGCACCTCGTGAACCGCGTCATCTTCCAGGTATGCGTCAAGGATCTGCTGGCTGACTTCCGTGACTTCATCGGCTGTCGGCATTTGTGAATAGAATTGATCCAGGTAAGCTTTTTGGAATGTATCGCTTGCCTCGACGGGGTTCTTTCGCGACAGGGCCGCAAACCGCCATGATCCGATGGATGACCCGATCATAAAAAGAGGGCGTTTTCTTTTCTTGAAGATATTGCCGAACAGTACGCGGTCGAGTCCGCCCAGTACGAGCCATTTGGGACCTCCCGCAGCGCCGGCAATGACGCTGATTCTGTCCGGATTGAGCCCTTCCTCTCTTATTATCCGCAAAGCATTTGGCCCAGCTCTGAATGTTATAATATCAGACATTACAATAACCTCATGATATCAGCGTTATTTTAAACTTTAAGAAACAGCATATACTAATAGCGGATTCACTGAAATACAGGGAATTATATGCAGTGTCAATTATAAATTTCATCAGGACCCACGGGGAACCAAAACGATTAATACTTTCAATTGACTTTTTAACTGCTGTTTATATTATTGTTTTCCATGGAACACGGTGCGAATAAAAAACTGGTTTAACTTCAGTTCATTTCATTCAGCTGTAATGTTTTGTGTGAGGCTGCCACATGTTGAAATTGTTTAATACCATGACCAGATCCTTGGATGATTTCAAACCTCGTAATGGTGGTGTGGTTAAAATATTCACCTGCGGCCCGTCAATATATCGACGTCCGCATATAGGCAATTACCGGACATTCATGTATGAAGATATCCTCGTCAAATATCTTGAATACAAGGGGCTTCGCGTGGACCGCGCTATTCCCCTTACTGATATAGAAGACAAAACAATTCTTGAGGCGATAAAAAAGAAAAAGGAGATCGATGATCTTACCGCCGATGTGGAGAAGATATTCTATACGGAAACCCGATCCCTGAATATAAAACTTCCACGAAAAGTTCAGCGTTCAACACATTGCGTTCAATGCGCGGCCAGGCTGATCAAAAACCTAATGGAGACAGGCCATGCGTATCAGTATGGCCGCGACATCTTTTTCGATCCGCTCACATACAAGGATTTCGGCAAGCTGTACCGGCTCGATAAAGGGCGCTGGCCAAAAAAGAAAATCCGGTTCAAGCGGGACACCTACAACGGCAACCGATGGAATCTTGGCGATTTCATCCTGTGGCACGGTTATCGCGAGGGCGACCTAAAATGGTGGGAGACGGTGGTAGGAAAAGGGCGGCCGTCCTGGAATATTCAGGACCCTTCGATCGTTATCGCTCATCTGGGTGCCCAAATCGACATCAATTGCGGCGGTATCGATAATATTTACCGGCATCATGATTATAATATCGCCATATTAGAATCCTATAGCGGCACCACGTACGCTAACTATTACCTTCACGGCGAACACCTCATCGTTAACGGAAGGCCTATGTCGAAGAGCAGAGGGAACATTTTATTTCCAGAGGATATATACCGTCACGGTTGCAGGTCCCGTGACCTCAGGTTCTTCCTGTTTTACACACAGTATCGAAAAAAGCTTAACTTTACCCGAGAGCGGTTTAAAGAATCGTGCAATAATTTGGAAACATTCCGTAAACTGGCTCATCAGTTGATCAGGCCTACAGGGTCGACATTGAATCGCGATCGGCGCATTCAGGCGGTTATCAACAGCATACGGCGGGTGTTCGAGACTGAAATGGACAATGATCTGAATGTAGGGTCCGCTTTCGACGGTATGCTCAAGCTTTTCCTTGAATTGAAAGAAAACAAGAATCGGATGGTGAGTCGTGACGCCAGGGATATTGCTAAGGTGCTGAAAAAAATTGATTCGGTGCTGGGAGTTATATTTTAATAATGTAACCAAGTTCTTTTAATTATTACAAAAAGTAGTGTTACTTGTATGGAACCGATTCTCGAAGTAAAAGATTTAAAAAAATATTTCCCCGAAGTGAAGGCCGTAGACGGCATAAGTTTCTCCATTGAACCCGGAATATGCTTCGGTTTGCTCGGGCCCAATGGTGCCGGAAAAACCACGGCGATCGAAGTAATCGAGGGGATATTGCGGCCTACCTCTGGAGAAATATTTTACAAGGGGAAGCGGCGGGGGAGTTCCTTTAAAAATGAAGTGGGGATACAATTTCAAAACACAGAGCTCCCTCAATTCCTGAGCATAAAGGAAACCCTCCAGACATTCCGGAACCTGTACGACCGCAAAGCAGACATTGACTACCTCATCAGCACCTGCCGTCTGGAGGAAATCCTTGATCGCGACAATAGAAAAATTTCCGGCGGTCAGAAACAACGGCTTCTCCTGGCCATGGCATTGGCCAATGATCCTGAGCTTATATTCCTGGACGAGCCGACAACCGGCCTTGACCCTCAGGCGCGCCGCCATCTGTGGGAAATTGTGCGACAGATCAAATCAATAAAAAAGACCATGGTGCTTACCACCCATTATATGGAAGAGGCGGAAATATTGTGCGATTGGATTGGCATTATCGATAATGGTAAAATTATTGCCATGGGGACCCCGCAGGGTCTTCTTTCTGAACATTGCGGCGGCGTTACCATCAGCATTCGCGTCGATCTGAATGAAGACGTACTCAAAAATTTTCCTTGTCAATGGTTCCGCATGCAAGACCGGATAGAAATACAGACTGTTTCTCCTAACGAGTGCCTCTACCGGCTGGTTGAGCTTGGAGTGGACCTGTCGACAATGAATGTGCGTAATCAAAATCTGGAAGATTTGTTTCTCAAGCTCACCGGTCATGAGCTCCGGGCCTGATATAAGGGGTTGAAATGTTAAAGAGAATATGGACATTGTTCAAAGCGCGGAACTGGGAATTTTTAAGGGACCGTTCGGCCTTTGCATGGAATATCCTGTTCCCGATCCTGGTTATCGTCGGCTTCAACCTTCTTTTCAGCGATGACAGGCAGATTCTTTACAAAGTCGGAATAATAGGCCCTGCAAAAAAAACGATTCCGGCCGACGAAGCACAGTTGAACAGCTTCGAAAAAATGAGGCACATTGAATTCATCCCTTTTCAATCCGAGGACCAGGCCCTGTATAATCTGCTGCATCATCGCATAGATTTGTTGATAAATCAGAGTAAGGGTGCCTATTGGACAAGCAAAACATCGCCGAAAGGATACATTGCCGAGCGGCTGCTAAAATCAAGTGCGTTGAATCCCAATGTCCAGCTAAGGAAGGAAACAGTCCGCGGGGTGGAAATACCGTACATCGAATGGCTCTTCCCCGGCATATTGGGCATGAACATGATGTTCAGCGCGCTATTCGGGGTCGGGTACGTTGTGGTTACATACCGAAAAAATGGCGTTTTAAAGAGGATGAGCGTCACGCCGCTTCGTCCCTGGGAATTCATTACTTCCCAGATTCTTTCCCGCATGTTCCTGCTTCTCCTGACCACAGGAATTGTTTTTGTAGGATGCAAGCTCATGTACGGTTTCACGGTGAGGGGATCCTATCTGTCGCTTCTTCTTGTTTTAAGCCTGGGCGGATTCAGCATGATATCCCTCGCTCTGGTGGTTGCTTCCCGAAGCAGCAGTGAAGAATTTGCCGGCGGTATCTTGAACCTGATCACCTGGCCGATGATGTTTCTATCCGAAGTTTGGTTCTCCCTTGAAGGCGCCGAGCCATGGGTTCAGAAGGCCGCTCAGATATTTCCCCTGACGCAGATGATAGACGCGTCCAGGAAAATCATGAACGACGGCGCTTCATTGCATGACGTTCAATCAAACCTTATTATACTGTCCCTTATGTCATTATTATTTGTAATCGCAGGATCTCTGCTGTTTAAATGGCAAAAGAGTTGAGGATGATAGACTATGGATCCGTTGACACATATGGCGATCGGCGCCGCTGCGGGTGAGCTGGTGCTGGGCAAAAGGATGCAATTGTCGATCCTTTTTTCACGATACCCCGGATTAATGCCTTTCCCCTTTTGCTAAGGCGAATGTTGGGCGAGATGAGAAGTCGCTGACATAAATTTTATGATCTGCCTGGAGAGAAATTTATGAAAATACCTGCCAATATCGTGATGGCTGAATTGCTGCTTTTAATATCTATTCCGGGATGGTTCCTGTCTTATTCATATGGGGAAAAATCTGATCTTGCTGATGACTGTGAGGCCAGATGTGCTGCCGTGGATGGTGAAAGCAGGTACCGTTGTTTGAAGACCTGCATTAATACGAAAAGAAAGAATGAGCCGGTCGGGGAAAACAAAGTAAAAAGAAGGATGGATACCTGCGAAGATGCGTGTGCCGATTTCACCGG
>Ga0209342_10007732_pt1 | contig 10806 bp, 6 predicted proteins | sample RifCSP16_2_FD_184023 | JGI IMG/M metagenome (GOLD analysis project Ga0209342, IMG submission 184023) | Soil microbial communities from Rifle, Colorado - Rifle CSP2_sed 16_2 (SPAdes) (version 2) | ecosystem: Environmental > Terrestrial > Deep subsurface > Rock core/Sediment | place: Rifle... | reverse complement strand
CCACGTGCGCGTGATCGCGGTCGGCACGGGGCAGGCCCTGGAGATCGCCCGACGCGGCGACGCGGACGTCCTGCTGACCCACTCGCCGCGACGCGAACGGGAGTTCTTCGACGCGGGGCACGCCACCCGACGGCTCCCGCTGATGTACAACTTCTACCTCCTCGTCGGCCCGCCCTCAGATCCGGCCCGGGCCGCCGGCAACAACATCACCGCTGCGCTGCAGCGGATCGCGGCCTCGCAGTCCACCTTCCTCTCCCGAGGGGACGGCTCGGGGACGCACGCGAGAGAGCTCGACCTCTGGGCCCTCGCCCGGATCACCCCCGCGGGTCGCTGGTACAAGGACGGCGGCACGGGGATGGCGGAGACGCTGCGCATCGCGGACCAGCTCGGCGCCTACACCCTGACGGATGATGGGACCTTCCAGCGCCTACGTCCCCATCTGCTTCTGGCGGTGATTGTGCAGAACGAGCCGCCGTTGGAGAACCACTACAGCGTGATGCCGGTGAATCCAACGCTCCACCCCTCGGTGCGTTCCACGCTCGCCGAGGCCTTCACGGACTGGATCACCTCCAACGCGACGAAGGCCCGGATTGCGGCCTACGTGGTGAACGGGCGGCAGCTCTTCACGCCGGAGGGGTGACGTGGCGGACCTCCTCGGCAACCTGGCGCAGATCACCGCCGTCTCCCTCTACGTCTCCGGGGCCTCGACGTTCCTCGCGGCGGCGATCGGCGTGCCCCTGGGCGCCTACATCGCGATGCGGGAGTTCGCGGGCCGGGGCCTCGTCAAGGCGTTCACCTACACGCTGTACGGGTTCCCGCCGGTGCTGGCGGGGCTCCTCGTCTACATGGCGCTCTCCCGGCAGGGCCCGCTCGGCGCCCTCGGCCTCCTCTATTCGCCGCCGGGGATGATCCTCGCCCAGACCCTGCTCATCGTGCCGTTGATCACCGGGGTCACCATCACCGCCGTCTCGTCCGTCGACCGCGAGGTGCGCGACACGGCGCGCGCGCTCGGGGCGGAGGGCTGGCCCCTCGTTCGGACCGTCCTCTCGGAGGCGCGGAAGGGCGTCGTCACCGCTGTCATGGTCGGCTTCGGCCGCGCGATCTCCGAGGTCGGCGCCGTCCTCATGGTCGGCGGGAATCTCAAGGGCGAGACGCAAGTCCTGACCACCGCCATCTACGAGAACACGAGGCTGGGCGAGTTCTCGACGGCGATCGCCCTCGGTCTCCTTCTCCTCACGATTTCCTTCCTGATCTTCTTCCTCCTCTTCCGGTTCCAGGAGCGTGCGGACGATGCCTGACGCCCTCGTCCTGCGAGAGGTCCGCCGCGTCTTCCGCGCCCGCCGGCGGTGGTTCCGGCCGCGGAAGGAGGAGGTCGTCGCGGTCGACGGCGTGAGCCTGGCGTTTCCGAAGGGGACCATCACCGCCCTCTTGGGTCCGAGCGGCGCCGGGAAGACGACGCTCCTCCGGATGGCCGGGCTCCTCGACCGCCCGAGCTCGGGCGACGTGATGATCGACGGGAGCCCGGTGACCTGGGCGGAGGGCGAGGTCCGCGCGCTGCGCCGCCGGGTGGGGATTCTCCTCCAGAACCCGGCGATGTTCCGGAGGTCCGTTCGGGCGAACGTCGCGTTCGGCCTCGAAATCCAGGGGCTCCCGGAGAAGGCGGTGGAGGCGAAGGTCGGCGCAGCGCTCAAGCGGGTGGGTCTCGGAGCCTTGGCGGACCGGGACGCGCGCCGCCTTTCCGGCGGGGAGGCCCAACGGCTCGCCTTCGCGCGGGCCACGGTCCTCCGGCCGGAGATCCTCCTCCTCGATGAGTTCACGGTCCATCTGGACTATCAGAACGTGGCGACGCTCGAGCGCCTGGTCCGGGACTTCCAGAAGGTATCCGGGGGCACGGTGGTCCTCGTGACCCACAGCCAGCGTCAGGCGTTGCGCCTGGCGGACCGCGCGGCGCTGGTCGTCGATGGCCGCCTGATCGCCGCCGGCGGCGTGCACGAGGTCCTGGAGGAGCCCGCGGACCCCCGGGCCCGCGAGTTCGTCCTCGGGGACTTCTCGCTCTGAGGCCCCGCGGTCCGGCCCTCAGATGAGCGTGACGTCGATGGCCTCGACGCTCTCGACGCCCTCGATCCCCGAGAGTTTCCCTTCCAGGGTCTCCGTCCCTCCGGTGGCGTCGTCGAGGATGGCGGTGGCCAGGATCGCCTTCAACCCGAACGCGACCGGGCTCACCTCGAGGGTCTTCAAGGTCTTCCCGAGCGCGCCGCGGACTGAGGCTTCCAGCCGCGCAAGGTCGATTTCCACGCCGGCGGGCATCACGCGGAAGGTGACGGAGACCTTGCCCATGCCAAGTCCTCAGGGACCGACGAAGCCGCAGGCCGCGCAGCGGTAGTGCACGCTCTGGTCGCGGCACCGCGCGCACCGGCCGAACGGGGTCTGCCCGCAGCTGGGGCAGGTGAAGACGGTCGTCCCCGGCCCGAGGAGGACGACGCCGCACGAGGAGCAAGTGCCCTTGGCCATGTCGCGCCTGCAGCGGGGGAACATTCATAAACCTTGGCGGCGTTTCAGGGGCTGACGCAGGTGTGGAGCGCCGGAGGACCGGCCCGCTCGGAAGGTTTATGTAGGGTACTCCTTTAGGCCCACGTCCGCATGCCGTCGAGGACCTCGTGGGCCCGTAGCTCAGCTAGGTCGGACGCGGCCGCTGCACGTCCCTAGAAAGAGCAACCGGCTTTTACCCGCCCCTTCCGAGGGACGGAGAGAAACCGGTTGGTCCGGGGTTCGAAAAAGCCGGCTGCTCACGCCGCTGGCCTCGAAAGTCCCCGCGGGCCCGCGGCCGCCTCGGCACGCATGCGGATCGAGCCACGAGGTCCCGGAGGTCCCCCGAATGCGCTTCAACGTCCTCGAGCACCAGATGGTCCCGGAGCACCACCTTCTCACGCCGGAGGAGGCGGACAAGGTCCTCCAGGACATCGGGATCACGAAGGACCAGTTGCCGAAGATCCTTCGGACGGACCGCGTGGTCCAGGTCCTCGAGCTGGTGCACGGCCCCATCGTCCAGGGGCGGATCATCAAGGTCGTCCGCGACAGCCTGACGGCGGGGTACGCCGTCGCGTTCCGTGTCGTCCGGGATCGGTGAGGCACGATGCGAGAACTCGTCGACGGCTTCTTCAAGGAACGCTCCATCGTGAACCACCACATCGCCAGCTTCAACGACTTCCTCCCCACGATCGACAACCCGGGCAGCCGGATGCAGCGCATCGTGGACAACATCCGGTCCGCCCCGGACGACGAGCGCCGCGGCGTCTTCAAGCTCGACGAGGACCGCACGGAGGGCGACGTCATCGAGATCCGGATCGGCCGGAAGCGCGACGAGCGCGGGCGCATCGATCCGGAGGCGAAGCCGACGATCACCGTCGGGGAGCCGGTCGTCAAGGAGGCGAACGGCGCACAGCACCCGCTTCCCCCCATGGAGGCCCGGCTCCGGAACCTCAACTACACGGCCCCGATCTACCTCGACTTCACGATCTACGAGAACGGGATCGAGCGGGAACCGGAGCGCGTCCACATCGGCAACCTCCCGATCATGGTGAAGTCGAAGAAGTGCGCGCTCTACCGCGAGAACGTCGAGGTCGAGGGGGAGCTCACCGACGCGGAGTACGACAAGCAGCTCATCGGGAAGGGAGAGGACCCCCGCGACCCCGGCGGGTACTTCATCATCAGCGGGACCGAGCGGGTGCTCATCTCCCTGGAGGACCTCGCCCCAAACCGCGTCCTCGTGGAGCTCAACGAGCGCTACGGGAAGCGCGTGGAGGTCGCCAAGGTCTTCTCGCAGAAGGAGGGGTACCGCGCCCTCACCCTGCTCGAAAAGAAGAAGGACGGCATGCTCCACGTGACCGTCCCCACGGCCTCCGGGCAAATCCAGCTCATCATCCTCCTCAAGGCCCTCGGCATGGAGAAGGACGACGAGATCTACAGCGCCATCGTGTCGGCGCCGGAGATGGCAAACATCGTCTACGCGAACATCGAGGACGTCCAGAACAAGAAGACCTACCCGCCCAATGGCATCTTCACCAAGGAGGACGCCCTGGCCTACCTGGAGAAGAAGTTCGCCACGGGCCAGGCGAAGGAGTACCGCCAGAAGAAGGTCGAGGCGATCCTGGACCGGTCGCTCCTCCCCCATCTCGGGGACGCGGAGACGGACCGCATCAAGAAGGCGATCTTCCTCGGGCGCGTCGCGCGCTCGGTCCTGGAGCTCGCCTTGGGCAAGCGTCGCGAGGACGACAAGGACCACTACGCGAACAAGCGCCTCAAGCTGGCGGGGGACCTCATCGAGGACCTCTTCCGCGTCGCCTTCGCCAATCTGGTCAAGGACCTGAAGTACCAGCTCGAGCGGTCCTATACGCGCCGCCGCGAGGTGAAGATCGCCTCGGCGATCCGCCCGGACCTCCTGACCCAGCGCCTGCTTCACGCGCTCGCCACGGGGAACTGGGTCGGCGGCCGCGCCGGCGTCTCCCAGCTCCTCGACCGGACGAGCAACATGTCCGCGCTCTCCCACCTCCGCCGCGTCACGTCCCCGCTCACCCGCTCCCAGCCGCACTTCGAGGCCCGCGACCTCCACCCGACGCAGTGGGGCCGCCTCTGCCCGAACGAAACCCCGGAAGGCCAGAACTGCGTAGCCCCCGACACGGAGGTTCTCCTTGCCAGCGGCACGACGACCACGATGGGGGCCCTGGAACACGGATGGGATCGGGCGCGCCTCGCGACAGTGGACTGGAGACGCGGCACCCGCATCGGATCGGCCCACCTCGCCCGGTACATCAAGACGAAGCCGAACCCTCACCTCTTCCGCGTCACCACGCGGGAGTCCGGCCGTGCCCTTCTCACGACGAAGGATCACCCGTTCCTGACGGCCCGGGGGCGTCGCGAGGCCTCCGAACTCAGGCCCGGGGACCGCGTGGCGGTGCTCCCGGGACGCCCCCCGCGGTTCGAGGCGCCGTCACCCAAGTCCCTGGTCTCCGAGGCCGACATCGCCCGTGTCCTGCCGCCGAACTCGGACCTCGACCACGTCCTGGAGACGCTCCGCTCCAAGGACCTGCTCCCGTTGCACGGCAACAGCGAGGCGCTCCCGGTGCTGGCGCGGCTCGTGGGCCACCTGTTCGGAGATGGCGGGATTTACAACTATTCCGGTCAGATCTCCATCGCCGCCACGGGGAACCCCACCGATCTGCAGGCGATCCGGAGGGACATCCTCTCCCTCGGCTTCCATGCCTCGGCGGTGAAGAGCCACCCCGCCAAGTCCGCCGTGGCGGAAGGAATCACGACCAACCTCTTCTGCCAGTCGAAGCCCCTGTGGGCCCTCTTGGCAGCCCTCGGGGTGCCCGTTGGGGCCAAGGCGGTGGCGGAGTATGGCGTCCCAGCCTGGCTCCGTGACGTGCCCCTCTGGATCCGGCGGGAGTTCCTAGCGGCCTATTTCGGAAGCGAGCTGATGCGCCCCCTGGTTGACCGCCGCGATGGGAAGACGTTCCTCCAGCCGATGTTCTCTTTGAACAAGACCCCGTCCGCTCTCCGGGCGGGAATCCAGTTCGCCCGCGAAATCCGGACACTGCTTGCGGAATTCGGCGTGGAGGTTTCCCGGGTCTCGACGACCCGTGGATCGACCCGCCAGGACGGCCACACCACCCGGAAGATTCGCGTCTCGATGAGGGCGGTGCCGGACTCGCTGCGGAACCTTTACGGCCGTGTCGGGTACCGATACTGCGAGGACCGCGACCGCCTGGCCCGCTACGCGGTGGCCTACCTGGACCTCCGGGACGGCCAGCTCCGCGAGCGCGCCTCCGCCCGGGACCGTGCCCGGGGACTGCGCGCCGCGGGCAAGTCACCACAGGAGGTTCGGCGCACCCTCGCCGCCGAGGGGATCCGCGCCCATGACCTCGCGAACTGGGCGAAGAAGCCGGGCAGCGGGCTGCGGGTCAGTGAGAAGGACTTCCCGACCTTCGAGGACTTCGTCCGCGACCGGACGGAGGGGCTGGGGGACTCGGGCCTCGTGTGGGAGTCGGTCAAGGCGATTGAACCCGCCGCCGGGAACGACGTCCGTGACGTCACCACCTGGGAAGACACGCACACGTTCGTCGCGAACGGGTTCGTGACGTTCAACTGCGGCCTCGTGAAGAACCTCGCGCTGATCGTCGACGTCTCCGAAGGGTTCCCCGAGGACGACGTGAAACTCCTCCTCATGGACCTCGGGACGAAGGTCGTCAAGGGCCAGCAGACCGCGTTGTGCCGCGTCTACGTGAACGGCGACCTCATCGGCCTCCACGAAGACCCGAAGTTCCTGGTCACGGAGATCCGCGAGCGGCGGCGGACCGGCCTGCTCAGCTCCGAGGTCAACCTCCACTGGGACCAGGACATGAACGAGATCCTGATCAACTGCGACGAGGGCCGCATCCGGCGGCCCCTGCTCGTCGTGCGCAACGGCGTCCCGGTCTACTCCCGTCGGCACGAGGAGGACCTCCGCATTGGGCGCCTGCGCTTCGCCGAGCTCGTGCGGACCGGCGTGGTGGAGTGGGTCGACGCCGAGGAGGAGGAGGACAGCTTCCTGGCCATCTACCCCTACGACGTGCCGGCACGCTGCAAGAACTGCAAGCATCCCCTGTCGCGCAGCGACGCGCTCTGGGTCAGCATGGGCTCGACGGGGGAGGAGGTGGAGCTGGAGTGCGTGCACTGCGGGAAGACGTTCAACGTCCCCAGCCTCCTGACTAAGGACCACACCCACCTCGAGATGGACCCGATGTGCATCCTCGGCGTCGCCAGCGGGCTCGTCCCTTACCCGGAGCACAACTCCTCGCCGCGCGTCACCATGGGCGCGGGGATGGCGAAGCAGTCCCTGGGTCTGGGATCCTCGAACTACCGCGCGCGGCCCGACACGCGCTCCCACCTGCTCCATACCTCCCAGATCCCGCTCGTCCAGACCGCGCCGATGCGGTACCTCGCGTTCAACGAGAGACCGGCCGGCCAGAACTTCGTCGTGGCGGTGATGTCATACCACGGGGAGAACATGGAGGACGCCCTCGTGATGAACCGCGCCTCCATCGACCGCGGCCTCGGACGTTCCTCGTTCATGCGGACCTACAAGGCGGAGGAACGGCGCTACCCCGGCGGGCAGGAGGACCACTTCGAGGTCCCCTCCCCCGACGTCCGGGGCGCCCGGGCGGACCTCAGCTACGCGAACCTCACGCCGGACGACGGCCTGATCTCCCCGGAGGTCACCGTGGCCGGCGGGGAGGTCCTCATCGGGAAGACCTCGCCCCCGCGGTTCCTGGAGGAGGAGACGGACTTCCTCACCCCCCAGAAGCGGCGGGAGACGTCGATCACCGTGCGCCATGGGGAGGCGGGCTGGGTCGACTCCGTCATGCTCACGGAGAGCGAGAACGGTTCCAAGCTCGCCAAAGTCAAGGTCCGGGACCTCCGCACGCCGGAGCTCGGGGACAAGTTCGCGTCGCGGCACGGCCAGAAGGGCGTGATCGGGCTTATCGCCAGCCCCGAGGACATGCCCTACACCGAGCAGGGGATCATCCCGGACCTGGTCATCAACCCCCACGCCATCCCCTCGCGGATGACGGTCGCCCATGTGCTCGAGATGATCGGGGGGAAGGTCGGCTCCCTCGAGGGCCGGCTCATCGACGGGACGCCGTTCAGCGGGGAGCGGGAGGAAGCCCTCCGGAACGCCCTCGTCGCCAACGGGTTCAAGTCGAACGGGAAGGAGGTCATGTACGACGGGAAGACGGGGAAGGTCATCCCCGCCGAGATCTTCGTCGGCGTGATCTACTACCAGAAGCTCCACCACATGGTGAGCGGCAAGCTCCACATGCGGTCCCGAGGGCCCGTGCAGATCCTCACGCGCCAACCCACGGAGGGTCGGTCCCGCCAGGGCGGGCTGCGATTCGGGGAGATGGAGCGGGACTGCCTCATCGGCCACGGCGCCGCCATGGTCATCAAGGACCGCCTTCTGGACGAGTCCGACGGGACGGTGCAGTACGTCTGTGGGAACCCGGACTGCGGACACACCGCGATCAAGGACCGCAAGGGGACCCTGCGCTGCCCCGTGTGCGACAACACGTCGAAGATCTACCCCGTGCAGACCTCCTACGCGTTCAAGCTCCTCCTCGACGAGCTCCTCTCGCTCGGGGTCGCCATGCGGCTGCAGCTGGAGGACATGGAATGAACTCGATGCGTGGCGTGACGAAGCGCATCCAGGCGATCAAGTTCGCCCTCCTCAGCCCGGACGAGTGCCGGAAGATGAGCGCGACGAAGATCATCACCGCCGACACGTACGACGACGACGGCTTCCCCATCGACATGGGCCTCATGGACGCCCATCTCGGGGTCATCGAGCCCGGGCTGCGGTGCAAGACCTGCGGCGGCAAGGTGGACGACTGCCCGGGGCACTTCGGGCACATCGACCTGGCGATGCCGGTGATCCACGCCGGCTACGTGAAGGAGATCAAGAAGCTCCTCCAGTCGACGTGCAAGTCCTGCGGGCGGCTCCTCCTGACGAAGCAGCAGGCCCAGGAGTTCATGGCGGAGCTGGAGAAGAGCGAGGAGCTGGGCGGGGAGTTCGGGGACACCCTCCGGGCCCGCGAGACCCGCGAGGCGGTGAAGAAGCAGCGCTGCCCCCACTGCGGCGTCGCTCAGGCGCGCATCACGCTCGACAAGCCGACGACCTTCCGGGAGGACGGCCACAAGCTGACGCCCAAGGAGGTCCGCGAGCGCCTGGAGCGCACGCCGAACGAGGACCTGCGCGCCCTCGGCATCAATCCGGAGGTCGCCCGGCCCGAATGGATGATCCTCACGGCGCTCCTCGTCCCCCCGGTGACGGTCCGCCCGTCGATCACCCTCGAGAGCGGCGACCGGTCCGAGGACGACCTCACGCACAAGCTCGTCGATGTGCTGCGGATCAACCAGCGGCTCCGCGAGAACCGCGACGCCGGCGCGCCGCAGCTCATCGTGGAGGACCTCTGGGAGCTCCTCCAGTACCACGTCACGACCTACTTCGACAACCAGACGAGCGGCATCCCGCCGGCGCGCCACCGCTCGGGCCGACCCCTGAAGACGCTCGTCCAGCGCCTCAAGGGGAAGGAGGGCCGGTTCCGCAGCAACCTCAGCGGGAAGCGCGTGAACTTCTCCGCGCGCACGGTCATCTCCCCGGACCCGGTCCTCTCCATCAACGAGGTCGGGGTGCCGGTCGAGGCGGCGCGGGAGCTCACGGTCCCCATCCACGTCCAGACCTACAACATTGACATCGTCAAGGACTGGGTGAAGCGGGGTCCGGTCCCGCCGAGCCCGAGTGGCGACTACATCGCGGGAGTCAACTACGTCATCCGGTCCGACGGGCGGCGCATCCGAGTCACGGACAAGAACGCGGAGGCCGTCGCGGAGACGATCGAGGTCGGCTACACCGTGGAGCGCCAGCTCGTGGACGGGGACATCGTCCTCTTCAACCGGCAGCCTTCGCTACATCGCATGAGCATGATGGCCCACGAGGTCCGCATCATGCACCACAAGACCTTCCGGTTCAACCTGGCGGTCTGCCCGCCGTACAACGCGGACTTCGACGGGGACGAGATGAACCTCCACGTGCTCCAGAGCGAGGAGGCGCGCGCCGAGGCGAAGATCCTCATGCGCGTCCAGGAGCACATCCTGAGCCCGCGCTTCGGGGGCCCGATCATCGGCGGCATCCACGACCACATCACAGGCTCCTTCCTGCTCACGCACAAGGACTCGAAGTACACGCGCGAGGAGGCCACCTTCCTCCTGTCGCGCATCGGCTTCCGCGACCTCCCGCCGCCCGCCCGCACGGAGAAGGACGGCACGGAGTGGTGGACGGGCAAGCAGCTCTTCTCACTCACCCTCCCCGAGGGGCTCACGATGCGGTTCAAGGCGTCCATCGCCGCGAAGGGCGTGACCTCGATCCGGACGCTCCGGGACGAAGACTCCTATGTAGAGATCGAGAACGGGACGCTCAAGGCGGGGACCATCGATGAGAACTCGATCGGCGCCTACAAGGGGAAGATCCTGGACCGCATCGCGCGGGAGCACGGTTCCGAGCGGGCGAAGCAGTTCATCGACGAGGCGACGCGGCTCGCCATCGGGGCCATCATGCTCCGGGGCTTCACGACCGGGATCGACGACGAGGACATCCCCGAGGAGGCGAAGAAGCAGATCGCCGACGTCCTCCGGAAGGCGGAGTCCGAGGTCCACACGCTGGTGGAGTCCTACCGGAACGGGGAGCTGGACCAGATGCCGGGCCGCTCCCTGGAGGAGACCCTGGAGGTCGAGGCGCTCAAGACCCTCGGCGAGGCGCGCAACGAGGCCGGGGAGATTGCGGGGCGCCACCTCGGAATCGAGAACTCGGCCGTCATCATGGCGCGCACGGGCGCCCGCGGCTCCATGCTCAACCTGTCCCAGATGGCGGGGTGCATCGGTCAGCAGGCCGTCCGGGGCGAGCGCCTCTCGCGCGGCTACCGCGGCCGCACGCTGCCGCACTTCCGGCCCGGGGACCTGGGCGCGCAGGCGAAGGGGTTCGTGAAGAGCTCCTACAAGTCGGGCCTCCACCCGACGGAGTACTTCTTCCACTCCATGGGAGGGCGCGAGGGTCTCGTCGACACCGCCGTCCGGACGAGCCGGTCCGGGTACATGCAGCGCCGCCTCATCAACGCCCTCGAGGACCTCAAGGTGAAGGAGGACGGCACGGTGCGGAACACCGCCGACACGATCATCCAGTTCCAGTTCGGGGAGGACGGCATCGACACCTGCCGC
>Ga0209342_10007730_pt1 | contig 10807 bp, 5 predicted proteins | sample RifCSP16_2_FD_184023 | JGI IMG/M metagenome (GOLD analysis project Ga0209342, IMG submission 184023) | Soil microbial communities from Rifle, Colorado - Rifle CSP2_sed 16_2 (SPAdes) (version 2) | ecosystem: Environmental > Terrestrial > Deep subsurface > Rock core/Sediment | place: Rifle... | reverse complement strand
CGGCGTCACCCTGCTGCGCCATCCTGGCCACTTGCTGCCTGTGAATCACCTCTACGTGATCCAGGTCGAGGATCGCGAGCGGGTCCGCGAGCGACTCAAGGCGGACGGGATTGACACCGGGCTGCACTACCCGATCCCGATCCATTTGCAGCCCGGCTATCGATCACTCGGTCACAAGGCGGGCGCCTTCCCTGAAGCTGAACAGATCGCCTCTCATTGCCTCAGCCTTCCACTCTATCCGGAGCTGACGGAGAGCCAGATCTGCTACGTGGCGGATCGACTGAAAGCGGCGTTATGAACAGTTTGTTGGGCGCGCGGGTCCTTATTACAGGCGGAGCTGGTCTCGTCGGCTCTCACATCGCGGACAAGCTCATTGATGCAGGGGTGGATGAGATCATGGTCATCGACAACTTTACACGCGGTACGGAACGAAACCTGGAAGACGCCCGCCGCCGGGGGCACGTCACACTCTATCGGCGCGACATCAGGGATCGAGCTGCCGTCGCCGCGGCGATGGCGGGGATCGATTACGTCTTCCACCAGGCCGCGCTCCGGGTTACCCAGTGCGCCGAGGGGCCCCGCGAGTGCGTGGAGGTCCTCATCGACGGCACGTTCAATGTGCTTGAGGCTTCCGTCGCCGCAAAGGTGAAGAAAGTGCTGTTCGCGTCGAGCGCGTCCGTCTACGGGCTCGCAGACATCTTCCCCACTCCCGAGACCCACCACCCCTATCACAATCAGACGCTCTACGGGGGGGCCAAAGTGGCGGGCGAGCAGATGCTTCGCGCCTTTCATCAGATGTACGGCCTTGACTACGTGGCGCTTCGTTATTTCAACATTTATGGGCCCAGGATGGATGTCCACGGGGTCTTCACGGAAGTCATGATCCGCTGGCTCGACTGCATCGAGCGTGGTGAACCCCCCGTGATCTTCGGGGACGGCTCCCAAACCATGGACTTCATCTACATCGAGGATGTGGCTGTTGCCAATGTCCTCGCCGCGAAAAGCAAGGCGACCGATGAGGTCTTCAATGTGGCTAGCGGGGAGGAGACGAGCCTGCTCCAGCTCTTGGAGACGCTCCTCAAGGTGACCGGAGCCGATCTCCGTCCCGTGTTCCAGCCCGAACGATCAGTGAACCCCGTGCGGCGTCGTCTGGCCTCGACCGAAAAGGCCGAGCGGCTCCTCGGCTTCCGCGCCAGCGTCGGCCTGGAAGAGGGGCTGAGACGACTGGCGGAATGGAGGCGGAGCATGCGCAACACATATCCTGCATCTCACGCGCGGACCCCTGTGACGGCCAAGAGCTCTGCGTGATGTCCGTTCACGCGGTTGGGCCCATCAAGCGCTATTGGCAGACCCGGGCTGGCATGACAGAGCTCCCTGCTGAAGAAGTGACACATCGAGATGTCTGGCAACGGTGGTTGGAGATCGAAACGATCAGACAATTCGTGCGCGCGACCGATCGTGCGCTTGACGTCGGCTGCGGCAACGGGTTCACCACAAATCGGATCGCTCAGTCAGTGCGTGAAATTGTCGGGGTTGACTACAGCGAAGAAATGATCAGGCGCGCCGTCACTGAGAATGATCGCAACGGTGCCGAGAGACACTCCAAGGTCACATTCAAGGTGCGAGATGTCCTGGAGTTGGATCCGGCCGACCTCGGTCTGTTTGACGCCGTCATCTCAGAACGATGTCTGATCAATCTCGGAAGCTGGGCGGATCAGAAGCGTGCGATCGCCAAGATCGCATCGGTCCTGAAACCGGGGGGGCGATTCATCTTTCTCGAAGGATCCAAACAGGGGCGCCAGCAACTCAACGCATTCCGATCACGCGCGGGGCTCGCCGCGATGCCGCGCGTCTGGCACAACATCGACTTTGACGAGCCAGCGACGTTGGCGTACCTCAGGCGATCGTTCTCCCTCGATCAGCGCGTGCATTTTGGCCTCTACGACTTCGTCTCGAGAGTTGCTCACCCTCTCATCATCGCTCCTGATCGCCCCCAATACGACAGCCGCATCAACGAGGTCGCGGCAAAGCTGGCGCTGGGCGCAAATGAGTTCGGGTCGATCAGCAGGGTGGTCGGTCTGGTGCTACGGAAGAAGGCCCGCAGTCATCTTTCCCGAAAGGGGGGGAGGGGATGACGGACCCTTCCTCTCACGGAATTCCGCCGAACCCCTACAATCCCCATTGCTGGATCGTCGGCGATCCGGAGATCGGCGAAGGGACCTGGATTGGCGCGTTTACACTGATCGACGGGCGAGGGGGGCTCAAGATCGGCAAGGGGTGCGACATCAGCTCGGGCGCCCATATCCTGACGCACTCGACGGCTCGGCGGTGCATTTCGGAGCGTCGCCACGATCGTGTGGATGAAGCCGAAACCATCATTGAAGACTTCGTCTTTGTCGGGGAGCACTCGACCATTCTGATGGGCTGCCGGGTTGGCCACCACAGCGTGGTCGCTGCAGGCAGCGTGGTCAAGGAGCACACTGTCGTCCCGCCTTACTCCTTGGTCGCTGGCATGCCTGCGCGCGTGGTCCGCTCTCTTCGAGACGAAGTGGAGGCGCTCAAGGCCGGGAGTGACAGCAAAAACAAGCCGATCCCGCTCACCCGGCCATCTATCGGTGTTGAAGAACAGGCTGCGGTCTCGGCCGTTCTTGCCAGTGGCTGGCTCACACAGGGACCGAAGGTCGCCGAGTTCGAAGCCGCTTTCAAACAGCGCGTGGGAGCGAGAGACGCGATCGCGGTCTCTTCGTGCACCACGGCCCTTCACCTTGCGCTCAAAGCCGTAGACGTCGGGCCTGAAGATGAAGTGATCTGCCCCACCCTTTCATTCATCGCAAGCGCCAACGCCATTGTCTATTGCGGCGCCCGGCCGGTCCTGGTTGATGTGGAGCCGCGCACGCACAACATCGACCCGGACCGAGTGGAGGCTGCGTTGACGCCCAGAACGAGGGTGATCCTCGCGGTCCACCAGGTCGGTCTTCCCGCTGACCTCGACCGTCTCATCGACATCGCAAATCGCCACAACGTCATCGTGATAGAAGACGCGGCCTGCGCTGCCGGCGCCGAGTATCGGGGCGCGAAGATCGGCAAGCCTCACGGGCTCATGGCGTGCTTCAGCTTTCATCCCAGAAAGAGCATCACCACGGGCGAGGGAGGGATGATCACGACCAATGCCCCGGCGCTCGCTGAGCGCCTTCGACAGCTTCGCCAGCACGGCATGTCGATCTCGGACCTCGATCGACACCGAGGAAGCTCAATCCAGTTTGAGTCGTACCCCGAGATCGGCTTCAACTACCGGATGACCGATCTCCAGGCCGCCATCGGGATCGAGCAGCTTAAGAAGCTTCCGCGAATACTCGAGCGGCGCCGGGCGTTGGCTCAGCGCTACACCGACGCATTTACAGGAAGCCGGTGGATTGAGCCGCCGCGCTGTCCCCCCGAATCGGTCCATGCATTTCAATCCTACATGGCGATGGTTCGCGCCGACGCCCCGACTGCGCGGGATCAGTTGATGGAGCGGCTGCTCGTTGAAGGGGTCGCGACGCGACGCGGAGTGATGGCGATCCATCGAGAGCCCCCATACCGGAAGCTCCTCGGCCAGCTTCACTTCCCCGAGGCCGAGCGGGTGAGTGACCACGGCCTGATCCTTCCCCTCTACGCTGAGATGAGCGAGGACGAGCAGGACCGCGTGATCCAGGCCATCCTGGGCGAGAAACGATCGCCGATATGACTTGCAACATCTTGCTGCTGAGCGCTTACCCCCCGGGGCTTCACCAATACAACATCGAAAAGGCGCTCCGTCAGCTCGGGCATCAGGTCTTTACGGTGGGAAGCACGAGCGGGGTGCTCGCCGATCTTGAGCACGCGCTGCAGCGATACGATCCAGGCTATCACTACGACCGCATCGTGACCGCTAACGAGCCGCTGGACGCGATCCTTTCGCAGTGCCCATTCGAACCGGACTTCATCCTGTATCTCGAGAGCAGTATCCCATTTCTGCCTCAAGGGCTCGTGGAGGCGCCCTGTCCAATCGTGGGGCAACTGACAGAGGACCTCTTAAACGCTGACTGGTACAGCGCGCTCTTTCCATATTTTGACCTCGCGCTCTGCACCTGGAAGTCGACAGAGGACAACTACCGGGCCCGCGGTCTCGACAACATCGTGCAGTGGTACTTCGGGGCACGCCCAGAGTTCTGCGTTGACGAAGGGCTGGAGCGGATCCATGACGTCACGTTTCTCGGCAACCTGAACCCCCGCGTCCAGCGCCGGCGCCTGCCCGCGATCCAGAAGATTTTGCGGTTGCGGGACGAGGGGCTCGACGTTCACGTGGGGGGCGGCGTCTTTTTCCACGAATACAACCGGACTCACTGCCAGTCGAAGATCGTGTACCACGGGGGCATCACCGATCAGGTGAACATGCGGGTCTTCGAGGCCATGGGCGCGGGGTGCCTGGTGGTGATGCGCCGTCCGAGGGACGTCAACGATCCCACCACGCATTTCTTCCGGGACCGTGAAGAGGTCATCTTCTGCGACAGCGATGAGGAAGCGCTCGCGGCGATTCGGTACTACGCGCGACATGAAGAGGCGCGAAGCCGCATCGCGGCAGCCGGTCGGCGAAAGGTGATGGCTCAGCACAATTACAGCGACGTCGTGCGCCACCTGTGCGATGTAATAGTCCCACAGCTGCCCGCGGAATTCCGCTCCGCGCGCCGCTCGCGTCTCGATCGCTTTGGCAAAGATGCCCGGCGGGAGCGGTTGGATTATGCCTGGTACTTCGTGAGCTTCGGGGGGCTTGAGGCGGCGAAGGTGCAGATCCAAGCGATCCCAAATTTCAAAGAGGATGGCGAAGCCTTGGGCCTCTTCGGCCTGCTGTTCGCTTTCGCCGAGCAGCCTGAACGGGCAATCGCCTGTTTGAAGCAAGCGTGCGCCGGAGATCCACAGGCCGTGCTCCCGAGGGTGAATCTCGCGAGCGTTGGGATCGCGTTCAAGCGTCCCGAGGCTGACCAGTGGTGTCGCGAGGCGTTGACGGCCCTGGAGGCCACTGATTCTGGCACGCTCCCACCGACAGCCTTCGAGGGTCCTTATTATCATTCAACGTATGACCGGTTCAGGATTGAGGTGTCGCATGCCTACTTTCGGCACCCCGCGGGACCCGGTCGGAACGCGGCGTTGGCGCGTCTCTATCGCTTCAGGCTCAATCAGATGATGGGATCCCTCAAGCTCGAGCAGGGACGGTTTCAAGAGGCGTTGACGTGCCTCGAGCGCGCGCTTGCGGTGATTCCGGACGAGGGCTACGTCCTGTATGAGCGGGCGAGGGTCCACGCGAGGCTTGGTGACCAGCAGAAGATGTTGGAGGACTTGCGGGGCGCGACGGAGACGGAGCCATTCTTTGTTCAGGCGCAGCACGATTTGGCGATTTCTCTCCAGGAATGCGGGCGATTGGATGAGGCCTTTGCCCAATTCTGGGATCTGTTGAGGCACAATCCGCTGCTGGACGCGCCAGGCGAGCTTTGGCAGCGAACAGGGGAGGTGGCGCTGCGGATCGGCAAACGGAACGAGGCACTCTTTGCGTTCGAACAGGCGGTCGAGCGAAACTCTGGGGATACGGCGCTTCGCGAGAAGCTGATCGAGCTTCGCAACGGCGCGTCCACGACCCCTTCGGGCCCCATTTCGAGGGGCATGCGTCACGTCCCGCAGCCAGCGTCCCCCTACTTCGAGTTTGCACGGCCCGAGGTGGCTGCGCTTGTCCCCCAAGACGCGCGCCGAATTCTTGACGTGGGATGCGGAAGCGGAGCGCTGGGTGCCGCGCTCAAACAACGGGACGGCGTGGAAGTGGTCGGAATCGAGAGCAATCCGGAGGCGGCTGAACTCGGCCAAGCGCGGCTCGATCGAGTGATCGTGGCCGATTTGGACAGTGTGGCGGAGATCCCCGTTCCTCTTCAGCACTTCGACTGCATCGTCTGCGCTGACGTGCTCGAGCATCTTCTGGACCCCGAGCGCGTGCTTTCCGTCCTGCTTCGGTATCTCAAGCCCGATGGCACCCTTGTGATGAGCATTCCTAACATTCGGAACGAAGAGATCCTCGTCGATCTCCTGGTGAACGGGCGGTGGCGATACCAGCCCGCGGGAATCCTGGATGCGACCCATCTCCGATTCTTCACGCTCCAGGAGATTCAAGAGCTGCTCGGAAGGCTGGGTCTTCAGGCAGAAGGCATTCAAGCGTCGGTGTCCAAGCCGTCGCCGGCCCTTGCAACGCTCGCAAGCACGGTTGAGCGGCTTGGCGGCGACCGCGGACGCTTTCTGCAGGAGTCGCGAGTCATTCAGTATATTTTCCGGGCGAGACGGAGCGTGGCAGCCCAGCCCGTCGCCGTCACCGCGCCTAAGGGAGAGCAGGCACAGGTGGCAACGAGGCCCCCCGAGGGGAGCTCGCCGTTTCGGCAAAAGAGGATCGCGCTGATCTACGACAGCTCAACCCGGTCGGACACGCTGGGTGGGCACTGTCAGAAGGCCCTTGAACGCCTCTGCCGTGTCGAGCACTTCGTCCCGTCTCAACTGCAAGAGATTCCGACAGGGTTCGATCTCTACCTCAACATTGATGACAGTCTCGAATATTTCCTCCCCTCTCACCTCAGGCCGTCCGCGTGGTGGGTGATCGATACGCACCTTCAATACTACTGGGATCTTGAAAAGGCGCGGAAATTCGACGTGGTCTTCTGTGCTCAAAAAGATGGCGCCGAGCGCCTTCGACAAGACGGAGTTCAGCACGTCGTGTGGCTGCCGCTCGCTTGCGATCCGGAGGTCCACACCCAGCACCCCGTCGAAAAGCTGAACGACGTGGCATTTGTCGGCAACCTGTATCCGGGCCCCCGACTCGATCTCGCGGACCTCATTCGGGAGCACTTCCCCAACTCCTTCATCGGCCCCGCGCCGTCCGAGGAGATTTCGAGGATCTACAGCCAGTCACGGATCATCTTCAACCGGAGCCTCAAGAACGATGTGAACATGCGGGTGTTCGAGGCGCTGGCCTCGGGAAGCCTGTTGGTCACGAACGACCTCCGTGACAACGGCCAGGCCGACCTCTTTGAGGACAAAGTTCACCTCGTGACTTACCGGAACCCCGGAGAGCTGCTGGCCAGGATCCACTACTACCTCGCGCACGAGGAAGAACGGGAGCGGGTGGCGGCCAGCGGGAGAGCGGAGGTCCTGGCCAAACACACGTACGCGCATCGGATGCGGCAGCTCCTCGAGCGCTGTTTTGATCCCGCACCCGCTCAGGCGAGCGTTCCGGTCACCCGCCCGAAAGCCTCCGTCATCGTTCTGGCGTGGAACCAACTGGAGTATACGCGGGCCTGCGTGGAGAGCGTGATCCGCAACACCAAGATCTCCTACGAGCTGGTGCTCGTCGATAACGGATCCACCGACGGGACCCTGGACTACTTCCGCTCAATTCCAGGGGCCAAAGTGGTGGCGAATGGCACGAACCTTGGCTTCGCGGCGGGGAACAACCGTGGAATTCAGGCGGCCGCGGGTGATTATGTCGTGCTGCTGAACAACGACACGATTGTGACTCCACAATGGCTCGATGGATTGATTGCCTGCGCGGAGGAGGATCCCTCGATCGGCATCGTCGGACCGATGTCGAACTGTGTGAGCGGCCCCCAGCAGGTGGCCGACGCCTCGTACGCCGACCTCACGGCCCTGGACGACTACACGCGCGTGTTTCGTGAGCGCCATCGCGGCAAGCGTCTTCCCTTCGACCGGATCGTCGGCTTCTGCATGATGATTCGCCGCGAGGTGATCGACCGGATCGGGCTCTTAGACGAGCGCTTTGGGATCGGAAACTTCGAGGACGACGATTACTGTTTGCGCGCGAAACAAGCCGGATTCCGCCTGGTCATCGCGGCGGATGTGTTCATCCACCACTTCGGGAGTCGGACTTTTATCGGCGAGGGGATTGACTTCAAGGCCGCCATGCTGCAAGGGCACAAGGTGTTCAAGGATAAGTGGGGCCCTCAGTCGGACAACGGTCGTGGGTGCTCAACGGCGGAGTTGCTTGAGGCGGGTCGCCAACGCCTGGAGGAAGAACGCGCCCAGGAGGCGAGAGACATATTCAAAGCTGTGTTGCAGTCGGACGCCGTGAATGCGGAGGCCTGGAACGAATTGGGCTGTGCCGAAGTGCTGGGTGGTGATCCCGAGGCTGCCGAAGCTGCGTTCAAGAATGCGATCACCCTCGGCCTCGCCAACGTATCGGCGAAAGCCAATCTCGCGTCCCTTTACGCGGCGCGTGGTCGCTACATGGAGGCGATCACGTTATATGAGCAGGTGCTGTCTACGGAGGCCGATCTCGAGACGTTGCTTGATCTTGCCGAATGTTATCGCCAAATGGGAGCGGAGGATTCGGCTCGAGTCGGGTACGAGCGAGTGCTGCAGGTTGCTCCAGGCCACCCGCGAGCCGTCGCTGGTCTCAGCATGATTTCGGATAAGGGATGAGCGTCACCCCGAAGCTCTCACTCTGCATGATCGTCCGAAACGAAGAGGCCATGCTGCCGGGCTGCCTCGACTCCGTGCGGGATCTCGTGGACGAGATCGTCGTCGTTGACACGGGTTCGAGTGACCGCACGGTCAAACTCGCCGAGTCGTACCGGGCAACGGTGGCGCACTTCGGATGGCGTGATGATTTCGCCGCGGCGCGCAATGAATCACTCCGCCATGCCACAGGCGAGTGGATCCTCGTGCTGGACGCTGACGAGCGCCTCCGGCCTGAAGGTCGAGGTGAACTGGAGCGATTGATTGAACGTGACGACATCGCGGGTGTGAATGTCTGGCTGGCGAGCCGGATGCCCGATGATCTGACGGCAAAGGTCCTCGCAGCGCGATATTGCCGCCTCTTCCGCAAGCTCGCGGGTGTTGCGTTTACCGGGCTGGTTCACGAGCAGGTTCTCCCCTCGATCCACCGGCTCGGCCGGAAGGTGATCGATTCAGAGATTGTCATCGACCACCTGGGATATGGCGGGGCAAATCCGGCCAAGCTCGAGAGGAATCTCCGGCTGTTGGAACGGGAGATTGCCGCGCGTCCTCACGATCCGTTTGCGTACTTCAATCTCGGCATGACGCTTCACGGGATCGGCCGCTGGGAGGAGAGCAGCCGGGCGCTGCGATTAGCGCTCGACCTCGGTGCTCGGGACTTCGAGCGCGGGCTTCAGGCACTGGCGTGGTCGAAGATCGCTGACAACTCTCTCCTCCTTGACCAGCCCCAGGACGCGCTCACGGCCGCGGAGGCGTCGCTGGCCATTGACCCGTCCTCGGCGCTTGCTCGGTATAGCCATGCCATGTCGCTCGCGCGCCTCCAGGAGCGGGAAAAGGCTCTCGAAGAGCTGAAGACACTGCTCTCCGGGTCGTCGGACGGAGGGCTCCGCGTGCAGATACGGATGGAGCTGGTGCTGGGGGCCACCGGTGGGCTCCTGATACAACTGGGGCGTCCCCGCGAGGCCGTTCCCTACTACCAGCAAGCGATCCATCATGCGGACTGCCCACAGCTCTACTACCTGCTCGGGAGCGCTCTGGTGTTCGCTCAAGAGTTCGACGAAGCTGGGCGCGCGTTCGCTGAAGCGGCGAAGCGCCACTACCCCATGGCCAGAGAACGGCAAGAGCTCTGCCGCGCTCTCGCTCAGATGCGGGAGGCCGTGGAATGAGTGATCCGACGATCAGCCTTTGCATGATCGTGAAGAACGAAGAGGACTATCTGGCCGACTGCCTGGAAAGTGCCAAGCCGTTTGTGGACGAGATCGTCGTCGTGGATACCGGCTCCACTGACCGCACGGTACAGATCGCGGGGATATTTGGCGCCAAACTGTTTCACTTCGCGTGGTGTAACGATTTCGCCGCTGCGCGTAACGAATCGCTGCTGCACGCCACGGGCGACTGGATTCTTGTGCTTGACGCGGATGAGCGGCTCACGCAAGGAAGCGGCGCGTTGATGAAGAAGTTGGTCCAAGACCCTGCCGCGGTGGCCTACGTCGTGAAACTCGTCTGCCCCAAGCAGGACCACGGTGGAATGGTACGGCTTGGTTGGCTCCCCAGGCTCTTCCGGAATCGGATCGGTGTCCGGTATCAGGGGATCATTCATGAGCAGGTGGTCCCGTCGCTGGTGGGTAAGGGGAAGATTGTCGTTTCCGAGATCACCTTGGACCATCGGGGGTATCTCAAGAACGCTGACGAGATGCACCAGAAGGCGCTCAGGAATATCCAGCTCCTGGAGCGCCAGGTCCGCGAGGATCCACAAGATGCCATGGCGTGGTTTCACTTGGCCGAAGCGTACAACGGGGTGGGACGGCTCGAGGAAGCGGTCTCGAGCTACCGCAAGGCCATCCACCTCTCCGTGCTGGAAGAGTTGACGTTCTCTGATGAGATCGCGGCCGTCGCATATCAGAACCTGGGATCGGCCCTCGTCGTGCAGGGCAATGTCGATCAGGGAATCTCGGCGTTCCTCAAGGCGCTTTCGCTCATGCCGGATCTCGCGTCAGTCCACATCCACTTGGGTCAGGCGTATTACCATCACAAGAACGACCTGGAGCGTTGTATCGAGCATTTTACGAAAGCCATCGAAGTCGCTGCGCAGAGCGAGCGACCCGATCTTCCATTCCAGGTGGTGCCCTGGCTGGCCTGGCATTATGTGGGGTCAGCTCAGGCGAAGCTCGGCCGCTTCAAGATCGCGCTAGAAAGCTTCCAGGAGGCGGTTCGCCTGAACCCGGAATTCAAAGACGCCCATTGGCTCTTGGGCCTCGCCGCCATCAAGTGCGGACTCCCCGCA
>Ga0209342_10007727_pt1 | contig 10807 bp, 9 predicted proteins | sample RifCSP16_2_FD_184023 | JGI IMG/M metagenome (GOLD analysis project Ga0209342, IMG submission 184023) | Soil microbial communities from Rifle, Colorado - Rifle CSP2_sed 16_2 (SPAdes) (version 2) | ecosystem: Environmental > Terrestrial > Deep subsurface > Rock core/Sediment | place: Rifle... | reverse complement strand
CTGGGAGCCAGAGTTCGAGCTCTTCGGCATCCAGCGCGCGACCCTTCCTGACCTTGGGAGTGATGCTCTGGCCATACATGATTCCCTACACGGTGACGGTGGCGACCGCGGCGGCACCCGAGGCGTCATTGAGCTTCCTCTTCTACGGGGGCGTCGTTGTCCTGCCCGTCATTGCCGTTTATACGATCGGCGTCTACTGGGTCTTCCGCGGAAAAGTCCGCAAGGGCTACGGTTGAACCGCTGGATCGAGACCGCGGGCCTCGCGCTCGGCCGTGAAGGACCGACCGTGCAGATGAGGGCGACGGCTCGCAGTTCGACATCGCGATCGGCGCGGTGCTGCGCGGGCCGGCGACCGCAGCAGCTCGCGACCTACGCGGTCCGGGAGGCAAACGGGGAGATCCAGGTCCGGGTCTGAGGGGGCCGCCCCCGGCGTCGGTTTCAGGCTCCCAGCAACCTTCGCTGCAGCAGCGCCTGCATGTCCCGCCGCCCGTCCACGATCAGGTACACGTACACGCGCTCGCCGACGACCCGGTAGATGACGCGGTAGGGCTTGAAGAACGTCTGGCGATACTCCCGGATGCCCAGCGCGAGGAGTTCCTTGGGAAAGGAGCCTCGCTCGGGAAAAGTCGCGAGGGTCTCCATGACCCTCTCGATCCGGTCGAGTACGTAGTCGGCTTTCGCAGGCGCGTCGTGCTCGGCGACGTAGTCGTAGAGTTCTTCCAGGTCGCTGCTGGCGTCCTCGGTCAGCAGCACCTCGAAGCGCATCAGGCCTCGGCTTTACGCGCTGCCGTTCTCTCGCGAAGACGACGGATGGCCTCTAGGGCTGGGACCGTCTTACCCGCCTCGATCTGTCGGTTGCCGAGCGCGAGGATCTTGAGCAGCGCCAGCGTTTCCTGGGTTTGCTCGAAGGAGGCAACGTCCTGGATGACCGCCTTGGCCTCGCCGTTTTGGGTGATCACGAGCGGTTCGCGCAGCTCCGTGAGCTGGCGAACCACCTCGGCTGCGTTCGCCTTGAGATAGCTGATCGGCCTGATCCGGGTCGAGTACTTCATGGTTGGAGATCACCTCGAATGACAGGACCGAATATAGTCTTTTAACGGTCTTCTGGCAACCAGCCCCCGGGCGTCAACGCTTCGCTTTCTTGAGCTTCTTCTTGCCCACCTTCTTGGCGGCCTTCCCGCCGGCCTTCTTGCCGACCTTGAGCGCCAGCTTGTCCGCGCCCTCGCCGCCGCGCTTCGCGAGATCCTCGAGCAACCCCTCGTCGCTGAGGTCGAGCGGGTGCGCGTGCTTCCAGTCATGCTGTGCGACGTGGTGCAGCTGCTTCACGATGTGGTGGTCGTCCACCTCGATCGCGAGCTCCCTCCGGCTGTCGAAGCTGCCGGGGCTGAAGTTGATCGACCCCACGATCGCGCGGGCCTCGTCGGCGAGCATCATCTTGGCGTGCAGCTTGGGATGCTTCAGCTGGTGGATCTTGACGCCCACGTCGTACAGGATGCGCAGTCCGCCGATCCCCTCGACCAGCTTCTCCTTCTTCAGCGTGTGCGGCGCGCGCGCCATCAGGTGGACCTTGACGCCGCGGCCCGCGGCCCGCACCAGGCGCTCGATGATGATCGGATCCTGGTAACGCTCGTTCTGGACGAACAGCGTGTGCTTCGCCTCGTCGATGAACTGGGCGAGCCGGTCGCGGCCGTTGATCGGGCACCAGATCAGCCGCGCGCCCGCCCCGGGGGCGAAAGCCTTGCGGTGCCAGTCGGCCTCGAAGCCTCCGACGACCTCTTCGACCTCGTGGCGGTGCGAGGTCGCGATCGCGTAGTCGCGGGTCTCGGTCAGGTTCTTCGTCTCCCAGTTGAGCGACTTCACGAACGCGGTCTCGTCGTCCACCACCATCGACTTCTCGTGGGTGACCGCGAACGCCGGGTTGCTGTCGGTCACCGCGGCACCCGCTTTCTCGAGCTTCTTGCGGGTGGCCTCGTTCTCGGGCTCGCCGCCGCGCCGCGCCGGGTTGAGCATCACCCGCACCTTCACGCCGCGCTTCTGGGCGGCGATCACGGCGGCGAGCAGCGCCGGGTCGGAGAAGAGGAACATCTTGATGCGCAGCGACTTCCTCGCCCCCTTCTTGGCGACCGGCGCCGCGGCCGCCCCGACCTGGACGCGGTACAGCTCGGCGTAGACGCCGTTCCGCGCGACGAGCTCGTCGTGCGTGCCTTCCTCGGCCACCACGCCATCCTTGAGGACGAGGATCTTGTGCGCATCGCGGATCGTGGACAGGCGGTGCGCGATCGTGAGCACGGTCCGCCCCTTCATCAACCGCTCGAGCGCCTCCATCACCAGCTTCTCCGACTCGCTGTCGAGCGCCGCGGTCGGCTCGTCCAGGATGAGGATCGGCGCGTTGCGGATGATCGCGCGCGCGATCCCGATCCGCTGCCGCTGGCCGCCCGAGAGCGTCAGCCCGCGCTCGCCCACCATGGTGTGATAGCCGTCGGGCATCTTCGCGATGAACTCGTCGGCGTTCGCGAGCTTCGCGGCCTGGGCGATCTCCTCGTCGGTGGCGGACGGCCGCCCATAGGCAATGTTGTCGCGTACCGTGCCGCGGAAGAGCACGGTGTCCTGCAGGACGAAGCCGATCTGGCCGCGCAGCCCCTGGAGCGTGAAGTCGCGCAGATCGACGCCGTCGATCAGCACCCGTCCGGCGGAGGGATCGTAGAAGCGGGGGATCATGCTGACGATCGTCGACTTCCCGCCGCCGGTCGGGCCGACGATCCCCACGAACTGGCCCGGCGCGATCTTGGTGTGGGCGTCCTTCAGCACCGGGGCCTTGGGATCGTAGGCGAACGCCACGTGCTCGAACTCGATCCCGCCCTTCAGCGTCCCCGGGTCGCGCGCGTCGGCGCGCTCGGGGATGATGGTGTCGGTGTCGAGGATCGTCTTCACGCGCTCGATCGCGACTGCCGTCTGCGCGATCGTGCTGCCCATCTTGGCGAGATCCTGCACCGGCTTGAAGAACTTCGAGAGATAAGTGAGGAAGACGGTCAGGGCGCCGATCGTCATGACGTCGGACAGCACGAGCGCCGTGCCGCGCCAGAGCACGATCCCGGTGCAGATCGCGGCGACGATCGCCACCACCGGCGAGAGGACCGCCTTGATCTGCCGCGCCTTGAGCGCCGCGTCGACCGTCGCGTGGCTGACCGCGGAGAGGTTCTCCTCCTCGCGGTCCTGCCGCCCGTAGGCCTTCACGACCCGCACCGACTCGAGGCCTTCCTGCACCACCGAGACGATCTCGGCCTGGTGCTTGCGGACCTCGTGAGTTGCCTTCTTCACGGCGCGGTTGAACCGGGCGACGAACAGCAGCAGAAACGGCGTGGCGGCGATCGCGATGAGCGCGAAGTCCCAGTCGAGCCAGAACATGATGAACAGCATGCCGACGATCGTCAGCAGATCGACGAAGATCCCGAGCGTTCCGGACGAGGCGAAATTCTGGATCGTCTTCACGTCGGCGGTGATGGTGGAGAGGATCGCACCGACCTGGTGCGTGTCGTAGTAGCCGAGCGAGAGGCGCTGCAGGTGGTCGTAGACCCGCATGCGCAGGTCGTGCGCGACATACTGGCTGACGCTCTCGGTGTAGTAGTTCTCGACGTAGCTCGCGAGCGCGCCCAGCGCCGCGATGACGACGACCATGATCCCCGCCACGAGGGCGAGCTCGAGCTTGTCGGCGCCGAGCGGGATGATGCGCAAGGCGTCGAGCCACTCCGGGGCCTTGTGGGTGCCGACGACGTTGTCGAGGATGATCTTCAGCGGCCACGGTGCGGCGAGGGACATCGCCGTCTGCACCAGCATGGCGGCGAGGACGATCACGAGCGAGCCGGTGTAGGGCCCGCCGGAGCGACGGACGAGCTGCATCGCGTTGCCGGAGGGCGGTGCTGCTGCGCCCGTCGCTCCGGCGATCGCCCGCGCCGGGGCGCCTGTCCCGGGGGTGGCTGTTTGTTCCACGGCGGCCTTGCTCGACATGGTGGAAGCGCTCCGGCCAGGCTGAGGGAGGGTGATCGTCCCCGGATCAAGCCGGGTCGTCAAGGTGGGCGCGCGGCCGTGGCTACTTGCCCAGCGACTTGACCGCCTGCGTCAGCCGCATGCTGACGATCTGCGCAACTACGACCGCCAGGTAGAACTGTCCGAACACCACCTCCATGAGGACCATCGTGGTGGCGGGAGCGCGGGTGGGCGTGACATCCGCGTAGCCGAGCGACGAGATTGCCGTGAAGCTGAAGTAGGCGAACAGGGCGCGGCGGCCGTGCCAGTCCGCGAGCTCGCCCTGGATGGTGGGGTCGACGCTGAAGGAGCCGGGGACGAGCAGCTCCGACAGCGCATAGAGGTTCGCCCACGCGCTGCCGGCGATGATATAACCGCACACCGCCCCGAAAATGTCGTCGGTCTGGACCGGTTTCTCCGCGAACAGACTCCGCAGGATCTCGACCAGGGCCCAGCCGAGAAAGACGATCAGCAAGCCGTGATAAGCCACCGCCAGCGGGACGTGGAACTTGTCCGGCAGAAGGTGATGCGCCCCGGTGATCGCGATCGCCGCAATCGCGGCCACCAGCGCCGCGAGCCGCTGCGAGGTCTGCTCGAAGATGAGGAAGAACACCGCCAGGACGGCCAGGATGACTAGCACGTCGGTGATGATCGAGCTCGCCGCGAGGCCCTGGCTGAGCGACTGCACGGCCAGAACGACCGCCAGCGTCGACAGCAGGATGAGAAATCGGCGGCTTCGGAACGTCGCGCTATCCATTTGTCCCTCCCTGGCGATGGCGAGCAGGCCGCTCACCCGAGCCGCCCGTCTCGGCGCGCGCATTATGACGCTCCGGGGTGAGCGCCGACCGCAACGCGGTTAAACTGCCGGCGGCTTGACCGCGAAAGGGGGATGTCATGGCAACTGAAGCGTTGTTGGACCAAATCGCCAGGAATTGGGTCTGGATCGCGCTGCGCGGCGCGGCCGCCGTGATCTTCGGCGTGCTGGCGTTCGCCTGGCCGGGCGCGACGATCGTCGTGCTCGTGCTGTTCTGGGGCGCCTACGCGCTCGTCGAAGGTATCTTCACCCTGATCGCGGCATTCAGGATCCGCGACCGGGGCAGGCCGATGTGGATGTTCGTCGTGATCGGCATCCTGGGGATTGCGGCCGGCATCGTGACCTTCCTCTGGCCCGGGATCACCGCCCTTGCGCTGCTCACGCTCATCGCGGTGTGGGCATTCTTCATGGGGATCTTCCAGATCATCGCCGCGGTTCGCCTGCGCAAGGAGATCGCGCACGAGTGGCTGCTCGGCCTGTCGGGCGTGCTGTCGGTGGTCTTCGGCGCGGCGATGCTGGCGCGGCCGGTGGAGGGCGCGCTCGCCGTCGTGTGGGTCATCGCGGCCTACGCGGTCGTGTTCGGGATCCTGCTGCTCGTGCTCGCGTTCCGGCTGAAGAACCGCGCGTCGGGCGGTGCAATGGCGTCCGCGGTGCGGGGCTGAGCGGCGCCGCACGCGAATGGGGCCGGTCGTGCTGCTCCGTAGCGGGGCCGCGCGGGCAGCGATTGCGCTTGCGCTCGCCGCCGGGTTCGCAGCGGGCTGCACCGTCTACCAGACGGTGCCCGGCGTGTATTCGCCGTATCCAGCCACGAGCTTCGACCGCTCGTGGTCGGCGGCGGTCGGTGCGCTGGAGGACCAGGGGGTGCGTATCACCGCCCAGGATCGCGCGGCGGGCGTGGTTCGCGGCACGCGCGACGGCATCGACGTCGTCGCCAGCGTCCGGACCCAGGCCGACGGCAGCGTGCGCGTGGAGTTCAACACCTCCGGCGCCACCGCGCGCGACCCGACGCTGATCGACCGGATCTCGCGCGCCTACGACTATCGGATGGGGCGCTGGAGCCGGACGGGTCCCGCTCAGCCCGCGAACCGCGGCATCACGCGCGCAGCGAAGAGTTCCAGCGTCCGGAACGCCTCGGCGTCGCTCGAGCCGCCGAAGCTGATCTGCATCGAGGGCTCGATCGGGCCGAAGGTCTCCGTGCAGAGCTTGACCTGCTCGACCACGTCCTCGGGCGTCCCGACGAACGCGCCGCCGCCCTCGAGGATCTTGGCCGGCGTGGTCGCGATAATGCTTGCCACCATCTTCTCGTACCCGGGGTACTGGTCGGAGGTCTTGCCCTGCCAGGACGCGACCGCATCGGCGAACACTTCCAGATAGCGCTTGGCGATGCGCTCGAAGCCGGCGCGCGCCTCGTCCCGGTTCTCGGCCACGTAGCAGAACTGCGAGACCTGCACCTGCTCGGCGCCGGGCTCGTGGCCCGACTCGGCCCAGATCCTGCGGTACATCTTGACGAAGTCCCGAAGCTGGCCGGGCTTGCCTGCGTAGGGAACGATCATGACGTTGAAGGCGTTTCGCGCCGCGTAGGCGAATGACTCCTCGGCGGAGATCGCCGCGACCCAGACCGGCGGATGAGGCTTCTGCGCAACCCGCGGCATGAGCCGCACGTCCTCGAGGTTCCAGTATTTGCCCTTGATCGTGACCCGCTCCTCGGTCCACATCCGCCGGATCATGCCGATCGCTTCCTCGAAGCGCTCGCGACTCTCCGACATCGGCACGCCGTAGACCTCGAACTCCTTGGGGAGGAAGGCGCGACCGAAGCCGGCCTCCAGCCGTCCCTTGCTCAGGTTGTCCAGCATCGCCAGATCGCCGCCGAGGTGCGCCGGATGGTGGAACGCCGGAATCACCGCGCCGGTGACCAGGCGAATGCGCTTCGTCCGCGCCGCGACCGCCGCAAGGAACACGCATGGGTTGGGCGAGTGCCCACCGTAGTCGAAGAACGAATGCTCGACGGTCTTGATGCTGTGGAACCCGAGCGCGTCGGCGCGCTCGGCGATCCGCAGGGACTGCTCGAAGTAGTCCGCCGTGGTGCCGTCCGACGGCCGGAACGACGGGAAGAAGTTGATCCCGAACCTCATGGCTCGCCTCCGCTGCCCGCAATTGTGTACCATCCGTGCGCTCCCATGTCCCCGTTCGAGCTCGTCGAGCCCCGGTCGTTGCACGCAGCGATCCACCTTCTCGATCCCGACGACGCGTCGATCCGCGCGATCGCGGGCGGCACGGCAGTGATGCTGATGATGAAGGCCGGCGTGTTCCGGCCGCGTCGGCTCGTCAGCCTCCGCGCGATCGAAAGCCGCTTCTCCGGCGTCGAGACCGGTCCCGGCGGTGAGCTCCGCATCGGTGCGCTGACGCCGCTCGCCGTGCTCGAGCGCTCGGCGGTAGTGCGGCGCGAATGGCCGGTGATCGCGCGCACGCTCGCCACGCTCTCGAATGTGCGCGTGCGCAACGTCGCGACCGTCGGCGGGCATCTTGCCCATGCCGACCCGCACATGGATCTGCCCCCGGTGCTGAGCGTGCTCGGCGCCCGCGTCACCATCGCTGGCCCGGCGGGTGAGCGGACGGTGCCCGTGGCGAGCTTGAGCACGGGCTATTACGAGACGGTGCTCCGCCGCAACGAGCTCATCACCACGCTCACCGTGCCGCTGCAGGGACGCAAGCGTGCGGCGTATCTCAAGTGCACGATCCGCTCGGCCGACGACTGGCCGGCGCTCGGGATCGCGGTGGCGCTCGAGATGGACGGCGCCGCGATCCACGACGCGGGCGTGGTGATCAGCGCGGCCACCGACAAGCCGACCCGGCTCGCGGCAGCCGAGGCCGTGCTGCGCGGCGCGAGCCTGGACGAGGCGACGCTCGCGCGGGCCGGCGAGGCGGCTGCCGAGGGGCTCGACATCGTCGGCGACGCGCACGGCTCCGCGAGCTACAAGAAACAGCTTCTGCGCGTCTACCTCGGGCGGGCGGTGCGCGCGGCGGCGAAAGGCGCGGCATGAAACGGCCGACCCAGCCGACCGAGACCCCGCAAGTCGGGCGTTCCGTCCCGCGCCTCGAGTCGCAGCAGAAGGTGACCGGCCGCGCCGAGTACGTTCACAACCTGCGCCTCCCCGGGATGCTTTACGGGAAGATCTTCCGCGCGTCCGTAGCACACGGCCGCATCCGGCGCATCGACGTGAGCGCCGCCCAGGCGGTCGGCGGCGTGTATCGCGTCGTCACTTCGGACGACATCCGCACTCTCCTCCCCGAGCCTTACTATGGCCCGGCCTTCCACGACCAGCCGATCCTCGCCATCGACAAGGTGCGCCACGTCGGCGAGCCGGTGGCCGTGGTCCTCGCGTCGGACCCGCACGTCGCGGAAGAGGCCGCGCACCTGATCGTCGCCGAATACGAGGAGCTTCCGGCGGTGTTCGACGAGGTCCAGGCGATGACCTCGAAAGCGATCGTCCACGAGACGCTGAAGCCCGCCGGGACCTTCCCCGACCTCAAGCATCTCAAGGGCCGCACGAACACCAACGTCGCGCTCGACTTCCATCTGCGCCGCGGGGACGCGGAGCGCGCGCTCGCCACCGCCGACCATGTGTTCGAGCACACCTTCCGGACGCAGCAGGTGATGCACACGCCGCTCGAGCCGTTCGTGTCGGTGGCGGAGCCCCGGGAGTCGTCGCTGACCATCCACACTGCCTCGCAGAGCCCGTCGTTCGTGCGCATCGAGCTCGCGCGGCTGCTCGGCTGGCCCGAGAACCGCATCCGCGTGAAGGTCCCGTTCCTCGGCGGCGGCTTCGGCGCGAAGCTCTACGTCAAGCTCGAACCGCTGGTCGCCGTGCTCGCGCTCCTCACCCGCCGGCCGGTGAAGATCTCGCTCACGATGGAGGAGCAGTTCTTCACCCTCACCAAGCACGCGAGCACCTTCAGGATCAAGTCCGGCGTGACGAAGGACGGGCGGATAACGTCGCGCCAGTGCGAGGTGTGGTGGAACGGCGGCGCTTACGCCGACATCGGTCCCCGCGTGACCCAGAAATCCGGATTCACCGCGCCCGGGCCCTACGACATCGAGCACGTCGCGATCGACTCCTACGCGCTCTACACGAACCTGCCGCCGGCCGGCGCGTTGCGCGGCTTCGGGATCCCGCAGCTCGTGTGGGCGTACGAGAGCCACACGGACCTGATCGCGCGTGCGCTCAAGCTGGATCCGATCGAGTTCCGGCGAAAGAACATTCTCCGGGAGGGCCGGCCGCAGGCGACCGGGACCCCGATGCAGGACGCGGCGATCGACAAGGTGCTCGAGCGGCTCGGCGTGCTCCTCGACTGGGAGCGGCCGTTCGATCGCGGCAGCGGAACGGTCCGCCGCGGCCGCGGGATCGCGATCGGCTTCAAGGCCTGCATCTCGCCGACGACCTCGGTCGCGATGGTCAACGTGAGCGCCGACGGGAGCTGCATCGTCTACTGCAGCACCGTGGACATGGGCCAGGGCTCCGACACTGCCATGGCGCAGATCACCGGCGAGGTCCTGAATCTCCCCACCGAGGCGATCTCGATCGTACACTCCGACACCGACGTGACGCCGTACGACATGGCCACGCTCGGCTCGCGCTCGTTGTTCCACATGGGCAACGCCGTGCGACTCGCGGCGGAGGACGCGCGCGCGAAGCTCCGCGCCCTGGCCGCGGAGGTCGGGCTGACGGCCGAGACGCCGATCGCGGACGTGTTCAGGAAAAAGTACGGCATGCAGGCCGGCAACGTCATCGGCACCGGGAGCTTCATCCCGAGCTACACGCCACCGGACTACGCGACCGGCCTCACCCCGAACGCGACGCCGTTCTGGATGGTCGGCGGGACCGGCGCGGAGGTCGAGGTCGACACCGAGACCGGCCATGTCCGCGTGGCGCGGCTCGTGAACGTCGCCGACGTCGGAACGCCGATCAACCCGAAGATCGTCGCGACGCAGCTTTCCGGGGCGGCGATCATGCAGCTCGGCTTCACCCTGTTCGAGCGCATGGACTTCGACGCCGCGGGGCAGCTCCGCAACGCCTCGCTCGCCGAGTACAAGATCCCGGGCCTCCTCGACCTGCCGCGCGAGATGGTGAACGAGGCGGTGGTCGCCGAGCAGCGCACCGGGCCGTTCGGCGCGAAAGGCGTCGGCGAAACCGGCACCTTCGGCGTGTCGCCGGCGATCGCGAATGCGATCGAAGACGCGGTGGGCGTCCGGCTGACGTCGCTGCCGCTGAGCGCCGAGGCCGTCTACCGGGCGCTCCGGGCCGCGAACGGCGAGCCGCTTCCGGAGGAATGAGAGGTGAGCGCGGTGCGGCGGACGATCCGATTCAAGCTCAACGGCGAGGCCGTGGCGGCGGAGGTCGCGCCGCACGCGAACCTCGTCGAAGTGCTGCAGGGCGAGTTCGGCCTGTACGGCGCGCGCGAGAGCTGCGGCCAGGGGTTGTGCGGGTGCTGCACCGTGCTCGTCGACGGGCACGCGGTCTCGGGATGCCTGTACCTCGCCGCCTTCGCCGACGGCGCCGAAGTGGTCACGGTCGAACACTCGGCGTCCGAACAGGGCCTCGACGCGGTGCAGGAAGCGTTCATCGAAACCGGCGCTTTCCAGTGCGGGTTCTGCACGCCCGGATTCGTGCTGATGACCCGCCAGCTGCTGGCGGAGAAGCCCGACCCCAGCGAGGACGAGATCCGGCACTACCTGTCGGGGAATCTCTGCCGCTGCGCCGCGTATCCGGAGATCATCGATGCGGTGAAGCTCGCTGCCCGCCGGCGCAAAACCGCCCCATGACCCCGACGAACGCACGCAGCCCTAGTCCCGTGACCCGCGCCGCGGCCGGAAACCCGCTGGATCTGCGCGCCTGGCTGCGCGAGGTCAGGGCGCTCGGCGAGCTCAAGGACGTGAATGGCGCCGACTGGAACCTGGAGCTGGGCGCGATC
>Ga0209342_10007725_pt1 | contig 10809 bp, 10 predicted proteins | sample RifCSP16_2_FD_184023 | JGI IMG/M metagenome (GOLD analysis project Ga0209342, IMG submission 184023) | Soil microbial communities from Rifle, Colorado - Rifle CSP2_sed 16_2 (SPAdes) (version 2) | ecosystem: Environmental > Terrestrial > Deep subsurface > Rock core/Sediment | place: Rifle... | reverse complement strand
CACTCGCGCCGCGTCGAGATGCGAGCAGCCCAAGGCCCGAGGGAGAAGCCAACCGGAGCGTCTTAGCGCCGCGCCGACATGCGTCGCCTCACTTCGTTCTCAGTTGTCCCCAATCCTCACTGTTTTCTTTCTGTTCGAGCGCCGGCTTCGCCGGCGCAAACCCGGGGGAGGTTCGCCTCTCTCGACCGGCTCGCCCGGTCGAGAGGACTATCGGGCGTGCCCCCCTCCGAGTGAAATCAGAGGCCGAGATAGGTGGCGCGCAAGGTATCGTCGGCGGTGAGCCGGGCCCCGCTGCCTTCGGACACCACCCGCCCCTGAGAGAGTATGTAGTTGCGGTCCGCCAGCCTGAAGACCTGGCTGACATCCTGCTCCACCACCAGTATCGGGACGCCTGTCTTGTGGACGGCCGCAATCGCGTCGAAGACCTGCGTGCAGATCTTGGGCCCGAGGCCCAGCGACGGCTCGTCGATGCACAGGAGCTTCGGCCGGGACATCAGCGCCCGGCCGATCGCGAGCATCTGCTGCTCCCCGCCCGACAGGGTGCCGGCGATCTGGCGGCGTCGCTCGTAGAGGACCGGGAAGAGCTGGTAGACCTGGTCGAGCCGCTCCCTGATCTCCTGGCTCGAGCTGCGGTAGCCTCCTGCGCGAAGGTTCTCCAACACGGTCAGCTCGCGAAAGGGCCGGCGCCGCTCAGGGCAATGCAGCAGCCCTCTTCTCACCACCTCGTGGGGCGGGAGAGAGTCAATGCGCTCGCCATTGAAGATGATCTGCCCCTCCAGCGTGATCTCCCCTCGGGTGCCACGCTGCGCCCATTTCTCCCAGAGCACCAGCCCGGAGATCGCCCGCAGCAGCGTGCTCTTGCCTGCCCCGTTTGGGCCGACGACCCCCACCAGCTCCTGCTGGCCCGCCTGGAGCGTGACGCCGTTCAGGAGTACCGCGCGGTCATAGGTGACCTTGAGATCCCTGATCTCAAGCAGGGGCACGTTCGACTCCCAGGTACGCCTCGATCACGCGGGGATCCTTGACCACGTCTCCGGGTCGGCCGCTGGTGAGCACCTGTCCGAGGTGAAGCACGATGACTCGGTCCACGATCGCCATCAGCTCCTTGAGCTTGTGCTCGATGATGATCATGGCCGGGCCCTCGCTGTGAAGCCGACCGAAGCGCCCGCCGCGGTGCAGCCGGCGGACGGACTTGGCCAGCAGCTCCGATTCAGCCGGGCTCAGCCCTCCGAACGGCTCGTCCAGAAGGAGCAGCTCAGGCTCCAACGCGATGGCGCGGGCGATCTCCAGCCGCTTCAGATCGCCTTGGGAGAGGACCGAGGCCGGCTCGCGCGCCAAGTCGGAGATGCCCGCGAACTCCAGCGCATCCATGGCCTTCGCCTCGATGCGCTTCACCCATTCCCCGCGCTGCCGGGCGCGCGGGCTCAGGCACGGCACCATGACGTTGGCGATGATCGGGAGCCTGCGAAACGGGCGCGTGTTCTGGAAGGTCCCCGCGATCCCTCGGTTGACGATCTCCCAGGGCTTGAGGCGCGTGATCTCCTCGCCCTTGAAGATGATCCGCCCCTGGTCCGGTCTCATGAGCTTCATGATCAGGCGGAGGAGCGTGGTCTTGCCCGCGCCGTTGGGGCCAATGAGGCCGACCATCTCGTCGCGCTCTATCCGGAAACTCACGCGGTCTACTGCGACGAGGCCCCCGAAGCGCTTGGTCAGCTCCTCGACCTCGAAAAAGGCGCTCAAGGGGCTCGTTCCTCGAGAAACTCCTCCCTGAGCTCCCGCCGGGAGACCTTCCCCACGTCGGTCTTGGGCACCTCGCCCCGGAACTCGATCAGCTTGGGGACTTTAAAAGGAGCGAGCCGCTCCGAGCAGTACGCGCGGATCTCATCCTCTGTGACCTTGCCGCGCGCCTCAGGCTGGAGGACCACCACGGCCTTGATCAGGGCACCCGCAGCGGGATCAGGCACGCCGATCACCCCAGCCGCCTTGACCTGGGGGTGCCCGTAGAGGACTTCTTCTACTTCCTTCGCGAACACGGAATGCCCCTTGTATTTGATCAGGTCCTTCCGCCGGTCGATATAGTGGAAGTAGCCCTCTTCATCCATCCTGACCAGATCGCCGGTGCGCAGCCACCGCTGTCCAACCAGGGTGACCAGCGCCTTGCTCGTCTCCTCCGGACTCTTCCAGTAGCCTTGCATCACGTTGGGGCCGCTCAGGATCAGCTCCCCCACCTCGCCGGGCGGGAGAAACTCCATCCCCTCCGGATCGATCACCGCGGCCAGCATGTTCGGAACCGGGACGCCAAAGGAGCCGACCTTCGGGCGGGTGTAGGGATTGAAGTGGGACACGGCGCTGCACTCGGTGAGCCCGTAGCCTTCCAGGATTTGAGCGCCGGTACGCTGTTGCCAGCCTTTGACCGTGGACTCGTGCAAGGTGTCCGCCCCACAGCCGATCACCTTGAGCCGTTTCCAGTTGACCCGGTTCGTTTTCTCGTAGTCCTTGAGGGTTTCGTAGAGGGTGGGGACGCCGTAAAAGGCCGTGGCCTGGTAGGTCTCGACCGCGGACAGGATCTCCTCAAGGTCCGGGGTCGTGAAGAGCACCAGCGTCGCGCCGTTGGTGATCCCGTTCAACATCAGCACCACCTGGCCATAGATATGGAAGAAGGGGAGGAAGGCCAAAAAGGTCTCTCTGCCCTCCTCGAACGGGAACAGCGTAGCGACCTGTGCCCGACACGCCATCAGGTTCGCATGAGTGAGGATGACGCCCTTGGGATGGCTCGTGGTGCCGCCGGTATAGGGGAGGGCCGCCACGTCCGCCTGCGGATCGATCTTCACCACGGGGGGCCTTGGCGGGTGCTGCTTGAGGAGCGCCTGGAACTGCCACACGTGACCGCCCGGCGTGCCCAAAGGACGCGAGGCCCCGAACCACTTCCCCAAGACAGACCGCCCCATGAGCTTTCTGAGCGGCGGCAGGTACTCCTCTATGGAAGTCAGAATCACGTGGCGGAGCGCGACCCCGGCCTTCTCTACCTTGTCGTAGAGGAGGTCCTGACCCACGAGGACCGTGGCCTGGCTGTCAGTGAGCTGGTGCCGGATCTCGATGCTGGTGTAGACCGGGCTGATGGCGGTGACCTTCGCGCCGACTTTGAGCGCGGCAAAGTAGGCAATGACGAACTGGGGACTGTTCAGCAGATGAAGCCCGATCGTCTCGCCCTTCTCCACGCCCAGGGCGGCCAGGGCGGTCGCCAAGCGATCGACCTGATCGCGAAGCTCGGCGAACGTGACCTTCCTCCCGTAGAAGACCAGCGCAGTCTTGGCGCCGTACCGCTCGGTGGCTTCGTCGAACGCTTGGGGGATGGAGATGTTCGGAACCGGGACCGTGGGGGACACTCCCGGCGGGTAGTACGGGAGCCAGGGTTTGTCTAGGTACCTCGTCTGTGCGCTCATGGCCGCTCCTGCTGGTTGTATTCTGCACCGATACCGCAGGCCGCCGGACGGGTCCGCTGACCCGGCCTTACCCGCGTTCGCCTCGCTTGCGCATACTCCAGATGGCGTCTGGAGTGATGGCTCTTCCTCAGTGGGAGCCTCGCGCTTACTTCCGCCACCACTTCCACGTGTCCTCCTGAGAGACGGCTGGGATCTTATCGAGAATCGCGTTGACCAGCCGGCCCCCTTGCCGTTCGACCTTCATCACGTAGAAGGGCAGGACGGCTTGATTGTACTGGTCGAACTCGAAGCGGCCCCGCGGCGGTGTGATCTGTGTGACCGATCGCTTAAGGGCGTCCCGCACCTTGGCTTTATCGTCCAGGTTCCCCTTGAGTGATTCAGCGGCTGCCACTATCAATTGGGCGCTCGCATATCCGGACTCGGCGTACCGGGTCGGCCAGCCTTTGTGGCGCTGCTCGAATTCCTGAACGAAGGCTTTGTTCTCAGGCGTATCGATGGTCGCGGTGTAGATCCCGACCGACACAATGCCGATCGCGGTATCGCCGATGGCCGGCAGGATGACGTCGTCGGCAAGCACGTTGTAGCCGATGAGAGGGAACCGATCTGCCAGCCCGAACTCTTTATACTGCTTCACGAACCGGATTGCATCAGCCCCTGCGAACCACGCCCAGACCGCGTCAGCCTGGACCCCAATCGCCTGGGAGAGGAATGGAGCAAAATCGGCCGTCCCCAACGGAGCGTACACCTCTTTCACAATCTCGCCACCCGCTCCCCGATACCCCGCGATGAACGCCTCAGCGGAGTGGCGCCCTGCCACGAAGTCCGAGGCCATGATGATGATCTTCCGGTACTTCGTGTTCTTCATCACCCACGCGCCCATCGGGAAGTTCGATTGATCTGTCGTCTCGACGACGCGGAAGATTGACGGAGAAGCGTTCCCCGGAGCTGTCAGATCTCTTGTGAACGCCACCGGCACGACCAGTGGAACGCCCTGCTCATGGATGTAGCCCCTGATCGCAAGCGCGACCCCGCTGTGCACTGGACCCACGACGAAGTCCACCCGATCGCGCTCCACCAGCTTCTTCACTTTTGTCAGGCCGACATCGGGCTTGGCTTCGTCGTCCTCCTTGAGGAGCTGGATCTCGCGGCCGCCCGCTTTGAGCCCGACCTTCGACAGGTAGAGCTCCACTCCTCGAGTGGTTTCGGTCCCTTGGATATTCAGGACACCGGTGTAAGGGAGGAGGAGGCCGATCTTGATGGGAGGTCGGGCCTGGGCCATTGCGGCCCCAGGGACGATGATCATAAGCAGCCACGCGAGACACCGCACTCCGATGCTCATTGCTTCGCCTCCTTGTGTGATGCACGTGCGTGTGGTCGCCTGAGGATATCCCGGTGGCCAGGCGTTCGGCAAGGGCGATTTTCGGGATCGGCAAACCCCTAACGAGATGTCAGGTCACAGACGTCAAAGTGGATGTCAGATGACAGATATCAAATGTCGGGAGTTCGAACCAACTGACAACCGACATCCGAGATCCGACAGCCGAGAATCCGACATCGTTTTCATCAGCCTGATCAATCTACCCGGGATTCATCCCGATACATCACCTTGTGGCGGGTGCTCTGGATCCAGAGGTCGATCTGCGTGTCCGTCATAAAGTTCGCGGGGTTGAAGCGGTCCCAGCTTGCGATCTGATCGAGCGATTTCTTCCAGCGTTTGTACGAGGGTTTCAGCGGGGGACCAAAGCACATGACGTCGATCACCGCCAGCTCGTCCGGGACATCCAGGAGGGGCTTGATCTCCTTTTGGATCTCCTCCTGGCCAATGGCCGTCACCCACCACACGGCATATCCGAGAGCCGCGGCGGCGAGATGGGCTGACATGGTCGACGCCGCCACGCTCTGGAGGAGAATGCGCTCGGCGTTGACTTTATACTTGCGGTCGAGCTCCGAGCCGTCGTTGAGCACGGGGAACGCTTTGATAAGGCGGAAATCCGCTGCGATGACGATCAGCCCCGGCGCCGTCTTCATCCCATTGTAGTTTGGGGTGGGAAACTTCATCTTCAGCTTCGCGCGACGCTGCTGCTCGTCGACGAAAAATTGCCCGATCTTCTGCTTCATGGCCGGATCGGTGATGATGATGTAGTGCCAGGGCTGCGAGTTGGCCCCTGACGGAGCGTGGCGGGCCGCCTCCAGAATCATCTCGAAGTGCTCCCGCGGCACCTCATACGGCGCGAACGCGCGGTTGGTCATGCGATTGCGGACCACGTCCATCAGCGCGTTGTAGCGCGCCATGTTGTTGTCGGAATCCTTTGAGACCTGCGCCGGATCGGCCATAGCGCCCTCCACTTAAAAGCGTGAAGTGTGAAGTGTGAAGGGTGAAGTGTGCGTTTTCTCTTAGGGGGGCGTGCTCTTTCACTTCACCCTTCACGCTTCACCCTTCACGTTATTACGTTTGCGAGACTGGCGTAATCCAATCCTTCCCCTTAAAAACCTCCGACAGAATGGCCTCGTCCTTCGCCCCCGGCAGCGCCTCGCGGAGATGCTGTTCGTAGGCCTCAGGGCTCAGGAGCTCGCCGCGAACGCTGTACGGCTTTCCCGCATACTCGCCGATCTCACGACGGAACTTGTCATCAGGCACCAAGAGCGCGAGCTGCCCGGCCGGAATCCCTTTGTTGAGCGCGGCCACCAGCCCCGCGACTTCCTGAACGTAGAGATTTCTGGCAGCCTCATTCAGGCGTTCCTTGTCAGCCGGCGCTTTGCCCGGCGCTTCATCATACCGCCCCTTCAGCCCCCACACATACGCCCAGTGAGCCGTGGAGGAGTGATTGGTGCCAAAGAGGTCGAGCGCCATGGGAATCCATTTGTTGAGGTACTTCTGAACGATCTCGACCGGGATCTTTCCGGCCTTGATGATGCGGAGCAGGCCGGTCTGCCCGGTGAGGAGGTGATAGAACTCCTCTTTGAGCATGGCCGTCATGCTCCGCGCCAGCGGCGCAAACCCCGAGTGGGAGAGCATGGTGAGCTGGTACTTGCCGTCCCGGTCGACGAAATCCGTGTAGGTGAAGAAGTCCACCCAGTTGTTGACGTCGCCGTTGAAGGCCCCCAGGAGCCGGTTCTTCTTGTAAGCCCGGCGGTCCAGCATCTTCTGAGCTTCGATCTTGCCCGGAGTCCCGAAGTAGTTGACCAGCAAGTAGCACATCTGCATGCCATGACGCATCTCTTCGCGGTTGACTTTGATCAGGCTCTGGAGATCGTAGTCTGAAGGCGCCGTCTCGATCAGGTTCCGCTGCTGCTCGACGGACGCGAATTCTGTGTCTCCCTGATAGGTAATGAGATGAAGGAGGCCATCACGGATACGCTGGTCGGGAATCTCCATCAGCGCTTCCCACTTGCGGGTCCCCGCATAATCGCCAAACTCGATCTCCTCGTATTTGAGGTCGCCGAACTTCGGCTCAATCTTGTAGTCTCCGAGAAGTGTTCCGTCGTATCCGATGTCCTTCTTCCACCCGTTGAAGAGGTCCACCCAGTCGTCAAACGTTGTGAGCTTCGTCACAGATCGATCACTCCTTTTTCGGTTTTACCGTTGCCGAGCGCGGGTTCCGCCCGCGCAATCCTGGCGGCGGAGGTTCGGAAAGGGCCGGCCCCGCGCGAAGGCGTGGGTGGGGCCGCTCCGAGGGTGTTACCCGGTAATCACCCAAACCGCCATCGCTTCCGTATTCCCCAAATTCTCCCAGGTGTGCTTGGCGCCACCGTCGAAGTACGCGCTGTCCCCGGCCTCGAGCGCAAAGCGTTCACCGTTATAGTGCAGGGCGATCTTTCCTTTCACGATGTAGCAGAGCTTCATCTGGCCCGGCTCAATCAGGACCTTGTCCGGCGAGACCCCCGCGCTCTTGGCTGGGAGGGTTGAAACCACCGCGCGAATCTTTCCCTGAAAGAGGCCAGCGCCAAGGACCTGCCATCGTTCCGCAGTGCCGTCGAACGTGACGATGGGGTTGTCTTTCTTCCGCCCGATGTGGATTCGGCCGTTCGGGCGCTGATCGAGGAGTTGACCAACGGGGATGCCGAGCGCCCCGGCAATTCGCCCCAGCGTATTGACCGACGGCGTGAGCTTATTGGACTCGATCTGTGAGATCAGGCTCGGCGTGAGCCCGCTCTTCTCCGCCAGCTCCTTCTGGCGCAGCCCCCGTTCCTCCCGTAACGCCTTCAGCCGGTGCCCGATAGCCATAATTAAGTAATACTGAAATCTTAATTAAGAATAACTTAATCGTCAAGGGCGAATTTTCCTGCCCGCGCGACCCTGTTCGCAGCCCTAATGGGATTGGGTTGACCAGTATTTGTCGGCAACGGCGAGGGCGGAGGAAAACCTTGACAAGTCCTTGGAGAGGCAACAGAATTGCCGCAGTTATTGGAGCTTGCAAAAACGAGATAGGCTGACCAGTCTGCGCATAGGCAGAGGCAGGCCTCCTTCGCAGTGGAGTACACCAACGAGCGCGGGGATGACGATTGGGTAACGACCCCACGACCGAAGAGCGCCGGACGCCTCTTCAGCCCGGTGACCGTGCTCCCGAATTCACGCTGCCGGCGGTGGATCGGGAAGGAACCGTGTCGCTTGCCGATTATTGCGGCCGGGCCCCGCTGCTGCTGGGGCTCTTCCGAGGGATCTATTGCCCGTTCTGCCGGTGGCAATCGTCGTGATGGGTCAGGCCTGGGAGCGGCTGAGGACTGAAGGCGTGGAGGCGCTGGCCATCGTTGCCACTACTCCCGAGAACGCCCGGTTCTACTTTCGCTTCCGTCCTCCGAGGCTGCCGGTGGCCGCCGACCCCGAGTTCGCCACCCATCGCCTCTATGGGGTGCCGGGGCCCCGGAGGACCGACATTGAGGAGGCCTACCGGACGACACGGGTAAACCCGACTCGCGAATTGCCGGAGCCGCTGCCGGTGCGTGAGGCCTCCGCCGCACTCAACCGCTTGGAGGGCTTCGAGCCAACCCCGACCGATCGCGAGGACGCTGCTCGGCCCTACCTCCAGCTCCTGGGGCAATTCCTTGTGGACCGGGACGGCATTATCCGCTGGACGAACATCGAATGCGCCCGGGAGGGCCTCGCTGGGATCGGCAAGTTTCCGACCGAAAAGGAGCTGCTGGCCGCCGTTCGAGCGCTTCCGAGGTGAGCAACCTAGCCAGCACGCCTAACCCCGTGAGGCTCCCGATTATCAAGGGTAGAATATTCGCGCCGAAACAGAGAATGTTCCGGTGACGAGCGCTCCTATCTTACAATTTTCGAGTAGCACCAGCGTGCCGGCGAATCGCCGACTACAGCGGCGGCGAGGAAAGGGTGTCGCATGACGTACAAGATCCGCGTCGATATCGTCAAGAACCGGTTGTATGTGACGTTGGTAGGGTTCCCCAGCCTGGACGAGATGCAGCGATGTGGCGACGAGACCATCGAGGCCACGCGGCGGCTCCGGCCCGGGTACGACATCATCACCGACATTACGGAGTTCAAGGCGGGCGGCCCCGATGTGGCCAAAGACATCGAGCGCATTCAGGCCCATTTCCGAACCTCCGGGGCCCGCCAGGGGGTTCGGGTGGTGGGCGAGAGAGCCCTCTCGGGCCTACAGTTCAGTCGCACGGGCAAGCTCGCCGAGTACAACTCGATCAACGTGGCCACCGTAGCCGAGGCCGAGGCGCTGCTGGACCGCCTGTGAGCCCTTACGACAAGGCGCGGGGGACGAACCCGAACGCGCCTCCGAACAAACTGTATCAGTGACGTGCTCACTGCGGCAGTCAGCCAATAGCCACTGGCCGCGGCTGGTGCCGGGCTCTATGCTTCTTAATACGGAAGGAGAGTGACGATGATTAACGTGGTTGCCACGATCCGACCAAACGAACCCTCAAACCTCTACCTTTAATCCTGGGGTAATGTGTATGATGCTGGAGGCTCCCAGCTGAGTAGGGCCGGACAACAGGCAGGAGGGACACTTCCCCCCTCACTTGATTCGGTGTTCGAGCGCCGGCTTTGACGGCGCGAGCTCTTCCGGGGAAAGAAATCGGAAAGGGGGCTCGCCTCCGAGTCCTATCAGGTTTTGAAAAACACGTGATTTGGCTCAGGCTGATCGAAAAAGGTCCAGATGCAAGACGGCGAAGGTGGGACGCAGGTGAGCCTTCGTCTCGATTTGTTACGCTTCTCCCTCTTCACGCTTCACGTTCTCATATGCCCCAGGCGCCGGAGAGGTGGATGTTGGCGCCGTTGACATAGCGGGCGTCGTCGCTGAGGAGAAAGCGCACGGCGTTCACGGCGTCCTGGGTCGAGCCGATATAGCCGGCTGGAATCCGCTTCGCCATAGATGCAAGCTCTTCTTGAGGCGCGCTCCCCGAGTCGATGAAGCCTGGTGAGATAGCGTTCACGGTGATGCCGTGGGGTGCGAGCACGCGGGCCAGGGAGCGAGTGAGAACAAGCACGCTAACCTTGGCGATGTAGTGCGCGGTGACCTGGGGCTGAGCGACGAGCTGGTCGGCGTTCGCCATGCTGAAGTTGATGATGCGTCCCCACTTCCGCTCGATCATTCCCTGCGCCGCCACCCGGCTCAGGTAAAAGACGGGGTGGAGGTTGTTGTCAAACATCGCCTTCCATCCCTCCACGCTCTCGCTGAGAAGATCCACGCGATGGTATGGCCCGACGCAGTTCACAAGCGCGTCGATCCGCCCCCACTCTTTTTCGACCTGGCGCACGAGCTGTTCTGCGGCGTGAGGATCGGAGACGTCGCTCTGAATCGCGAGACCGCGGCGGCCGTGTTCTTGGATCTGCTTGAGGAGCTCCCGGGCTTCTCGCTCGCTCTTTCGGTAGCAGATCCCCACGTCCCAACCTGACACGGATAGCGAGAGCGCGATCGCCCGCCCGATTCCTCGCGCCCCGCCCGTGATCAGCGCCGTCCGCTCGCTCATTTCTTCACTGCTTCTTGCCCGGGCGTGGTTGGAGCCTATCCGCCTTCGAGCGCGGGCTTTGCCCGCGCAAGCTTGCTTGGGGGGAGGAATCGGAAGGGGGGCGTGCCCCCCTCCGAGTGTGAACATGCGTGAGCGAGAGCGAGAGGTTCAGACCCACTACGACACTCAGATGGAGCGGCGCGCGGCCGACATCGAGGAATGGAACCGGAAGCGCAAGGTGCTGGCCTATGGAAAGAACCTCACACTCCTCGACTCGCCGCTCAGAAACGCGAGCTACGGCACGCTGGTCGGCCCGGGCGGACAGTGCCCCTCACGCGTCATCGACACCCGCGTCATTGAGATAGAGCCCGGCCGGCGCACCAGTACCCACCGCCACGTCCACACCGCCGAGCTGTTCGTCCTCGAGGGAGAAGGGTACACCGTC
>Ga0209342_10007723_pt1 | contig 10813 bp, 14 predicted proteins | sample RifCSP16_2_FD_184023 | JGI IMG/M metagenome (GOLD analysis project Ga0209342, IMG submission 184023) | Soil microbial communities from Rifle, Colorado - Rifle CSP2_sed 16_2 (SPAdes) (version 2) | ecosystem: Environmental > Terrestrial > Deep subsurface > Rock core/Sediment | place: Rifle... | reverse complement strand
AAAACTCTCTAAAAGTGAGCACACCCCGTTGTGCCACTTTGACTAACAAATGTCTACTTCTACCAAGACTACTCCCCCTGCACCCAAGGTCTGCGCCGCCACTCTCAAAACTGGTGACGCTTGCCCCCATGCTGCCAAAGATGATTCTCTCTTCTGCGGCACACACGCTCGGTGCACTGCTCCCACTTCCAGTGGGAAGAAATGCACACGCAAGGCCGTTACATCCAATCGGCTCTGCAATCTGCATCTCAAGGTTGCCCTCACACCACCCAAAACAAAAATTGGCAACCGTGAGATGACTGCACTAGGACATCCAAATCCTACCCAGTGCATCTCCATCACCAAAAAAGGCACCCGTTGCACTCGCAACAGTGTCGGTGATACTCACCATTGTTCTATCCCTGCTCACAAGGCCTAGACAATACCAAGAACGCGCAACCCCCGTTGCGCCACTTTGACTATCGTCATCATGTCTTCTCTCGGAGACCGCGTTTCTTCACTCGAAGATATTTGCGCCACCACTGATAATTTTGATGACTACCTCGGTGATTTTATCAACGATTGTACACAATTTGTTAGACTCCAAAAAAGTCATAACGAACTTGTAATTGTTCACAATAAGACAGTTGATCAACTCAATCGTCTTACTGAAGAACATGCTCGTTTGCTCGCACGTCTCGATGCTCTCGAACGTCAATACCAAGAAACTCGCATTCAGGCTAATATGCTTGAACGCCTCTTTTCCAACAAACGTCCTCGTGATAACTGAAAAACCAATAAAAAACTTGTTGTAAACACCCAAAAACAACTAAAAATCAGAAAATCACTCAGATCCCATTAGGGGTCTTTGACAACAAGACACCATGGAAGCAATCATTATTGTTTCCATTGTTGTCTTCGTTTGGTACCGATTTAACATCTTTAACAAGAATCGCTGTACCATCATCTCGCGTCTACTACGCGAGATGCATCCTGGAATTTCAGATGCGGCCATCTCGGCCAAATCTGTATCCATCCTGTCGTCCTATGACGACAAGGAATTTGCCGCTCTCCAAGCAGACTACTCTGCCTGGAAGGCTCAAATGGAATTACAAAAGAAACAGGCACAAGAACGCCTGGAACTGTCAATACGTGTCCGAAATATGATACGTGAAATGACAGCTGAAGATCCGCTCTCAGATGCGGCCCTCGTGGCCAAGTCTGAGCCGATCCTCAATGACCCCACACAATTTGCTGAACTCAAAGAAGAGTTCTTCAAGTGGGGCAAGCTTCCTCGCTGTTCTTTCCCCAACTGTTCCTTCCGATGCCGCACAAACCCAGTGCTCTGTCGCAACCACGATCAACTCGTGTGCGACGTCACTGATTGTGATAACAAGCCCCTCGGCTTGTCAAACGGCACCTGGATCTCATCCTGTTCTGGATGCCACTCCCAAAAGGAACAGAAGGAGAAACGCCTCGCAAAAATTGCGCGTGTCAGTAAAATGATACTCGCTACGACTGCGAACAAGCCCATCTCAGCTACAGCCCTCGAGGCTCATGCTGAGACGCTTGTTAATGATCCCAAGAAACTCGCTGAACTCGAACAAGAGTACAGCGAGTGGTTCTTGCGTCCCTTCTGCACTTTCCCCAAGTGTACCAACAGATGCCTTCCAAACAACACCTCTCGTTGTCACATACATGATTTACTCAGATGTGACTACTTGGGTTGCCGTCACGAGCCCTTCGGCTTGCGAAATGGCGTTTGGATTAAGGCCTGTCTCGAACACGTCTGTGTTTACTGTGACAGATACACTGTTACTCGTTTCAAGGCCTCATGCCACTCCTGTGTCATCCCAACGCCTCCGACAACGATTCCGTGTTCTGCATTCAAACCAGACTCCACTCCCTGCGGAAACACCGTCGGCGTCAAACTCCGGGCTCTTCAGCCTGGTGTCCCCGACTCCCGCCTCATCTGCAACTCGCACTACCTGTCCAAGTACGGTCGTGCTCGCAAGTAAAAACAACTAAAAATTAGAAAATCATTCTAAACAAATAAATATTGTTGTTTCGAAAACCAAGAAAAACTAGGGGTGGTGTATACCCCACATCACCTCTTTGTTATTACACTTTGTTCTTTTACACGTGTCTTTCTTTGGTTGATCGTTTTTCCTAGGTTCAAAAAATGATCAGAATATTTTCGCAACTTCCCGGGGAATATTTTACCAGACATAAATGTTGTCGTCGGATGTTGAGAGCGCGTCACTTGACCAGCGCACACGTCTTTTGCACAATAATCGCACGTTAGATACGACATCTGATCGCATTAATCGTGCATTACGTGTTGGCGAAGAATCAGAGCGTATAGGCGCGTCGATCATAACTCATGTGAGTGATCAAAATGACCAACTACAGAGGACTGCTGACACTCTCGACGACATCGATGTAGAGTTGACTGGTGCCCGACGTACTCTTCGTTTAATATGGCGACGTGTCATCACCAATAATCTTTTCTGGTTGCTCATTGTCATTGTCGAAGTGATTTCTATTGCTATCATTTGGTATGTGCGTTGGGGACGATTCATTATCTAATATGAAGGAAGTGTGGGTTTCAAAACACCCATCCTACTCGACAAAGACGTACCACAACTACCGCGCTGCGTACGAGCTCGTGAGCATTTACCCTCTCTTCAAGTACACATCGGCTACGATCAATCAGCTGACGAAGTTCAAAAAGCGCATTTGAATGATCGTAGCCGATGTGTACTTGAAGAGAGGGTAAATGCTCACGAGCTCGTACGCAGCGCGGTAGTTGTGGTACGTCTTTGTCGAGTAGGGTGCATAGAGTTCTAGAATAATTTGTCCTTGTCTTTCTTTGGTTAACCATCGTTCCTAGATCACAACGAACTTTTTGCAAAAAATTCGATCAAAAAGCTCCTTCTTTGATTGAACATCGTTCCTAGGTCAAAAAATTGATCGCGAATTTTCGCTTATCCCGGGAAACATTTTACCTGGCCAGGTACCATGTTCAAGGCTATCGCGACCGCGTTTTCGAGTCCCTCGACTGCGTTGTCGAGTTCGGCGATCTCGTCGGCGAATGCTTCGCCGAGTTCCCAGAGCATCGATGAGACTGTTCAAAAGTTTGCGAATTCATTGAAGCGCGAGTTGTTGACACAAACTCGTTGGTGTGCAGCGTGTAAGACATACAAGCCACTGACCGACTTCTACAACAAGTCCTATGTCACCGCTGGTGCTCGGATCAACCCGCAACAGCGCAACAAGAACTGCCGCGATTGCAACCCCCCTTCCAAGCGCAAGTCCGAGTCTGACAGTGACGACGACTTCATCGAGGAAGACATCGAGTCCGACGGAGATGAGGAGTTCGTCCCCGAGTCAGATAACAAGCGCAAGATGGTTGATCTGTCCGAGTCGTCTGATGACCTGAGTGACTCCGAGGACTTCGAGGAGATGGACTTCGATGGCGCAGAGGACGACTTCGACGACATCGATCCTGAGACGGTTTGGTGTGTCGGTGACTCGTTCACTACCAGCGGTGGCTTCTCCGCCAAGGTGATACGAGTGCGCGATCATCCGACGCACCCCCACTTGATCCATTATCGCACCACTGGTCGCACTACTGATCATCTTTTCTGGGCTAATTTGCCCCATTGTTACGCTGACGAGGATTGGGACTTTTACGAGGAGGATTGGATTGAGGTGTCTTAAAACGAAAACAAAATAAAAAGCGGTGTGTTCTCTAAACAAATAAAAAGACTGCATGAATTCAACACACCCAATCCTTCTTTGGTTGATCATCGTTCCTAGGTCAAAAAATTGATCCAATATTTTTCGGCATATTTTTACCGAACGTGTCAATGTCGGAGTCGATTCTTGGTTATAAGATAGATCGCCATATACGCGTTATTGTTCGCGATTCTCGAGTGGTCCCCCTATTCCAGAGACACAGTATTCGTTACCATTGTTCAAAATACACGAGCTTACCCAAGATTGCATTAACGATTATAAGCAAGAGAATCCCAATGAACAATTGACTTGGGGTCGTCCAGATGATGAATACAGAAAGATAGAGCCTCTGACTCGAGTGTTAACGGTTGAGGAATTGGTGAAATGGGTCGGCCTGACTCCGAGTGATCCTGATACATCCGAAGCAATTGTTCAGATATACGTGGACACTGACGGCGTGTTCAAAATCTGGGCAGATTATAGCTATCCACGCTAATAACAAGAAAACAATCAAAAAAAGAAGGCGTTGTGGGTTTCAAAACACCCGATTCCTTCTTTGGTTGACCTCTTCAGAATTTAGTTTTTGGTATAGTAAATCTTTGATTCTATAATTCTAGCTTGGCTACGGATTCAAGCTTTTTAGCAAAAAGCTTCCTAGGTCAAAAAATTGATCCAATATTTTTCCCTACTCCCGGGGAATATTTTACCTAACGGTTCACAATGGCAGGTCAATACCTGACCAATGCTCGCGCCACTGGCTCTTTCACTCCTGCTCCCTTTCTTCATCGAGCTTTTGACGAAGAGTTTCTGGCTCAGGTGACTAGTCGTATTAACGACGAGGTGATCATCCAGCCCACCGAGGCTGGTACGTTCTTGATCTCTGCCTTCTCTTACGAAGGTGTCATGCGTACTACTCGTGAGCTGTACGAGCATCAGTTCACCGCCCTTGTTGGTGGTATGAAGACGCTCAACCGATATACTGCTGCTCTGCAAGGTCGCATCGAGGCTCTCGAGACTCGTCTTGGAGCTATCGAATCTCGTCCTCAGCCGATTGTGCAGGTTCAGACTCCTGTGTCGGCTCCAGCGTCTGTTCAGATTCCGGTTTCGGTTCCAGCGCCGCCTCAGTTCGACGACGAGTCGGACACTTCTGACGAGTCTGATGAAGAGGAGCACCTCCCGATGCGCAAGCGCTCCAAGTATCGCTCCGAGTCTCAGGCTGACAAGTGCCGCAAGATTTATGCTCGTAGCCGTGGTGCCTACAAGCTTGGTGAACGCTGTCGTGAACAAGCCGTCAATCATGGCTTCTGCCAAACTCACCAAGATGAGCGCCATCTCTAACCAAACAAAAAAGCGGTTTATCTAATTGGTGGTTATTTCAAAAACAAAACAAAAACCGACGCCCTTAATTCATAAACAAATAAAAATGACATGTGGGTGTCAACCACCATTCTTTGTAAGCTTTTTGCAAAAAGCTTGACCAAAAAGCTTAAAATTGATTCTTGAATTTTCAGTAATTTTACCGCGAAATCGGTTAATCAATGTTTAAAAAGTTCAAAAGTAAAAGTTATTGTGTCTTTTACGAACGCGATAATTCCGACTGTGAACCAGAGTTGTTGAATGTTGTAGCGAGCCTAGCTGAAGCTTGGGAAATAGTTCGTGAATGTGCGATTACGGCTCACGAACGACTACCAGAATTAGAACCATCTCTTACTTCTTATGCTATTCTTCAAAACCGCGATGCGATGAAAAGAACCGGTGTTATCCACGCGTTCTTCAATCAGCCGTCCGTCATTGCCGATAACGCTATCGTTTGGATTGCTGTGTCTGGTATGAATACCTACTTCGTGTTCGGTGGCGACGTGAAGGCCTGGGATACGTATCAGGAACGCAAGTTTAACGAGTTTCTCGAGCAGCTAGATTCCGATAATGTGACCGCCATCAGCGGTGTTTAGATTTTGCAAAATAAAGAATGAAGTGAACTTTTTGCAAAAAGTTCGATCAAAAAGCTGAATCCTTATCGTTTTCCTAGATTCAAAAATTGATCGGGAAAATTTTATAATCTTTCTTATGATGAACGTGTTGTCCGTCCTAATTATACAGAAAACAAATGCGTCGGAGAAACTTACAAAACACTATCAGATGCAATTCGGGCAGCTCACAAATATGCTCGACGACATCTTGATTCAGATTATTTGTTTATTCATCGCAAAATAGACTCAGTTAGTGTTGATGACGGCGACTTCATTACATTGGCGTGTTCATTTTATGGTGATGAAATTCGAAAAATCATATTACAAATTAACAATGACGACGAGTAAAGAAGGAAGTTTCCTTCTTTGTTTGACTCTCGTTCCTCGGTCAAAAAAATGATCCGAATATTTCCATTTTCCCGGGATATTTTACCCAGCTGACAGTATGTCCAAGTCATTGGCGGACATTATTAATCAATCCACATCATATGATTTTGATCGTCTCGTTAACATCTGCTCTCAACTGAGACCTCTTCTCGAAGAAGGCATGAAAACCCGTTGGGCATTTCATTATGCAGCAGAACTTGTCAGCCATTTTAACAACAACACGTCGAAGGCGTGTGATCAGAGTCTTGCGCGTAATGCTACATTCATATGCACTCTTCGACGTTTCATCGAGGCGGCGCAGTATCATCATCGCATAGTGTGCGGCGGCCCACTGAAAACCGTGACAGACGTCTTCGGATATTTGCCCATGAAAATTCACGAACAGGTGTCGGAACGTCTCACCTACTTCGGACGGCGCGCCTGGTATCAGGCTCGCTTTCTACTTGTTATGCGCGTCCTCACTGGATTGAAGTTGTTGCCACTCGAATCTCGTGTCGCCATTGCATACGAAGCAACGATCGTAGAAGAACGTTACTTCTGTCGACGTGAATTCTTCTGGCCCCAATCGTCGGCTTATGAATTATGGCTTCCAATTGCCAACGGCCAACAGCGATGGCTCGATGTGTTTACGGAAGCACTGCCGACGATTGATTGGAGAATGACTTAATTCAAATCCAAAAACAAAACAAAAATGCCCGGTGTAGGGCTTTGACTAAAAAGAAAGCAATGTCTCCGAATCCATCGGTCAGAAATCCAATTCAGACTAGCACCATCGTTCAACAAACATCCGTTGGGATGCAGGGCCCCATCGCTGTTCGTGTGGGGAATATGACAGATGCCATAATCACGTGGGAATGTGACAACGAACACCTGAACTCGGTTACGTTGTCGCTCAACGACATTGAAAGTGAAGATGTTGATGAGTATATGTATCATGTGGTATCTTCTACAACGTTTGTTCGGGATAATCCATGTCATGTTTGTGGTGATACTTTCCAACACGAAGTTGATTGGTCATTTGTGCCAAGTACGACAGATGCACCAAATGCGTAAAGAACTTTTTGCAAAAAGTTCGATCAAAAAGCTAAATCCTTACAAAATAAAAAACAACATTGGGTTTCAAAACACCCACCTTCTTTGATTGAACGTTTTTCCTAGGTTCAAAAATTGATCCAACTTTTTCACCTATATTTTACCGACCAGTGCCATGGTTGGCGAAGGCCGTGCTTGTCGCTGGGGCGACGATAAGCCAATCATTGTTGGTGACTTCCAAAAGGCTCTTGACAGTTCCTACAATGTCAAATACTTTCGGACCTATCGAGAGTCTGCTCGCAGACAATTGATGTCGGCTGTCTGCCGACCAGTTGAACGGCGTTGGTACCAAGTTTGGTTGCAACTACCGGAGACTGAGCGTCCTGCCGATCCTCACGATCTGATTCCAGCGGGCGACAATGCTCCAGGTGAGATCGATGAGCATGTCACGCTGATTTGGCGTGACCCCGATGGCACGTTCACAAAATCGCTTGAAATTTGGGAGGGTCTTAATGCCACTCAAGCTTGGGCACAACTCGAGCGAATTTTACTTGATCATTCTTTCCAGAGCGCTCGTTGAAGAACTTTTAAAACAAACAAAAAAAAGGAATGTGGGTTTCAAAACACCCTTCTTTGTCGAACTTTTTGCAAAAAGTCAAAATTGATCCTGAAATTTTTCCCGGTATAATAACTTTTGTTTCACAAAACTGATTTTTTAATTTTCAAATCTATCAAACCAAAATGTCGACCATTACGATCACATTTGGAGATCAAGCAGAAAATCACGTGGGAATGGAAAAGTTCGGACACAAAGCTGATGTTGGATTCTCGGCTGCGGATTTATTAAATATTCCAGCAAAATTTGCGGGCTCACTAACCGAGTTTCACGATCTTACAAATTTAGTTACTCCAGATATTCTTGAAACTTTAGGAATTGTTACATTACCACCGGCAAGTCTACTGATTGTTCGTAATGGTTTGCAAAAGTTAACTGACGGTCATTTAGATGATTTGACAACCGAACTTCAAGGACTGATTCCAGATAAACAATACTGGGATAGTCGTCGTAAACAAGTCCTAAATAAGCATGCTAGACATAATTTATGTTTTGGAGAATTAGGTCAAGTCGCTAGTTACGCCGAGGGTAAAGGTACAATTGTAAGTTATGATGACGTACCAGTTATGAAAAAAGTTTGGGAAAATTTACCGAATTTTTTTGGCGAAAAAGCTGGTGATTTGGTGACAGAAGCCAATTATTATTATGATATTAAAAAGTGTGGCATTGGCTTTCATGGTGATAGCGAACGCAAGAAAGTAATTGCTTTTAGAATCGGTCAAACTATGCCTTTTCATTATCAATGGTTTTATCATCATAAGCCAATTGGTCAACGCTTTATTACTAATTTGAATCATGGTGACATCTATGTAATGTCTGAAAAAGCGACGGGATATGATTGGAAACGATGGACAGTTCCGACATTAAGACATGCGGCGGGATGTCAAAAGTATACCACTATCAAAGCAAATTAAAATAACATAATTACAGTCAGTTTCATTAATATCGCTCAAAATTCCGACATTGTTGCAATTGAATAACAATATTCAAAAATTGGCGGTAGTTAGTTTTTTAAACAAGAAAAAATGCAATTGTCCGACCATTGTTCGGGTGATTGATAATACTAATCAAAAAGTTAAAGTTGAAGAACAATTGAAAGCAAATGATGGTTTCGTTCAAGTTTTAGATCAGGTTTTATTTCCGTCCCATGGTTTCTACATCGGAGTCGATTATTAATTATCACTGTTAAAAATGGGTTTCAAAACACCCTTCTTTGTCGAACTTTTTGCAAAAAGTTCAAAATTGATCCTGAAATTTTTTCCCGGTATAATTTTACCGGGATCGGTATGGCACGTGTCATTAATATTCGAAAAGCTAATTTGAAAAAACTAGGTTATCGAGATTTAGAACATTGGTTAGAAGACACAACCCATGTCTACATCGGACGAAATATGGTTTTCTATGTCCCGGGGGCTGTCAAAAGCAAGTGGGCGAATCCATTCACCGTGAAGAAATACGGTCGGGATGAATGCGTCAAAATGTATCGTGAGTACATTTTGAAGAATAAGGAATTGATGGCCGCTCTACCGGAATTAGAAGGCAAGACGATGGGCTGTTGGTGTTCAGCTGACGATGAGTCTTGCCACGGCAATATTCTTGTGGAATTGGTGAAAGACTTGAAAATCACTCAACAATAAAAGTAAAAGAATGGAAATCTGGGTTTCAAAACACCCGCCATTCTTTGTTTGACTATCATTCCTAGATCTAATGATCTTAGTCAATTTTTTATTTATTGAAAAATCTATTTATCAATTTTTCATTTGACAAAATAATAAATAAAAGAGTTGTTTATTAATCTAAATTCTAATTTGCAACCCAAGTCTCTCTAACTCCGGCGGAATTGCAGTGATTTGATTTTCACTGAGCTCGAGCATTCGTAAATTAGTTAATTGTCCGATTGCTGGCGGAATTTCAATAATTTGATTCTGATTGAGATATATCTCTTTTAAATTAGTTAATAGTCCGATTTCTGGCGAAATTTTTGTTATGCGATTTCCAATGAGATAAAGCCCGTTTAAATTAGCTAATTGTTCGATTTCCGTCGGGATTTTAGTGATTTGATTACCATTGATACAGAGAGTTTGTAAATTATATAATAATCCGATCGCCGGCGGAATTTCAATGATTTGATTTTCAGAGAGAATAATTTTAATTTAAGTTTTTTGTTTCACAAAAAATTGATTTATTTTTTTTAAATACTATCAACAATTAACGACTACTAATGTTACCTAAAATCAAATTTATCTTTTTTGATTTGAATCATGGTCTAATCGAAACTTATCAAAAACATTTAAATCGTGAATTGCCGGATGCTGAATTTATTCAGTCTGATGTTAGACAGATAGATGCGGATGTTTATGTGTCGCCGGCGAATAGTTACGGTTGGATGGATGGTGGAATTGATGATATTTATCGTAAGATGTTTCCCGGAATTCAATCAATAGTTCGAACAGAAATAGCCAAAAATTATGATCCCAAATTCAATAACGAACCCCCATTTCTGCCGATTGGTTCGGCGGTTATTGTGGAATGCCCGACTCAAAAATTACCTAATAAGACCAAAAAACTTATGATTTGTGCACCGACTATGGAAACTCCAAGTAATATTGAAAAAACGCCTGAAAATATTTGTAAGGCTATGATGGCAATTTTAGAATCATGTGAAAAATTCATTGAACCCGTGGTTGTAGCCGTGCCTGGATTGGGTACTGGATGTGGCGAAGTTTCGAGTGAAGAATCAGCTCGCCAAATTTTGTTGGCTATTCAAAAGTATAAAAAAAGATCCAAAAATTGATCCAGAATTTTCATTTCCCGAACAAGGAAAATTACCGAACATGTATTTGGTGTTTATCTCGTCAATTTATTTTGATACTACTATTGTGGGATTATATAAGAATAAGAAAACTGCCGAAAAAGAATTATTGAAATATTTACGTAAAACTGGAAAACTTACTTATTTGGATGATATAGAAGAAATGAAAGATAATGATCATCCAATAAATTATTCTTTATACAACGATTACATCAATGGAACAATAAATGATTTGGACGTAGGTGCATTTATTAATTATTATAATGACGGATTCAT
>Ga0209342_10007719_pt1 | contig 10816 bp, 13 predicted proteins | sample RifCSP16_2_FD_184023 | JGI IMG/M metagenome (GOLD analysis project Ga0209342, IMG submission 184023) | Soil microbial communities from Rifle, Colorado - Rifle CSP2_sed 16_2 (SPAdes) (version 2) | ecosystem: Environmental > Terrestrial > Deep subsurface > Rock core/Sediment | place: Rifle... | reverse complement strand
GCACTCGTGGGAGGGTACGCTCGTGGGAGATCATTCTTGCCTGTGTTCTTCGCATAAGTTATCCTGTGAAGGGATGCACTAATATTGAATAGGAGAAATATATATGAAAAAAATATGTATAGTTGTAGCTGTAGCGCTGGCGATTTTACTGATCTCCAGCCTTGCCGTGGCAGCCCTGAAAAGTCCACAAACAGAAGAAATAAGCGTAGAATCCTGTCCTGATCCAGTTCCAGGAGAAATCTTTACAGGAGATTATATCAGAGTAGGGATAAATCATGCCGGAACACTGGGAGTGAGTCAGAAAGAAGCATGCAGCGATCCTGGAGTTGGGTTCCAGTGGGCTGGAGACAAGCCATTTGGTGATCTTGCATCTTCCACAGAATCTGCAGCGATATTCTGGTGGGGAGAAGGATACAAGATAGCATATAAGGAAAGAGAGATTGATAGGTGGGTTGATACTGTTGCCTACTGGCAGCCTGGCTTTGGTTTTCCACCTCGTCCTGAATCAAATATCGTCCTTGAATCTGAAAGACTCATAATCAATGATAAGCAGAAAGCGGTCAAGGAGATCAAAGTGAGGACAGCAGACAAGAAACTGTTGATAACCTTTACCTTTACACTCCTGAAGCAGTATCCGGAGCTCAATCTGCAGACCACTATCATGAATGCTGGAAGGGTGCCAGTGAGAGATGTCGTCTACACTCGAATAATTGACTGGGATGTGTGCACAGATGTTGTCAATAACTGGGCATCAACCGGGCATGAAGCCTATGCCTGGGATGTGTGCACTCCTCTGAGTTCACCAGATGATGTAGCGATTCCGAAGATGGTTCAACTGACCATTGCAGGTCACGATGGGACTTTCATGAGAGCATATAGATTACTTGATAACCCGGTACCAATCGTGAACTATGTTGACCTGTATGCATGGGATGATATGACTGTCAGGAGACCCAACCTTGCAGTTCAGAGCTTTGTCCCTGTGCCGGATGTGGATTACAATGCAGGTGTTTACTACAAGATAGGAGAATTGAGACCAGGGGAGAGCAAGACGGTGTATACAGTATATCAGTCCAATTTCCCCATGGCAAAAGAACCGGTAATTGACTTTGATGAACCAGCTCTTGAAGAAGCGCCTGAACCAGTCGGACAAAATCGGTAATCGAACATGCTGCACGAACCATCGTGCAGCTTTTTTTCTTTATCACTCAAGTATCTTCCTGATCTTCTCCTTTGCTTTGTCTATGCGATTGAAAATCAGCCCGATGTTTTCTCCTTCGGTCGTCATTACTGCAATTATTGCACCGGATGAAACTTCACTTGCGATTATTGCCCCATCATGCAGTTTAAGATAGATTTTATCCAGTTTCCCTGCACTCAACTCTCCAGAGACCTTTGTTGATGTGCGCGTAATCAATGCAATCATTGCGCAAAAAAGATCTATGCGGGAACTTTGTTTGATTCTGCCTGCTATCAACAGTCCGTCAGATGAAATAATGGCTACCTCTTTCGTGAGCAGATCTTGTTCTAATTCTTTAAGAACCTGCTGCAGCATGTCATTTAACGTTGTCATGTTCACCTTAACCCCACAGTTTGACCGCAATCGAGGCAAGCATGTAAATTCCAGTGATCAGAAGGACGCGCTCAACAAAGTCAAGAGCTCTTGGAATCCAGAGCATATCGTACAGATCGTATAGAGATAGATAGATACGCACAGCTGAACCAATGACCATCAGGATAGATACAAGCATAAATAAATACCAGGGTCTTTTGTAGATAGCAAGTCCAAACCTCTTTTGTGCATAAATCGCAGTCAATAGAAGTCCCAGGGCAAATGCGATGTTTAATATCGAGAATATGATCTCAAGATCTATTTTGATCAATGTCATCATCTATCCACTCACATGCCGTACTATTTTGATAAATACCCTCGATAGCAACAATGTATCCCTCTGTGTTCGAAAATATGAAAATCTAATTATCTCTCGTGTTTTATAAACTTTTCTCATAAAATCCAATAAGGTGGAATCGTTTTTCAGATCCATAGTGTGGCCGTTCATCGGTCTTAGATTTTCTTTATTTCAACCATTCTATCACCGCCAAAATACACTGTCCTGTGCGGGAAGGGTATTTCAATGCCAGCCTGATCAAAAGCATTCTTGATCTCTTTTATGAGCTCACTCCTTGTTATGAACAGCACTGACCGCTGTATCCATACCCTGATCTCAAAATCAATACTGGATTCTCCAAATCGTGTGACGATTATCAATGGTTCAGGTTCTAAGAGAACATTTTCATTGCTTTTTATCACCGAATCCAGTACTGCAATCGCTTTCTGTATTTTCTCTTTATAAGAGATCCCCACCTGTACGTCAAGTCTTCTTATTTCATATCTGGATAAATTCACTATCCTTGCATTCGCGACCGTGGAGTTGGGGATTCTCATATAACGGTTATCAAATGTCCTTATCCTTGTGGACAGGAGGCTTATATCAAGAATATAGCCTCCTTGACCATCGATTTCTATTGCTTCCCCAATTTCAAAAGGCTTGTCTGCGATAAGGAAAAATCCGGAGATGATATTTGAAACCGAGGTCTGAGCAGCAAACCCGATAACAATGCCAAGTATTCCGGCAGCTGCAAGTATTCCAGTGAGGTCTATATCGAATGTCCTGAGAGACGCGATGATGGTTGTGAATGCGAGTACATAGAATACGATATTTTTTGTTATACTCCCTATATGGCTTCCGAATCTCGATGTTACAAGTCTACCTGAAAGGCTTGAAATGATTTTCGAGGCAATTATTCCTATCACCAGTATCAGGACTGCCTTTACAATGAAGGTGTACTGGGTATAAACGCTGTACAGATCAATCATAGTCCCAGCTCCCTTGCGATCCCGAACCTGTCAAATCTGATCAGAACGGTTTTGGCTATGGAAATCTTCCTGTCGATCAGTATATGTGGATTAACCACTTTTGCCGAGGTTCTGGTGCCGTACTCTACGCTGAATTCATTTGATGCTATGACAAGTATGTATACCTTGTTGGTGAATATACCGTTATCACCTTTTACAAGAAAGAGGTCATCAGGTTCGATCACTATTTTCGATACCTCCCTTGGAACTTCGCTTCTGTTCAATATTCTTAAAGGAACAAGTGCATCCTGTGTTTGAAAAGGATTATCGAATGCAAATTCTGCCTCTACATATGTGCAGAGTATGCCTTTGTGAACTTCACCGTGCCAGGCCATCCTGTTATATTCGATATGCCGGTCTACCTCAAGGGATTTTCCACTGCCTTCAAGCACCAGTTTTGTGATAAGAGGCAGTTTTAAAAAAAGCTTGAGACGGGATTTCGGAGAAAGACGAAGAGCATCTTTAAATTTTATCAAGTAAGGTCTCCCGTAAAAGCCTTTTTTCATGTCCACGAACAATTCCCCTGAAAAGCTTGCAGCAGTGCGATGCGCCTCGCTGCTAATCCTGACCGTGAACGGATTCAGTCTTTCGAACACATATTCTTTTCCAAAAAAGTCAACCTTCAATGCTGCGTCTTTTTCAAGCTTTTCCATCGATGTTTAATGAGACAAGGTTATATAAAAATCTAAGCGGGCGGTTTGATTTCAAGAGGCACTGTCATATTCATCAAAAATTTCTCCCACCAGTTCCTCCAAAATATCTTCAATGGAAATCAACCCGATCACTTTATTAATATCGTCCACTACAATCGAAATATTCATCTTCTTCTGCTGGAGTTCTTTGAGTATAGGAAATATTTTCCGCCTGGCTTTTACAATCAATACAGGACGTACAATCTGATGCACTTTCATCTGTCTCAGCTCATGGTCCCGGAATTTCAGGAAATCCTTTGCATATACCATACCTGTGATGCTGTCAGGATCCTTTTTAAATACGGGTATTCTCGAATGACCTGATTCATTTATTAATGCAAGCACGGAGTCCAGGGTATTTGATTCCTCTATGCACACCATTTTCTCTCTTGGAGTCATCACGTCGATCGCTTTTGAATCTGAGAATTCAAAGACTTTATGGATGATCTCCCTTTCGTGTTTTTCAATCGTCCCTTCTTTTTCCCCGACTCCAAGCATAATCTTAATTACTTCTTCTGTAACGAAGGGGTTTCTTCCCTGTTCCTTTATGCCGAGAAACACCAGTAACAAATTAATGAACCTTGTCAGAATCCAGACCACCGGGCTCAGAATATAGATAACAAGCCTGATTGGCTTCGCTATCAGCAGCGATATCAATACAGAATGTCTTGAAGCCAGCGTTTTTGGGAGAACTTCACTGAAAACAAGTATGAACAGTGTCATGACCCCCATGGCTATCGCAATACCGCTGCTCCCGAAAGACCTCAGCGCTGCGTCCGCAGCCAGTACCGAGGCGCTGATATTGACAATATTATTGCCTATCAGGATCGCAGTAAGAAACTCTTCAGGTCTTTCAAGTAATTTAATAAGCACCGCTGCATTTTTATTACCGGTATCTGCCAGATGTCTGATCCGTATCCTGTTCACCGAGATAAGCGCTGTCTCAGAGCCTGAGAAAAAGGCAGAAAGCACGATCAATACCGATATAATTGAAATCTCAATTGCAATCCAGGAATCCATTTTCTTTAATCAGTTCCGATAATGCGCCAATTAGCTTAAAAATTTATTGGAAATTATACTGAGAAACCTTATATCCATGAAAAAAAAGGGATCATTTTGAGACCTGTTTCCTTGCAGTACCGCTGAAGATCAGGCCTGGATTTGTTGAAATGAATTTGATCTCATCACCGTTGCCCACGATCACGAAAGAGATGTCAAGTGTTTCTGGAATAGGATCACCGAACACGGCGATTTGAGTGCCTGTGCCATCGGGATTGACTTTATAGGTGCACGATGTGGAGGTTCGAGAGGCCACGAACCCAATTGGAGGAGCTGCATTCACGTCCTCCTTTATGGTACATCCTCCTTTACCATCAAAAGTAAATAGACCAACCACAACAGCCCCGACATCGCCACTGGTTCCTGATACCGAAAAGCCGTATGTACCCTGAATGCTCCTGTCCGTGAATTGTTTATCAGCCTGGGCGCCAGGCCCTGCCGCGATGACAAGAATGCCTGCAAGCCCCAATACTGCCAGAAGGATAGCGGTTCTTTTCTTAGTTGATTCCATTCTCATATTTTCTTACCCCCTTATTTCTCTAACAATTCGTATATTATCCACTGTATTTATAATTTTCCAACGAGAGAGCCCATCCAATATTCCAACATCTAAACGACCGGAGAATAAATGAGCCACAGAGCCGCTGAGGCACAGAGCGCTTTTTTGAAATATCTCTCTGTGTCTCGGTGCCTTCTTGGCTTTGTTGTTATTCAGGTCGTGAAATTTAGTGCGTTACCTGACAATTTCATGCGCGTTCTCAGACCCCTGATAGCGCCAGATATACTGCAAAAGGCGACAGTACTGTGATCACTGCTCCATAGATGTTGGTTTCTTTGGTATAATCCACATTATGCCACCAGTCAACATCTATGTGGATTATGGTGGTCACGATCAGCGAGGAGGCAAGGAACACATATGTGGAGATCATGATCTTGTCTATCAGCATCAGGAAGCCAAGCGGTGGAAGCGAGGCGGTCTGGCTTATATGGAACATCACAGCAGAGATGAGCATACTGGTACCCAGACCCAGTCTCTGTGCTATCTTGTCCGGGCGGAAGAAGAAAGAAAGCCCTGAAATTATGCAGAATATAACAGGCGGAAGAAGCGTCTTGATCGCCGTTGAAGTCCTCTCGCGCTCAATCTCGATCTCAAAACTGCCCCTTGAATAAGCCTCCTGCCACTTATACTCTTTATTCGTGGCATTGAAACTCCATCCTTTTACCGTGTCCTCAAAATCTATCTTTGCCCGGCTCTCACAGCCAGAACAGGTCGGTTCGTCTGCCTGAATACATCACGTGCAGTGCCTCCCAGCAGCAGTTCCCTGAACATACCCCTGCCGAGCGTACTCATTATGATCAGCGATACATTTTCTTCTTCTGCAATTGAGATGATATTCTCAGACGGGTTTCCCACCCTGACGTGAACTACTACGTTCACACCTGATTTGCTCAGTTCTTCTCTGATATCCTCAAGCCTCTTCTTTGCCTCATTGACACTGGCATCTATCTCTTCCTGTGTTTCTCCTTTGTCAACCACATGCACCAGCACCGCCTCTTCAATCCCTTTCAGATTTTCTACAAAGGACAATGTTTCCATGGCTGGCTCAGAAAAATCGGTAGGTAAAAGTACTTTTGAAAAGATCATGGGACAGAATTTTTCAAGTTTTTTCCCTCCGAGCCAATCTCCCAGTGTATATCGCATGATCAGAACGTTTGTTTTTCCATAACGCAGTACGTTCGTGGCAACACTTCCAAGAAGGATGCCTTCGATAAGACTTTTTCCATGCGCACCCATTACGATCAAATGAGCTTTTTCTTTGTTTACAGTTTCCAGAATCGCATATGAAACATCTCCTCCGGATGTCACATCCACCTTTACCCTGACCTTCAACCCGGAATCAGCAAGCTGCTTCTTCTGCTCCTCCAGGCGAATCCTGACATTCTGGAGATAGGGCTCCTGCGCCAATCCCCGCTTTGAAAGATAATCCGCATCAACCACATGCAAAAGCACAACTTCTTTTACTCCCGGGATATCGCCAACGCATTCCAGAGTTTTTTGCGCATACTCTGAAAAATCGGTCGGGATCAGTACCTTTTCAAACATATTTCCGTCCATATAATCATGTCCTACTCATTTCAATTCAATGGCATGAATGTGATAAACAAAGTTATGATCGCAATAGATAATAAATTCATCCTGAACCCTGTTCTTGCCATCTGGGACATCGTCACATGGCCTGTACCAAACACAATTGCATTGGGATCAGAAACAATAATAAACCCCCAAAAATGGCGATACTTGAATCCGAAACCATTGGCATAAATCTGCCCCAGAGCGCCCTTGTGATCCAGAGAGCTGCTACTGATAAGAACACTGCTAACACCTTTTTTTCCTGACCTGTCATTTTCCCGAGTCTTGCTATCTCATTCCTGATTCCGTTTCCAAGAACCTTGATTCTGGGAGGATACGCAACATACACCAGGTATGCCCAGCAGAAGACCAGGATCAAAGACGCAAGCGGAACGCCAAAGGTAGCCCACTGCAGGAATGTAATCTCACTACCGTACAATGTGCGGTATATACCTGCGAAGATCAGGTTCGGGGTGGTACCGATGAGGGTTGCGATCCCGCCTATGGAAGCGGCATATGCAACGGAAAGCATGAGGGCGGTATTGAATCTTTCATCATCCTCTTCCTTTGAGTCAAGAGGAATATGATCTGGTTTCCATATTCCGTTGTAACTTTTCCAGTATCGAGTGCTCCAAGCGATGGAAAAAGAACTATCTGAAAGAAGAATGAACAAAAAGAGAAGAGGGCCCAGCACCAGGCCCGCTTTTTGTATTGAATTAACAATCATACTTCATGCCAGATTCTCTGAAGTAGACTGGATAGGAAACTCACTTTTACGGCTGATACTGTCTTTTGACCGCAATTATATGCCCAGTATTTCAAACAACTTCTCGCCCTTTTCCTTTATCGCATCGAGCTTCTCCCTGACCTCTGATTTCTTAAGATATATCTCGCTTCTTTTCCCGCTTTCATCTTCTGATTTCAGAGAAAGTTCTTCACCCATGGGGCTGTGTTTTTTGATCTCAGCCACAGTGGGAGCAAAGATCTTTGCAACTTTTTGCATCAATTCGAAGACAAGATTCTCCTCAAGTACGTTTTTGCCTTCCAGATGTATGGTTTCTAACTGCTGTCTTTTAGGATAGAGATTATCTGTTTGTTCTATCAGTTTCTCTCCCAGTTCACGCAGCCTCAAGGTGTTCAGTTCACTTTTCAATTCCGGAACTGCCTCGATGTTCTTTTCAACTCCACCTTCTTCCGCGTATAACACCTGGACTGAAAACTCGTCTGTGAAATCCATTTTTAATCTGAAACGCTCGGCTGCGGTATCAAGTCTTTTTCTGAAAACCACTTCAAGCTCTTTTCCTGAAAGGTCAATGTCTGTCAAAAAATAATCATCCAGCGCAACAATGTCTGGCACGAATTCCTTCTTGAGAAAGGGTTTCTTCATCTTTGCAGGAATTTCAACGCTTCTTACAAAATCACGGGCTTTAACGTGGCTTTTCCAGAAAGCATGTTCAGAGGATGTAATATCAAAACTGCATGCTATATTACTTTCGCAATCAACACGGATATTTGCAAGATATCCTCTATCTGCTGCTTTGATGGCATATTTCTTATTGATTATGGGTATGGGGTCATGGATGAAGAATGATTCCAGTATTTTCCTGTTTTCCTCATCCGCTTCATCTGCGCTTTTTTCAAATTGCGCGATTTCCTGGAAGATCTCATCTGAAAACTTCGTCTTGCCATCTTCGATGAATTTTTTCAAGAAACCTTTGCTCTTCTCAGCGTACCTGACAATTGTTTCCTGCTCTTTGCTCTTTGCAACTGCGCCTGAAATGGCATTATCTACAGTTGAGAGAAAAATGTCCATCTCATCCAGAACAGAATTCTTGAGCCTTCTTCTGTCCATTATTGTCTCTTTCAGGTCAAAAATAGTGTTCTCAAGAGTTACAGCTTTGACACCTGTCTCCACAAAATTGTTTAGCCGCCTGAGAAAATCTATCTGCGCAGGGAAATCTGTTGAATCTCCAAAAAGATATTTCATATTTCCTGTCACTGTCATTTATATAATCCTCTCCCGGAATAATATAGCTTTTTATTTCTAACTACATAATACTATTGGTTGCCATTTTGTAACTCCATAAAAATAAAATTTCTATCAGATGGCTCTCATCATCTTTTTCCACCTGTTACTGCCTCAAAACCCGTCACGATATCGAATAGCTCTGCTGTGATAGAAGTCTGGCGCTGATGATGAAATTGAGCGTTCAATTCTTTCAATCGCTCATCAATGTTGTTCTCCGCATTCTGCATTGAGAAAAGCCGGCTGATATTTTCACTTGCAAGCGACTCGACAAAAGCACGGTACAGGGAGACAAAGAGATACTGGCGAACCAGGGAAGAAAAAAGCCTTTCCCAATCCATGGTAAAGGTGGGCAGAGTTCGCGAAGGCCATTTCTTGTTTCCCAGTTCCTGAAACCAGTCCATATCAAAAGGCAAAAGATATAGCATATTGGGACGAAAGGATGCTCCTGATGCTGGTCTATTGTAGAAGAGCACGATCTGGTCAATCCTTTCCTGCAGCCGCCATTCCTCTATTTTGATCAATACTTCCTGCATGATCGATGTGATGTCAACATGAGATCCGAAAATTGGAAAACGTTCTTTCACCGTCTGCCCAGACTCTTCGAGACGAACAATCAGCCGCTCACCCAGCGCCAGTATAGTTCTTTTATCAGGCATGATTCCAAGTTTGTCCATGCTATCGATCGCATAATACGTGATCACCTCATTGAACTGACCGCACATTCCCCTTTCAGAACCGAAAACGATGGCGCCAAGACGATTTTTTTCCACATTCCTTGCAGCAGTCATACCTTCGGGCATATTTCTCATGACGATCTGAAGTCCCATTTCGATGGTACTGTTGTATTCATCAAGGGATTCCACAGCGTGCTCGTACTCCCTGATGCTTGCTGAAGCCATTACCTTCATCGTTCTCACCACGGATTGCAGATCGTTCGCGCTTTCGATCTTTCTCTTCAGCGTTTCAAGCAGTTCCATCTCTTCCCTTCCCTTTTTCCTGCAAAGCGTCCCTTGCCATATCCAGAAGCGATCTGCGATCGTCGCTGCTGAGTTTTTCACCTGACATGATCCGTAAATACAGATCGGGCAGCTTTTCCAGTACCGCTTTCTGGATGATGTTCTTCGCATTTGCGACTTCATCCCTGGGAATGTCATCAAGGATGCCGTCTGTTACTGCAACAAGGACAGCGATCTGCTCAGGAACAGGTGCAGGTTCGTACTGGGGCTGTTTGAGCACCTCACGTATGCTGCTCCCCCGTACCAGTGTTCTGCGCGTTTCCTCATCAAGCCTTGTACCGAATCGGGTGAAGATCTCAAGCTCCTCGAATTGAGAATAGAACAGGCGGAGATCACCTGCAACCGCACGGTACGCAGGCAACTGGGTCTGTCCACCAACCCTGGAAACTGATTTACCCACATCCACAGCTGGCAGGATCCCTTGCTGGAACAGCCGCGGAGATAGATAGATCTGACCATCGGTGATGGAAATGAGGTTTGTTGGAATATAAGCAGAGATGTTCTGTGCCTCTGTTTCAATAATCGGCAGAGCGGTCAGAGATCCACCGCTGCGAAGATGAGTGGATCGCTCGAGCAGGCGGGAATGTATGTAGAATATATCACCGGGATAGGCTTCTCTGGCTGGAGGACGGCGCAGCAGAAGAGATAGTTCTCTATAAGACCTTGCATGGCGGGTAAGATCATCGTACACGATCAGAACGTCGAGCCCCTGCTCCATGAAATATTCTGCCATGGTGGTGGCTGCATATGGTGCGATAAAGTTCAATCCTGGCGGGTCCTCTCCGCCTGCCACAACTATGATACAATTTTTCAAAGCCCCGTATTTTCGCAGATCCTCGATCACCCTGGCGACTGAAGATCTCTGCTGTCCTGTGGCGCAATAGACGCAGATAACCCCTTTATCCTGCTGGTTGATCATGGTATCCAGAGCAATGGCTGTCTTACCTGTCTGGCGATCACCCAGTATCAATT
>Ga0209342_10007718_pt1 | contig 10816 bp, 10 predicted proteins | sample RifCSP16_2_FD_184023 | JGI IMG/M metagenome (GOLD analysis project Ga0209342, IMG submission 184023) | Soil microbial communities from Rifle, Colorado - Rifle CSP2_sed 16_2 (SPAdes) (version 2) | ecosystem: Environmental > Terrestrial > Deep subsurface > Rock core/Sediment | place: Rifle... | reverse complement strand
CTCATGCCATCCAAATATGAGCCTTGTGGTTTAAACCAGATATACAGCCTGAAATATGGAACCATACCCATTGTCAGGGCAACAGGCGGGCTTGATGATACGATTCAGGACTATACTCAAGACTCAAGACTCAAGACTCAAGACTCAAGCACAGGGGAAGGGAACGGTTTTAAGTTTAATGAATATTCCAGCCATGCATTGCTCACGAAGATAAAAGAGGCTGTTAAAATATTTTCTAACAAGAAAGAATGGAAAAGACTTGTTCAGACTGCAATGCAGCAGGATTTTTCATGGGAGCGGTCGGCAAAGAGGTATGTGGAGTTGTATGAGAGACTTTGCAGAGGGGAAGCGAAGTGAAGAATCTAATTTTTCCAATGAGTTATAAAACGAGATTCTTCATCAGCCGTTGGCGGACTCAAAATGACAATTTTCCATCATCCTGTCAAGGCCTGACACTTTTCATGTGTTAATGATTTGAAAGTCCCGCCTGCGACATAGATTTGAGAACCCAAAAATAGACATTGATTTTTGGGGAAACTGGCAAGTTGCCTGCCAGACGAGGCGGAGGCCATTTTTGCAACGAGCCGTATGTTCATCAATACGGTGAGGAGAAAAAATGCGCCGACAACGAAGTATGGCAGGCAAATCGCAAGTTTGTAACATAGCGAGGCGTTTAATCGCTATTTTACGGTGAGAAGCTTAAAGCTGACAGTTCCGGTAAATACAGCAAAAGAATAAATGATAAAAAGCGCATCTTTTTCGTCGGAGCTTGCTTGACCAAAGAAGCCTTTCAAGAAAAACTCCTTTCCTTTGTCCGGAAATTTGAAAAGGACAAACACCACTACCTTTCCAAAGAATATCTTGAGGCGCAGGTAAGGCAGGATTTTATTGACCCTTTATTCGAGGCGCTCGGCTGGGACATTGAAAATAAAAAAGGCCTTTCGCCGTTTGACAGAGAGGTTATCCTTGAAAAAGGCGAAACATCAGGAAGGCCTGATTATAATTTCCGTATAGACGGCACCACCAAATTTTTTGTTGAGGCAAAAGCCCCATCCGTTGCGCTGGACAATGTCAATCATATCCTTCAGGCAAAGACCTATGCGTGGAGCACCAAAGAGGTCTATTTTGTCCTACTCACCGACTTTGAAGAATTCAAACTCTTTGACGCATCTTTAAAGCCCAATCCCAAATTCCCAAACGAAGGGCTTATCTTTGATTTTAAATATACCGATTATCTCAAAAACATAGATAAACTCTATCAACTTTCAAAAGAAGAGGTTGAAAAAGGTTCGCTTGAAAGGCTTCTGCCAAAGGATGTTAAGAGCAAGCGGCTCCGCATCCCTGTTGACAGGGCATTTCTTGAGGACATGACGCAGTGGAGGGAAGGGCTTGCAAAGGACATTTACAAAAGAAATTCTGATATGGAGCAAGCCGACCATGTCGGCGTAAAAACAGACGGCAACATGGTTGCCTCGGTCCAGAAATTAGATGTAAATCTCTTAAACGATGTTGTTCAAAAACTCCTTGATAGAATCATCTTCATCCGCATTGCTGAAGACAGAAAAATCAGAGACCCCCGCGAGCTTCAGGAAATTGTTGAGGTATGGAGGCATGAGGGCAGAAGAAAGCCTCTTTTAACCCACCTCAAGGATTTATTTTATGAGGTCAATGCAGACTTAAACGGCGACATATTCAAGCCCCATGCCTGCGAAACAATAGATGTTGATTCAAATCTCCTGGCTGAAATCATTGAGAACCTATACTTTCCAAAATGCAGATACAGGTTTGATGTAATAGGCGTAGAACTCTTAGGCAGCATCTATGAGCGGTATCTCGGAAGCACAATCAGGGTAACGCCACAGAGGGTTAAGGTTGAGGAAAAGCCGGAGGTAAGAAAGGCAGGCGGCGTATATTACACGCCGAAATATATTGTTGACTACATTGTCAAAAACACGGTCGGTAAACTCATTGAGGGCAAGACGCCAAAGCAGATAGAAAAAATCAAAATCCTTGACCCTGCCTGCGGCTCAGGCTCGTTTTTACTCGGCGCATATCAGTATCTCCTTGATTATCACCTTGAATATTACAGAAAGCATCCTAAAGAAGCGCAGACCATTACCTTTGACTTCTATCAAAAGGTAAGACCTGATGATTTGTCTCTGCCTTTACGCGCAAAGGCAAGGATTTTAAAGAACAACATCTTCGGCGTTGACATAGACCCGCAGGCAGTTGAGATAACCATGATGAGTTTGTATCTCAAGGCGCTTGAGGGCGAGAGGAGTCTATTGCCAAAGAAACAGGCGCTCCTACCAAGCCTGACCTACAACATCAAATGCGGGAATAGTTTGATTGGGTATGATTTTTTTGAACAGGGCAACTTATTCAAGAATGTAGGGGAGGGGCTTGTCCCCTCCCGACGGGAGACCACAAGGGTCTCCCCTACAACACCAGATGAACTCAAATCCCGCATCAACCCCTTTGACTGGAATTCAAAAACAGCAGGCTTCGGGGAAATAATGGAAAACGGCGGATTTGATTGTGTCATCGGAAATCCGCCGTATGGGGCAGAGTTCTCTCAAGCTGTCTTGGATTATCTGAAAAATAATTTCACAACATCTATTTGGAGAGGAGAGAGCTATTTGCTTTTTATTGAACAAGGGCTCAGAGTTCTTAAGGTCGGCGGACTGTTGGGCTTTATCACTCCAGACACCTATTTGAATTTAAGATTCACACAATCTCTGCGCACTCTTTTGCTGAAGAACAGCCGTATGAAAGAGATTGTGTCCTTGCCGTCTAAGGTTTTTTCTGGAGCAACAGTAGACACTACCCTGTTATTTACAGAGAAGGCATCCTCGGCAAAAATATTTCACAAAACAGATGTAAGAATACGCTATTTCAGCAAAAAAGCTATTATTTCTACGCTTGACGAGGCCGAACAGGAGTTTTATCTTTCGACCAAAATTTGGCATGAACAAAATGCCTTTAACATTAGCAGCAATAATGCTGAGAATCTTATTATCAGCCGCATTGACAGTCAATGTAAACAGGTGGCAAGCTTTGCTGAGATGTTTTCAGGGGTAAAAGTTTATGAAGTGGGGAAAGGGGACTCACCGCAGACAGAGAAAATACGAGATACAAAACCCTTTACCTCCAGTACAAAAGAAAATAAAGACTTCCAGCCATTTTTTGATGGGAAACATATAGGACGCTATACTCTTTTATGGCGTGAAAATAATTGGTTAAACTATGGCCCTTGGCTTGCTGCTCCACGCAATCCAGAGAATTTTATTGGTGAAAAGATTCTAATACGTAAGATTATAGGGCAAACCCTCATTGCGACCTATATACCTAAAACATCATACTGCAATACTCTATTACATGTACTAAAAATAAAACCAGAAAACCACATGAGTTATAGCTACCTGCTTGGTATTCTCAACTCACGATTTATTGGTTGGTATTTTAGAAAAAAGTTTCAAATCTCAGCCGAGGATACCTTTCCACAAATTATGATCCGTGACATTCTGCAACTGCCAGTCCCTAAGACTGACAAGGGGCAGCATGACAAACTCGTCTCCCTCGTTGACCGTATGCTTGATTTGCACAAAAAGAAAAATACTCTGCCACCATCATCAGAGCGGGAAAAGGTGGAAAGGGAGATTGCGGTTATGGATGAAAAGATAGATGAGATTGTTTATGGGCTTTATGAGATAACGGAGGGGGAGAGGAAGGTGATTGAGGGGAAATAGTCGCTGTAAAAGTCACAACTTTATCTATCAGACAATAGTGTGAGCTTCCCCCCGATTTGGTATAAAAAGTGAAGTATTTCGTTTATGGGCAAGATTGGTGGAAAAACCGGAAAGGAGTAATATGCCACAAAAAGGAATAATTTATAGAATACTGATTGCTTCACCATCAGATGTTGTACAGGAACGAAAAGCCATCCCAGAAGTCATTCACCGATGGAATGCTATAAATTCTCTAAACACCGGTATCATAATTGAGCCTGTTTTGTGGGAAACGCATGCTACTCCTGAGATGGGTGATAGACCTCAAGCAATTATCAACAAACAATTGGTGCAAAATTGTGACATCCTGATTGGTACTCTTTGGACCAGACTTGGGACAAGCACAGGTACAGCGGAATCTGGTACAGTTGAGGAAATTCAGGAGTTTATAAGAACTGGTAAGCCGGTACTCCTTTATTTTTCATCAATACCAGTAGTTCCTGAAAGTGTAGACCCCGGTCAATATAAGCGTCTCTTGGATTTCAAGCAGAAATGTAAAAAAGAAGGTTTATTTCATGAATATGAAAGCATAGGTGAACTTAGAGAAAAACTACATCACCATATCACCTCGAACATTAATAAACTTCACAATACGCAGGGAAAGGTAGAAATAGAGAGTGAGTCTTATCTTCAAGCCCAACAACAGACTAACAGAAGGCTTCTTAAAACGGAATTTGAATCATTTGTTAGACGATTGGAAGCAGAATGGAATGCGGAACGAGACAGTCAACCATACAATATTGAGGATGGCAAATATATTCTCGATAGAGCTTGCTCAGATATCCTTGATTTGCGTGCACAAATACCTGATGGAAATGACAAATTACCAGATACACTAAATCAGGTAATAAAATCATTGAAGGCAATCCAAAGGCATCGGCTGGTGTTAGATGGTGGCCTCTCATTCAAAGCATTTTGGAATGAGGGGGATAGAATCATCAATCTTCTTAAAAACATTCCAGCAGAACTTGAAAATAGGTAAAAATGGGGTTTATTTTAAAGGGAAAAATGGGACGGTTGTTCTAATAAAAAGAAGATAAGTGTAAAAGGTGGAAAGGGAGATTGCAGTTACTGATGAGAAGATAGACGATATTGTTTATGGGCTTTATGGGGTGACGGAGGAAGAGAAGAAAATTATTGAAGGAAAGGAATAATTATATGGAGAATAATAGCCAAGAAAAATATCAGACTTATTTGGAGGAAAGGAAACAATCAATATCAGCTGAACGAGATACCGCACAGCAATTTGATAAAGCCATACTAACTTTGGCTGCTGGGGCGCTCGGATTGTCTATTGCTTTTATAAATAAGATTGCCCCTTCTCCCAAATCATGTAGCAAAAGTTTTCTTGTATCAGCATGGATATTATTTTGCCTAAGCCTTCTTTCCACATTAATTTCATTTCTTACGAGTCAAGCTGCGTGCAGAAGGTACAGAGAGATTTTAGATGACGATATAATGGAGAAAAGTAGTAATAGAAGTAATACAGCTGCTTCATGGACTAAGTGGCTTAATTATTTTTCAATAGGCTTCTTTATCATAGGAGTTATCTTTCTTGTTATTTTTAGTATTTTTAATTTACCATAAGGAGGTGATACGTATATGGAACAAAAGAAAATTAATGAGGGCTATGTGCCACCAAAGCTACCTGTGAAACCGTCTGAAAATGATAATAATAGGGGATTTGTGCCACCCAAGCCGCCTGTAAAACCACCAGAAAAGCAGCCACAAACGGGGAAGAAGTAAGTAGCCGCGTAGGGTGGGCTGCGCCCACCACAAGATAAAATTGATTTAAAAAAGCTGATTTGCTTTGAATTGAGTAAGGCATCCCCATAAAAAGTTCCAAGAAGTGTTCAAAGGCGGATGCTTTAAAGAGTAGAAAAAGGAGATACTATTATGTCAGTATTATGGCTGTGGATTGGGCAGATTGGTATATTTTTAGAATTCATCGGCGCAGCTATTCTTGTAGTAACTGCACTTAGAAGTAAAAGGAAAGCAGAAGAAATAAAAGCTACTAATGAAACAAATGCAACGTGGAAAGATTTAGCACGAGCTTCCTTTCTTATTAAGAAGACAATTATTGATCAGGCTAAAATTGAATTATGGGGTTTTATTTTTTAGGATTTGGTTTGATACTACAGTTTATCGGTGCGTGGATTGTTGAGTAATTTTGTGGTGAAAAGAGGTCTGATTTATTTCTTGGCACAAAAAACACGGATTCAGGGAAAGTTCGTCTGAAAAAATAGATGATATTGTCTGTGGACTTCACGGGATAACAGAGGAAGGTCATTGGAAGTGGATTATTTGTGAGAAAATTCAGGCCGCATGAGGATTACATGAAAAAGGTAGGGAAATACGCATATCAGGTTTGATTGAAAATCAGTTTGAGCCCGGTTCTCATAGATGCGTGCTAAGAAATCTGCTGGGGATAAAACGTAAGCGCGAGATGGATAAAGTCGAGGCAGTGGAGCAGTTAAAGGTTTTGGAGAAATTGACCCGTATGTATGACAGAGCTCATAAATTTACTGCTGCTGACATATGTAAGATTCATAAAATCTGGTTAGGTCGTATTTATGCGTGGGCTGGACGATATCGAAATGTGAACACCAGCAAAGGCGATTTCCATTTTGCCGCCGCAAGAGCGATTCCAAAATTAATGGTTGATTTTGAGAAAGGACCACTTCGTAAATTTACACCTTGTCTTTTCCGGTCCACTGAAGAGATTATCAGAGCCATTGCCGTAGTACATACCGAATTGGTATTGATACATCCGTTTCGCGAAGGCAACGGAAGGGTTGCCCGGCTGTTGGCAACACTGATGGTTTTGCAGGCAGGGCTGCCGTCTCTCGATTTCAGCGGTATCCGTGGAAGAAAAAGAAAGGAATATTTTGCTGCCGTCCAGGCTGCTCCGACACAAGGCATACATGTATACGGCTCATAGTTTCTCCTGTTAGCAACTTCCCCCTTCCCCCTCTTAATCTAAGAGAGGGGGCATTCCTCCCCTTATTCCTTCTTTCTTATGCCATCGTTAATTTCCGAATGAACTTTTCACTATTCTCGGCATCTGCTCAATCATATAAAGAGGGATAGAGAGTATCTTGTCATAATAAGACAATTTATCCTGCGAAATTCGTATTCCTAACCTTGCTTTCTTCTCCTCAATAAACATCCTTAATGATTTAAGCCTGCCTTCTTTGCCTGATTTCACCTCTATAGGGAAAATATTTGAGCCGATGTTTATGACATAATCCACCTCTGCCATGCTGCCTTTTTTCTCCCTTACCCAAAAATAGAGGCTGGCTTGCTGATGTTTATCAGAATATGCAGCCAATTCCTGTCCAACAAATTGCTCAGCCACAGCGCCTGCATTTATTTGCATAAAATCCTCTTCAACGCTCAACCGCCCCTGCAAACCGCAGGAATTCTGCATCAGCCCAACATCAAGAAAATTCAATTTGAATTTCTGTTCATTTATCTGCGCCCCAAGCGGAAGCCCTGAGGCCTTTGTTAAATATATTGGTTTAATTATCCCGGCGAGGACAAGCAGGTTCAGGGCGTTTTTCAGGTCCCTTGAACGGGTATCCGCATCAATGCTTGAATATTTTATCCTTTGCCCTACAAGGCGCGGCGCTGAATCAAATACCTTTTGCAGATATTTGTGCTGGGAGATCTTTGCATATTTTCCAAAGTCGCTCCTGTATGTCTGTAAAAGCCCTGTCTGCACCCTCTGGCAGTTCATCAAATCCTTGCTAAGTATGTATTCATTCAGCGCTGCAGGCATTCCGCCTACAATGATGTATGTGCGAAGCAATTCAAGAAGTCTTTTATGGATAACATCGTCTATTGAATCAGCTAATTTAACCTCTGAAAGGAATTGTCTTAAATTTTGGCTGCCTGCGGCATCAAGATATTCAGAAAAAGACAATGGCTCTAAATAGAGGAAGTGGACCCTTCCGACAGGCATCTTAAAGTCAGGGCTTCTCATGGCAAACTCAAGAAGAGAGCCGGCGGCTATAACAGGCAGCTTAGGCATTTTCTCCTTAAAATATCTGAGAGACATTATTGCCTGCGGACATTCCTGTATCTCATCAAGAAATAAAAGGGTATTATCTTCTTTAATCTGCACGCCAAGGAGCAGTTGAAGTTTGTTGATTATTTCAGAGGGGACAAGGGTTTTGAAACACTCTTTTAACTGAGGCTGTAATTCAAGATTAACCACAACAGTGTTTTGAAAGTGGTCCTTCCCGAATGTCTCAACAAGATAACTTTTGCCTACCTGTCTGGCGCCCCTGATTATTAGCGGATACCGTTCTTTTTGCGATTTCCATGAAATTAGTTCTTTTTCGATATCCCGGCGCATTTTATCACCTCTTAGCCATTACTTGGTTAAAATATGGGGTAATTATAGCCATATTTTGGCTAAAAAGCAAGCATGTTCTATATCCACCTATTTGAATGTCAAGATATTCCAAATATTGAACAGTGGTTCTGACGAATAAAGGGGACGGTTCTCTTTAATTGATAACGCCAACTGCAACCGTCTATCATCAATAAAATAGGGTTAGCGACCATTATCGTCTGGGCATGGTTAGGTCGAAACGATTGATTTTACCTCATTCTTCTGGTAATCTACCGAACATAGGAGACAAAACAAATGACAACTCTATTGCAGAAAGAACAGGCACATAAACTTATTGACCGAATGCCTGAAAATGCCACATGGGATGATCTGATGCATGAAATTTACGTGCGTGAGGTAATTGAGAGGGGACTGGCGGACAGTTTGGCCGGCAAAACAAAGGACGTGAAAGAAGTCCGCGCTAAATACGGCCTGCCTGAATGAAAGTCCACTGGACAGACACTGCAGAAGGGCATCTCGACACTATTTACGCATACATTGCAAAAGACTCATCTGAGTATGCCCTTCGGGTGGTTGATCGTCTTACCGGTCGTTCACAACAAATTGCTGATTTCCGTAAAATAGCGATTGAAACCTCGCTATTTTACAAACTGGCGATTTGCCTGCCATACTTCGTTATCGAACAATTTTTACTCCTCACCGTATCGGTGAACATACGGCTCGTCGTAAAAATTGTCCGCTGCCTCGTCTGTCAGGCAACTTGCCAGTTCCCCCCAAAATCAATGTCTATTTTGGGGTGATTTTCCCTTATCCGGCCGCAAAGTGCCGGAGTACGAAATGGAGCAGATACGAGAGGTCATTGAAGGGTCATATCGGATTATCTATCACATCAAATCAGACCAAATATACAGAGCGTCATAACTTTGCATACCTGCGTTGCTTCTCGGTTTGTCGTTGCGGCGTATACTAAAAATACGCCTCACTCCTCACCTTCGTCGCGCCTTGGTCTGCTTTGTTCTGACGCTCTGTATGCGCAACTATTTATGTCGTTGTCTATAGGTGTTTTAGCCGTTATTCATGGCTCTCAAGATATACTTCACAAAGATAGAAAGAAAGCCTGACAATCTGTGCCACTTGCCGCTTTATTGTTATGTCCTAAAAGATGTCTGATTTATTTCTTGCCAAAAAGAACACGGATTCAGGGAAAGTTGATTTCCATTGTTGACAGGATGCGCGAAATTCATAAAAAGAAAAATGTCCTTCCTCCATCAATAGACGTGATGAAATAGAGCGCGAGATTTCGATTGCAAATGAAAAGATAGATGAGGCGGAAGGAGAGTCTGCCCAATTTTTATCCAGCACTGCTTCATATAAAATCACAAAAAATACAGGTTATGGGCTACAGCTTATGGAATATAGGGTTTTTCCTATTGTCTATAGCCAATTACCATTGCCTGCTTCTTTTGGCATTATAATTGCATTGCAATTTAATGTGATGAAGAGGAAGCTAATCATAATTGATGATAATCCTGACCAGAGGGCTGTGTTAAAAGGGCTCCTGACAGATATCGGCTGCGAGGTTATCGGCGAGGGCAACAGCGGTCTTGAGGCGGTGGAACTTATGCAGCAATTGTCGCCTGATGCAATCCTCATGGATATCAAGATGCCTGGCATGGACGGTATTGAGGCTGTAACAGCAATAAACCAGCTCAAGCCTACCCCTGTCATCATCCTGACAGGCAAAAAAGATGAGGAGACTGTAAAGAGGGCTGTGGAGGCAGGCGTTATGGCATATCTCATTAAGCCTTTGAGGGAAGAGGAGCTTCTTCCCACAATAGAGCTTGCCATATCAAGGTTCAACGAATTCCACGCAGTCCTTAAGGAGAATCTGGATTTAAAACAGACCATAGAGGCAAGAAAGGTGATAGAGAGGGCAAAGGGGCTTCTGATGGCGAAGGAAGGGCTTACGGAAAAGGATGCTTTTTCGAGGATTCAGAAAATCAGCATGGACAGAAGAAGACCTATGAAAGAGATTGCGGAGATACTTATTACAGCGCTGGAAGGGAAGGGCAGAGGGTGAGAGGTTAAGAGATAAGAGGTTGAGGGGTTAAAGCCTTTTTCTCATCCTCTCATCTTCTTAAGTTCTCAACTTCTTGTCTTCATGGACAAAGGGGGGAGATGATGGCAAGAGTTCTTGTACTTCAGCATGTAGAGAGTGAAGGATTGGGGGTAATAGGGAAAACCCTTAAACAAAGGGGGATTGGCTCTCATTTTATAAAAGTTTTCAGAGGGGAAAGTCTACCAAAAAATCTTCATGGCTATGCCGGCCTTATTGTCCTCGGCGGGCCAATGGGCGTGTATGAGGAGGAAATCTATCCTTTTATAAAGGATGAGATTGCGCTTATAAAGAGCGCTGTTAAAGGAGAAATACCTGTTCTCGGTATATGCCTCGGCTCGCAGATGCTTGCGAAGGCAGCAGGAGCGGATGTTTATAAGGGGAAGAAAAAGGAAATCGGCTGGTATGATGTGCAGCTTACTGACGAAGGCAAGAGGGATAGCCTATTTATCGGCCTGCCGGATAGATTTATAGTCTTTCAATGGCACGGCGATACATTTGATATGGGGACAGATTTGAAATCTGTCCCCAGCAAATGCCTTGCATTTTCGG
>Ga0209342_10007717_pt1 | contig 10816 bp, 11 predicted proteins | sample RifCSP16_2_FD_184023 | JGI IMG/M metagenome (GOLD analysis project Ga0209342, IMG submission 184023) | Soil microbial communities from Rifle, Colorado - Rifle CSP2_sed 16_2 (SPAdes) (version 2) | ecosystem: Environmental > Terrestrial > Deep subsurface > Rock core/Sediment | place: Rifle... | reverse complement strand
TCCACGATGCCGTAGACCACCGAGAGCCCGAGCCCGGTGCCGCGGTCCTTGGTGGTGAAGAACGGGTCGAAGATCCGGGAGAGGTTCTCGGGCGAGATGCCCGGACCGGTGTCGGAGAAGGTCGCCTCCACCCAGCTCCCCTCCTCCACCAGCGCGGTTCGGACGGTGAGCTGCCCGCCGCGCCCCATCGCCTCGCAGGCGTTCATCACCACGTTGACGCAGGCCTGGCGGAGCTGCCCGAAGTCGGCGGAGACCGCTGGCACGGTCCCGAGCTCCTTCTCGAGCCGGACCCCCAGGATGCTCAGCTGGTGCGCGACGAGCTGGAGCGCCTCCTCGACCACCACGCTCAGGTCCACGTCCTTGACGCTGAGGGGCCGCTCCCGCGCGAAGTCGAGCAGGCTCCGGACGATCGCGCTGCACCGCTCCGTCTCCCGCTGTACGAGGAGGAGCTGCTTCACCATCGTCTGGCGGGCCCCGTCGTCGGGGGGCCCCTCGTCGAGGGTGCGGACCACCAGCTTCGCGAAGGTGAGGATCCCGGCGAGCGGGTTGTTGATCTCGTGCGCGATGGAGGCGGAGAGCTTTCCGAGCGAGGAGAGCCTCTCCGACCGGACCAGCTGGTCCTGCGCAGCGCGCAGCGCCTCCGTCCGATCCTCGACCTGATGCTCCAGGCTCGACATGAGACCGTCCAGCTCACGCCGGACGTGGCGGAGGGAGCGGGTCATGTCGTTGAAGGAGGCGGCGAGCAGGCCCAGCTCGCCGTTCCAGGTGACCGGGATCTCCAGCTCGAGCTGGTCGCGCGCCACCCGCCGGGTGGCCTGCACCAGCGCGGCCACCGGCCGCGTCAGGTGCCTGCGGGCGAAGAACCAGACGAGGAGCCCGAGGAGCGCCGCTGCCGTGGCCGCCGCGATGGCCGCCTGCAGCCGGAAGGACTGCATCTCCGTGTCCAGGCGGGCGAGGGAGATGCCCACGTCGAGCACGCCCAGCACCGACTGCGAGGACGGGTGCGCGTGGCAGGCGGCGGTGGAGCAGGAGGGTTCGTTGTAGAGAGGGGTGACGATCCCGAGCACGCGGTGGTCCCCTGACCAGTGGATGCGGTTCCGCCCCGGCCGGTCGAGATGGCCCAGCGGCGCTCCCTGCGCGTGGCAACCGAAGCAGGCCTCCGCCCGGCGGTCGACCATCCCTCCGACCTCGCTCGCCTCGGTCGAGAAGGTGATCCGGCCGCCGTCGTCCATCATCCGGATCCGCTCGATCCCGGGCTCGCGCGCGATGTCCTCGGCGATGGCGTAGGCGTCGCTCCGCCGGTCCTGGAGCATGGCCCGGTGTAGTGAGTTCCGGATGGTGTGGCTGACGAGCGCGGACTCCTCGACCAGCTGCGAGAAGAGGTGGCGCTGCACCGCGATCTCCGCGAAGAAGAAGGCGGCGACCGCCGCGAACGCCACGAGCCCGGTCATGGCGAACAGCTTGGTGGAGAGCCGCTGCCGCCAGGGGATCTCGAGGCCGATGTCGCCGAGCGACGATGGCACGATGGCGCGGGCGAGCCGCGCCAGCGACCTCTCCTCCTCCCGCTCCCGCCGAGCCCGTGCCTCGGTAGAGCGCTCGGGTCGGGCGCCGTCGGGGTCTGCGGTTTGTCCCGTCGAGACGGGCTGGGCGGGCGTTCCGTCCGATCCGGCCATGCTCACCTCCCTTGGAGGAGACGGCCTGCTGGACGACCGTGCTGTCACGATGCTCTACACCCTGACCGAGCAATCGGACCTTGCGGACCGTCAAGACTGTGGAGAATCGTTGCGGAGGCCTGCTGAGAATCTCGACGGGCAGGCTGTGGAAGGTCGCTTGTCGAAGGTTGATCTGGGCCCAGCGCCTGCTAGGTTGTCTCGCCCGTGACCGAACCCCGCGCCATCCTCCTCGTCCAATGCCCGGACCGGCCAGGCATCGTGGCGGCCATCTCCTCTTTCCTCCACCGCCACGGCGCGAACATCATCGACTTCGAGCAGCACACCTCCGACGACGAGGGTGGGGTCTACTTCACCCGCCTCGAGTTCCAGATCGGCCGGCTGGACCTGCCGCTCGAGGATCTCAAGGCCGCCTTCGGCCTGGACGTGGGGCGCCCGTTCCAGATGTGGTGGCGGCTCGCCCTCTCCAGCGAGCGGAAGCGGGTGGCCATCCTCGTGTCGCGTCACGACCACGCGCTGCTCGAGCTGCTCTGGACCTGGAAGCGGGGTGACCTCCGGGCGGACGTCGTCGCCGTGATCTCCAACCACCCCGATCTCCGCGACGCGGCGGCGCCGTTCGGGGTGCCCTTCACCCACGTACCCAACACGCGTGAGACCAAGGAACAGGCCGAGGCCCGGATGGTCGAGCTGCTCGCGGGCAAGGCCGACCTGGTCGTGCTCGCCCGCTACATGCAGATCGTCTCGCCGGAGTTCGTCGCGCGCTGGCCGGAGCGGATCATCAACATCCACCACTCCTTCCTCCCCGCCTTCGCCGGCGCCGACCCCTACCGGCAGGCGTACGAGCGCGGCGTCAAGGTCGTCGGCGCCACCGCCCACTACGTCACCCCGGAGCTCGACGCGGGACCGATCATCGAGCAGGACGTCGGCCGCGTCTCCCACCGCGACGAGGTCGGCGACCTGAAGCAGCTCGGGCGGGACCTGGAGCGTCGGGTCCTGGCCCGCGCGGTGCGCTGGCACTGCGAGGACCGGATCATCGTCCACGGCAACAAGACGGTCGTGTTCAATTGAGGACCTCAGGCCTGAGGCCTGAACCCTGAAGCTGCTTCTCCCGCCCCCTCCGGGAGGTGCAACCGGAGAGCGCGGGACGGAACGATCGGCAGGTGCCGACCGCCGCTCCCGAGGGCCTCCTCGATCGCCTGCGCTCCGAGATGGCCCAGGCCGTCCGCGCGCTCCAGACCGAGATCTGCGACGCGATGGAACGGGTCGACGGCCGAGCGCGCTTCTCCGCCGACACGTGGGAGCGCCCTGGCGGGGGCGGGGGGCTCTCGCGCGCGCTCCAGGATGGGAGTGTGCTCGAGAAGGCCGGGGTGAACGTCTCGGAGGTCCACGGCGCTCTCCCGCGGGAGCTGGCCACCAAGGTCCAGGGCGAGGGCGGCGCCTTCGCGGCGGTCGGCCTGTCGGTGGTGATCCACCCGGTGAGCCCTCTCGTGCCCACCGCGCACGCGAACGTGCGGCTCATCCAGCGCGGCGGCGCGGCCTGGTTCGGCGGCGGGGCCGACCTCACGCCCTGCTACCTCTTCGAGGAGGACTGCCGCCACTTCCACCGGGTCCTTCGGGACGCCTGCGAGCGACACGAGCCGGGGAGCTATGCGCGCCACAAGCGGGCCGCCGACGACTACTTCCTGGTCCGCCACCGGGGCGAGCGCCGGGGGGTGGGCGGGATCTTCTACGAGGACATGGGCGGCGACCTGCTCCGCGAGCTGGGCTTCTCGCTGGAGGTCGCGAGAGCGTTCCTCGACGCCTACCTCCCCATCGTCGCGCGCCGCAAGGAGCTCCCTTACGGCGAGGCGGAGCGGCGCTGGCAGGAGATCCGCCGGGGGCGTTACGTCGAGTTCAACCTGGTCCACGACCGGGGCACGCTGTTCGGGCTCGCGACGGCGGGGCGCACCGAGTCCGTCCTGATGTCGCTCCCGCCGCGGGCGCGATGGGTCTACGACCACCACCCTGAGCCCGGCAGCCGCGAGGCGGCGCTGCTCGACGTCCTCCGGAGCCCCCGCGACTGGGCGTGAAGCCACCCCGGGGTCGTGACCCAGCGGTCCTTGGACCTGGGAGCCGTCATTTTCAGGCGCGTGCCGGGGCTCAACGTCGTGCGGGAGCGCTGACGCGCACCCGTGTGATTTGGCAGATTGACCAATAGCCGGGGCTCGTGTCAAGGTGGCGCCCGGACGAGCGGTCGACGGAACGCTCCGGCCGCACGAGGAGGAGAACGACGATGATCAGGGCGAAGCGCGCGTTCACAGGGATCGCAGCGGCACTCCTGCTCTCCTCGATCGCCTGCGAGCGGTCGTCGGCGCAGTCACCCGCCTTGACCGCTTCAGGCAAAGCGAAGGCGCCGCAAGCGACGCAGCGGGTACCGAGGCTCGTGGACGTCGGCGCCGGCAAGTGCATCCCGTGCAAGGCGATGGCCCCGATCCTCCAGGAGCTGCGCGCACAGTACGCGGGCCGGATGGAGGTGGTCTTCGTGGACGTCTGGGAGGACCCGGACGCCGGGGAGCCGTACGGGATCCGGATGATCCCCACGCAGATCTTCTACGGGAGGGACGGTCGGGAGCTCGCGCGGCACGAGGGGTTCATGTCGAAGGAGGGGATCCTGGCGCAGTGGCGGGCTCTCGGGTTGGGGTTCTGAGCCGTGGGGGAGCTGCTCGGTGCCTTCGCCGGCGCGTTCTCGGCGTCCGCCGGGTTCGCCCTGCCAGCCGCCCTCCTCTGGGGCGTCCTGTCCGTCGTGCTCAGCCCCTGCCACCTCTCCAGCGTCCCGCTGGTCGTCGCCTACATGAACGCTTCGGACGACCCCCCGTCCGGCGGGCGCGCGCTGGTAATCTCCTCGGCGTTTGCGGGCGGGATCCTGGCGAGCATCGCGCTCGTGGGCGCTGTCACCGCGGCCGCGGGCCGGATGCTCGGGGACGTCGGCCGGACGGGGACCTGGGTGCTGGCCGCGGTATTCATCCTGGTTGGGCTGAACCTCCTCGGCGTCTTGCCGCTGCCCGCGCTCGTCACCGCCCCCACGAGCACGCGGCGGCGCGGACCGATCGGCGCGCTCATTCTCGGGTTCGTCTTCGGCGCCGCCCTCGGACCGTGCACCTTCGCGTTCATGGCGCCGCTCCTCGGCTTCGCGCTGCGCGCGAGCGCGGCCGACGCCGGATACGGAGCCCTCCTCGTGGGGGCGTTCGGGCTCGGGCACGCCGGCGCCATCGCGCTCGCGGGCTCGTCCTTCCAGGCGGTGCAGCGGTGGCTCGGCTCGCGCTGGGGTGGCAAGGCGGTTTCTGCGCTCCGCAGAGGAGCTGGCGCGGCGGTGCTCGCGGGCGGCGCCTACTTCGTCTACACGGCGCTCTGACTCATCTTCGACAGGTGCGAGCCATGGCGATGGAGGCGCTCGACCAGTCTCAGCGGGCGGGATCAGCGCCACTCCGTGACCAGGGGGGCGATGAAGAGGGAGGCGGGTCAGCCTCCCTCTTCGACGATCCCCAGGGGCTAGGTTATCCAGGACAGGATGTCCTTGCGGGAGGGCAAGCTCCCCGCCGACTTGATCGCCCCGTCTACCACCAATGCAGGCGTCGAGAAGACGCCCGCCTTGGCGATCTCGCGGATGTCGCTCACCTTCTCCACCGTTGCCGCCACGCCCGATTCCGCGACGAGGGCGCGGACGAGCTTCTCGAGCTCGTTGCACTTGGCGCAGCCAGTCCCGAGCACCTTGATGACCATGCCTGTCTCCCGTGGCGCTACTTCTTGCAATCGCAGTCGAGCTTGCCTTCCACGATGCTGGACACGTCGCCCAGGACGTCGTGGGTCCAGCAGTCGTCGGCCCCGGCCGCCTCGCGCATGACCAGGGCCACGATGTAGGCCAGCTCCTTGAGGCTCGCCCCGGCGTCCAGCGCTCCCTTGAAGTGCTTGAGCACGCAGGGCTTGGAGCGGGCCTTGATCGAAACGGCGAGGCAGATGAACTGGTAGGTCTTCTCGTCGATCAGCCGCTTCTCCCGGTAGAGCGCGTCCATGTCATCGAGCATCTTGGTGAACTCGGGGAAGAGCTGGGCCAGGTAGCGCATGCGGGTGCTCCTTCGCGTGACCGTTGGATCGATGACTACGAGTGCGACGGCGAACGGTCCCCCTCGGTGATTCAGAGGACCATGTTGAAGACGTAGCCCACGAGCAGTATCCCCAGCCCGACCACCGAGGCGAAGGTCAGGATGAGCGGGAGCTTCAGGACCTTCCTGAGGATGATCATCTCCGGGAGCGACAGGCCGATCACGGACATCATGAACGCGAGCACTGTGCCGAGCGCCGCTCCCTTCCCGAGCAGCGCCTGCACCACCGGGATGATCCCGGCGGCGTTGGAGTACATCGGGATGCCGATCAGCACGGCCAGCGGCACCGACCACCAGGCGCCCTTGCCCATGATCGAGGCCATGAAGTCCTGCGGGACGTACCCGTGGATCCAGGCGCCGACGGCGATGCCGGCCAGCACGTAGGGCCAGACCTTCCCGACGATGTCCTTCACGGCCTCGCGCCCGGACCGCACTCGCTCGCTCCACGTGAGCGACCTCTCGCCGGCGGCCGGCCCCCCACCGGTCGCTGTCTCGTAGACCCAGCCCTCCACCCAGCGCTCGAGGCGCAGGCGACCGATGACCCAGCCGGCGAAGATCGCAATGAGAAGACCGGTACCCAGGTAGAGCACGGCCACCCTCCACCCGAACAAGCCGAACAGCAGCACCAAGGCAACCTCGTTCACCATCGGCGCAGCGATCAGGAACGAGAAGGTCACCCCCAGCGGCACCCCGGTGGTGATGAAGCCGATGAAGAGGGGCACCGCGGAGCAGGAGCAGAACGGGGTCACGACGCCGAGCTGGGCGGCCAGGAGGTTGCCCACCGTCTCCCGCTTTCCGGCGAGGATGCGGCGCGTGCGCTCGGGGGTGAAGAACGAGCGCACGATGCCCACGCCGAAGACCACCACGGCGAGCAGCATCAGCACCTTCGGCGCCTCGAACACGAAGAACTCGACGGCCGACGCGAGGCGACCGCCCGCCGCCATCCCGATGAGCTGGTAGGTGAACCATCGGGAGAGGATCTCGAGCCTCTGGTAAACGACCCACCACGCTGCGGCACCCAGGAAGGCGAGGACGCCCTGGCGCGCCAGAGACCACCGGCGGGCCGGCGCGTCCGGCAGAATCGCTGCTGTCGTCGAGCTCGGATCTTGCTGCATCGCCATTGCTACACCTCGTGGATCCACCCTTCCGGTTTCCCGGGCTGTCAGCTACCCTCCGCGGAGCTGACCTTGACACGCCCGACAGGATTTGGCAAATACGCCAAGTTGTCGCAGCCCGCTGAAGCGAGGAGCCCCGATGTCCACCCGCACCGCACGGCAGGCAGTGGATCGCGCCAGCGCCAGGAGGACGAAGCGGACCTCCGTCCTCAAGGCGATGGCCCATCCAAGCCGGCTCCTCATCCTCGAGGCCCTCGGGGACGGCGAGCGTTGCGTCTGCGACCTCCAGCGGCTCGTCGGCTCCGACATCTCGACGGTCTCGAAGCACCTTGCGCTGATGCGGCGCGCCGGGCTGGTCGTGGATCGGCGCCAGGGGCTGCAGATCTTCTACAGCCTGCGCCTCCCCTGCATGATGGGCTTCTTCGAGTGCGTCGACGCGGTGCTCGCCGCGACGCCGGCCTCCCTGCCGGCGGGACGGCGGGCACGCGCATGTGACCGGTAGGCGAGCGCGAGGCGCTCGATCGTCCCCGCCGTGGGCCAGCGGGGTCCAACACACGATCGCCACGGGGCGCAGCGTCAACTCTTCCCGATGGTCGACAGCCGCTCCTCGAGCGATAGCCGATCGAGGTCTCGAGCGGCAGGCTCAAGAAGAGCTCGATGCGCCGGCTCAGGATGATGAGCGTGGTCCTGAATGCCTCCCGCTTCTGGTCGTCGGGGCCGACGACCGCCGCAGGGTCTTCGACTCCCCAGCGCGCGGTCATGGGCTGGCCCGGCCACGCGGGGCAGCTCTCCCCCGCCGCCTTGTCGCAGACGGTGAAGACGAAGTGCAGGGGCGGCGCGCCGGGGGCAGCGAACTCATCCCAGCTCTTGCTGCGGAGGCCGTCCACCGGCAGCTTCGCCTGCCGGAGCGCCTCGAGCGCGAACGGGTTCACCTCGCCCCTCGGATGACTCCCCGCCGAGTAGGCCCTGAGCTGGCCGCGGCCGAGCTTGTTCATGACCGCCTCGGCGATGATGCTGCGGGCCGAGTTGCCCGTGCAGAGGAAGAGCACGTTGTATCTCGCATCGGCCATGCGACCCTCCGTGATCGGGCGCTCCTCGTGAGCGAAGACGACTGCGAGGCGGCGTCGCAGCTCGTCCCGGACCTCCCTGAACGCCTGGAGCTGCTGCTCCTCCGTGCCGCCGGCGCCAGCGGGGTCGGGCAGGCCCCAGTGGACACGGCGGGCTCTACCCAGGAACACCGGGCATACCTCCTCCGCGCAGAGGGTGATGACCACATCGACCCCCTCGGCGTCGATGCTGTCGACGCTCTTCGAGTGTTGGCCGCGGATGTCGATGCCGATCTCGTCGAGCGCACGGATGGCGAGCGGGTTCACGCGGGAAGGCTTCGACCCGGCCGAAGAGACCCTCACGCCCGCCGGCGCGAGCGAGCGCGCGATCCCCTCCGCCATCTGGCTGCGAGCCGAATTGGCGACGCACAGGAACAGGACGTGGCGAGGCGCGACTCGGCGGACCTCCTCCGCCTCGGAACGCCAGCTCGTGATGCTCATGGGCTCACCTATGACTAGCCGGGGCGGGCCGGAACGCTCCCCGCGCAGTTCTTCACGCCCGCGAGCTCGGCCTCCTCTCCCGGGAAGAAGCGGTCTCGCAGCCGGAGCGCCACGTTCACGAGCCCGATGAGCACGGGGACCTCGACGAGCGGCCCGATGACGGCCGCGAACGCGGCGCCGTGCGCCATGCCGAAGGTGGCGACCGCGACGGCGATGGCGAGCTCGAAGTTGTTCGACGCGGCGGTGAAGGACAGCGTCGCCGTCTGCCCATAGGTCGCCCCTACCTTCCGGCTCATGAAGAAGGACACGAAGAACATGAGCGTGAAGTAGATGAGGAGCGGCACCGCGATCCGCACCACGTCGAGCGGCACCTGCACGATCGTCTCACCCTTGATCGAGAACATCACGACGATGGTGAAGAGGAGCGCGACGAGGGTGACGGGCGAGATGCGGGGGATGAAGACGTTGCGATACCAGTCCTCGCCCTTGAGCGCGCGGAGCCCGAACCGGCTCGCCATCCCCGCCAGGAACGGGATGCCGAGGTAGATGAAGACGCTCTTCGCGATCTCGCCGATGGTGATGTGGACCTCGGCGCCCTCGAGGCCGAGCCAACCCGGCAGGACGGTGATGAAGACCCAGGCGTACACCGAGAAGAAGAGCACCTGGAAGATGGAGTTGAAGGCGACCAGGCCGGCGCAGTACTCGGTGTCGCCCTTCGCGAGGTCGTTCCAGACGATCACCATCGCGATGCAGCGCGCGAGGCCGATCATGATGAGGCCGACCATGTACTCGGGCTTGTCGCGCAGGAAGGCGACTGCGAGCACGAACATGAGGATCGGCCCGACGATCCAGTTCTGCACGAGCGAGAGCCCGAGGACCTTGCCGTTGCGGAAGACGCGCGGCAGCTCCTCGTAGCGAACCTTCGCGAGCGGCGGGTACATCATGAGGATGAGTCCCACCGCGATGGGGACCGAGGTCGTCCCGACGTTGAGCTGGTTCAGGGCAGGGACCACGCCGGGCACGGCGTATCCGAGCGCGATGCCGGCGCCCATCGCCAGGAAGATCCAGAGCGTCAGGTACCGATCGAGGAAGGAGAGCCGGCGGGCGACGCCGGCATGGACGGTCGGGTGCGTGACGGCGGCTTGGGCGGGTCGTGGCATGCCGTGGTTTCTCCCGTCTAGATGTATCGTACTTTTACGATTTAACGACGGGGGATGCAAGCCAGGCGGGAGTCGCCAGGCGTACTCAGGTGGGCCCGTCCCCGCCCGGTTCGGGGGGCGGGGAGACGGGCGCCGCGGAGGACTCGCGCCGGGTCCGCCACAACGAGTAGAGCACCGCCCCGCCGAGCAGCGACACCACCACCACGAGCGACGCGAGCGAATGGATCGGGACCCAGCTCGAGATCGACATCTTCACCCCGATGAAGACCAGGACCAAGGAGAGCCCGAAGTGCAGGTACTCGAAGCGTCCCAGGAGGCTCGCCACCGCGAAGTACAGGGAGCGGAGCCCGAGGATGGCGAAGATGTTGGAGGTGAAGACGATGAACGGATCGAGCGTGACGCCGAAGATGGCCGGGACCGAGTCGAGCGCGAAGACGACGTCCGAGAGCTCGATCAGGACCAGCGCCAGGAAGAGCGGCGTCGCCACCCGCTTGCCCCCCTCCAGCACGAAGAACCGGTGCCCCTCGACGCGGCTGGTGGACGGGATCACGCGCCGGAGCGCCCGGAAGGCCCAGCTCTTCTCCGGGTGGTGCTCCTTCGCCTCGTGGAAGAAGAGCCGGAAACCGGTCAGGACCAGGAACGCGCCGAAGACGTAGATGAGCCAGTGGAACCGGATGAGGAGGGCGGAGCCGCCCAGGATCATCCCGGCGCGGAGCGCGAGGGCGGAGAGGATGCCCCAGTAGAGGACCCGGTGCTGGAGGGCCGGGGAGATCCTCATGGTGGCGAAGACCACGACGAAGACGAAGAGGTTGTCCACCGACAGCGACAGCTCGATCAGATAGCCGGTGAAGAAGTCGAGCGCCTTGGGCCCGCCGAACCGCCACCAGACGAAGGCGTCGAAGGCCAGTGTGACCAGGAACCAGATCCCGACCCACCCCAGCGCTTCCCGGGCGCCCACCACCTGGTCTCTCTTGTGGAAGACGCCCAGGTCGAGGGCGAGGAAGAACAGGATGAGCGCCAGGAAGCCGGCCCAGAGCCATGGGGTGCCAACGGACTGGAACATGGGGTGCAGGTCTCCCGTGCGGCCCTCCCTTCTAGATCGCCTGGCGCGCGCCGGCGTGAGATTCTTTGGCCCTCCCGAAGATCCCGGGGGTACGCCGGTCCCCGCTGCCGTGCCCGGCATCA
>Ga0209342_10007716_pt1 | contig 10817 bp, 8 predicted proteins | sample RifCSP16_2_FD_184023 | JGI IMG/M metagenome (GOLD analysis project Ga0209342, IMG submission 184023) | Soil microbial communities from Rifle, Colorado - Rifle CSP2_sed 16_2 (SPAdes) (version 2) | ecosystem: Environmental > Terrestrial > Deep subsurface > Rock core/Sediment | place: Rifle... | reverse complement strand
CCTTCGCTACGACGGGATAGAGGGCCAGGTCCTCGGCCTTGGCGTGGGGGATGAGGCGGTGGGTCAGGAAGGCGTAGCCCTCATCCACGTCTCGCCGGAGGGTCTCGGGCGGCGCTTCGCCCACCGAGTCTGCCAGCTTCCGCAGCTTCTCGATGTGGGGCAGCAGACCCTTGTGCTCTTCGCGAAGGGGATCGGTCGGCTTGCCCATGTTCCGCGCTCCTCCCAGGCAGGGGCAGCCCGCCGCCCGCGGCGGTGCCGCTGGTGTCTGAGCACCAATTGTGCCGTGACCGCTCGTGCTCAGCTTGATACGAACGGCCTGAAAGGCACGGGCCATCGGTCACGTGCCGCGGACGGAGCCGGCTCCGGCCGCGGGCATGCGGAGAGGCAGCCCCGGAGCCAGGGCCATCTGGGATGCTTGAGAGAAGGGACTCAGGCCTTCGCCGGGTACTTTGCCGGCTCGGCGTCGAAGGCCTTCTTACAGGCCTCGGAGCAGAAGTAGAATGCCGTGCCGTTGTGGTTCGAAACGCCGAACGCCTTGGCGGCCTCGACTTCCATGCCGCAGACGGGGTCCTTCCCCGACAAGAGGGACTTGAGCCCTTCTACACTGAAACTCGATGTGAACAACGCTGCCTCCTATCCTTGCTCCGCTAATAGCGCTCGATCACCCGCCGCGCTCCCGCCAGCGAGAGCACCTCGTTCGTGCCGTCCTCGATCATCGACGCGCGGGCGTCGCGGAACAGCTTCTCGACGAGCATGCCCTTCGCCAGGCCATAGCCGCCGTGCAGCTGTATCGCGTCACTCGCTACCTCAAATGCGGTGGTGGTGCAGAACACCTTGGAGGCGATCGAGTACTGGACGGCCGGCGGGCTTGTCTCCGTGTTGTAGGTGATGGCGGCGCGCGATAGCGCGCGGGCCGCCTCGACCTTGGTGAACATGTCCATCAGCTTGAGCTGCACGGCCTGATGCTCGCAGATGGGCTTTCCGCCCTGCACCCGCTGTCTGGCGTAGCTCAGCGCCTCTTCGAAGGCGGCCCTGGCCACCCCCGTGAAGATCGAGCCCATTCCGGCGTTCGCTCCGGCCAGCACCGACTCGATGATGAACGGGTAGGCTTCGCTGGGGATGAGGACGTAGTGCTTGGGGACTCGGACGTCGTCGAAGAAGATCTCGCCCTGGTTCAGGCCGCGCTGGCCCAGCTTATCCAGCGGCTTGCCGCGCGTCACGCCCGGCCGGTCGAGCGGGACGATCACCACGGCGCTCCCGGCCGAGCCGCGGCTGCGGTCGACGCCGAGGAAGGTGAGGGCGTGGGTAGCGATAGTGCCGTTGGAGACCCAGGCGGACTTCTGGCCGTTGATCACGAAGTCGTCACCGTCCTCGTGGGCAAACAGGTCGAAGGCGGTTCCCGGGTCGCCGAACTGGTCGTGCCCGATGAACAGGCTATCGGAGCCGTGCTGAGGCTCGGTGATGGCCCAGCAGCCGATGTACTTGCCCTCGCGGTCGTCCGCGAAGGGCTTGACGATGTCCTGGATGATGTCCTGGCGGCCGCTCATGGCGGCGAAGCTGAAGGGAAAGGGCGACACGCCGAGGCCGATCGCGAAGTCCGCGCTCGCCCAGCCCATTTCCTCCGCGTAGATATGGCTGGCCAGCGGCGACATTTTCACGCCGCCGAGCGCCTCCGGAAGGCCGGAGCTATGAAAGCCCAGGGAGTAGGCCTGGCGGAACACCTCCCACAGCGGCGAGCCCTGCGCTATGACGGCCTCCGGCGACATACTGTCGAGCTCCATGGCCGCCGGACGCAGCACGTCCACGCCGAAGCGGTGGATCTGCTCCTTGACGTTTGCCTCGTCGAACGTGAGATCTTTGTTCAGTTCGAGATAAGTAGTCACATGGCCCTTCCCTTCGTTTGGCCGGCTCCTGGAGTCCAGTCTGAGTCCGCAGGAGTATCATTTCTATCCGGCATTCGCCGAATGGCGTGTCGGGCTTTCCCCTACCGGATGCCGCCGCAGAAACGGTGGAAAGTGCGGGGGAGCCGCTCTGCGTCTTCGCGCGTCCACGTCAGGCGTGGCCGCGGAATGGTGTTGTAGGTGTGCCAGTAGAGGACGGGCCCGGCCAGGCGCCGGGCGCGCTGCAGGGCGATGAGTGCCGCCAGGGTCTTGGCGGTGTACGTATGCTCCACGGCCAGACCTTCGGTCTCCAGGGCGAGCCGGCGCGCCTCTTCTCCCTCGTCGCTCGCCCGGCCGAAGCCGGGGCCCAGCCAGGCCCGCGCCACGCTGACGTCCGCACCACCGATCCGCGGCACGGCCGCCAGCCCGCGCTCCCGCAGCAGCCGCCCGGTGCTGTTGGCAAGGCGCACGACCCAGACGCTCCAGGCCGTGGGCGCCCTCGTCACCGCCACCGCCAGCACCTGCGTAGAGAGGCCGGCAAGCCTTAAGCCCAGAGCCAGGCCTGCCGCCGTGCCGCCGGTCCCCGCCGGAACGATGATTGTCCGGGGCGCCGGCAGGTCGCCGGCACGCACCTGCTCCGCCAGCTCCAGCGCGGCGCTGACGTAGCCGAGCGCGCCCAGCGGCGTGGAGGCGCCCGGGCCCAGGAAATACGGCGCCCTGCCGCCGGAGCGGTAGCGCAGCATGAAGTAGGGCAGCGACGCGATGGTCAGCGGCAGTGAGCGCGTGTAGTGCAGCCGGGCCCCCGCGCTGTGTAGCTCGCACAGCCGTCCGGCGATCTCAGGGCCCGGTTCCTCGTACGTTAGCAGCAGCACGACGTCGAGGCCCAATTGGCGGCCGTAGAGCGCCGTCGCCAGGCCGTGGTTCGTCCCCAGGCCGCCGGTGGTGATCACGGTGCGGGCGCCCTTGTCCAGGGCGTCCGCCAGCATGAACTCCAGCTTGCGCGGCTTGTTGCCGCCGTAGACGGTCCCGTACAGGCCGTCGTTCTTGAGCCAGATGTCACCGTCGAGGGTGTTGCTGAGATGGTCGAGACGGGACACGAGACTGGGCCTGGCGCCCAGGGAGACGTGAGGAATGCGGCCGCGCAGTTCAGGGAAGCGGTCGAACAAAGGACAGGAGGCGGACGCGAGAGTCTCCTCGCCTCCGCCTCCCAGGGTGGGCCTCCTTGTACGCGCCCTGCCTACTGCCACACAATCTCGGCCGGGTCCTTGGTGAAGGGCCCCAGCGCGTCCTTCCATTCGTACAGGATCAGGGCGTCCAGCACCTCCGACCCTTCGCCGCGGCGCTTCTTCTCGAGCTCCGCCTTCAGCGTGGCGAGCGAGTTGTGCACTTCCGGCCCGAACAGCGACTCCAGGTACTCGGGCGGGATGCGGGACTCGTTCTCGTTGATGCTGCCGTCGGCGTTGAGCGGCGCCGGGGCGAGCGGCGGCACGTAGTAGACATTGGGCCGGGTGCCGAACTCCGGGTGCAGCGGCAGCGCGACCTTCCACTCGTTCACGAACCGCTCGACGACGCTGCCCTCTTCGTCCAGGAAGCCGATGAACGCCGCCCGGGCCGGGCACTGCCGCACGCAGGCCGGCGCGACGCCCAGATCGATCCGCGGGAAGCAGCCGATGCACTGCTGGCTGACGCCGCGCGGCTCGTTGAAGTAGACCTTCTTGTACGGGCAGGCGGCGGCGCACTGGTGCGTGCCCTCGCAGACGTCCTCGTTGCGCAGGACCAGACCGTCCTCCTCGCGCTTGAACATAGCGCCGGTGGGGCAGGCCTCCACGCAGGGGGCGTCTGTGCAGTGGTTGCAGAGGCGGGGCAGGTAGAAGAAGTAGGCGTTGGGCCACTCGCCGCCGCCCTCGTCCTCGTCCCAGTTGGGGCCCCAGGACTTGCTCCCGGCGATCTTCTCCAGGTGCACCTGCCGGCCCTTGCCGCCGTGCAGGACCTCGTCGTAGTTGTAGTCCCAGCCGCCGCCGAACTCCTCGGGCGTCGGGATCTGGCCGAGGACTGGCTTGCCGTCCTTGTTGCCGCCGCCCATGCTCTCCCAGTCTCTGGGCGTGCCGCGACCTGGCTGGGTGTTGACGGTCATCCACCACATGTGCTCGGAGCCTTCGTCGCCCTCGTTCCAGAGCACCTTGCAGGCGACGGAACAGGTCTGGCAGCCGATGCACTTGTTGAGGTCGAACACCCAGGCGAGCTGCCGCTTGGACTTGGTCTTGCCGTTCGTGCCCATGCTTCTTCTCCTCTAAGGCGCTGCCGCGGCCGCGGGCAGCTTTTCGACGTCCACGCCGATTCCGCGATCGACCGGTACCGGCTGCCAGTGCCAGGGCCGGTACTTGAGGTGGCCGTACCCCGCTGCCATGTGCAGCCACTTGACCATGCCGGGCTCGACGTCGCCCTGGCTGTACCACTCTTTGTGCTGGTACGGCTCGAAGCCGTTGTACAGGATCGCCTGTCCCGGCCTGACCGAAGGCGAGGTCTTGACCGAGATGATCATCGAGCCGGCGTCGTTGACCACGCGTACGAGCTCGCCGTTCTCGACGCCCCTGTCCGCGGCGTCCTTGGGGTTGAGGAAGATGAAGGGCTCGCCGCGGTGGGTGTTGAGGATGATGTTGTTGGTCATGTTCATGGAGTGGATGCTCCAGCGCGGGTGGCCGCTGGTAAGCCTGAAGGCGCGGTCGCCGCCGTGGTTGGGGTTCTCCTTGTGCACCGGCAGCTCCTCGCCCGCTTCCAGGAACCAATCGTGGTCGATGTAGAACTGAGCGCGGCGGGTGAGCGTGGGGTAAGGGATCTTATCCTCGGTGTGCCAGCGGAAGGGGTTGTGCGTTCTGTCCGGCTCGATGGTCGAGGCCTGAGCGACGCCGAAGCCGGCGATGCCCCAGCCGATCGACCGCAGGACCCCCGACTCACGCACTTTCGCCAGCGAGGCGTCCTGCGGGAGGATGCCGTAGGCGGCCATGTCCTTGAGCGCCTCATCGAACTCGACCTCGTCGTCGGCGTAGTAGCCGTTGAGGGTCATCCGGTCGTAGGCGCCTTCAATGGACATCGCCTGTCCTTCGCGGTTCTTGACCTCCGTGATGCCGCGCTCTTTCGCCCGTTTCTCGATCGCCTGGACCAGCATGTGGCCTATCTGGCGGTCGGACTTTGCCTCGCCCGGTGGCTCGACGGCCTTGTCGATGAAGACGAAGTTGAGGTGGTGCGGCGAGGGCATGCTGTTGCCCATCTTCTCGTAGTGCTGTGCGGCGGGCAGGATGTAGTCCGAGTAGAGCCCGGTGGTGTTGATCCGGAAGTCTATGGCGACGATCATCTTGAGCTTCGGCCACAGCTCTTTGAGCAGCACTCTCTGGCCGCCGCGGTGGCGCCTGAGGACGTTGCCGCCCGCCTCGATGAGCACTCGCGGCTCGACGTCCTTCCAGACCTTGGCCATGGCATTGTCCCACCAGCCCTTGTCCATGGCCTCCTCGTAGTACTCGTCGAAGGTGCGCTTCATCGTCGGGTCGGACCACTCCTTCTTGTTCCAGCGCTCCTTGTAGCCGAACTGGTGGTACCAGAGGAAGGCCGGCGGCACCATGCCGCCCAGCCCGGCGACGCGGGCGCCTCCCATCTCCTGGAAGCGGTTGAGGACCATCTCCAGCGTCATCGTCGGGTCGTCCTGGGACATCATCCGGCGCATGGCTATCATCTGGCGCTGGAACTCCTTGGCCGCCTCCTGGCCGGGACGCCCCTTGGCGGAGAGGAAGGAGAAGCCGTCATACCCGAAGATGGACCAGGAGCGGGTACCGGTGCCCTGCTTCCCCCAGTTGCCTGTCAGGGCCAGGAGGAGGGCCATGGCCCGCTCCATCAAGTCGCCGTGGTAGTACTTGCCCGAATTCCAGCCGGAGAAGATCTTCGTCCGCTTGACCGCTGCCTTGCGGGCGATCATCCGGATCGTGTCGGGGTGGACCTGGCAGATCTTGCCCACTTGCTCCGGCGAGTAGTCTTTGAGCGTGCTGACCAGTCGCTGGAAGACGGGCTGCACTTCCACTTCGCTGCCGTTCAGCAGCTTGACCTTGAACGTTCCTTCCAGCGCCGGGTCGTACTCGCCCATCGCCAGCGTCCCGCGCGGAGCGGGGACTGGCTGCCTCTGCTTGGTGTCCCACCACAAGAACTGGTCCTCGCGGTCGCCGGGGCTCAGTTCGTTGCCGCGGAGAAAGTGTCCCGTGTCCGTGCGCACGAGCAACGGCAGGTCGGTCTGCTCCTGGATGAAGCGCTTCTTGTACAGCTTCTCGTCGATGATCACCCCGCAGATGCCCAGGGCCAGCGCCGCGTCCGTGCCGATACGGACGGGGACGTGGTAGTCGGAGTGGATCGTCGAGGGGCTATAGTCCGGCGCGATGGTGATGACCTCGCCGCCGTTGTAGCGGGACTCCAGCGTGTAGTGGAACCACTGGATGTTGGTGTAGACGGGGTTGCAGTGCCAGATCAGGGTCAGCTCGGCCAGGAACCAGTCGTCCATCGACGATACTGGGTTGAACTTCCCCCAGGTGAGGTAGTAGCCGGGGCTCCAGTCCTGGAACTCCGCGTTCCCGTCCGTCAGCGGAGAGCCGATCACGCCCAGGTAGGCACGCGCGGGCGCCGCGCCGGGCTCCGGCGTCATGAGAGTGAGGACGGACTCCGGGCCCTGGTCCTCGCAGGCATCGAGGATAGCGTCCGATATGTCCGTCAGCGCCTCGTCCCACGAGACAGGCTCGAACTTGCCCTCGCCCCGCTCGCCGACGCGCTTCAGGGGCTGTGTAACGCGCTCCGGCCCGTAATGGATGTATCCCCAGCAGGCGCCCTTCTGGCAGCCCATGGGGTTCATGTCCGGGACGCCCTGCTGGATTACCGGCAGGCTGCCCGACTGCTCCTCGCGCACGACCTTGCCGTCGCGGACGTACACGTGGAAGGGACAGCCGCCCGGGTAGCAGTCCACGGCATGGCTGCCCCAGGCCACCTTGTCCCACTTCCAGCGATCGCGGTAGCGCTCTTGCCAGCCGTTGCCGTTTGCCTTTGCTGCCATTCAGACCTCCCGGAGCCGGCGCCCACTCGTCGGACTTCCCGCTCCGGACGCGCTGGAGTGCTCCGAGTCCGAGTATGGGAAGCGCGGGGCAGCGGGTCAGTCAGGCAGTGGCGCATTGTTGTGTCCGGTTTTGCCCGACCGCCGCCCGGGCGCGCCCTTAGGCCTTGCGGTAGAAGAGCCAGGCAGCGGCCGAGACCGGGACGACGGCCCAGGCGGCCAGGGCTCCGGCCAGGATGAGGCTCGCGCCGGTCCGGCCCAGCTGCTCGAGCAGGTACGAACCGAACGGCCCGAGCACCTCGAGGTCCGGCTCAAGCTGGATTACGGTGAGCACCCGCACGATCTCGACCGGGTTCAACAGCAGCGCGGCGAGCAGGCCGGCGCCGTCCAGCGACGCGGCTGAGACCATACCGATGAGCACGAGATCGAAGAAGAGCACGGCGAAGAACCAGACCGCCATCGCCAGGGCCAGCGCCTGCACACGAGTGGAGGAGACGACGGAGGCGAGTATACCGAGGCCGGTCATGACGGCGACCAGCGCCAACACCAGCACGACCAGCAGCACGTAGGTCGTGACTTCCATGGTCTGCGCGAAGGCGGCGATCACCAGCCCGGCGATGCCGAAGCCGGCAAGGGTTGCCACGCCGATGGAGACGACGAGCCCGGCGTACTTGCCGATGAGCACCTCCCACCGGCTCACCGGCTGCGCCAGCAGGTAGGTAAGCGTGCCCCGTTCGCGCTCGCCGGCGATCGCGCCGGCGCCGAGTGAGAGCGCGATGAGCGGCGCCAGCATGAGGCAGAGGTTGAGCAGGCTGGCCGTCGTGCGGCTGAAGTTCTCAAACCCAATGCTCCCCAGGTTCCGCTGGCCGAGGTACGATAGCGCCAGCGCCAGCACCGCGAACAGGCCGCCGTACAGCAGCAGCCAGCGGCCGGCAAAAGCGTCCCGCACTTCCTTCCTGATGATCGTGGCCGCCGCGTTCATCGCTGATTCTCCTCGTATTCATGCGCCGCGCGCGCCACCGCTTCTTCCAGGTGGCCGGCCGCCGGCGTTATCCGCTCGCGCTCGATGCCGATGTGTTCCAGCGCCTCCAGGAACCGGCCGTGGTCCGTGCCGTTGAGGTTCACGACGAACCTGCGTCCGCCCGGCCGCCGCACCAGCTCTTCGACCGGCGCGTCCAGCACGACCTCTCCCCGCTCCAGCATCACAACGCGGTCGGCGAGCTGGTCGAGGCTCTCGAGGACGTGGGTGGAGAGAAGTATGGCCTTGCCCTCCGCCTTTAGCTCCAGCATGAGATCATGGAACTGCCGGCGGCTTTCCGCATCAAGGTTGGCCGTGGGCTCGTCGAGCAGCAGGAGCGCCGGGTCGGAGAGGAGCGCCGCCGCCAGGGCGAGGCGCTGTCTCATGCCGCCGGACAGGTGGCCGGTCTTCGTGTCGCGCTGCTCGTCCAGGCCGACCCGCTCAAGCAGCTCGTCAGCGCGCTCGCGGTCGGCGCCGCGCAACTCGGCCAGGAATTCCAGCACCTGGGCGCAGCTGTCGTGCTCGTTGAAAGCCGGCGACTGCGGCAGGTAGCCGGTGCGGCGGCGCACTTCCTTGCCGTCCCGCCGCGGCGACAGGCCTTCCACCTCTACGCCTCCCTCGAAGCTGGTGATGCCGAGGATGCACTTGAACGCGGTCGTCTTGCCGGCGCCGTTGGGCCCCAGCAGCGCCACCAGGCTTCCCGGCGGCACCGCGAAGTCGACGCCGCGCAGGGCCGGCGTCCGTCCGTACGTCTTGCGTAGCCCGCTCACCCGGAGCACAGGCCCGCCTGTTGTGCCGCGAGTGCTTTCCATTAGCTTCCGCCTTCCCGGCCCAGCCGGCCCCCGGCGGGCGAGAAGACCCGGCGAAGGGGCTGGGCGATATCGATGCCGAGCACGGCCTGAGCGACGGCGCCGCTGAGCAGCAGGAGCAGCGCGCTGACGACGAGCAGGCCCCTGTTGATCCCGCTCTCCCCCGGCAGGGCCGGCCCCGGCGCCTGCATCAGGGGTCCGCTGTCCTGAATCACCGCGTCGTATTCGTAGAGGGGAAACATGTCCGAGGCGACGTCGATGGCCTGCTGGGCCACGGTGAACTGGAACAGGCGGAGCGTGTCGTTATCGCTGAGGGCGCCGGCGAAGGGTGGCTGCGGCTGGTAGGGCCGGTCGCCGACGCCGTCACCGTTGGCGTCGTAACCCTTGTAGTCGCTCCAGTAGTTGCCGCGCCCGCCGATGGTCCAGGTCGCTTGCTTGGAGCCGGCGGAGGGCGCGACCGGCGCCGGTGCCGCCGGCGTGGCGCCGTGTCCCTCGTGCCCGCCGCCGCCGCTGTCCGGTGTATCCGGTGCGGCTTCGTGGCCGGTGAGCGAGCCGCCCAGCGCCTTCACCTGCACCGTGTTCTCGATCATCGCGTTGTCGATGAAGGTGATGGGAGCGCTGGTCATCAGGCCGACCCCAGTGTCGTTCAGCGCGAACAGGTTGTCCATGAAGGTGGCGGTGGCGCCGGGTGTCTGAGGGCTGCCGTCCGCCATGAGACCGAACTTGTTGCGCAGCACCCGGTTGCCCTGCGCGAAGATGTCGTCGACATCCTTGAGCAGGATTCCCGCGCCGGTGGCGCCGCGCCGGTTCTCAGAGAGCTCGTTGTCCTTGAGCACGAGGATCTTCGAGAACATGATGACCGCGCCGGCCAGGTTGTGCCGGAAGGTGTTGGACAGCACCTTGTTGCCGTTCGCGTACATGAAGTGGAGGGCGTAGCGGCTGTCCGTCACCGTGTTCTCGCCGATGCCGTTGCTTTCGGAGAACTCGAGGTGGATGCCGTCGGCGGCGTTCTGGATCCGGTTGCCGTGGATCGCGCTCCCGGCGACCTTCCACAGGTAGATCGCGTGCCCCCGCCGCTCGACCGGCGTCGCCGCGCCCAGGTCGATGTCATTGAAGGCGATCTCAGCGTGGTGGCCGCCGGTCATGTGGATGCCGAAGTGCGAGTCACGGATGCGGCTGGAGCGCAGGCCGAAGGCATGGGCGTCGCTCACCTTGACCGCCGCCGGCTCTTGCGAAACGCTGCGCCCGCTGCCGCGGATCTCGAACCCCGATATGGACACGTCGTCGGCGGTAACCGTGACCACGTCCCCCTCGCCGCCGCCGTCGATCACCGGCCAGCCCTCGCCGATCAGCTCGAGCGGCTTGGCGATGATGACGTTCTCGCGGTAGGTCCCGCCGGCGACGTAGATGGTGTCGCCGGGCGCCGCCGCGTCAATCCGCGCCTGAAGCGAGTCAACCTCCGCGGCTGTGCGACCGCCGAAGAGATGGCCGGGCACGACGACGAGCGCCAGGAGAACGGTGGCGAAGAGAACGCGGACCATTTAGGCCGTGCTCCTCCCCGCGTGCACCGGCTCCGGCCGCGTCTCGCGTCGCTCGTTGGGCCGGCGCTCACGGCGGGTTCGGAACCGGCGGATGGCCGGCGGCAGGAAGGTGATGATGACCGCCCCGAGCAGCATGGCGTAGAACCCCGGCTCGAAGGTGGTCTCTGAGTGAAAGTTCCAGACCTTGGTGGCCCCGATCACTTTCGGCGTGAAGGCGCTGGTGTCCAGGGCCGCCTCGGGGTCCAGGGTGTGACCGTACTTGTAAAGCCAGTACTGAAGATCGGCCACGAAGAAGAGCGGCATGAACCAGAACGCTGCGACAATGAGCGCCCGGAACCAGCCTCTCTTCCAGGCGATGAAGCTGGAGAGGAGCGTGCCGGCGATGAGTGCGAGCATTCCGGGGATGAACAGGTCCATTTCGGACACTTCCTCGATGGGCCTCATGCCGATGTAGTGGTTGAGACCGTTGATCTCCCGCACGTCATCGTA
>Ga0209342_10007711_pt1 | contig 10825 bp, 13 predicted proteins | sample RifCSP16_2_FD_184023 | JGI IMG/M metagenome (GOLD analysis project Ga0209342, IMG submission 184023) | Soil microbial communities from Rifle, Colorado - Rifle CSP2_sed 16_2 (SPAdes) (version 2) | ecosystem: Environmental > Terrestrial > Deep subsurface > Rock core/Sediment | place: Rifle... | reverse complement strand
CTAAAAACTGAGGATTATATCTGACCCTGAGGCTGTTTTAGTGAGGAATTGTCGTGACCCGTGACAACTTCATACGCTATAATAACACCGATATTTCATATACATGCCGGTAACTATGAGGCATTGATTATGATTAACGATTATGAAGATAGTATCCTGATATCAAAAGGCATGTATAAGCATATAAAGAAAAACTTGAAAAAGTTCGCGGATTCAATAGAATCCGTGGCTTTTAAAAATGCCGGAGAACAGGAAGAGTTTTATAGCACAATAGGATATCAATATATGCAATTACCGTTTGAATTCAAAGTAATGAAGTTATAGAATCATTGAGATCTTTCAGCGCTTTGACAGCTGCTTCTGCATAATGGAGTTTTTTATACTTTTTATATGCGTAATTGATGGCGCTGGAAGAATTAATGCGATGAATTCTTATGTCGCTGTACTGTTTGAATATATCTACCACATCCTTTATATTGCCACCTTGTGCACCGATGCCGGGAATCAGCAAAGGAATTTCCTTGCCTGATCGAATATATATCATTGCTATCTGTAAGAGCTGTTTCGGGAATGTGGCGCCTACAACGGAACCCAAACCGGGTTGATACCATTCGGTTAATTTTTTTGCCACATGCAGATAGATAGGCTCTTTGTCGATAAGCACGTCCTGTATATCTACGGAGCTTTTGTTGGATGTTTTTGTTAAAATATAGTATCCCTTTCCAGGAAACAGTTCGATAAACGGCTGAATAGAATCCAAACCCATATAAGGCGATAGAGTTACTGCATCAGCCTGATAACAATTAAAAGCTTCACGCGCATACGCGGCTGCTGTTTTGTCTATATCGCCTCTTTTAACATCAAGAATGACCGGGAAACCTTCATGCTTATATATACTGATTACTTTTATCAGGGCTTCGAGTCCAGGGATGCCGTATTGAGCGTAGAAGGCATAATTCGGCTTTACTGCTGCAGGATAAATTTTTTTCTGCAATATTTTATTAAGGATTTCCTCATAGAAAGCAACAATCACCGAGTTTGGGTCACCAGTTAATGGAATATCTTCTATGACGGGATCAAGGCCGAGGCAGACGATAGAATTGAATTTTTCGTATGATATTTTTAATAAATCAAGATAATCCAATGGTTATGTCCTATAAATGAAGTAATAATGACCATGGAGAGGCACTAAACTTGTTTTTTTACTTATTTATTTATTCAATTTTACCCCGCCGCCGCGGGCGGCGGGGTAAAATTGAAAGAATTATTGAGTTAAGAACATGTCAATTGGTTATTTCAAGTTCTTGATATAATCATTATAAATATCAACATTATCCATATCAAAGAGAACAAAATTAATATCAATCAAATAATCATATTTTTGCATAAACTCCAAAGCGGATTCAATAGCTATTTTACCCGCGTCTGGCTTTGGATAGCCGTAAACGCCTGTTGAAATTGCTGGAACCGAAATGGATTTAAGATTATGTTCTTTGGCAAGAAGAAGTGAATTTAGATAGGAATTTTTCAGGATCTGGGGCTCGCCGCTTTTCCCGTTTTTATAAATCGGACCTGGCGTATGAATGACATATCTGGCTTTGAGATTATATCCGCCGGTTATCCTTGCTTCCCCATGTTTGCAGCCGCCCAATTTCCTGCATTCTTCGAGAAGACCCGGACCCGCAGCCCGGTGAATTGCGCCGTCCACACCACCGCCGCCAAGGAGGCTTGGATTAGCAGCGTTGACGATCGCATCAGTTGTTTCCTTTGTGACGTCCCCCTGCTTAATATGGATATGAGCTAATAAATCTTTTTTTGATGTCATAGACGGATCCTCCAAAACGAATAAATAATAGAATTGGGGATTGATGAGATTAAAGATTCATATTAATAAATGAAAATTGTCAATTCTAATAAAGAAAGATCAAAAGCCTTTTAATCCCGTTACTATTAAATGTTTTTTAATGAAACGGGACTTTTAAATACTTTCATAGCTTACATTTTCATTAGAAAAACCGCTTTTTTAATATCTTAACATGAAAAAAGCGGTTTTTAAATGTGCCGGCAGTTCAATGTTATTATTAATATATTGACGCAAAAAGCATGCTTGTACAATTAATCACACTATTGCCTATTTATACAAATTAGAATAATGGAATTGTTTCAAAACTAAGATCTAGGGAGTATCTCCCCGCCGAAAGCGGGGGAGATACTCTTAAAGTCACTAGTTTTGAAATGATTCTAATAAATAACATGATTCGGAAATATGACATAATAGTAATAGGCGCAGGACATGCAGGTATAGAGGCAGCCCTCGCATCATCACGGCGTGGTTTTAAGACGTTGGTGCTGACCGGTAACCTTGACACAATAGCGCAAATGAGTTGCAACCCGGCTATCGGCGGTCTTGCCAAGGGACATCTTGTGAAAGAAATCGATGCGTTGGGCGGGGAAATGGGCAAGACCATAGACGCCACTGGTATCCATTTCAAGATGCTGAATAAAAGCAAAGGTCCTGCAGTATGGGCGCCACGCGCACAGGCTGATAAGAAAAATTATCAGTTAAGAATGAAGCATGTACTCGAATCCGAGAAGAATCTATTTCTCATCCAGGATATCGTTGATGAAATAATTGCAGAAGGAGACGTTGTTGAAGGGGTCCGCACAATGCGGGGGCAGGTGCATCAGGCAAAGGCGGTAATTATATGTACCGGCACATTTTTAAAAGGGCTCATACACATAGGTCAATATCAAGAGAAGAGCGGACGGCTCGGTGATTTTTCGTCAGAAAAATTATCAGATTCTTTGAGAAAATTGGGATTTCCTGTTTTGCGGTTAAAGACCGGGACACCGCCGCGGGTAAACGGGGAGTCCATAGATTTTTCGAAATGTGAAATACAGCGTCCGGATGATATACCGATGCCATTTTCATACGCTACCCTGAATATTACTCAAGAACAGGTACCATGCTGGATTACCTACACGACAATTGATACGCATGAAATCATACGCCATAATTTACATCTGTCCCCCCTGTATGCCGGGGTCATCAAGGGAGTGGGGCCGAGGTACTGTCCTTCTATAGAAGATAAGGTGGTGAGATTTTCCGATAAGCCGCGGCACCAGCTTTTTCTGGAACCGGAAGGGTATAATACGAAAGAGTTTTACATCAATGGATTCTCGAGTTCCCTTCCGGAAGACGTCCAGCTTGAAATGATTAGAACAATACCGGGCCTTGAACAGGTAAAAGTCATGCGGCCGGCATATGCAGTCGAATATGACTTTGTCCCTCCGACGGAATTATTTGCGACGCTGGAGACGAAGCGTATCAAAGGACTATATCATGCGGGACAGATAAATGGAACATCCGGTTATGAAGAAGCGGCGGCGCAGGGATTATTAGCGTCAATCAATGCGGTGAATAAGATCATGGGACGCGACCCCCTCATACTTAAGCGATATGAAGCGTATATCGGCGTATTGATCGATGACCTCGTTACCAAGGGGACCAATGAACCGTACCGGATGTTTACATCGCGTGCGGAACACCGCCTCATATTGCGGCAGGACAATGCGGACAATCGCATGATGAGATTCGGATATGAACATGATCTCATCAGCAGGGAAACCTATGATGATATGAAACTTAAATATCAGACGATTGATTCTTTGATCAAAGAATTTAAGAATAAAACCGTCGAAATAGATGATACGGTTGCTGAAAATTTGAAAAAAGATGATACTCTGATCAAGACAAGGGGAAAAATAAAAATCGATAAGCTGCTTAAAAGGCCGGAATATAGAATACACGATATTCTTGCAGTGATAAACTATCATATTGATCCCTATCTTGCTGCAATTGTGGAGATGGAAATCAAGTATGAAGGATATATCGCCAGAGATCAGGAACGGATACGAAAAATCGAGAAAATGGAGAAAAGGCCAATACCTGTGGATATAAATTATTCATCAATAATCGGCCTCAAGAATGAAGCAAAAGAAAAGCTGAACAGAATCAAGCCGGCTACTGTTGGACAGGCTATCCGGATATCGGGGGTGGATCCTTCTGATATAGCAATTCTTCTGGTTCATATTGAGGCAATGAATAAACATCAGAAAGAGGTTCCACGTGGAACACAATGAACTCCGTGATTGGGCTGCTGAGCAGAACATTGAAATTGATTCACACACTGAAGAGCTATTGCTGAACTATGCGTATTTGATTTATACAATAAATAAAAAACATAATCTGACCGGCTTACAATCACTGCACGATATTATTGCAAATCTCATAATCGGCAGCATCGAACCTTTCAAATCGATACATGTTCCACGTGGAACAGTATTCGCCGACATTGGGACCGGAGCAGGTATACCCGGAATTCCCCTGTCGATATACTATAAGGCATGGAAAGGCGTTCTGATCGATTCCAACAATAAAAAGATATCGTTTGTCAATTCCGTTATTAGGGATTTAAAGCTGGAAAATCTTGATTCGCAGTGCTGCAGAATTGAAGAACTGGCACGCAGTCACATACGGGAAACGATTGATATTGTCGTATCCCGGGCCCTGGGTGAAATGTATTTTGTCATGGAGACTGGCGCTCCGCTCCTGAAACAGGGGGGATTTTTATATATTTATTCCAAACTGGGGCAGGATGATATACCGCAACCCCTTATTGAACAGGGGAGCCGCCTTGGCTTAACTCTTTTAGATTTGGAAAAATACGATAACTATGGCATTCAACAAAGCGGAATTATTTTTCTTAAAACTCACGGCACTGACATGAAATTCCCGAGAAATATGGCTGCCATAAAAAGGGAAATCAAAAAATATTTACGAAAAACATAAAAACCCGGACAGGCCGTAGCACACAGATTAATAGTTGATGATTATCGATCAGTATATATAATGTGCCTAACGCACGCACACTCAAGGAATATTCATGGAAACGTATAAACGTCCCAGCTGGGATGATTATTTTATGGAAGTCGCTAATGCAATTTCCAAAAGAGCAACCTGCGATAGGGGGAGAAGCGGCTGTGTGATTCAAAAGGACAATCAAATTCTGGTGACTGGGTATGTTGGTTCTCCAGCCGGACTTCCTCACTGTGATGATGTGGGACACCACATGAAGAAAATGCTTCATGAAGATGGAAGAATAACGCAACATTGCGTTAGAACTGTCCATGCAGAACAGAACGCCATCTGTCAGGCCGCGAAACGCGGTATTCCCATTGATGGTGCAACTCTGTATTGCCGGATGACACCGTGCAGAACCTGTGTTATGCTCATAATAAACTGTGGAATCATACGGGTTATTTGTGAAAATCGATATCACGCAGCTGAAGAATCAGAAGCCATGCTTAAAGAAGCAGGCATACGTTTAGAATATAAGAATGATGCGGTTTTAAAGTATGAGAAGCAATAGATCAGATTATGCGCATCCCGAAACTTGGGACGCACGCTTAACAATTATATAAGATTATGTACCGATTTTGCTCGCCATTAACGCTTTTGTTTCTGACATTTTTCTCGATTTATTTTTTTTTGATTTCCGCTGTTACGGGTCAGTTTGGATCCAAAGAGAACATTATACGTGATGAAACCATGATCGTTCCCGGGCTCGGATCCAATGGAATAGTAATCGGCGAGGACATTAAAACCGTAACACGGAGATTCGGGAAACAAAGATTCAGGATATCAAAACCGAATCATGTGAGCGAGTTATTCAAAAATGTCTTTAAGATCTCAAGCGATACCAAAATATATTTTGACACGATATATTATAATGATGAGCAAAAATGCGCTGCATGCATATTTCAGGGTAACGTAATCGCTGTTATCGGATTTGATACTAACCGGATCACGATAGATGCTGTCAATTTACAGAGCGGCACCAATAATTTTATATTTAATTACGGCAATAAGAATATGAAAGTGCTTCGCAGCGGGCCGAATGGAATATATTTGTATCATGATAAGGGTATTGCAATTGTTGATGATGACATGAATGATTCAATTGATTTATTTATTATATTTTTTCCTGCGGTTGGAAAAAAGAAATGATATCAGGCATGCAGGACGGAATTTCAAGTATTGGTGTTCAAGCATAAATACCATTTAACAAATGTTATGCGATTAAGCATATGCTGTATAGTGAATTGAGAAAACCGGAGATTTACAAATAAAGAAGGATTGAATAATGATATACCATAAGAAATTGCGGCTTATGTGCGTTACGTTGTTCGTTTCTATAATTGTATTTGCCTGCAAACAGGAATGCAGGCAAAGCATTACTATTAACGGTTCGACTACGTTAGAGACGTTCATTAAAAGCGCTGCCGGGACCTTTGAGAAATCACATGTGGTGAAAATTAATATTATCACCTCCGGATCATTGAGCGGCCTTGCGGCCTTGTTGGATGGAAAATCCGATATAGCTGATTCATCCGTTAAAATGCCTGCAGAGCAGTTATGGAATGCGCAGAAGAAGGGGGTTATGGTTAAAGAATTCCTGATAGGATATGATATTATAGTTCCCATAGTTCATCCATCAAACAAGGTTAAAAATCTTTTTATCGGTCAATTGAGCGACATCTATGCCGGTTTATTGCGATACTGGAAAGATGTTGGGGGTAATCAAGGAAACATAATAGTAGTTGACCGCAATGACAATTCAGGCACGAAACTGGTCATGAGTGAGCGTTTTTTCGAATCAACAAAGATTGCCCCTGGAAGCATTAAAAGAAACAGCGACACGGATGTTGTTTCTTATGTTGCGAGGCATCCAGCAGCGGTGGGATATATAAGCAAACGTTGTTGTGGCAATAAAGTCAAATCGATCAATATCAATGGCTTTGACGGCATAAAGGAGAATGTTGAAAAAGGGTATTATCCTTTATATAGGGAATTGTATTTGTATGTGAATGAAAAATCATATAAAGGAGAGATCAAGTCTTTAATCGGGTTTATTATGAATACTGCCGGACAGGACCTTTTACAAAAGGCTGGATTTATCCCGGTGTCATGCATGAATAAACTTTCGAAGTGATGTTGGAATTATTAAAAGGTGTTCAATGGTTTCAGTCGGAATAATTACTGTTAGCGACAGGTCATCGAAAGGCCTGCGGGAGGATTTGTCAGGTCCTGCCATTCGGCAATGGGCGTTGGAGAAAGGGTATACGGTCACAAAAGAAATAATTGTACCGGATGAATATGAAAATATAAAAAATGCTCTGCTGGATTTTTCGAATTCGGCTATAGATCTAATTGTAACGACAGGGGGAACAGGTTTTGCGCCGAGGGATGTCACACCGGAGGCGACTTTGGCCGTAATTGAAAAACAAGCGCCCGGCTTTGCGGAGGTCATGCGCATGAAATCGTACCAGGTCACCTCGCACGCGATGCTTTCCCGCGCGGTGTCCGGCATCAGGAAGAAAAGCCTGATTATCAACCTGCCGGGGAGCCCAAAGGCGGTTCGCGAAAACCTGGGATTTATGGAGGACGCTATACCTCACGCGATAGAGCTGCTGCAGTCGAAGGTTACTGACTGCGGTAGCGGAGAGTAACCTTCCTCACTATTTAGCCGGTGAAAAATCGATTGTTCGTTCATGTTCATGATACCGGAGATACAATCTATCCTGATGCAGATAGGCACACACCCCATCAAGATAGTCCGGGTCGCCTATTTCTTCATGGCGGAGATTCAAATAGTATTCCCGCAGAATCATGATATTCCAATCATGGGTTATATTTATCGAGGAGGAATTGCCTGACCGTAACTGGTTAGCGAGAATATTTAATTGTATATGCGCAGCTTCGGGGAGCGGCATTATCAAATTTGCTGGCAATTCGTTATCAAACCATTTTCTTATAAACAGGGAGTGTCCGAATTTTTCAATAGAATTAACAACCGCATCCCAGGTGCTGGTGATATAGGGACCGCCGAGTTCAAGCAAATGACCGACCAGTGTCGCTGTTTCGTTACAGCTCACGATTCCGTCGAATATGCTTTCTGCCGTTTGTATGCACCGGGGCACAGGGCTATGGTAGATGTTGATTGGATTATAACGAGCGAGGCACTGTCCGAGTTTAAAGGCATCCGATTTTCCATTGGCTGTCAATCGCGCTTCAAGAGCCCTCGTCATAAATTCTATAGGATCTCGTTCGGCATGTCTGATCATAATCGCGACATTACCGGATACATCCGAAAAATTTAGAGAATTTTGTTTCATGCGGCCAATGTGAAGCCAGCCATCAGATCAGTCAAGTCGTTATCTTATGAGGCGGGTAATATGCGCTTTTGTTTTAATGTTATTTAATTTGGTGATGATAGCGATATGACCGACATACTGCATGTGCGCTGGGCAAATATGCTCGCTTATTTTTCTTGACTTTTTTATGGATGTTAAATGTGGTGTGTTTATTCTTTAATGGAATGTGTAAATGTTTTTTTGTTATTGTTTATGTTTAAAGGAGAATCAAATGACTCGAAAAGAGATTGTTGAAAAAATACTGGTGATCCTGAAGGACGAATTTGAAATTGTGGATCCCGATCTGGATATTAATTTAACGGAAGAATATGAATTTGACAGCATTGATGCGATCGCATTGCTGGAATATTTAGAGGATTTTATCGCATCACCGTTGACCCAGGAAGAAAAAAAGCAGGCTATGGAAATTCGCACCATCAACCAAATTTGTGATTTCATTGAAAGCATACTGAAAAAAAGAAACTAGTGCTCTCACAGCACCAGGTCGATTCCACAACAATATTGATGTAGCATACTATACAATGGAACGAAGAGTTGTCATCACCGCAGAATCAGCCATAACGCCAATCGGTCATGGTAAAAGTGAAATATTTAATAATCTGATTCATGGCGTATCAGGCGTAAAAAAATTAAAGACTGAAGATGATCTTTTATCAAAATACCTCCATTCACGCGTCTTCGGCAGCATTGATTATGAAATCACTTATGATTTTTCCCGAAAGTTCACCAAAACGCTCGGACCTGTATCATATTATGCATGCCAGGTCGCTAAGGAAGTCATAGAGCAATCGGGACTGGACCGCGAATTTCTTTCCTCCGGGAGGGTGGGAGTCGCGTACGGATCAACCCACGGAAGTCCGACGGTTCAGCGCCACATATATGAAGCGTTTTTCGATCCGGAGCGCAGGGGGTATGCTAAAATCAATGCCACGGATTATCTTAAATCCATGGTGCACACAACCGCTGTCAACATTACCAGGATGTTTGGCATTACCGGGCGTGTCATATCTTCCTGCACTGCGTGCACAACAGGGAGCCAGTCCATCGGCTATGGGTATGAATCCATCAAATATGGTTTACAGGATGCCATGATATGCGGGGCAGCTGACGAATACGATACCACGACCGTGGCGGTTTTTGACAACCTCCTCGCATGTTCGACAGCATACAATGATAAGCCGCACCTTACGCCGCGGCCCTTTGACGTGAATCGGGACGGGCTGGTCGTGGGTGAGGGGGCCGGAGCGGTTCTTCTTGAGGAATATGAGCATGCGAAACGACGCGGAGCAACCATTCTTGCCGAGGTCATAGGTTTCTCGTGCAGCAATAATGGAGGCGATTTGATTCTGCCCAATGCCGATGGAGTCAAACGGACCATCAGAATGGGCCTGGATAACGCCCGGATCAGACCGGAAGATGTGGATTTTATAAGCGCGCATGCTACCTCGACCAAGATGGGGGATATCATTGAAGCACAGGCTATTCACGCCGAATACGGCGATCGGCCGCATGTTTCCGGTTTAAAGAGCTATATCGGCCACACCATGAGCTCGTGTGGAGCGATTGAAACGATTTTTGTATTATATATGCTTCATGAAGGCGTCATCGTACCTACTCTGAATCTTGATGAAATTGATCCACGATGCAATATGGTACGCCATGTCACTAAAATAATCGAGAAAGAAATTGATATAGCTTCCATCCAAAATTTCGCCTTTGGCGGGGTCAATACAAGCCTTTTCATTAAAAAATGGAAATGACAGTACATGCGGTTATTATTTAAAATCGTCAAGACTCCGATTGATTTTATTTTAACGTTCATATTCTGGTTCTATTTTATTTTCGGATATCTGCTTTTTTATGTTCCGTTATTGTTTCTGTTGAAGCCGTTCATTCGCGATACCGAAGCAATGTTCCAGAAAACGAATCATATCTTTTATCTCGTCTTTTTTACACTCATGAAAATAATTACACCGGGCCTTACCATAAAAATCAGCAAGGAAGTATCGAGCGTTCAATCGGCTGTTGTTATTTCCAATCACCGGTCATATCTTGATCCAATACTGCTGATTTCAATTTTCCCCAGACAAAAAACAATCGTGAAGGGTATTTTTTTTAAATTCCCTGTTTTGCGATGGGTTATGAAATCCGGCGGGTATATACCCTTTGTGCCGGATGGTGAGTTTAAATATATGATGATCGAAGGAATTCAGAGCATGTCGGCGTTTTTAAAGAAGGGGGGGGTGCTGTTTATTTTTCCAGAAGGAAGGAGAAGCCGTGACGGTAAATTGGGGAAGTTCCAGAAAGGTGCTTTTTCAATTGCCGGGAAATGCAATGTACCGGTTGAACTGATCTATATACATAATACCAGTCGCCTGTTCACCCCCGGTAAATTTTTTTTCAATACCTGCATCAGGAATACCATTACGGTTGAAAGATTAGGCACGATCATGCCGGAACATGAAACCAACATGGGGGCCAGGGATCTGAGAGACAAAGCCTTCCAGATGTATGGTCAACGAATGAAAGAGGACGGTACCGCCTAATT
>Ga0209342_10007710_pt1 | contig 10826 bp, 9 predicted proteins | sample RifCSP16_2_FD_184023 | JGI IMG/M metagenome (GOLD analysis project Ga0209342, IMG submission 184023) | Soil microbial communities from Rifle, Colorado - Rifle CSP2_sed 16_2 (SPAdes) (version 2) | ecosystem: Environmental > Terrestrial > Deep subsurface > Rock core/Sediment | place: Rifle... | reverse complement strand
CATGAAGACGGGGTTGATAGTGGCGGCCTTGCGCATCATCTGGATGATCTGGCCGGGCAGGGCCCCGATGTAGGTGCGGCGGTGGCCGCGGATTTCGGCTTCGTCGCGCACGCCGCCCAGGGACATGCGCACGAACTTGCGCCCGGTGGCGCGGGCGATGGACATGCCGAGGGAGGTCTTGCCCGTCCCCGGCGGGCCCACGAAGCAGAGGATGCTGCCGCGGGGGTTGTGCATCAGCCGGCGCACCGCCAGGAACTCCAGGATGCGCTCCTTGATCTTCTCCAGCCCGTAGTGGTCGTTCTCCAGGATGTGCTCCGCCTTGGCCATGTCGCGGATTTCGCGGCTGCGCACCTTCCAGGGCACGGCCAGCAGCCAGTCGATGTAGTTGCGGCTGACGGTGGACTCGGCCGACATGGGCGGCATCATCTCCAGCCGCTTCAGCTCCTGCAGGGCCTTCTCCTGGACGTCCTTGGACATGCCGCAGGTCTCGATCTTCTTCTTGAGCTCGTCGAGCTCGCTCTTCTCCCCGCGGCCGAGCTCCTTCTGGATGGCCTTCATCTTTTCGTTCAGGTAGAACTCTTTCTGGGCCCGCTCCATCTGGCGCTTGACGCGGGACTGGATGCTGCGGTCGACGTTGAGCTTTTCCAGCTCGAAGTCGAGCAGGTCGCCCAGCCGGGTCAGGCGGTCGAGCGTGTCGGCGAGCTCCAGCAGCTCCTGTTTTTCCTCGATGGTGAGCTGCAGGTTGGCGGCGATCGTGTCGGCCAGGCGGGAGGGATCGTCGCCCTTCACGGAGTTGATCACCGTGTCGTAGTTCAGGTTCTGGCTCACCTTGACGTACTGCTCGAAAAGCTGGTTGACCCGCTGCACCGCCGCCTCCAGCTGCGGCCCGGGCACCACCTTGACCGGCAGCACCCGCACGGTGGCGCGGAGGAAGTTCTCCTCGGTCTCCACTTTGACGATGCGGGCCCGCTCGGCGCCCTCCACCAGCACGCGGATGTTGCCGTCGGGCAGCTTGACGCTCTGCACGATGTTGGCGATGGTGCCGACCGGGTGGATCTGGTGGGGCTTGGGGTCGTCAATGGAGGCGTCGTGCTGGGTGGCGAGGAAAATCTTCTTGTCCCCGGCCAGCGCCTCTTCCAGGGCGCGCACGGAGCTCTCCCGGCCCACGATGAACGGCGTCATCATGTGCGGGAAGATGACGACGTCCCGGATGGGCATCATCGGGATGCGCTTGCCCTCCAGCTTTTCTTTCTCCTTTTCCTTGTCCCGGTTGAACATGGGCCCCCTTGGTTACCCGGCTTTCTCCAGCCAATCCACGGCGATTTCGTGCCGCTCCACCATCTCCTTCGTCACCACGAACTCCCGCACCTTCCGGTGCGAGGGCAGGTGATACATCAATTCTAGCATCAAATCCTCGAGAATCATGCGCAACCCGCGGGCGCCCATCTTGCGCTGCTGCGCCAGCCGGGCGATGGTCTCCAGCGCCTCCGGGGCGAACTCCAGACGCACGTTCTCGTACTCGAACAGCCGCTGGTACTGCTTCACCAGGGCGTTCTTCGGCTCGGTCAGGATGCGCACCAGCGCCGGAATGTCCAGGTCGCTCAACACCCCCACCACCGCCAGGCGGCCGACGAACTCGGGGATGAGGCCGTACTTGATCAGGTCAATCGGCTGCGCCTGCTCGAGCAGGGCAATGTCGCGCCGCGGCGCGGGCGTTTCCGGCGCGGCCGGGCTCGGCGTCAGGAAGCCCATGGAGCGGTGCCCCACGCGCCGCTCGATGATCTTCTCCAGCCCCACGAAGGCCCCGCCGCAGAGGAAAAGGATGTTGGTGGTGTCGACCGGGGTGAACTCCTGGTGCGGGTGTTTGCGCCCGCCCTGCGGGGGCACGTTGGCCACCGTGCCTTCCAGAATCTTGAGCAGCGCCTGCTGCACGCCCTCGCCGGAGACGTCGCGGGTGATGGAGGGGTTCTCGTCCTTCTTGGCGATCTTGTCGATTTCGTCGATGTAGATGATGCCCTGCTGGGCGCGGGCCACGTCGCCCCCGGCCGACTGCAAAAGCTTCAAGATGATGTTCTCGACGTCTTCGCCCACGTAGCCGGCTTCGGTCAGGGTGGTGGCGTCGGCGATGGCGAAGGGGACGTCGAGCATGCGCGCCAGCGTCTGCGCCAGCAGCGTCTTGCCCGTGCCGGTGGGCCCGATGAGCAGGATGTTCGACTTGGTCAGCTCCACGTCGTCCGTCTGCTTGTGCAGGTGGATGCGCTTGTAGTGGTTGTAGACCGCCACCGCCAGCCGCTTCTTGGTCTTTTCCTGGCCGATGACGTACTGGTCGAGGAATACCTTGCTGTCGGCGGGCTTGGGCAGCCGCGGGGGCAGGGTGGCGTCGGAGCGCTGCTCGCGCTTCTCCTCTTCCAGGATGCTCTGGCAGACGCCGATGCATTCGTTGCAGATGTAGGCCCGGCCGCTCTCGCCCGGCGAGGCGATCAGGCGCTCGACCGAGGCCTGCGTCTTGTGGCAGAACGAGCAGCGCAAGCTTTCGTCCCCCCAGCGGCGCACCCTGTGTCTCCTCCTGCTCCTTTAGATGATCCTAGCGGCGCTTCTGGTGGATGATTTCGTCCACCACGCCGTAGGCCTTGGCCTCGTCGGTGTTCATGATGAAGTCGCGGTTGACGTCTTTCTCGATCCGCTCCAGCGTCTGTCCGGTGTGCTTCACCAGCAGCTGGTTGATGGCCGCCCGCATGCGCAGGATCTCCCGGGCGTGGATGTCGATGTCGGTGGCCTGGCCCGACAGCCCGCTCATGGCCGGCTCGTGCAGCAGCACGCGTGAGTTGGGCAGGGCGTAGCGCTTGCCGTGGGTCCCGGCCGCCAGCAGCAGCGCGGCGATCGAGGCCGCCTGGCCCATGCAGTAGGTGGCCACGTTCGGCCGGACGAACTGCATGGTGTCGTAGATGGCCAGGCCGGCCGTGATCACCCCGCCCGGGGAGTTGATGTAGAGCGCAATGTCTTTTTCGGGATCTTCGGCGTCGAGGAAGAGCAATTGGGCGGTGATGAGGTTGGCTATCTGGTCGTCAATGGGCGTGCCGATGAAGACGATGTTGTCCCGCAGCAGCCGGGAGTAGATGTCGTAGGCGCGCTCCCCCCGGGCGGTCTGCTCGATGACCATGGGCACGAGCGTGCTGTAACTTCCGGAGTCGTCAGGGTCGCGGGGCATTGTTGTTTGTCGTCGGAATTCTATCCCCGGTTCGGCGCTGTGAACCGGGCGTGAGAGCGGAGGAACTCAATCACCTTCTCACTGCGGACGGCGGATTCAATCCTACCCAGCCCGCCCTCTTTTGTCAAGCGGGCGCGCAGGGTTTGGGGGTTCTGGCCGGCCTCGCGGGCCAGGCGCTCGAGCTCGCGGGTGATGTCCTCTTCCGCGGCTTCGAGTTTTTCCGCTTGGGCGATGCGCTCGACCAGCAGCCGCAGCTTGACGTCGAGCACGGCCCCGGCGCGCTGCTCCCGCCGGAGCCGCCCCCAGTCCACCGGCGCCCGCCGCGGGTCGATCCCCTGGGCGAGCAGCGTCCGCGCCTGCCGCTCCAGGCGCTGGTCGAGCTGCCGCTCCACCAGCGCCTCCGGCACGGGGAAATCGTGCCGGGCCAGCAGCGCCTCGAGCAGCCGCCGCTCGGTCAACTGCTTTTCCCGCTCGCCGCGCGCCCGCTCCAGGCCTTCGCGCAGCTTGGCTTTCAAGTCGGCCAGCGTCTTCAAATCGCTCACCTGTTCGGCGAAAGCGTCGTTGAGCTCGGGGAGTTTCCGGCGCTTGACCTCTTTCACGCGGGCAGTGAAGGCCACCGCGCGCCCGGCCAGGTTCGCTTCGGGGTAGTCCGCCGGATAGGCCACGCTGAACTGCCGCTCTTCGCCCGCGCGCGCGCCGCGCAGCCCGTCGCTGAAAGCTTCGAGCGTCCCCTCGCCGGCCACTTCCACGTGGACGTCCTCAAGCGTAATCGGGTCGCGCTTGTCCTTCGGCTGGGTGACGACGCCGAGGAGCGAGGCCACCACCGTGTCGCCGTCCTGGGACGCGCGGTCGGTGACCGCCTCGAAGGTGGAGGCGCGCTGCCGCAGCGCCTCGAGCTCGCGCTCCAGATCTTCCTCCGTCAGCTCGATCCGCGCCGGCTCCACTTCCAGGTCCTTGTACTCGCCCAGGCGGATTTCGGGCAGCACCTCGAAGGTGGCCTTGAAGCGCAGCGGCTTGGCGGGCTCGAACGAGAGCTCGGCGATGGCCGGGTCGCCCACGGGAGCGAGGTTCTGCTCCTTGAAAGCGTTTTCAAGTGAGACGGGAATCAAATGGTGCAGCACTTCGCTCTTGATGTCGTCCCAGAAGCGCCGCCGCACCAGCTCCGCCGGGGCCTTGCCGGGGCGGAAGCCGGGCAGGCGCACCTGGCGGGCGAACTCGCGCGTGACGCGCTGGGTTTCGCGCTCCACCGTCTCGGCCGGGATCTCGACTTCGAGCTCCCGCTGGCAGGTATTGGTCTCGGCGGCCACAGTCCTCTCTTTGGCGCTGTCGGGAATCCTTCAGACTAGCAGAGGCGGCGCGGCTTGGCAATCCGCCGCCGGGGCGTATAATCCGCGCATGGGGCGGCTTGCACCGGCTGCGAGCATCCTGCTCGTGGCCCTCATCCTCGGAGTAACCCTGGGGACCATCTTCCTCCAGCTGATGAGCTATTCGCTGGCCATGAAGGACACCCGGGAGTTCTGGATCTGGGTGGGGGAGTGGATCGGCGCGGACCTCGGCTTGACCGCCCTCCTCTGCCGCAAGGAGATGGCGGCGCTCGTCCGGCGCCGGCCGCCGGCGGGCTAGCTGGCGGGCGCGCCCTGGCGGGTGATTTCGGCGATGAGCAGCTCCAGGCGCTTGCGGTTGGCCTCGGTGACGTGGGTGAACTCGATGCCGACGCCCGGGTGGCCGTTGTCGGTGGCGTAGCGCACCACCCCGTCAACGTCCACCGGCGGGGAAGAGCTGACGGTGACGTGCACCGCCGTGCCCACGGGCAGCTTCTCGCCCTCCACGTACAGCCCGCTCATGCTCAAGTTGCCCGCCTCTTTCACCTTGATGGCCTTCTTTTCCACTCGGAGCTCGACCGGCCTGTGCAGCACCATGCGGGGGTATTCACGAAGGGAGGGACCTTCCACGGGGCACCTCGTTCGTTCAAAATATTGAACCCGGGTGCGAGCCATCGTACAGGCCGCGTACAGAATGTCAAGCGGGCGTTCACCCTATTGAACAAAATGTGCTACCCTCTCCCCCGCCATGCCCGGCCGCGACAAGAGCCCCTCCACCGCTGTTGACCGCGCCCTCGGTATGCTCGAGGCCCTGGCCGGAGCGGCCGGCGGCCTGACCAATTCCGAGTTGAGCCGCCGCCTGGCCATCCCCAAGAGCTCGGCCAGCTACCTCTTGCGGGCGCTGGAACGGCGGGGGTACGTCCGGCGCGACCCCGAAAGCGGCCGCTACCGCCCGGGGTTGAAGGTCTTGAGCCTGAACCGGGAGGTGCTCACCGGCCTGGGCATCCGCGACGCCGCCCAGCCGGTGCTGCGCCAGCTCGTTGAGCGCTCCGGCCTCACCGCCCACCTCGCTGTGCTCGACCAGGACCAGGCGGTGTACATCGAAAAGGTAGACGCGCCCGGCTTCATCAAGATGGACACCTGGGTGGGCCGGCGGATGGACTTGCACTCGACCAGCGTAGGCAAGTCCCTGGTGGCGCACCTGCCGGCGCCGGAGGTCGAGAGCCTGTTCCGCGAGCGCGGCCTGCGCAAGCGCACCCCGAAAACCCTCACCAGTCTGCCGCGCCTCGTGAAGGAACTCGAGAAAGTCCGCGCCCAGGGCTACGCCGTGGATGACGAAGAAAACAACCTCGGGGCGCGCTGCGTGGGCGCCCCGGTCATGGGGCCGGACAGGCAGGTGCAGGCGGCGGTCGGCGTCAGCGGCACCACCAGCCAAATCAACCGCGACACGCTGGCGAAAGTCGCCGAGCTCGTCCAGGAAGCTGCCCGCAAAATCTCTCGCCAGCTAGGCTAGCCCGGCTGTAGCGCCGGTCTATGACCGGCGGCGTGGTCGGCGCTCCCAGAGCGCCGCTACAGTCCGAGCCTGGACCGAGCTTGTTCCTCTGCTATACTTCCGTTGGCTGCGGAAGTGGCGGAACTGGCAGACGCACAGGATTTAGGATCCTGTGGCCGCAAGGCCGTGTGGGTTCGACTCCCACCTTCCGCATTCCTCTCTTCTAGAACAGGCCCACCACTTCGCCCCGCTCGTTGACGTCGATGCGGACGGCGGCGGGCTGCGAGCCCAGCCCCGGCATGGTTTGCATTTCGCCCGCAATCGGATAGAGGAAGCCCGCCCCGGCCGAGAGCCGGACGTCGCGGATGGCGAACTTGTAATCCCTCGGCACGCCTTTCCAGTTCGGGTCGTGCGAGAGCGAGAGGTGGGTCTTGGCCATGCAGATGGGCAGCCGCCCGAAGCCGAGGTCGGTGTAGAGCTTGATCTTGCGGTTGGCTTCCGGGGCGTACTCGACCCCGTCGGCGCCATACAAGCGCGTAGCCAGCCGCTCGATTTTTTCCTTGACGGGCAGGTCGTCGGGGTAGAGCAGGCACATCTTTGACGGCTGGCGCGTCGCCGCGACCACCGCCTCGGCCAGTTCGCGCCCGCCCTCGCCGCCCCGGGCGAAGACGTCGGAGACCACCGCGGTCACGCCGAAGCGCTGCTGCGCTTGCTCGACGACGAAAGCCAGCTCCTTGTCCGTGTCGGTCTCGAACCGGTTCACCGCCACCACCGCCGGCACGCCCATGGCCCGGACGATGTGCAGCGCCGCGCCCAGGATCTCGAGACCTTTCTCGAGCGCCGGAAAGTTCTCCTGAGTTAGCTCGGGCGGCAGGGGCTTGCCCGCAACGATCTTTCCCACGCCGCCGTGCATCTTGAGCGCGCGCACGGTGCAGACGACCACGGCCGTCGCCACCTCCAGCCCGCTCTGCCGGCAGGTGATGTTCACGAGCTTCTCGAAGCCCATGTCAGCCCCGAAGCCCGATTCGGTGATGACGTAGTCGGCCAGGCGCAGCGCGATGCGGTCGGCGAGCACGGAGTTGTTGCCGTGGGCCACGTTGCCGAACGGTCCGCAATGGACGAGCACCGGCGTGTGCTCGAGCGTTTGCATCAGGTTCGGCTTCAGGGCGTCGCGCAGCAGGACGGTCATGGCCCCGGCGGCTTTCAGGTCTTCTCCGGTCACGGGCTTTCCGTCCGTGGTGAAGCCGACGACGATGCGCCCGAGGCGCTGCCGGAGGTCGGCGAGGGAATTGGCCAGCGCCAGGATGGCCATGGTCTCCGAGGCGGCGGTGATGTCGAAGCCGGTCTCGCGGGGGACGCCGTTGGCTTTGCCGCCCAGGCCGAGGACGATGTCGCGCAGGGCGCGGTCGTTCGTGTCCAGGCAGCGCCGCCAGGTGATGTTCAACGGGTCGAGCCGCAGCGGGTTGCCGTGCAGGAGGCTGGCGTCAATCATGGCCGCGCAAAGGTTCTGCGCCGCGGTGACGGCGTGGAAGTCGCCGGTCAGGTGCAGGTTCATGTCTTCCATCGGGACGACCTGCGAGTAGCCGCCGCCGGCGGCGCCGCCCTTGATGCCGAAGGTGGGCCCGAGCGAGGGCTGCCGGCAGGTGTTGCAGACCTTGTGGCCCGAACGCCCCAGCGCCTGGCCCAGGCCGATGGCCGTGACCGTCTTGCCTTCGCCGAGCGGCGTCGGGTTGATGGCGGTAACGGAGATCATCTTCCCGCTCGGGCGCGTCTTCAGCCGCTCGAGCACCGACAAATCAATCTTGGCCTTGTAGCGGCCGTAGAGCTCGAGCTCGTAGTCCTCCAGCCCCAGCCCGTGCGCGACATCCGTGATGGGCTCAAGTTTCGCGGCGTGCGCGATTTCCAAGTCACTTAGCAGCGTGGGCATGATCCTTCCTCCTCCATACTCTTCCGCCCCCACGGGGGTGCACTTGGGTGTCCACTCGGCCGGCCGCGCGTTCTTTGTAAGTTGCTGATAAACAAGGGCTTCTCGGTAGAGAAGGGAATCAGGAGGGCAGGGCGGAGAGGTACAAGTTGTCCCGGCCGGTGAAACCGGGACAACTTGCCGCGGCTAGAGCTTGGCTGGCGCGCCCTACTTCTTTTCCGGCGGGCCGACGTTGGCCGGCATCTCGCCGGTGAGCGATTCGAGGAACGCCAGCAGGTCCTCGCGTTCCTTTCCGGTGAGGAAGTCGAGCGCGTGGACTTCCTTGTCGAGGTGCGGGTTGGAGGTGCCGCCGCCGACGTAGAAGTCGATCACGTCCTTCAATGTCTTCAGGCTGCCGTCGTGCATGTAGGGGGCGGTCAAGGCGATGTTGCGCAGCGAGGGGGTCTTGAACGCGCCCTTGTCGGCCTCTTGCTTGGTGACGTCGTTGCGGCCGAGGTCTTTCATGATCGGCTCGCCCGACTTCGAGAAGACCACGCCCACGCCCAGGTTGTGGAACTTGTTGTCGGTGAAGAGGGCATGCTGCTCGCCGAGCGCGTGGCAGGTGGCGCAGTTGCCTTTCTTCGGGTCGCGGAAGATTTCGAGGCCGCGCTGGGCCGACGGGCTCAAGGCCTTCTTGTCGCCGCCGTAGAAATAGCGGTCGAAGGGCGAGTTGCCGCTGACGACGGTGCGTTCGAAGCTGGCGATGGCCTTGGTCGCCATCCCGATGGTGATGCGGTCGCTGCCGAAAGCTTTCTTGAACGCCTCGCGGTAGCCCGGGTCGGCGTTGAGCTTCTGCTCGACACCCGCCAGCGTGTGCGCCATCTCCACCGGGTTCTGCATCGGCCCGGCCGCCTGCTCTTCGAGGCTGGGGGCGCGCCCGTCCCAGAACTGCGTGGTGTAATAAGCGGCGTTGAAAACGGTAGGGGCGTTGCGCCCGCCCTTCTGGCCCTTCACGCCCTCGGAGAACTGCTTGCCGTCGGAAAAGCCGAAGTCGGGGTGGTGGCAGGTGGCGCAGGCGATGGTGTTATCGACCGAAAGCGCCGGGTCGTAGTAGAGCCGCCGGCCGAGCGCGATGGTCTCGGCCGTGGGCGGGTTGTCGGCCGGGACGGGCACGGGCGGCAGCCCGAGCGGAGCGACGATGGCGACCGTGGCGCCCACGGGCTTGGCGGGCGGGGGTGGCGGCTGCTCTTGCTGGGTGCGGTAGTACCAGTACCCCGCCGCCGCGAGCACGACGACGAGGATGAGGACAAAGACCAGGCGCGAGCTCATGGGAATCTCCTTCCTGTTACCGGGGGCTGCCAGACTTTAGAATTATTCTATTCAGGAACAGTTGTCAAGGGGGCAGGCTGTGACCGCCGTCACACTAGGTGAGCTCCCGCCCGCGCGTCTCCGGCAGGCCTCACTTGGGTGAGTTCTGCTGGGCGTGGCGGGCACGGATGGCCTGGGCGCGGGCTTCAAGTTTTTCTGCATCAGCAGCGCGGTTCATCTTCCGCAACAGGGCCGCGTAGTTCTTCAAGACGGTAGCTACGTTAGGGTGCTCTGGCCCCAGGACTTTCTCGCGGATGGCCAGGGCGCGCCGGCAGAGCGGCTCGGCCTCAGCATAGCGGCCCTGCTGGCGATAGAACTCCGCCAGGTTGTTCAGGCCGGTGGCCACGAGGACATGCTCTGGCCCTACCGCCTTCTCCCAGATGGCCAGGGCGCGCTGGTAGAGCGGCTCGACCTGCGCATAGCGGCCCTGGGCGTTGTAGAGGTAGGCCAGGTTGTTCAGGCTGGCGGCCACGTCGGGGTGCTCTGGCCCCAGGACTTTCTCGCGGATGGCCAGGGCACGTCGGTAGAGCGGCTCGGCCTCAGCATAGCGGCCCTGCTGGCGATAGAGCTCCGCCAGGTTGTTCAGGCCGGTGGCCACGAGGGCATGCTCTGGCCCTACCGCCTTCTCCAAGATGGCCAGGGCGCGCCGGTAGAGCGGCTCGGCCTCAGCATAGCGGCCCTGAGCGCTATAGAGCGACGCCAGGTTGCTCAGGCTGGTAGCCAGGCGGGGGTCTTGCGGGCCGAACTTTTCGGCTTCGCGCAGCGCGGCCAGAAACAGCTTCTCAGCCTCGGCGAAGTCAGCCCGCTGGTAGGCTCGTACTGCGGCCGCATTCTGTTTTTCCCAAGAAGATTGCTGGGTGCAAGCAGCTACCGGCCAGAGGACAAGGCAGAGTAACCCCGCGAGCCAGCCTAGCTTTCTCGGCTTCATGCGAGGCTCCCGATACGTGGCCGCGCTCCTCGGAGGGAAGCGAACCATGATGTTATCGCAGATGCTAGCACAGCTCGGTGCCTTTAGTCTCCGGCAGCAGCGCCGCCAGTCCCGCCGCCACGAGGAAGGCGACCGAGGTCACAAGAAACGCTCCGCTCAAGCCATAGCGCAGCGCCAGCGCCCCGGTCAGCCAGGGCGCGAAGGCGCTCACGGCCCGGCCGAGGTTGTAGCTCAAGCCCATGGCGGTGCCGCGGATTTCGGTCGGAAACAGCTCGCTGGCGATGGCCCCGAAGCCGCTGAAGTAGCCGGTGCCGAAGAACGCCACGAGCGGCAAGACGATCAGCAGCGCGGTCGGCGAGGTGAGCGAGGCAAAAATCGGCACGAGCAGCGCGGCGGCCAGGAGATACGCGATGTAGCTGCGGCGGCGCCCGGCGGCGTCGGCGGCGTAGCCGAAGAACACGTAGCCCAGCCACTTGCCCGCGCCCATCACCACCAGCCAGAGCGTCGTCTGCGTGATGGTCAGCCCGCGCCCGCCCTCGCTCACGGGGAGCGAGAGGAAGGCGGGAATCCAGGTGAACAGGCCCCAGTAGCCGAAGAGCGCGGCC
>Ga0209342_10007709_pt1 | contig 10826 bp, 10 predicted proteins | sample RifCSP16_2_FD_184023 | JGI IMG/M metagenome (GOLD analysis project Ga0209342, IMG submission 184023) | Soil microbial communities from Rifle, Colorado - Rifle CSP2_sed 16_2 (SPAdes) (version 2) | ecosystem: Environmental > Terrestrial > Deep subsurface > Rock core/Sediment | place: Rifle... | reverse complement strand
TCCCCCTCCAACCCTAAACACGACCCGAGTCCGATAGCGCAGTAGTAGCGTGAGTGAAAGCTGAAAAGCACCCTTGACGGGAGGTGCAAAGAGCCTGAAACCAGGTAGCAACAGGCCGATAGGGCGTGCAAGCGACGAAACCCGAAAGGGTGGAGCGACGTCCTATCATCCGTTTTGAAAAACGGGCCAGGGAGTCCGGACGGACGGCGAGGTTAACTGCATCATGCAGGAAGCCGTAGCGAAAGCGACAGGTCCGCAGCGCGCAAGCGCGAGGGACGTCGTGGGCTCGCGAGGAGTCGTCTGTGAGGTACCCGAAGCCGGTCGATCTATGCCTGGGCAGGTTGAAGCCTTCCGAAAGGGAGGTGGAGGACCGAACCGATGTTGATGTGCAAATCACTCGATTGACCTGGGCATAGGGGTGAAAGGCCAATCTAGGCCGGGGATAGCTGGTTCCCCCCGAAATGAGTCGCAGCTCAGTCTCGGCAGAGGGCGGACCGCGGGGTAGAGCGACGGTTTGGGCATTTAGGCGGAGAAATCCGCCGGTGCCCTGACAAACTCCGAACTCGCGGTCACCATAGAAGCCGGGAGGCGGGCATGGTGGGTAAGCTTCATGTCCGAAAGGGTAAGAGCCCAGCGTGCGGTTAAGGTCCCCAAGTGCCGACTAAGTGCGAACCGAAGGGCGTTCGCGGTCTCAGACACCCGGGAGGTGGGCTTAGAAGCAGCCATCCTTTAAAGATAGCGTAACAGCTCACCGGTCGAGATCGCGGGCCCCGAAAAGGGACGGGGCTAAGTCGGTCACCGATACCGCGCAACACGGAAACGTGATTTGGTAGGGGGGCGCCGCGTGCGGAGAGAAGTCGGGCCGTGAGGTCCGGTGGACCGCGCGCGGATGCGGATCCTGGGAAGAGTAGCAGCAAAGTGGAGTGAGAATCTCCACCGCCGAAAGGGCCAGGGTTCCTCGGCAATGTTCGTCAGCCGAGGGTTAGGCGGTCCTAAGACGTTCCTTAATCGAGAACGCCGAAAGGGTAGCCGGTTAATATTCCGGCCCCGCGCACGTCTTTGCCCATCGCGGGACGCATCGAGGTGGTTCGAATGTGCTTGCCAGTGCATTCAAGCGCGGAACTCCGGGGAGAGCCGTCATGGCGAGAACCGGATGAAAGCGCGAGTAGGACCGTTTACGGTCTTCGGATGATCCTCGGTGCCCGTGAAAACCGCGGTGGGGTCGACGTGTGTGGCCGTACCAAGAACTGACACAGGTGCCCCTGGGTGAGAAGCCCAAGGCGTGTCGGCGATAATCCGGGCGAGGGAACTCGGCAAATTTGCCCTGTACCTTCGGAAGAAGGGGTGCCAGCCGCGTGAGTGGCTGGTCGCAGTGACTAGGGCGCTCCGACTGTTTACTAAAAACACAGGTGGCCGCCAAATCGAAAGGTCTTGAACGGCCGCTGAAGCCTGCCCAGTACTGGTATCTGAAAACCCGTTTCAACGGGGCGAAGGACCAGTAAACGGCGGGGGTAACTATGACCCTCTTAAGGTAGCGTAATACCTTGTCGCTTAATTGGCGACTTGCATGAAGGCCCAACGAGAGCGCCACTGTCCCCGCCCGGAAGCCGGTGAAATTGACTTACTGGCGCACAGTCCAGTACCGTCCAGCTGAAAGCGAAGACCCCGTGGAGCTTTACTGCAGCCTGCCGCTGTGGTGCGAGTGGGGATGTGTAGTGTAGGCGGGACCCGTTGTCAGGGTCGGCCGCTAGGTCGATTCCGAGGGAACGATGAAACACCGCCCTTTTCTGCTTGCATCTCTAACCCTTCGGGAGACAACGGTAGGTGGGCAGTTTGGGTGGGGCGCCACGCCCTCAAAACGGTAACAAGGGCGCCCAACGGTTGGCTTAGGTGGGTCAGAAATCCACCGATAACTGTAAGGGGAAAAGCCAGCCTGACGTGGACTTGCCCAACGAGAGTCCACGAGACGAAAGTCGGGCCTAGCGAACCAATGAGCTCCAGTGATGGGAGCCATTGATGTCAGAAAAGTTACCCCGGGGATAACTGAGTTGTCTCCAGCTAGAGTTCATATCGACCTGGAGGCTTGCTACTTCGACGTCGGCTCTTCCTATCCTGGTGGTGCATGAGCTGCCAAGGGTGGGGTTGTTCGCCCATTAAAAGGGATCGTGAGCTGGGTTTAGACCGTCGTGAGACAGGTTTGTTGCTTTTTGCTGGACGCGCTTTGGTGCCTGAGGGGTAGGTCCCTTGAGTACGAGAGGAACGGGGGATCGGCGCCTCTAGTGTATCGGTTGTCCGGCAGGGCATTGCCGAGCAGCCACGCGCTCCTGGATAAGGGCTGAACGCATCTAAGCCCGAAGCCACCCCCAAGACGAGGCACCTCACGGTCGTCGTAATCGACGACGTTGATAGAGCTCGGGTGTGCGGCGGAAGCCTTCGGGCGACCGCCTTAGCCCGGAGCCACTAATCACGCTGTAACCGCGCTAGCACCTCATCGGTGGTGCAAAGACGGCTTAGCCGTCAAACGGGCGGCGTATGATCCGCACCAGCTTTTCTCGCGAAACCTTCCGCAGATGAGCGGAGATGCTCGACCCGCGTCGAAGGCGCTTCCCCGAGGCTCATCCACGCACCGGATCGACGACCACTACCCAATCCACGCGGCGGAAGGTCGCGTCGTGCGTCATGATCCGGGTGACCCCGTTGCGTTCCATCGAGGCGAGGAGGGACGCGTCCCTCCCGCCGATGCCGATCTGCGTGTGCCGCGCGAGGAGCCGAAGCGCGTTCCTCACGAGGGGGCCATCGAGGGCGTCGACGACCAGAGGCATCGAGAGGAACGCTTCCGCCGCCTCCCGCCCGGCGACCGCGCCCAGCCTCTTGACGAGGTAATGGCTCACTTCGAGTTGTATTACCGTGTTGACGAGGACCTGGCCCTTCAGGGCCCTGTCCACGGCTCGCGCCGAGGCAAGGTGTTCCGGGACGGTTCCGTCCAAGGCGTAGGCCCAGATGTTCGAGTCAATCGCCAGCACGGATCAGCCTCTTGAGGCTCATAGGGTCGAGGGGCTCGACGGCATTGTGTTTCGTAATGCAGCCTTTGAGGCTGCCGAACAGCTCGCGGGCGGTGTGTGGCCGTCGGATGAGAAGCCCCGCTTGGGTCTCTTCCACCTCGACGTAGTCCCCGGGAGACAGAGACATGTTGCGCCGGAGCTCTTGGGAGAGCGTCACGCGCCCTCGCCCGTCGATCTTGGCCTTTCCCATTGTCATTCCCATCCCCACCATACAGCCCACAGCCACATGAACCTTCCGGCTCCACTGGGCTTGTCAACTCTTTAGGGATTTCGAGGGGGGTGTGGGATCCTGGGCGAGCCTCTTATGGAGAAGGACCGTCCAGTCTGCTACCGCCAAGTGGGTTTCATCCCTAGCTTTGTGACAAGCCCGGCTCCACTTCCGCGAACCGGGGCGAGGCGGAGCGATTCGCTCCCGAGGTGCCAACGGTGCAGGACTTGGAAAGGATGACGGCGACGCGCGCGTTGAGGTCGCGCGCCGAACGAGACTCGCTACCGGTTCTCCGATGGCCGCGCGCTCGTGAGGACGGATGCGATGTGCGTGCCGTGATCGTCATCGACCGGATGGAGCCGCCGATTCTCCCGGCCACCGAGCGACGTGAATGCGCAGGTCCGGGAGGGACCTGAGGTCTGAAGGACATGGCGCCTCAAGCCCCGCGGTGACTGTCGCAGACACATCACGCATGCCGCCGCGGGAACTGGGAAGGTCTTTAGGCTCGCGACCAATTCGTCCCTCATGCCGGCAGCGGAGGTTTCCGGCCACATTCCTGCAGGATTCAACGCAGTGTCTCCATACTTGCTGACCACCGAGACGGATCGGCTTGTCGCGTTCCTGAAGGCTGCGTTTGGCGCGGAGGAGGTGGACGAAGCGTACTCGGATAAGGACGGTATTGTCCACGCGGCCCTCCGTATCGAGGGCTGCACCGTTGAGATCGGCCGCGCCGCCGGAGCCTGGAAAGCCCTTCATGCGGGTGTTCACCTTTACGTCCCAGATGTTGACGCGTCATACCACCGTGCGATCGCCGCAGGAGGAAAGAGCCTCCACGAGGTGCGTGTGATGGATTACGGGGAGCGGGCCGCGGCGGTAGAAGATCCAAGCGGCAACCATTGGTATATCGCGACGTACACAACTTAGCACGGAGACCTCGCCCAGCAAGACCGACTCCGGTTCGCGGCCGCAGCCTTTAACCTGCCTTCAGGTCCTCGCATGACTGTGGAATACCTTGGAAGCTCGCAGGAAGAAGTGCTCCTCACGGACGCTTCAGGTGAAGCGGAAGCGGGCAGGAGAGCTCTCAGAGTGACAATGCTCCTGTCGACAGCCCTTTTGATACCGGCGCTTTTCTCCCTCGGAGTTGCAGGGGGAGTGATTCCTCTCACCCTGAAGTCGGATCCCATCGTTCTGAGACAGGTGTTGGCGATAGTCGGTCTGGCGGCGCTCGGGGGAGCGGCGGTGCCATTGGTGATTGCGTCGATAACCCGAAGGCGTCCATTGCTCATCACACGGCACGGCATCTACCCTCCGACACTGACAACGGTCTTCCGTTTGAGGACGCCTCGGGAATTCATTGCCTGGACCAACGTGGCCGACATCACCACGTCCGACTCTAAGGGTTGGCTCGAAGTCACATTGCTGTTGAAATCCGGTCGAACAAGATCATTCCCTTCCCTCGTCAGGGATAGGTTGGATCTCGTCTTGAGGGATGTGTTCCCCAGTCCCGAGAAAGTCCCAGGATCCTCCATCGTCTAACGTCACGCCGCACGTTTTCCTTCTGGCGAAGCCCTCAATCTAGCCTGGTTCTCGACAAGCTTGTACGGAAACGCCCACGGCCTTGGCTCGTGATCGTCGTCATAAGGCCTCTTGAGCGCTCGACGCCTTTATCGGCGAATCCGCATTCCTCGCGCCGTGATCGTCGTCGACCAGCGCGAGCCCCCGGACATCCCCGCCCGCCTGCGCGAGCTCGGCGCGGACGTCGAGGTCCGGCAGATCTCTCCGGGCGACTACGTCGTGGGCGAGGTCGCGGTCGAGCGGAAGACGGTTTCGGACTTCCTCTCCTCCATCATCACGAAGAGGATCTTCGACCAGATGCTCCGCCTTCGCGACGCGTATCCGGTCCCGGTGATCCTCGTCGAGGGAGACCTCGCCGAGATCTCGGAACAGAAGAACCCCCGCGCGTTCTGGGGCGCCCTCCTCGCATTCACGCTGAGGGAGCACGTGACGATGCTCTTCACGCCCGATCAAGAGCAGACGTGTCAGCTCCTCGCGACGCTGCACAAACGCGCGGGAGCGAAAGCGGACGAATACGGGATCCGTTACAAGCCGAAGCTCCTCACGCTGGAAGAGCGCCAGCGGTTCCTCGTCCAGGGGCTGCCGAGCGTGGGCGAGACCCTGTCCGAGAACCTGCTCTCTCACTTCGGGACGCCGCGCGAGGTGTTCGCCGCCAGCGAGCGCGCGCTCACAGACGTGCCCAAGATCGGCAAGGCGAAGGCCGCCGAGATCGCGAGGGTGCTCACGACGAAGTGGGAAGGCCGCCAGAAACGACTCGAGGATGAAGACGAAACCGTTTAGGTCGCTGCGCGGTTGGCGGTTAACGATGCGCATCACGAAGTACACGGCGAAGTGCCTCCGGTGCGGGGCCGAGCTCACCGTATACCCGCGCCACATCGAGCACAAGGAGCCGATCGTGTGCCCGAGTTGCGGGCGACGGAACTCTGCTGACGAGTTCGACTTTCGGGACCAGATGGACGCCCACCGGAAAGAACTCGAAAACCTCCTAGGGAAGAGGCGCTGACCCTGCGCGGACGCAATCCACGGCCATTCATGACTGCCGCTCGCGTCAGCCGAACTCCCTCTTGTTCCGCTCGACGAGGAGCGCCGCCAAGAGGACGAAGACAAGGGAGAGGATGAGCACCTCATAGAACGGTGCCCCGAAGCGGAGGCCGAATCGGAGTGCGATAAAGACGCCGGGAATCAGCACGAACGCGATCGTCAATCCGTATTTCACGCGGGTCAATGCCATGATGCCGCCGACGAATCCAAGGGATGCACCGATCTCCAAGAGGCCGAACGGGAAGACTCCAAAGGCCCCGAAGATCAGGACGTTCCAGAGCAAACTGAACGCTGCGGCGAGGAAGAGGAAGAGCCCGGCGAGAAGAGGACCCCTCGTCCGACGATCGGCGGAACGAGAGGGGATGACTGCCGACTCGCTGCCCAGGGGGCTGCCACACTTCCAGCACTTCGTCGCGGCGATTCCCACCGTGCTCCCGCAACTCGCGCACTTCCTCATGCCCTCCCCCTCTGACGAGCATTGTCACGGTGGGTATTTCACTATTCCGAAGCGTCCACCTGTGGCGACGACGTCACCCGTTCGAGACGCGCTGTCGGACTTGCAGCCGGCGGTACACTTGGTCGACGACCTCCCATGGTGCGTCCGTCTTCACAGCGTTGGCCGTGACATGAGGGCGCGCCGCGCGGAACCCCTCAAGTCGGAGCGCGTCCACCCACGAGGCCACGGGCACGGGGTCGAGTCCGAGGGTTTGCGCGAGCGAGTGATTCTCATAGAAAAAGGGAGGAAGGCCGGCCTCGTCGAGCAAGAGTCGCCGGAGGCGCGCGGCCTCGAAGCTTGTGTCCGCGCCCTCCGCCATCGAGGCGATCGCCGCCGAATCCGAGAGCGGCCCGAGCCAGAGGGGGCCCGCGTGCGGGCTGTTTGGCGGCGATGTGGAGGCGGTGAACCTCGCGCCCTCGAACCGGACGTATCCGAGATGGGCGAGCGACGCCTCTGCGGAACTCGGCCTCGCGTCCACCGCCACGATCGCCTTCACGAAGTGCTCGGCGGCGAATGCGAGCAGGGGGTGGACCCCGCGGTCGTGGGATGCAGCAATCCGCGCCAGATACCCTAAGAAGATGCGAAGTGCTGTTTCCGCGGTGCATGGATTGGGAAGCGAACGAGCCCCGTACCGCCGGAGACACACGCCCGGATACGTCCCTGCTAGCGGCGCGGTGTCCGTTGCCGTGATTCCGATGACGGCCCCCTTCCACGCCTGCTGGATCGCGGCGTCGACGAACGGGACGGGAGTGCCGAACGGGTCGATGTCCACGCAGTCCCAACGGCGCTTCGCGAGGACGACGCGCAAGTCCTCCTGGAGGACCTCGCCGGCGACGTCGTTCCGCGCCGCGTTCTCGAGGATGAGGTCGCGCGCATTCGGGTTCTTGTCGTTCCATGTCACCGCCAACTCGAGTCCCGACTCGAGGGCCCCGCGGATCCCGAGGACCCCTGTCGCTGCCAGCCCGTCGAGGACCTTCGCGCCTCTCGGAAGCGTCGCGGACCAGAGGAGGACCGTGAGGTCGCGGTTCACGCGCATGTGCGGGTTGTAGAACGGGAGCGAGGAGCGGCGGCCCGGGCCTCCGAGGACGGGCACGTCGGGCACAACGAGCTCCGCGCGTCCCTCGCGGACCTCGCGCGTGGGGAAGTCCACACTCACAACATCTCGCCCTTCAGGAGCTTGACGATCTTGTAGGGCAGGAGGTTGCGGTTGACCTGCGTGACCTCGAGGATGCGGATGTCGTCGCGCCGCCGGATGTCCTGGAGGAGGGGGTTACGCGACTTCTTGTGCAGGGTGAGGATGAGGGGCTTGTCCGCGTCGAGCGCCTCCTTGACCGCCGCCACGAACCCGTCCGACTCGACCTCCATCTTCCCGACCTCGTCGATCACGATCACGTCGCAGTTGGCGGTGGCGTGGCGGAGCGCGTTCACGCCGACCTCGTCGAGCGCGGTCACGTCGACGCCGTACCGTCCGACCATGACCTTGGACACGATGTCCTTCGATGCGAACACGCGGCGCTCCTTCGACGCGTAGTCCATGACGTAGAAGCCCTCTCTTCGTCCCCGCTTCACGATCGGCTCGGTGATCATGCCGCCGACGGTCTTCCCGTCGGACTCGAGCATCTCGATGACCTTCAAGAGGGCATGCGTCTTGCCCGCGCCCGGCAGCCCCGTGATGCCGATTTTCAGGGCCTCGCCCATCGCCGCTCCGTGATTCCGTGTATGGACTTCCGAATACATAAGGACTGGCCAATAAAAACCGGAATCGTCAGGCGGTCACGCCCTCCCTGCGGCGGACCTTGCGCACCATGAGCACGGGACAGGATGCGCGGCGCGCGATCTCGTCCTGCATGGAGCCGAACGCGTGTTCGCGCAGGACCCACTCTTCGCTCGCCCCCACCGCCAGCAGGTCATAGGCCTTCGCCTCCTCGACGACCGCATCCACGATGCTCTGGACGAGGACGAACTTCTGCTCGTAGGGCACGCCGTGCGTGCGGCACATCTGCGCGAGCCGGGCGCTGTAGGCCTTCTCCGTCTCCATCTCCGCCTCGGTGGTGGCGGCGGTGTAGATGACGACGGACGACCTGTGCTGCTTCGCGAGGAGGATCGCGTACCCCGTCGCGTAGCTCACGTGCCACCCGGGCGCGTTGAAGATGAGGATCCGCCCGATCTTCTCCTTGAGCCCTGCGGTCTTGAACACCACGACATCGCACGGTGCCACCTGGACGACCTCGTCGATGTTCGACCCGAGGATGCGGCCGCCGCCGCGGGCGCCCTTCCAGCCGACGACGAGCAGGTCCGTCTCGCCGTCCTTGACTGCGTCGAGGATCGCCTCGAACACCCGCCGGGAGACGACGACCTTCGACCGTGTGTCCACGCCCATGTCCCGGGCGACGCGGGCCGCGCGCGAAAGGCCCAGCCGCACGTCGATGAGGTACCCGCGGTCGATCGCGTCGAGCGGGAGGATCGGGGGGACCTCCACGACGTTGAGCAGGTTCACCGTTCCGCTCTCCACGCGGCCGACGAGGGAGGCGAACCGCACGAGCGCCGTGTCCTCGAACTCTTCAAGGGGCACGAGGATCTGGTACCGCTCCTCGGGCAACGGCAGGGCCGCCTCGACCGCGCGCGCGACCTCGATGATCCGCTCGCGTTTCGCCCACAGGTAGTGGATGCCGAACCCGAGGACGATCCAGAGGCCTCCGATGGCAACGGCCAATGGCGCGACCAGGGCGAGCGCGACCGCAAGCACGGCCTGCGTCCCCAGTCCCAGGATTGGAATCGCGGGGAAGAGTGGGATCTTGTAGGGGCGCGGGACGTTGGGGTGAGTGCGACGCAACTTGATCGCGGCCGCGTTCACGAGGGTGAATAGGAGGAGGAACATGAGGTCCGCGGAGGCTGCAATCTGGATCACGTCCAGGGAAACGATCATGAAGCCGATGACGAGGGCGCTCGCAAGGATCGCCGTCGCGGGCGTTCGGTGAGCTGCGTTCAGACGACCGAAGATGCGGGGCATCGCGCCGTCGCGGCCCATCGCGAACGCGACGCGACTGCTCGAGAAGACCATCGAGTTCAGGGCCGCGAGGGAGCCGAGCGCGACTCCGAGGACCGCGAGGCCCAGGCCCCAGGACGCGAACGGCGCGAACACTTGCTCGGCTCCGCACAGCACTGCGTATTCGCTGCGCCCGCATTCAGTGTTACCCACAGAGGCAATCGTGACGATTGCGACGAGGACGAACACGGTCGTCGCAACTGCTAGGGTGATCCAACTCGCCCGGGGGATGTTCTTCTCCGGATGGCGGACTTCCTCTCCCGTTTGCGCAATGATCTCGTATCCCTCGAAAACGATGAATGTGAGGCCCATGGACATCAGGATGAGGACGACCGGGTGGTAGGCCCCTGTGGGGAGGAACGGATCGAAGTTTCCGATGGAGTCGGGATTCCTCGCCATCCAGACAAGACCCGCGACCACGTAGACGGCCACAAGCGCGACGAGGCCGACGGTCACGATCGCGCTCGAGCGACCTGTCGTCTTCGTCCCCCGATAGTTGATGTAGATGAACACCGACAGGACCGCGAGCGCGATCCCCCTGACGACCCAGTCCTCGTACGGGAGGACGCCCGTGAACGGGCGGGCGAAACGGACGAGGTACAGGGGCAAGGCGACGACGTAGAAGCTGCAGACGATGCAATGGCCGAACCAACCGAGCCAGCCGCCAAGGAAACCGATGGGTTCCCGGAACGCCGTCTTCACCCACAGGTAGCCGCCGCCCGTCTCGGGGAACGCGGAGCTGAGTTCCGCGTACGCCATCGCGGTCAGGGTCGTCACGAGGAAGCTGATCACGAGCGCGAGGACAAGTGCGGGCCCCGCGAGCTGGAACCCCGGCCCGACGAGGAGGAAGATCGTCGTCCCGATCATCGGACCGAGCCCGATCATGACGATGTCGCGGAGGCCGAGGTCCCGACGGAACTTGATCTCGACTTCCACGTCCTCCTCGTCCGGAGGGGGGACCTCCGTCAGCGTCGGAAACGCCATAATCGGCCGCGCATGAGAGGCGTTCGCATTAAAGTATCGAGCGGAAACCCCCTTCTTTCCGGGATTTCCAGGAACTCGTCGCGTGTAGGGGTCGACCACGTGGGATCGCGACAAGCCCGGTCGGCGCACCGATCAAGGCTCGAAGCGGCGGACTCGCTCGCGGACCCCCGACGCGACGCTCGCAAAGGGCGGGACCGAGCCTAGAAGGATCTCCAGGTCGCGCGACCATGAGCGGCGGGCACGATTGATCCCGGCGTCGAGCGCCTTCCGCGTGAACTTGCGGCGGTAGAGTCGCATCTTCTCGTCGAGGAGGGCACGCCGGCATGTCACGCCTCGCTCGAGGAGGAAGTGGAGGTCGTACAGGTCTCTCGCCTTCCCGCGAACGATCAGCGCTCGGACCTTCTCGGAGAGGAG
>Ga0209342_10007707_pt1 | contig 10827 bp, 3 predicted proteins | sample RifCSP16_2_FD_184023 | JGI IMG/M metagenome (GOLD analysis project Ga0209342, IMG submission 184023) | Soil microbial communities from Rifle, Colorado - Rifle CSP2_sed 16_2 (SPAdes) (version 2) | ecosystem: Environmental > Terrestrial > Deep subsurface > Rock core/Sediment | place: Rifle... | reverse complement strand
GTGATGCCAAGCGCGCAGGCGACACCAGGCACTCCCCGACGGCTGCTGGCTCTAGCGCTGACGCTGCTGGTTTCTTTCCCCGCGACCGGCGTCCTCGCGTCTCCGGCGGACTCTCCCGTTCTCGGGCGCATCCTCTCGCCGGAGGAAACCCGCGTCCTCGTCCGCCGCCAGGTCTGCCGCTGTGGCGCCGGCGGACGCGAGCTCGTGTTGCTGACCGTCGGCGCCGAAGGCCCGCGCGACGCCGCCCGGCACTTCCATCCGCTGGCGAGCCTCGCCTTCGACCCGGCGCTGGGCGAGGACGGCGCCGGCCAATGGATGGCGCTGTGGAGCTTCGGGCCGTCGGCCGCCGGCTGGCGCCGCACCCTCCACTCCGCCCTGCCGATTCCGGCGGGCGCGCCGCGCGCCTCCGCCGCGGAACTGGCTCGGCTCGACCAGCGCCTGTCCGAGATTCGGGAAAACTCCGAAGCAGCCGACCTGCTCGTGCCCAACCCGGTCGTCCACCTCGCCAGCCTCGGCCGGGCCTCCCGCGGGCGCGGCGTGTGGATGGGCGTGCAGCGCGGGCTTGCCTGGGCGGGCGTATTCAACCCGGCGCAGTTCGTCTTCCGGACGCACCTGGGGCGGCGCAAGGACCGCCGCGAACGGAATTTCCAGCGCAGCTACCTGGCGCTGCAATGGCTGATGGACGTCGAGTACACGGGCGAGGGCGAGCCGACCTGGCTGGGGCCGGTGAACGATCTGCGTTTCCACCTGCTGCGCAACCGGTCGTTCTTCGGCCGCTGGGTGCAGCACGCCGACTCGCTGGAGCTGGTCTACAACTACGAGAGCGACGTTCGCCGGCAGCTCGGCAAGACTTCGTCGTGGCTGCAGAGCGCCGCCAACGAGCACGGCCTGCGCTACCAGCCCATCTACCGCTTCACCCAGAACGGCGCCGCCTTCCCGCTGGGCGGCGTGCTCTACTACGACCCGCGCCTCGGGGCCGAGGCCGACCCGGCGTGGTGGCGCGTCGCCAATCCCTTCGACCTCCGCGCCAACCCGCACACCGACCCGCGCGTGCAGGCGCTGGCCCGCGAGCACCCCGACGAGCTCATCCCGCTCGGCGTCTACACTTTCCAAACGCACCTGGCCCTGCGGCCCATCATCGCCATCGACTTCTTCGCCCCTTCGAACCCGCGCACGCGCGAGAGCACGCAACAATTGATGGTGCTGCTCAAGACCTGGCTCTCCATCACCACCGGGTCGCTCTCCTTCCAGCGGATTCCCTACCGGGCGGTGACCTGGGCGGCGAACAAGAAGGGCTTCACCCTGCTCACCGACAAGAGCTCGCGGCTCGGCATCGAGGAGCTGCGGGTGGCGCTCGAGGCGGGACTTTATTTCGACCCGGACCTGCGCGGCCTCCTGCTGGAGCGGGCTGACCAGCGGGTGCTGAATCCGCTGGTCAAGGCCGGCGAAGTGGAAGAGCGCCTGGCGCACCTCCAGTACGAAAGCCTGCTGGCCGGCAACGCCCGGGCGCTCTGCCGCGCCGTGGACGGGATCCGCGGCAAGATGGTCGAGCGCCTCCGGGTCCCCGCCGGACTCGACCCCGCGGCGCGCGACCGCGAGCTGGCCCGGCGCCTCCGGACCTGGCAGCAGCAGGTCGACCTGGAAGACCTGGTCGCCCGGCCGCTCGACGACTACGGCTCGCTGGCCGCGCTCGAGCCGCCCCTGCGCTTCTTCCTGGAGGCAGAGCCGATCGATCGGAAGGAGCTGGCCGGGCTGCTCGAAGAGCTTTATGCCAAGCTCTACTTCCAACAGCTTCAAGTCCCCGCCCAAAGCCGCGTGCCGGAGTTGGATTCGGTGTCTGCTCTCACCCGGCGCGCCTGGGAGCGCGCGGCGACGAGCGGTCCCGGGACCGCGTTTCCCGAGCAGGCGGCCCGTGTCGAGGCCCGCGTGCGCACCCGCCAGGAAGAAGAGCTGAAAAAAGCGGAGAAGAAACGCCGGGAGCTTCTGCGAGAGCTTCTCGAGGCCAGCCACAAGCAGCTGGCGCAAGCGCGGCGCGCCGGCTGCGGGGCGGCGGGGGATGCCCCGGCCGAGTTGGACGCTCACCTCGCCCTGCTGCAAGAGGTGGCGCAGGCGGCCTTCGCCGACCCCCGGTTGCGGGCGGAGTTCGAGCGGCAGGTGCCCCGGTTGCGCCGCGACCTGGCCGGGTTGGAGACGGCCTTGAGCCGGTGCCCCTCCCAGCCGCCGGATCCCTGGCGGGCCGAGTGGCAGCTCGCCTGCCTGGAACAGACCCGAGCTCTGCGGGCCGAGCTCGACCGGCAAGCGCCTTTGCGGACGCAGGCCAGCCAATGAATCGGCGCCTTCCGCTCCTGGTTCCCCTTCTGCTGCTGGCCGCGCTCCCGGTCTTCGCGGCCGACCCCCAGGAGAGCCCGCCGCCGCGCCCGCGCTTGATTGAGATCAAGGTGGACGGCTTGAGCCCGCTGCTGCTCGACGCGCTCATGGACCCGGACGACCCGGCCAAGCTCGCCCGCCTGCCTGACCCCGAAGGCTTCCGCCGCGCGGTGGCCCTCTTCCGCCAGCAGACCGGCCAGCGCGACCTGCTGCCCAACCTGCGCCGCTACTTCTACCAGGGCGGCGTGCGCGCCGAGAACATGGTGTCGGCCACCGTGACCTTGTCGGCCGTGGCCTGGAGCGTGATCGACACCGGCCACCCCAGCGTCGTCAAGCGCCACATGACCTTCAGCCGCCAGACCGGCTACCTGCGCTCGCACCTGGACGGCTTCCGCGACACCTTCGAGTTCGGCACCCGCCGCGGCCGCAAGACCAGCGCCCTGTGGGAGCTCGACCAGGCCGGCGTCAGCCTCTTCTCCGACGCCTTCCATCCGCTGCGCCGCTATGAGACCCCGCAGATTTTCTACCGCCTGACCCCGCGCGACTACCTCGTCGGCATGGCCCGCGCCTATGCCCTCGGCGGCCACAGCCTCTCCGACCCCTGGCAGATCCTGCGCACCCACCTCACCCGCCGCGTCGAAGGGATGGACTACCCCGACTTCTCCGAAGAATTCATGGCCAGCCATCTGGCCGAAAAAGTCCTCGAGCCCGACGTGGTGGCCGGGGAGCGCTACGACTACTTGAGCGCTCTCTTCTCCATCGACCACCAGCACCACGTCGACCCCAACCCCGAGAACCTGGTGCACCGCCTGGTGCGGCTCGACCACCGCCTGGGGCGCATCCTGGCCGCCGTCGAGCGCAGCCAGCGGCGCGACCACACCCTGGTGGCCCTGGTCTCCGACCACGGCTCCGAGTACCAGCCCGGCGCCATCAACCTGGCCTGGCCCATCACCCGCATGTTCCGCACCCGGCCCCTCGGCGGCCACACCGTGGCCACGGTGATGGCGGAAGACGCCGGCCGCGTCCTCTCCAACCCTATCCCCGGCGTGGACTTCCCCCGCGTCTATGAAAGCCCCTATTCCCCCTACGGCCAAGCCGCCGGACCCGGGGGCGAAGACGACTACGTCACCGCCTTCATTGACAACTTCGGCAACGCCCGCGCCGAGGTCCATCTGCGCAACAACGACCTGAACCGGCTCCACCTCCTGCTGATGGCCCGCCAGCGCCGCCTGACCGAAGCGCAGCGCGAGCGGCTGCGCCAGCTCCTGGAGGAAACCGCCGCCAGCCTCCGCCGGTGGCTCGAGCCGGAGCTGGCCGACTACCGGGCCTACTTCGAAGGCGTCCACGCCTGGCTGCCGGCGCTCGAAAAGCGCAGCGACCCCTACTGGCGCGATGCCGCCGCCCGACTCCGGGACGAACACGAGCGCGACGCCGCCCAGCTCCGCGCGCTGGCCCGCCTGGCCGAGCTCTGCCGGGCCGAGGACCCGCTCGCCTGGCTCGAGGAGCGCGACCCCAAGATCCCCGACCTCATCCCCAAGAAGTATTTCGGCCCGCGCAATTCCCTCTTCCAGCTCACTCACTACACCCTGGGGCTGGACGAAAACCTCGCGTGGGTCGAAACCACCGTGGACCTCCACGGCCGCCCCGCCCCCATGGACTACATTCAGGCGCTCTCCGCCTACCGCCTCCCCAACCCGCCCGCCAGCGGCGAGCCCAATCCGACCGACCTCATCCTGCGCGCCCTGCCGGCGGCAGCCATCGCCGAGGCGCTGCGGGCGCGCGACTCCTCCGCTGCTGTGGAGCCCCTGCGGCGCGCCTTCTGGATTGTTTCGACCGCCGAGAACAATCTGCGCCGGGGCGGCCAGGCGCTGCTCCTCGAGGCGGCCGACGGCCGGCTCCGCTACCTGCCCATCCGCGATCTCCGGCAGGACGCCGGCGGGCGCTTCGACTTTGAGCCGCCCAACGAGCTCGACCCGCTCGGACTCTTCTACGACCCGGAGTTCCGTTCGGAGACGGGCGAGCCCGCCTTCCTCTGGCTCGAGCGCTTCCACTCGCCCCGGGAGTGGCTGCGCGCCACCTACAGCACCCGCTACAGCGCCGCCGTGCTCACCTTCGCCGACGTCGCCGGCTTCCACGCCGATGCTTTCATCGAGAACCCCGAGTTCCGCGAGTCGTTGACCGGCTTCCCGTCGGAGGAGATGAAGCAAAGCTATCTCCGCGGGCTGGGCTGGAAGTACGCGGCGCAGCAGGCGGACTTTCTGCTGTGGTCGAGCTACCTGTGGAACTACTCCTCCAAGAGCCACACCTCCGGCGGCAGCCACGGCGGGCTGACCCCGGCAGTGGCCCGCACTACCTTCCTGCTCTGGGGCGGGCGCGACTTCGGCCTGCCCGCCGGGACCGCCCTCGAAGAGCCCGCCACCACGCTCGACATCGTGCCCACGCTCGCCCGCCTGCTCGGGATGCTCGATGACGGCGGCCGGGTCATCCGCCAGGCCGGCGCCGTGCGTGAGCGGCCGCTGGCCCCGATGGAAGGCCAGCCCTTGCCCCTCGCCGCGCAGTTCGCCCGGCGCCCCGCCCGGCCCCCGCTCGTTTACCCCGAGCCGAGCCGAGGGGCCGCCGCCGCCAAGACCGACTGACCGAGGCCAGAAGTAGATGTCTTTGGCACATTTCCTCTGATCCCCCCTCAACCGGAACGTTTTTCAGCCCCACTTGGCGCACCCTGGCAGACTTTGGCGCACACTGGCGCTTGCCAAGTTGCCGGGTCTGCCTTACCATCCGCAGAACTCATAGGGCGAGGTGGACGATCATGAAGCGTTGGGTGGTCGGATTGGTCTTTCTCATGTTGGGGCTGGGGTTATTTGCGGCCGCCCAGCAGAGGGAAGTTACCTTCACGACACACACCCCACCAACTGGGAACAGCGTTCCCAAACCTGCTGCGTCAACCCGGCAGGATGTGTCCCGGGATCGCCTCACCGCTTCCCTGCATCGCTTGCCGCTCCACTTCGAGCCCACGGACGGACAGAGCAGCGCCGAAGCGCGCTTTGTTGCTCGGGGACGCGGCTACAACCTCTTCCTGGCTCCCACGGAAGCCGTCCTCGTACTGCACGCTCCGGCTGTCACACCCAACGCTTCCGAAAAACAAGCGGAAGGACGCGCGATTCGGGAGCCCGGCGTCCTACGCATCAAACTGGTGAACGCCAATCCCGACGCCCAAGTTGACGGCCTCGACCCGCTGCCCGGCAGGAGCAATTACTTTATCGGCGACGACCCCAAGAAGTGGCGCACCAACGTTCCCCACTTCGACAAAGTGCGCTTCGCCCCGGTCTACTCCGGCGTTGAACTGATTTTCTATGGGACCACGGAAGGCCAACTGGAATTCGATTTTGTCGTTGCGCCCGGCGCCGACCCTGGCCGGATCCGCCTCGCCTTCGAGGGCGCTTCGCACCTGGAATTGGGCGCCGATGGCAACTTGGATATCCGGGTGGGCGACCGACGGCTGCGCCTGTTGAAGCCGCACGTCTATCAGGAAGGGGAGGAGCCCGCCGGGCGCCCGTCATCGGTCGCCGGTCACTACGTGGCATTGCCCCACAACCAATTCGGCTTCGAGCTCGGCCCCTACGACCCCTCCCGCAAAGTCATCCTCGACCCCGTGCTGTCCTACTCCACCTATCTAGGGGGCGACCTGGCCGACCATTCCTTGGCCATCGCCGTGGACGCCGACCGGAACACCTACCTCACCGGCTTTACGTTGTCCGCTGCCTTCCCCACCACCCCGGGCTCTTTTGACCCCGCGCCGGACGCCACTTCGACTTCCGACATCGAAGCCTTCGTGACCAAGCTGAACGCCACCGGCACGGCGCTGGTTTACTCGACCTACTTGAGCGGCAGCGGCGACGACCTCGCCTTCGGCATCGCCGTGGACAGAGACGGAAACGCCTACGTCACCGGACGGACCACTTCGCCCAACTTCCCCACGGCCAATGCCTTCCAGCCCGCCTATAACGGCAACTTCGACGCCTTCGTGACCAAGCTCGACCCGCAGGGCTCGGGCTTGGTCTACTCGACCTACCTGGGCGCCTGGAGCACTGACATCGGCAGCGGCATCGCGGTGGACAGGAACGGAAACGCCTACGTGACCGGCTGGACGTTCTCCACGGGCCCCAATGGACCCGATTACTTGGGCCGTGTGTTTCCGCCCTTTCCCACCACGGCCGGAGCCTTTCAGCCGGCCTGTGCCCCGTTGGCGTCCGACCCGCTCATGTGCAGCGGGGGCTCCGAGGCCTTCGTAACCAAGCTGACGTTTGACGGCAGCGGACTCGCCTACTCCACTTTCCTCGGCGGCGGCGCCACGCTCGGCGGCGCTTTTTCCGGGAATGACCGCGGCATCGCCATCGCGCTCGATGCCTCCCGGAACGCTTACGTGGGTGGCGTGACAGAGTCGATTGATTTTCCCACCTTTAACGCCGCCCAGTCGGCTTTCGGCGGGGGCAACTCCGACGCCTTCGTAACCAAACTGGACGCGACCGGCTCGGCGGTCTCTTACTCGACCTACCTGGGCGGAAGCGGCTTCGATGGCACGCGCACCTTCTCGGACAGCATCGCTCGCGAAGCTGTGGGGATCGGCGTCGACTTCTTGGGCAGCGCCATCGTCACCGGGCTGACCAGCTCGACCGATTTCCCCACCAGCGCGGATGCCCTGCAGGCTGCCCCGGGCAGCTTCACGGACGGTTTCGTGACCAAGCTGGCTCCCCTCGGCTCGACTCGGATTTTCTCCACCTACCTGGGCGGCAGCGGCGACGACGAGCCGAGAGGGCTTGCCGTCGATCCCTACGGCAACGCCTACGTCACCGGCAGAACGGCCTCCAACAACTTCCCGGTCGCCGAGGCTCTGGACGCCATCCGAAACGGCTCCGATGCTTTCGTGACCAAGATTAGATTGGACCCGCTCACCCCCGACCCCCCGGCGCTGCTCTTCTCCACCTTCTTCGGGGGCTCGGTGTTCGCGCTCGACCAGTATCAGGCTCAAGAAGCCGGGAATGCGATTGCGGTGGACAGCGAAGGGACGATTTACGTGACCGGCGCCGCCGGGACGACGAACTTTCCCACCACCCCGGGAGTTTTCCAGACTGCCTCGGCCGGCAACGTCGACGCTTTTGCGGCGAGGATCATCACCCTCCGTTGCGTGGACGGCACGCCCGCCATCGATGACACCGACGGCGACGGCCTGTACGACTGTTGGGAAACGCAGGGCATTGATTACAACGATGACGGCACCGTGGACCTGTTCCTGCACCAGGCCCCTTTCAACGCCAACCCCAACCACAAGGATCTTTTCGTCGAGCTCGACTTCATGATCTCCGAGGGCCCTCCCTTCCATAGTCACCGCCCGGATGATGCCGCGTTGCAAGACGTCCAGAAGGCTTTTGCCGAAGCCCCCGTCACCAATCCCGACGGGCAGATCGGGATCCGGCTTCACTTCATGGGGGAGGACGGGCTGGTTGACGAGCCGCTGGAAGAAATCAACCCAATCCTCTTCACGAGCAACGGCCCCGGGGCCAGCGACGATTTCAATGATTTAAAGCTTGGAGACCCTACCGACGCTTGCGACGGCCATTTCGGCACCTTCGACGAGCGCGCGTCGTCTAACTGCCACAATATCCTCGCCGCCAAACGGCTAGTCTTCCGCTACGCTATCTTTGCTCACGACCACGTCACTGAAGGTGTTGTCGGCCAGGCGGAGCGCCCGGGCAACGACCTGGTGGTGGCTTTGGGAGGGGACCCGAACGCTGACTTCATCAGGGCGGCCGGGGGCCTGCGCGCATTCACAGCCAGCACCTTCATGCATGAGTTCGGCCACAACCTGAACCTGCGGCACGGCGGCGCCTTCGACACCAACTGCAAGCCCAACTACCTCAGCATCATGAGTTACGCCTTGGCGGATAGGGATCTCGACCCCACCCGCCCGCTGGACTATTCCCGCCAAGCGCTGGCATCGCTTAATGAGAATGACCTGAACGAAGCGGCTGGAATCGGCGGGCCGGCCGATCGCAACACTGTTTATGGCGGGAGCGATGGCGGTACTCGGCTGGCTCGCGCCGACGGCCCCATCGACTGGAGCGACGACGGCGATAGCACAGATCTCAACGTGAGCGCCGACATCAGCGGCGTGGCGGCTTACAGTGACTGTTTCCCCCGCGACGCTACCGGGAACCCTTCGCGGCCCAAGTTCATTATAGGAGGTTTCGACGATTGGGCCAACCTCGTCTACAACCACCGGCTCTCTGTCGCCTTCTCCGACCTTGCGGTCCGGGTCACTGTCCCGGAAGAACCGGAAAAAACCCGCGCGGAGATCTTGGCGGCCGCCCAATCGGTGGACTTCGACGCCGACGGCATTCCCAACTTCCCGGACAACTGCTCAGCGGTCCCTAACCCGGACCAGTCGGACACCGATGGCAATGGCATCGGCGATGCTTGCGAGTTGGTCCTGCTGCCCGTCGCCAACGATGACGCCTACTCCACCAACCAGGATACCCCCCTGGTCATTGCCGACGGTTGTCCCGGCCCCCCGAACGACGACGTGCTGTGCAACGATACCGGGCCGAACATCGACACGGCGACCGCAATTCTGGATGCCACCACGCTGAACGGCGCGCTGGAGCTCAACGCCAACGGCTCCTTCACCTATACGCCCAACACCGGCTTCACCGGAACGGATATCTTCACCTATCACGCCGACAACGGCATCGCCCCTTCCAACAACGCGACCGTCGTTCTCACCGTCATTCCGTTCGGGGTCACGACCCTTTCCATCAACAACCGCATCGTGGATGAACCTCAAAGCGGCGACACCACCAACCTCGTCTTTACTGTCACGTTGTCGGAGGCCACCGACCACGACGTGACGATGGACTTCCACACCGAGGACGGCTCCGCCACGGCCCTCGAGGACTACTCCCCGGTTCTGGGCGACCTCATCATCCCCGCCGGGCAGACTTCCGCCACCATTACCGTGCCGGTCCTCGGCGATTCGGTCTACGAAGGTACGGCGGAGTTCTTCGAGGTCAAACTTACCAATGTGGTCGGGGTAGTCGCATTGGATACGGTCGGGAGTGGGCAGATCTTCGACAACCAGCCCGACCCGGTCCTCTCCATTAACGACGTGACGGTGACCGAGGGGAACAGCGGGACGACGACAGCGACGTTCACGGTCACACTCACACGCCCGTCGGCAAGCGTGGTGACGACGACGGTAGGGTTTGCCACCGCGGCCGGAACGGCGTTCTGTGCGTTGTCTGACGTCTTTGGCGACTTCGAGTGTACAGGAGGGACGCTAACCTTCGCCCCCGAGGAGACGACCAAGACGGTTACGGTGGCGGTGAACGGCGACGCCAACCTCGAGCCGGACGAGACGTTCTTCGTCAACTTGTCGAACGCGGTGAACGCCACGATTGCCGACAGCCAGGGCCTGGGCACCATCCTCAACGACGACTCCGCCTTCAAGGGCAAGACCAAGGACGCCGCTAAGAACCCTCTCGCCGGAGTCACCATCGGGGCCTACCAGAGCAGCGTGCTGAAGGCTTCCGCCACCAGCGCTTCCGACGGCCGCTACACGCTCAACGTCGCTCCCGGCACCTACGACCTCGCGGCCTCCAAGCCCGGCTTCCTCAACACCACCAAGACCGGGATGAGCATCGCCGCCAACCAGACGCTCACCAAGATCAACTTCAAGCTCTTCCAGCCGAGCTTCTTCCAGGGCACCGTAACCGACAAGACCACGGGCGCGCCGCTGGATGGAGCTCTCGTCGAGGCGGTCAAGAACGGCGTGGTGCTGCTCTCCACCACCACCGCCGCCGACGGCACCTACAGCTTGCAGGTACAGAAGGGGACGTACCTGCTGCGCGCCTCACGCGCCGGCTACAAGACCAAGAACAAGAAAGACCAAACCATCGGGGACGGCGCCACCAAGACCGGGGTCAACTTCGCCCTGACCCCTCCGTAGCTGCGCTGCCGCCGGCAGGCACAAGGGCGTGGACGCGCTCGACGAGATGCCCCGGCCGGAGGAGCGCCTCGAACTCGCGCTCACCGACCGCCGCGCCGCGCAGTTCGCCCGGCGCCCCGCCCGTTTACCCCGAGCCGAGCCGAGGGGCCGCCGCCAAAACCGACTGACGCTGGCCGCTTCCTCGGGTAGCAACCACAACGGAGGCGTGGTATACTGGCTCGGCGATCGAAAGAAGTCGGATTGCGTCACCGCCTTCCGGGCCGTGGTTCACACCCGGTTCCACCTGACCTATCCGGTTCCTTACGGCCGTTTCCAGCCACCTGAATCCGGTTGGGAGCAGGATACCTGAACCTGGCAATTGCAGAGAGTGAGGGAGCGAGAATGAAGAGCCTGTTTGTGGGCAACATGAGTTTCCAGACCACGGAAAGCGATTTGCGCGCGCTGTTCGAACCGTTCGGGCA
>Ga0209342_10007706_pt1 | contig 10828 bp, 8 predicted proteins | sample RifCSP16_2_FD_184023 | JGI IMG/M metagenome (GOLD analysis project Ga0209342, IMG submission 184023) | Soil microbial communities from Rifle, Colorado - Rifle CSP2_sed 16_2 (SPAdes) (version 2) | ecosystem: Environmental > Terrestrial > Deep subsurface > Rock core/Sediment | place: Rifle... | reverse complement strand
GCCTGCCGGACAGGCAGGCACGCCTGCAGGGCAGGGGAGTCCGTGCAGGCCACGATGTAACCGTTGTTGTCGACTTGAGAGAGGAACTGACGGAATGCCTTCTTCAGCTCCTCAAGAGTGCCGTAGATGTCCAGGTGGTCCGGCTCGATGTTCGTGACAACCGCTATCCGAGGGCGGTAGTTGAGGAAGGCGCGGTCGTATTCGTCTGCCTCTACGATGAAGTGGTCGCCGTCTCCAGGCGCAGCGTTCCCGCCCAGGTCGATGCTTTCGCCACCCAGCATGTAAGTGGGCACGAGCCCGGCGCGGCTGAGCATATAGGAGATGAGCGAAGTCGTCGTCGTCTTGCCGTGGCTGCCGGCAACCGCGATCACCTGCTTGCCTTCCATCAGCCGGGCCACCATCTCGGCCCGCTTGATCGTGTGGATGCCCCGGCGTCTGGCCTCGGACAGCTCTGGGTTGTCGTCGTGCGCGGCTGATGTGTAGACTACCAGCTCCGCCTCGCCCAGGTTCGCCGCGTCATGGCCGCGATGGACCGCGACGCCAAGTTCCTCCAGTCGCGATGTCAGAGGCGAGAGCTGAAGGTCTGATCCCGATACAGCATGACCCCGGTGCCGGAGGATCTGGGCGATGCCGGACATGTGTATGCCGCCGACGCCGATCAGGTGAACCCGCCGCGGGATGGCGCCGGCGAGAGTCTGGTTCATGGCCGTCTTCCCGCTGCTAGGTCCAGGAGGATGCCGGCAATCCGGCGCGCCGCGTCAGGCCGCGCCAGACGGCGTGCGGCCTCTCGCATCTCGCGCAACCGCTGCTCATCGTGCAATAACTCGCCCACGAGGGGCAGCATGCGGCCAAGCTCTTCATCGTCGAGCACGACAGCCGCGCCGTGTCGTTCCAGGTAGTGGGCGTTGACCCGCTGGTGCCCTCCCGCGTAGGGGTAGGGTACTAGGACCGCCGGCAAGCCGACGGCCGGAAGCTCGCCGAGAACGGAGGCGCCGGAACGGCAAACGGCGAGGTCCGCGGCGGCCATCGCCCATGGTGTCTCTTCGTGCAGGTATCCGTGCAGATGGTAGCGCGCGCGCAACGCGGCGGGCAGCCCATCACGTATCTCGGCGAGCCAGGGCTCATCCGCCTGACCGCTGAGGTGGACGACTTCACATAGCTCCAAGAGCGCGGGGAGCTCGCCGGCGATCGCTTTGTTGATGCTGTGGGCACCCTGCGAGGCGCCGATCACGAACACCACCTTCTCCTCAGGATTGAGGCCAAATCGCTCACGCCCTCCGGCGCGGTCCGCTTGCCAGAACTCCTCTCGCACCGGATAACCGGTGACCACGCTCTTGGCGCCCGGGAGCCGGCGCAGGCTTTCGACGGCAGTGACGGCGACCCGTTGCGCCAGCCGCGCGGTGGCTCGCACTGCCCAGCCCGGATAGATGTCCGGTAGGTAAACTGCCAGAGGGATCTTGCCGGCCCGAGCGGCCAGCGCCACCGGGAAGCTTGCGTAGCCGCCGGTTGAGAGCACAGCCTTTGGCCTGAACTCGCGCAGAACGCTCCGCGCCTCCGCCAGGCCGATCGCTATCTTCGCGGCGTTGGTGGCCATCTCCCAGGGCATGCGTCCGCGGATCGGGGCGGCGGGGATAGTTCGCAGCCGGATGCCGGCGTGTTGTACGATCTCGGCTTCTGCACGACTGGCGGAGCCGAGGTAAAGCACTTCGAGGCTCTCGCCCGGGGGCAGGTCGCGTCCGAGCGCGCCGGCGATGCTGAGGGCCGGGTACACGTGGCCGCCGGTGCCGCCGCCGCTCAACGCCAATCTCACGCCGGTCCTCTGCCGTACGCCGGACGCTTCGCGGGCGCGCTCTGGCGGCGCGCACCGGGGGGCGCTGAGCGAGCATGAACGCGCTCAGCGGAGGCGTAGCGTGAGACGCTGAGCATGACTCCGACGCTGGCCATCACCATGATGAGCGACGACCCGCCGTAGCTGAGGAACGGCAACGGAACGCCGGTCAGGGGAATCGTCCGTGTGATCCCGCCGATATTGATCAGGGTCTGGCCCGATATCCAGGCTATGATGCCGATGCAAAGTAGCATCGAGAACCTGTCCCGGGAGCGAAGCGTCACGAGCACGGCGCGGTAGATGAAGAAGGCGAAGAGGCCGAGGATGACCATGAGCCCGATGAAGCCTAGCTCCTCGCCCAGGATCGCGAAGACGCCATCGGTGTGCGACCCGGGAACGTAAAAGAACTTCTGGCGGCCCTCGCCCCAGCCTTGCCCCAGCGGCCCGCCGCTTCCCAACGCTACCAGCAGTTGAATGATCTGAAAGCCGCTTCCCTGCGGGTCGGACTCGGGATTGACGAACATCGCCAGGCGATCCAGCTGGTAGTCGCGCTGCAGGATCACGGCGTAGCTAATGACGCCGCCGACGGCGATGAGAAGGCCCAGGTGGCTGAGCGGTGCTCCCGCGACGAAGAACAGCGTGCTCGCTGTCAGGAAGATGATTATCGTCGTCCCCATGTCCGGCTCCGCGATGACGAGGCCTCCGACCACCCCGAGCAAGAGTACGAACGGCACGAAGCCCAGCGAGAATTGGTGGATATCCTTGCCGCGGCTCGCCAGCCAGGCGGCGATGTAGATGATGACGGCTAGTTTCGCGAACTCGCTCGGCTGGACCGACACCGGACCGAAGACGAGCCAGCGCGTCGCGCCGTTGCGCTCGACGCCGATCCCGGGCAGGAGCACGGCGATCAACCCAGCCAGGGCCAGCAGCAACATCGGCACGCTCCACGCGCGCAGGCGGTTGTAGTCCATGCGCATGAAGAGGATCAACGCGCCGACTCCGAGCAGCGCGAAGACCGCTTGGCGTCCCACGAAGTAGTTCGTGTCACCGAACTCTTGATAGCCGACGGCGAAGCTGGACGTATAGACCGCCAGCAGGCCGGTGATCACGAGCATCGCCGTCGCCACCAGCAGCATGTAGTCGGGAGGACCCGGGCGCAGCACCCCCGCGCGCTTGTCCTCTCCCAGGAAGTCTAGGGCAGGGATGGCTGCACCTCCCCTCCGGCTGCGGTCAGGTCTGGTTTGATCATCTGTTTGACCAATGAACGGAAGTGTTCCCCACGTCGCTCAAAGCTCTCGTAAGCGTCGTAGCTTGTGCACGCCGGTGATAGCAGCACCACATCGCCCGTTTCCGCGAGTGAGCGCGCCGCTTCCACGGCCTCAGCAAGACTCTCTACTCGACGCATGGCGGCGCGGCCGGTTCCTACGAAGGCTCGAAACGCCCCCTCGATCTTGCCACCCGACTCACCGAAGACCACGACCGCCCGGCAGCGCCGCATCGCCTCGTCAGCCAGTTCCTCAAGAGGCAGATACTTGTCCCGCCCGCCCAAGAGCAATACGACTGGCTCAGAGAAAGAGCGAATGCCCGCCAGCGCCCTCTCCGGCGTGGTTGCGATGCTGTCGTTGTAGTAGCCGACACCCGCTACATCGCCCACGAACTCGAGCCGATGAGGTACGCCGCGGAAAGTCTCGACCGCGCAGGCGATCGCTTCCGGTGAAATGCCGCAAGCGGTGGCGATCGCCGCCGCGGCGACCGCGTTCGCTTGGTTGTGGCGACCGCGCAGCTTCAGGCTGTCGAGCCGGAAGACCTTTTCGTTTAGCCGACCGTAGCGAATGACCGCCCAGCTGTCGCGCACAAACACGCCGTCACCCGGCATCGCATCGCCAAGGCTGAACCGGAGCAGGCGGCCTCTCACGTGCTGTTCGAGCGCCCGGCACTCCGCGTCATCGAAGCCGAGGACGGCGATGTCAGAGGCTTGCTGGTAGCGGATGATGTTCGCCTTGAGGCGCCGGTACTCATCCCACGAGAACTTGTCCAGGTGGTTGGGCGTGATATTGAGGATCGCCGCGACGTGTGGGCTGCGCTCCACAAGCTGGAGCTGAGTGTGACTCACTTCCAGCACGGCCCAAGTGTACGCGCGGACGGACGACAGATGGTCCAGCAAGCCAACGCCGATGTTACCGCCGACGAAGACGGGCAGCTCGTCGGCCTCGAACATTTCGGCCAGCAGTGCCGTAGTCGTTGTCTTGCCGCTGGAGCCGGTGATGCCCGCGATCGGGCCCGGGCACAACTCCATGAACAGCCCCATCATGGAGTACATCGGCACGCCTCGCTTTCGAGCGCTCTCGACGCCCGGCAGGTCCAGCGGCACGCCCTGCGAGACGAACACCGCTTCCGCTTCAGCGATGTCGCGCGGCCTGTTGGAGCCGAGCGCCAGCCGCACGCCGAGGCAACCCACCTCTCCCACGCGCTCGCCCAGGATCTCGCGAGACTTGGAGTCGGAGACGGTGACGAACGCGCCGCGGTGGCTCAAGTACCGCGCGAGGTCCACTCCTTCGATGCCCAGGCCCACGACGGTCACGTGCTTGTCCGCGAAGTCCAGCTCGCCAGGATGTTGACGGATCTCCATCTACACCTCCAGTGCCAGAATCACGCCACCGGCCGCGCCAAGCGCGCCGACGATCCAAAATCGCTGCACAACCTGCACCTCGCTCCAGCCCAGTTCCTCGAAATGATGGTGGAGCGGCGCCATTCGGAAGATGCGCTTCCCTCCCGTGATCTTGAAGTAGGCGATCTGCAAGTATGCGGAAGCGCCCTCCGCAACGAAGACGATGCCGATCAGAGGAAGCAGCAGCCAATGACCAGTCATGAAGGCTACGACGGCAAGCCCGCCTCCAAGCGGGAGCGCGCCGATGTCGCCCATGAACACCTGCGCCGGGTGCGAGTTGTGCCACAGGAAACCCAAGGTTGCGCCGCTGACGGTGAGGCAGAACGCGCCGAGGAACGTCTGCTCCTGCAACAGGGCGATCGCCCCGTACGCCGCAAACGCGATCGCCGCCGTCCCAGCGACCAGGCCGTCCAACCCGTCGGTTACTGCCACGCCACCAGCCGCCAGGACCACCACCACGAGGGCGATCGGTAAGTACAGCCATCCGATGCCATGCGATCCCTCGTACGGGATGTGAATGTGCCGCAGCTCGAGCGAGTCGTATAGCGCGTACGCGCTGACCGCGCCGATGGCGATGAACGCCACGAGCTTGACCCGCTTGCTTAGCGCCCACTGTTCGCGGCCGCGGAGCGAGCCGAAATCGTCGATGCCGCCGAGCAGCGCGAGCGAACCCATCACGAGGAGAGGCAAACCGATCGAGTAGCGGCCGAACAGATTCGCTGCCAGCGTAAAGAACAGGATGCCGGCGATCATGAAGGCGCCGCCCATAGTGGGGGTTCCCGTCTTGGCGGCGTGGCGCTCCGGGGCTAAGTGGGGGACGTCGCCGGCGGCGCTCTTGACCGGATCTCGCAGGTACTCGTAGATCTCTTTGCTCAGCCCAAAGCGCTTCAGCAGCCTTATCGCGGGCCACCCTGCACTCGCCGTCGCTACCAGAGTCATCGCTCCCAGCGTCAACGCATAGATCATGTCTGTATCAGTGCCGAAACCACTTCTTCGAAAGCCATCGCGCGGGAGGCCTTGATGAGCAGGTGATCACCGGCGCGAAGCTCGTTCTTGAGAGCATCGATCGCCATGACGTTTGAGCTGAGACAGCGCACCTCCGCCTGGCCATCGCCAGCCGCCTCTGCGATCAGGCGCGCCCGCTCGCCGACGACAATGAGGAGGTCACAGGCTTGGCCCGCCCTCGCGCCGACGCGCCGGTGCCCTTCCTCCTCGGCCGCGCCGAGTTCGCGCATCTCGCCCAGCAGGGCGATGCGGCGTGCGGGCAGCTCGGCGAGAAGGTCGAGCGCGGCCAGCATCGAGGCCAGGCTGGCGTTGTAGCTGTCATCCAGGATGGTCGAGCCGTTGAGCCCGGGCAGGACGCGGCTGCGTAGTTCGGGGCGCGACGCGGCGAGCGCGTCCGCAATGTCGACGAGGCTCATGCCTTCCTCGATCGCGACCGCCGCCGCGGCAAGAGCCGCGTAAACGTGATGTTTGCCTGGAAGTGGCAGTCTCGCGTCTACGGAAGCGGTCTCAGCCGTCAATCGGAAGTCGATGCCCTCGAGGCCGCGGCTGACGACATCGCTCGCCCGGACATGACATTGCGCCGCGAGGCCGTAGTAGACCACGCGCGCCTCCGTCCGCGAGGCGAGAGCGGCCGACCGTGCATCGTCACCGTTGAGCACAGCGGTCCCGTCCGCCGTTAGTGCTTCGACAAGCTCCGCCTTGGCGGCCGTGATCGCTCCCATCGATCCGAGCCGCTCGAGGTGCACCGGGCCGATGTTCGTGACAACGCCGAGGGCTGGAAGCGCGATCCTCGAAAGCAGAGCGATGTCTCCTCGCGCGTACATACCAAACTCCAGGACGGCGCGCTCGTGCTCCTTCTTGAGCCGAAGCAGCGAGAGCGGTATGCCGATCTCCGTGTTAAGGTTGCCTTCGCTCTTGAGGACGCGATATTTGTAGCCGAGCACGGATGCGATCAGCTCTTTGCAGGTGGTCTTCCCCACACTCCCGGTGACCGCGATGACTTTGGCGTCGTGCCTGCGCCGCCACCACGCGGCTAGTTGCTGGAGCGCTTTCAGCGAATCGCTGACGTGAAGCAGGGCGGCGTCGCCCGGCGCCTCCAACGGCCGCTCGACCACGGCGGCGGGCGCGCCCGCGGCGATCGCCCGGGCGACGAAATCGTGCCCGTCCTGGCGCTCGCCTGCCAGCGCAAAGAAGAGGTCGCCGTCCTGGGCCTCGCGGGAGTCGATACACGCTTGGGCGAAGGTGATATCGACCGGTCCCCGGCCTGCCACTAGCAGTCCCTTCATCGCCTCCCAGACATCCGGCACTGTGATCCTCCCCATTTAGGCCAGCTACTCTGCTGCGACCAGCGCACTCTCCGTGGGCGGGACTTTGAGATGGGCCAGCGCCGCTTCGACTATATGGTCGAAAGCGGGTGCGGCGACAACCGTGCCCCAGGGCGTCCCCTGTGGCTCATCGATCTTCACGAGGATGGCCAGAACGGGGTTGTCCAGGGGAGCGATCCCCAGGAACGACGAGATGTAGGCGTCCGGCTTGTAGCCGCCGCCTTCTACGGTCAGGTTGGCGGTTCCGGTCTTCCCTCCCACTCTGTATCCGTCGACGTCCAGCAACGTCGGTGATATGCCCTCTACCACAACGCCCATCATCTCGCGCAGGGTGCGAGCGGTCTCGGGCTTGATAACCTGGGCGGCGGGCTGCGACAACACGGTCTGGCTCTGTCCGGGGTAGGCGATCTCCTTGACGATCTGCGGCTTCATCGCCAGTCCATCGTTCGCGATAGCGGCGCCGGTCATCACGACCTGTAGCGGCGTGGCGCTCAACCCCTGCCCGAAGCTGTTCGTCGCCATGTCTACTTCGCGCCAGTTTGCGGCGTCATTCGGCGTCCTCACCTGTCCACCGGCCTCGCCGCCCAGCCCCGATGCAGTTGGTTTCCCGAATCCGAACCGGTCTACGTAAGCGTAGAACTGCTCTGGTCCCGCCAGGTGGGAGAGAAATGCCGCGCCGGTGTTCAGGCTCTTCGATAGGATTTGGGTGACGCTCTGGTCGCCGTTTCTGGAGAAGTCCCAGTTGCGGATGGCCCAGTTATCCACCCGGAAGATGCCTTCGTCGTACCAGGGCGTGTACGGGCCGACGAGCCCCAGGTCGAGGGCGCAGGCCATCGTGACAAGCTTGAAGACGGAGCCGGGCTCGTAGGTGTCAGTGATGGCCCTGTTGCGGAACAGCGCCAGCTTGGACTCGTCGCTCAGGTCTGGATTCGTGACGTCGGCTGTTGGTCTGCTTGCCATCGCCAGTATCTCGCCGGTCTTCGGTTGGACAACGATGATCGTTCCGCCCAGCGCCTTGTGCTTCTCAATCGTCTTGTCCAGCTCAGTCTCGGCCAGGCGCTGGATGTAGCGGTCGATCGTGAGGACGACGTTCGCCCCCGGTTGAGCGGCGACTTCATCTCGCTGTCCGAGCGCCAGTTGGTTCCCGAGGCCGTCGCGCTCATACGTCAGCGTTCCCTTCGCTCCGCCGAGCACGGCATCGAGGTCTGCCTCCAACCCCTGGAGGCCGGAGTTATCCTGTCCCACGAAGCCGAGCAACGGGGCGGCGACGTTGCCCTCCGGATACACCCGCCTGCTACTGCCGGCAAGCCGCACTCCATCGAGTCTCAGCTCGCGTACCGCCTGCGCCTGCTCATAGCCGAGCCCGCGCGCTACCGCGATTTCGTAAGCGTCGGCGCCGGCGACGGTGGCCGTCAGCTGCTCCGGCGGGAGCCCCGCTATCTGGCTGAGCGCGGCCGAGGATTCTGCCGCCTCCGTCGCGTCCGCCCAGGCCTTCGTCTCCACCATGATGTCGAACGAATCTTCGCTGCCCGCCAACGGGTACCCATTGCGGTCAAGGAGCGCGCCCCGGCGATCGGACAGGGTATCCTGGCTGACGTGGCTCAGGCGCGCCTCGTCGGCGTAGCGTTGGTGGTCGATGAGCTGTAGCTGCGCCAAGCGCGCGGTAAGGATAGCGCCGCCCGCGGCGATAACGACCATCACCATCCAAACCCGCCATGTCGTGTTCCATCTCTGCCCACGCATAGGCTGGTCCTAGGGTGTCAACCAGTCCAGTACGTCTTCAACAAGGGATGGGCTGTCAGAACCGTTCTCGGCCTCTTCCGGCAAGTAGCGGCTAGGGATCTTGCGCGCCTCAGGGGCCGGCGCATCGATCCCGATGTAGTGCAGCTCCTTGGGGGTTCCCATCCTGAACCGCGCCGCTGCCTCCGCCTCGATGCGGCTAAGGCTGCCCATGCCTGCGACCTCGAGTTCGAGCGCCCGCAGCCGCGCCCGCCAATCAGTCCGCTGGCTCTCGAGCGCCCGCACATCACCCGCGGTATCGGTGGCGCTGCTCGACTGGATCAGTGGCAGCAAGGCCGCCACGCCGATGGCCACCGAGGCGAGTATGAGAAACACAGGCAGAGTGTGGGAATGGAGAACGCCAATATCGGCGGCCGATTGTCTGCGGGCGGTCGCCACTACGCCGCCTCCGATAGCTTCTCCGCCGCGCGCAGGCGCGCGCTGCGGCTCCTGGGGTTAGTGGCGGTCTCTTCAGGTCCCGGCGAGACTGCCTTCTTTGTCAACGTCTTCAAGCGGGCCTTGTGTCTGCAGGTGCAGGTGGGCGCCTCGGGTGGGCAAACGCAGTCGCGGGACTCGCGGGCGATAAACTGCTTGACGATCCGGTCTTCGAGCGAGTGGAAGGAGACAACGACTAACCTTCCGCCATTACTGAGCACCTCCAACGCCTGGTTGAGTGCCTCTGTAAGCGCGCCCAGCTCGTCGTTGACGGCTATGCGCAGCGCCTGGAAGGTGCGCGTCGCGGGGTGGATGCGGCGACCGTGGCGGCCACGAGTAGCTCGCGACGCTATCGCTGCCAGCTGCGTCGTCGTCTTGACCGGCCGGGCTCGAACCACCGCGCGTGCGATGCGGCGGCTCGCCGGCTCCTCACCAAAGCGCCAAATCACGTTCGCCAGCTCGACCTCATCGTATTCGTTCACTATCTCAGCCGCAGTCAACGACTGCCCCGGCCCAAAGCGCATATCCAGCGGCGCCTCGACCTGGAAACCGAAGCCGCGTGATTCATCTGCAAGTTGCATTGAGGAAAGGCCGAGGTCGAAGAGCACGCTGTCTACCGGCACGAAGTCGTGGGCGCGGCAGACGGCTGAGAGCTCCCTGAAGTTCGCTTCTACGACCCTGATGCTGTCGCCGAAACTCGAGAGTTTCTCCACAGCTATCTTGAGGGCGACGGGATCGGCGTCGAGGCCAAGGAGTCGGCCGCTGGGTGCGGCGGCATCCATGATGGCGGCAGCGTGGCCGCCGGCGCCAAGAGTGCAGTCTAAATATCGACCTCCGGGCCGGACCGCCAGGTAGCGGACGACCTCCTCCGTCAGGACGGGCGCGTGGGTCAGGGATTTCCTGGGGGACAAAGTTGCAACCACCTGTCCTAATCCCCAGACGCCTGTTCCGTGGGGGAAGCCGCCCCCGCATCCTGCGATACTCCCTGCAGCCTCCGGGGGTTCCATATCTCCAGGCACTCCTTCCGCCCGGCGATAACTACCGTCCCGTCGACCGCCGCCAACCGCCGAAGCGGTGGCGGTATCAGGATGCGACCCTGGCGGTCCAACTCGGTGTCGAACGATTCGGAGTAGAACGCTCGCCGCGCCCGTCGACCTTCGGGCGTGGTGGGAGGTTCCACTGAGACATGACTCGCCACGTTATTGAAACCATCCTCCGTATACACCTCTATACACCCATCCGCGCTCATCGTGAGGATGATCTTGTCCAAAAACTCGTTTCGGTAGCGGGCAGGGATGGACACGCGTCCCCTGTCGTCTATCGTGTGTTCGTACTTTCCCCTGAACTCGACCAACGATTGTGCCAACCCCTTCTTGTCTTGCGCTGCCGGAGTGTTATACTTGGACTGTCCCGCCCGGCGGTTGTGGACGAACCAGGGCCGGCCGAGTGGGTCATGGGTGAAGCCCCCACTTCATCCCATTTCGTGGGCAATCATAACACTCGGCGCCCTACTGTCAAGTGCCTACACAATATATTTCGGACTAATTTTCCACTTTCTTCCCGCATGTCCTTCCGCGCCGGCATCCTGACCGTCTCCGATAAAGGCGCCGCCGGTGAGCGCGAAGACACCTCCGGCGCCGCCATCCGCGAGCTGCTTTCCGGCATCGACGCCACCATCGACCGCTACGAGATCATTGCTGACGTGCGAGATCTGATCGCGGAGCGTCTCACGGCGTGGGCGGACGCAATCCGCCTCGACCTAATCGTGACGACAGGCGGGACCGGACT
>Ga0209342_10007704_pt1 | contig 10829 bp, 9 predicted proteins | sample RifCSP16_2_FD_184023 | JGI IMG/M metagenome (GOLD analysis project Ga0209342, IMG submission 184023) | Soil microbial communities from Rifle, Colorado - Rifle CSP2_sed 16_2 (SPAdes) (version 2) | ecosystem: Environmental > Terrestrial > Deep subsurface > Rock core/Sediment | place: Rifle... | reverse complement strand
GCGTTAACTTAAGAAGCTAATTCAGTTTAAATGCAATTAAATATCGAATATCGAACAAAAAATGTCGAATTATTAAGTTTTTTCCTTGTTCTACATTCGATATTTCACTCTTAAATGCTATAGCGCTTTCTTAAGTTAACGCTTATGGGATTGAGGGGTGTGTCTGAGGTAATTTCTTGGCTTCTGATATATTTCAAAAAACTAAACTAGTATAAAGATGATTGATTGGACAAAAATTGAAGAATCACACGTTATCAGGACATTCCGGAAAATTTGCAATAAGTGGTGGGGAATTGACATCCAGTTTTATGATGAATATAGCGTCTGCAAAAACAAAGGCATGTCTTTCCGAAATCCCCTCTGCAGTGGAATACGTTCAATATCAGAGGGAGCTAAACTTTGCTCTCAAACGTATCGGAAAAAGCTTAAAGAATTCGGCAAAAACCAAAAACCTTTTGTCTACGAATGTTTTGCCAGCCTGCACGGTTGCGCAGTCCCTATGCTTGTGAAACAAAAATATGTAGGAGCTATGATCGGGTCTGGTATCCTGGCATTTGGAAACAACGGTTCGATGAAAAAAATGTATAAAGAAAAGCTAATAAAGCTTGGATTTGATAGTATGGAGCTAGACCGATGCTATGACGCCCTAAAACCGATAGACCATCATACAGAGAAATATATATCCGATTTTATGGAACTTGTTGCCGAAGATGTCATTGCTTTCTATGAACTCTTACAGGAGAAAGAGGCAATTATCAAAAAACGATCCTTTCTTCTCGAAGGTGTTTATAAAGAAAAGTATAAGGGGATCATCGGGACCAGTCCGTCAATAAAAAGGGTATTTGATACATTGGAACTCACTGAACGGAGCGAAAGCCCCGTCTTAATCGAAGGCGAAAGCGGAACGGGAAAAGAGCTCGTAGCGGCAGCCATACATTATAACAGTCCGCGCAAGGGTAAAATATTTATTATTCAGAATTGTTCTGCATTTACTGATACCCTGCTCAATTCAGAATTATTCGGGCACGAAAAAGGCTCCTTTACCGGCGCGGTCTCAGAGAAAAAAGGTCTCTTTGAAATTGCAGATAAGGGAACCTTGTTCCTGGATGAGATTGGAGATATGAATATAGAAATCCAGGCAAGGCTCTTGCGGATATTGGAGGATGGTTCGTTTTACCGGGTAGGGGGTACAGAACAAAAAAAGGCAAATGTCAGAATCATCACTGCAACAAATAAACCTTTAAAAGAACTCATCAAACAGGGTCTCTTCAGAAAAGACCTTTTGTACAGGATTAACACGATACATCTCACCCTGCCGCCACTCAGAGAGAGAAAGGAGGACATCTTGCTCCTGATCAATTATTTCCTGGACTATTACGCCATCTCTTGCAATGGAGGCGAGAAGGAGATAAATCAAGAGACGAGAGAACTCTTGCAGGCCTATTCCTGGCCTGGCAACGTCCGTGAACTGAAAAACCTGATTGAGCGTTTAGTCCTTTTATCCGGTACCAGTAAAACGATTGAGATCAAACATATTCCCAGAGAAATCATGGCGGACATGTATTCCGGTTTGCATGCTCACGACCATACGAGGCCCGCCAAACTAGCCGATGCGACCAAGGTGCTTGAGAAAAATATGGTCTGTGATGCCTTAAAACGAGCAAAATGGAACAAAACCTTTGCATCAAGAGAACTCGACATCAGCCGCGCAAGCTTGAATAACAAAATCGCGGAATTCAACATTCAGCCCAATCCAAATCCTGGGGAAACGTAAGAAAAAGTACGTTACCCTGTTAGCATTCTAACAGTTGTCATATCTAACTGATTTATCACAACTTACCAATTTATTTTTACCGATTTTATGATACCCGACTGTTAGATACGTAACATCATATATGGAGTTTTACGTAATGCCCTCTTCCATATATTCTCTCTAGATATTTGTAACTATCATGCATTTTGATTGTTATGATTTATTTTTATATAAAATGCATCTTTGGTTTCATTTTTGTTAGTGTTGGGCTTGTGTGTTGTGTGTGTTGTTGGTTATTTTTAATTGTTTAAGGTTTTTAAAAAAAAATTTAGTATCAGTTCAGTCTCTCAAAATAAATGCAAAATTACAACCCCCCTAGCCCCCTTTTCTAAGGGGGATTTCGTTAAGTCCCCATTAACAAAGGGGGATTTAGGGGGTTGTGACTCTGCGTTCTCCGCGTTCTTGGTGGTGAACTATTACCAAAAAAATTTATTCAGTCTAAGAATACTAAGGTTGTGCCAAATAATAACCAAACATTTCCTGCATCTAATCCAAAGATAGAAGTTATCGGGGTTATTGGCGGATTAATCGGCAATGGGGCATTGGAGATTCAAACACGCTTGTACAGGTGTTTAGACGAAGGCAGATGTTATCAGATCATCGACCTTGAACAGGCAAACAAGATCGATGGGTTAGGGATTACGATTCTTGAAAATTTTGTATCTCGCGGTTTACAGATTCGATTAATCAATGTAAAGCCGGAGATACAGGGGATGATAAGGATGGCAAAAAAGGAATCTCTCTTCCAGATAATATATAACGAAAAGGATTGGACTAAGGCTGCTTCCTTATTTGAAAAAGATATTTCAGAAAGGCCAGTCACATCCGGAGATGGTGTCCTTAAGAAAAGGCATCATGCACGGGTGAATACCTTCTTTCCCACGGAGTTTAAATTTCAGAGAAATCATGGGTTAACCACAGGGAGGGCACATATCCTGAACCTGGGTGAGGGTGGCGTCCTGGTAAGCCAAATCGTTACCATAAATAAAAATACAGAAGAAATGATCCCTTGTCAGGGGATGATCGAACGAGAGATCTATGATTTGAAGTTCAAACTCAATGGTGATTCGACGTCAATAACCACACAGGGAAAATGTGTCAGGGAGTTTATGATAGAGGAATCGCTCTGTGCGGGGATACGCTTTGACGATATAAGTCACCATCAGAAAAAAATTGTTCGATCCTTTGTGGATGCTCATAAATAATATTTAAATAAAAAATAGATATATCACGACAAAGGCAAACCACGGGTGACCGTGGGGCGCAAAGTAACAGGGTCTTTGAAATTACAGGGACGTAATACAAGATAGCCTTACTGCCGAAAATTATTCTTGAAAGAATATCTTTGGTGTAAGGTTTTTTTATTTTCGGGATTAAAAATAAAAGTAACAGTGAATACAAAAATCATTAAAAATCAGGATCAAATAGATAGGTTCCGTTTTTCCCCCCGGGGTTTTTATCATTACCTGATACATCCTACCCATCTCAAACGTTTCCTTTTTTTCCTGTTCCTTGATTTTGCAATAATTGTGTTTTCGCTCTACCTCTCTTTTTTCATTCGTTTCGAGTTTACCATTCCTTCTGAATATAGAGTACTATTATTGGATGTAATTCCAATTTTTCTTTTGATAAAGCTAACTTCATTGTATTGTTTCAAGGTCTATCGAATAGCATGGGGATATGTGGGCATCAACGATCTCATAAATATTGCCATTGCACAAACGGCATCAATATCCATGCTGATGATACTTATTTTAACTCCCCCGCCTTCGTGGTTTCATCCTGGTATTCCAGGTTTCTTTTCTTTTGACATACATCTCAACGGATTCCCAAGAAGCGTCTTTCTCATAGACGGAATGGTTTCCCTCGGTTTATTCTGTGGATTGAGGTTCTCTAAAAGGCTATTTTTGGAAATTATTCATAAAAGGGCAACCATACATACCGGCAAGAAAACCCTCATTATTGGCGCTGGTAACACAGGAGATATGATCGTGCGGGACATGAAAAGGCAAGGGTATAGAGATTATTGCCCCATAGGAATGCTGGATAACAACAAAAATAAGGTCGGGACATATATCCACGGTTTAAAAGTCCTTGGCACAACAAACAACCTGCGGGATATTGTTTCTTACTATAAAGTCGAGGCAATCGTTATAGCCATTCCGTCACTCAATTATAAAACCCTCAGGAAAATATATGAATCAGCAAAAAATCTCAAGGTAAACACGATAAAAATTGTGCCGCGGATATACGATTTCCACAGACCGGATATCAACACGAAGCATCTTGAAGATATTCGCATTGAAGACCTTTTAGGTCGGCAGAAAGTACAAATAGATTACCAGGAAATAAAAGACTTTTTAAAAAACAAGGTGACCCTTATTACCGGGGCAGGAGGGTCCATTGGCTCCGAACTTGTTATGCAGGTGTGTTCGTTCCAGCCCAAACAAATCGTTCTTTTTGATATCGACGAAACCGAACTCCATAAGGTACAACTACGGCTGGAAAGATTGTTTCCGGATTATTTCCATGGTCAACCCGCACATTCGCGGGTACAGGGCGAGGTTGTTTTTATAATAGGGGATATACGGGATGAATATGTAGTCAATGAGACCTTCAGGAAATTTAAACCCCAGGTGGTATTTCACGCTGCAGCCAATAAACATGTGCCCATGATGGAGATGAATGCCCGGGAGGCTGTTCAGGTAAATATGTTTGGGACCTATCAGGTTGCAAAGGCCGCGGCAGATCACCAGGCAGAGAAGTTTATTTTGATCTCCACGGATAAGGCCGTATGCCCGACCAGTATTATGGGCGCTACAAAGAGGATGGCTGAATATATCTGTATGGCGCTGAATGGATGTTCGAATACCGGCTTTATCTCCGTGAGGTTTGGTAACGTCCTGGGCAGCCGGGGAAGTGTGTTGCCGATATTTCTGGAACAATTAAAGAAAGGCGGGCCCCTCACCGTAACCCATAAGGACGTGCAAAGATTCTTTATGACTATCCCGGAGTCCGTGTCCCTCGTGCTGCAGTCATCCACCATAGGAAACGGTGGAGATGTTCTTGTCCTGGACATGGGAGAACCAATACGCATTGTAACCCTGGCTGAGGACCTGATACGCATTCATGGACTCGAACCGTATAAAGAGATCGACATAGCATTTACCGGCTTGAGACCTGGCGAGAAGCTCTTTGAAGAAATTCTTACCGCAGAAGAAGGCACGACTGCAAGTAAACACGAAAAAATATTTATTGCGAAAAATACCGAACGATACTCGATAGAAGACATTGAAAAGATGCTCAGGGGATTTGAGAAGTTGCTGAAGGTATTGCCGATAACGGAAGATTATGAAATTATCCGGGACGCCCTGAAAAATTATGTAAAGACCCTCGAAAGAAGGAGACAAAAAAGACCACCAGTCGGGTCTGAAGTGATTGCAAATACGGTATTTTCACAAACCGATGAAATGGATATGCATCACCATAAAACGCAATTCGATGAATTATTAAAGGTTTTGCCCATACTGGAGAACCACGAAAAAATTATTCGTAATACCCTGAAAAATTATGAAAAGAGTCTCGAAAGGAGAAGGCAGAAGGTAAATTTCCGGACTCAGCCCTGAAAGACGCCTCACCCGGAGCGAAGTCAAAGTGCGCCTGAAAACCTCAACAGTTAAAGTAGCCACAAAGGCACGAAGACACAAAGAAAAAACCTTTGTGGCAAAAAGGTTGTAGAGCGAAGAGGCTCTCCTGATTTAATGATCAGTTCCTTACAAAAAATATTTTGACATTTTTAGCAAAAATACTCATGGAAAAATCCGAATATCGAATTCCGAAATTCGAACGTTCGAATGCCCAAAACACTTTGTATTTTGAATTTTGTTCATTTGAATTTGTTTTGGATTTAGTGCTTCGGATTTTGTCTCTTCCGACTCGTTCGGCGTTAGGAATTATCATTTTATTTATGCGGATTATACGATGTATGGTATAGAGAATCCCCCTTAGAAACCCGTCCTCGACTCAGATCGGGGAAGGGGGCTAGGGGGTTGTAAACTTGTCCTCATGAAACTCGTCCTCGTGAAAACGGGGAATGGGGAATAGTCCAGAAAAAAAACAACCCCCTGAATCGTTCGACTGAGCTCACGACGAAGTCCCCCTTTGTTAAGGGGGACTTAAACGGAATAACTTGACGTTAAGGAATTTCGTAACAATTTAGTTTTTTGAAAAATCTTAAGGCTGGTTTAATCTTGCAGACTTCGTCGTGAGCGCTCAGTCGAACGATTGAACCATATATCTGAACGGTACGCTAAAACTTGAACTCGTGCTGTGAAATGGAATTATACCAAATGTTTCGGTTCAATCGAGGACGATTGAACCAGCGAAGGGGTGTGTAATTTTGCCGTAACACCCCCGGCCCCTCTCCCCACTTTTGTGAGGACATGTTTTTAGAGGGGAGATTAACTGGTAGTGCAACCGTCCCGGTTGCAAAATAAAAAAAGGAATGTGATTTATGACTGACCAAATACCATCACAACAAAATGTACATTTAATCGAATACCTCAATGTCATCAGAAAACGGAAGTGGGTGGTTATCGTATTTTTTCTGGTCGTTGTTTCTACCGTTATCGTCGGATCATTCCGCGCTACGCCCATCTATAAGGCAACCACGCAGCTCATGATAGAAAACAATGATTCACTCCTGAATGAAATGGCAGATGTCTCAAAGGTTAACATGAATTCTGATGTTCAAAATAAGAGTTATTACCAGACACAATACAAATTACTCGTGAGCAGGAGCCTTGCAAAGGGTGTCATCGAAGAATTAGAACTCTGGAAGGACTGTAAATTAAAGGACGTCAGAAATACGGAAGGTAAAAGCGCATTGCCAGGCAATTCATCCGGTCAATCAGACGTCCGGAATGACCCCCGCATCATCGGCTGGTACCTGAAAAATCTGGAGATCTCCCCTTTGCGCGAGACCCACCTGGTTGATATCAGCTTTCAGCATCCATCGCCTGAAAGGGCAGCGCTCATTGCCAATGCCCATGCGCGTGCGTTTATGGAAAGGAATAATCATATCCAGCAGATGGCCTCCCAGCAGGCATTGGACTGGCTTAAGGGGCAGCTCTTTAACCAGAAAATCGAGGTGGGTACCTCACAAAAGGCGGCGTACGAATATAAACACAAACAACTCAGATCGTTTACCGTCGACGACGACAGTGTATTTTCCATACCCGAGGTCGAGCAAAATGTCGTTATCCGGAATCTCCATAAAAAACTAGCCAAACTGAAGGCAGAAAAATCGATCCTGGCCACCAGGTACGGCCCCAAACACCACAAGATAATCGAGATCGATTCCAGCATAGGAAAACTGGAACAGGGAATCATTGATGAAATACAAACCATACGGAAGACAATCAGGACGGAATTAAACCGGATCGCGGTGTTTGAAAAGATCAACCAGCAGCAACAGCATGCACCGCAGCGGGTAGTGAAGCCGTATAGCGAAAAGGCCATTAACTATGACATGGTGCGCCTGGAGGCCGAAAGCGACAAGGTGATTTATGACATCCTGCTCACGCAGGCAAAAGAAGTCAACCTTACCGGCACCATGAAAAAGAGCAACATCCGCATCGTAGATGAGGCAGAAGTGCCGCTTTCCACGGCCAAACCGAGGATTTTGTTAAATACCCTCCTCTCTATAGTGGTGGGTTTGACCTTTGGTGTGGGACTCGCCTTCTTCCTTGAATATATGGATAAAACCGTAAGGACTCCGGAGGATGTTACCAAATATCTGAGACTGCCGGTACTGGGTGTAATACCCTATGACAGGACTTTAAACGGGAACAAAACGCCTGTCCTTCCATGGAACGATGCCCACCACGACAGGCGAAAGCCAGTGAAAGAAGGATATGCATCATATGATATTTCGAGCAGTTTCGTCGCCAGATTACCCCTGATGCAATCAAGCATGCATGGACACGTGTATGTGGTAGAAAGCACAACCAAAGGAGAAGGGAAGACCACCGTTCTTTCAAAGCTGGCAATAAACCTGGCAAAAGGGGGATTGCGCGTGGTCATGGTGGATGCCGACCTGCACCATCCGTCACTCCATAAGATGTTTGGGATAGAGAATGGCGAACAACGTGGATTATTACATGCCATGGAAGTGGTGTTCTCACAGAATATCACACAGGGCAGCTTAAAAGACTACAGCGTGGACGACCTCTTTTCCATCATCGCCCTGAAAAAGCTCAGTGGGCAGCTCGCCATTAAAAATGACGTCCTGAGCATGACTGCCCTCTTTGAAAATGGCCGCTTATTTCATGTCCAAAGTAAGGACATTCCGTTTAACAATCGTCTGGGTACCATGCTCCTCCGCGGAGGGTTCATTACCGAGGACCAGTTAAAGGATGCCCTGGAACGCAACGAGCGCACGGGATTCCCGCTCGGATACATCCTTATCAATGCAGGGTACGTAAATCAGGAGCAGCTCAAAGGCCCTTTAAAGCTGCAAATGGAGGAACATCTACAGAAACTCTTTAGCTGGAAACATGGTACTTTTACCTTTGAACCGGGGAGTGTTGAAATATACGAAGATAAAAAGATTTACTTTGAAGAGGATTACACGCCGATCGCCAGGCGTTTGGGGAATACAGCGGGAAGTCGTCTATTGAAGCGTGAGGTATTTTCTCACGTTCAACACGTGAATGGCCTGAATATATCGCTTTTACCTGCGGGTACAGGCCGTATAAACCCTGACAGCCCCCTTTACTCTGCGATCCTCTCAAAGTTTCTGTATTTCCTGAAACAGCAGTATGACGTGGTGCTCGTGGACGCGCCGCCATTGTTGGAAGCCATGAATACCGCGATGCCGCTGCTGAATTTTGCGGACGGGGTAATCTTTGTCATCAAATCAGGTCACGTCACCATCGAATCCATTAACAGAGTTACTACTTGCATGACAGAGAACAAAACCCGCATCCTTGGCGCCGTCTTAAATCAGGCAAAGACAGGAGACTATTATTACGGCTAGCGCGGCAAAAGCCGCAACAAAATCCCCCTTAACAAAGGGGGATGAAGGGGGTTATAAATAATTTTCGTTCGGGGAAAAAACACAACCCCCTGTTTCCCCCTTTTGTAAGGGGGACATAAGAGAACCAACTTGATTGTATAGGAATTTTCATTTTATTTAAGCGCATTTTTGGGTGGCACGAACAAATCCTGTCCCTGTATGTTTTTAACAGGGATCGTTTGTCCGTGTTTACTTAAATCCACATATCCCCGTTTACACGAGGACAAGTTTTATAATGGCAAAAATAATTCCCCTCTTGGGAGGAGACACAATAATTCCCCTCTTGGGAGGGGTTAGGGGTGGGTCCCTTGGTCGTGAAATCTCAGTGAATATCTTGCGAATTACCGATTTACCCACCCTTGAGTCCCCTCCCAGGAGGGGATTGAGGGGTGGGTATTGTGAAGGTGGATTCGGCGTAAAAACCAACGCCTTAATCCACCCTACTCATAACTGTTACAGTCTTTCTTAGTGTCTTGGTGGCATAAATTGGTGGCGTAAAAGTTTGTGTAAATTCGTGCCTATTCACGGCTAAAATATGTTTTTGTTCTGTTTTTCTTTGCGTTCTTTGCGTCTTTGCGGCTAAAATATGTTTTTGATCTGCTTTCTTTGCGTTCTTTGCGTCCCCCATTTTCATGAGGGCAGGCATTTGCGGTGAGTAATCATTAAATTGGAATTTTGGAAATTGGATTTTGTGTATTATTTGAAATTTGTTATTTGAGATTTGGTATTTCATATTTTGGATATTGCGGGCTGAATTTTGTTTTCTATATTCAAGACCCCAAATATGTTCGACCCCAAATATGTTCTTCGGAGTATACAACAACTTCCTTTTTGGTGTTTTTTCCCTGTGTAATCTGTATAATTTGTTATTCGTGGCAAAAATTATCTGTATAATAAAGGGTTGATCCCAAGCATTGTTCTGGGGCAAGCATCCTGACGGCAATAGTGCTGTGGCAGGAGGAAACTCCTGCCACAGCAGGGAATTGGTTTTTATGGCTTTTAAAAGGAGGTGAAGGTAATTTATGAATGATCGGATTATTATAGACTCTCATATACAGCATGGCAAACCTGTTATCAAGGGAACAAGAGTTCCTGTAGCACGGATTATTGGGGGGCTTGCAGGAGGTATGACTAAGGATGAGATAATACGGGAATATGAGGTGAGCGAGGAGGATATCCGGGCAGCTTTAGCCTATGCCAGTGAACTTATTGAACAAGAGGAATTTCATCCTCTTGCAATGTAAAAACAGTGTGAAATTATGAAATTTCTGATTGATGAAGATTTGCCGCACTCAACAGTTGGTCTATTACAGAACTATGGACATGAAGCATACGATGTGCGTAACATTGGTCTAAGAGGGGCAAAAGATTCACAGATTGTCTCTTATGCTCAAAGCAAAGGCTTGTGTTTAGTGACAGGTGATTTTGATTTTTCTGATATTCGTAATTATCCGCCCGGGCAATATTCAGGGATTATCGTTCTGAGTATTCCAAGAGATGCAACAGCCCGCTTTATTCTTAATTTGCTCGAAAACTTTCTTAAACAAGATAAATTGGTTTCAGAAATAAGAGGGAAATTGGCAATTGTTGAAACATGGCGTATTAGGGTTAGAAAGGGTTAATAATATCGTTGTGGCAGCAGGAAACTCCTGCCATCACGCCAATTTCCTTTTTTGCAGTTACGAATAAAACGGTTCAAGAAAGGAAAATGGGACGATTCTAATTAAATGAGAAGTATGGTAATACAGGGGGAAAATAATATGAGAAGTGTCCCTCATTTCCCAAAGCCTTCTAATGGGCGACCCCAAGACTTGTCTTTGCGGTGAGTAATTATTTATTTGGAATTTGTTTTTATCTGTGTTTATCCGTGCCTGCCCTGTAGGGAACCGAAGGTTATTGTACAGGGTCCATCTGTGGTAAGAAAACTATTTGTGTCTT
>Ga0209342_10007699_pt1 | contig 10832 bp, 9 predicted proteins | sample RifCSP16_2_FD_184023 | JGI IMG/M metagenome (GOLD analysis project Ga0209342, IMG submission 184023) | Soil microbial communities from Rifle, Colorado - Rifle CSP2_sed 16_2 (SPAdes) (version 2) | ecosystem: Environmental > Terrestrial > Deep subsurface > Rock core/Sediment | place: Rifle... | reverse complement strand
ATTCCTCGTTAATGGGGATTTCGTTAAAAACACGCTCGCCAACCTCAACCGGGCATTTTGAATCCATTAATGGCGCCTTCCGTGCAGGTTTGCCATTATCTTCAATACGATCATCGTCATACGGTTCGGCATCATCACTGACTTCGCACTTGATTCCAGGAACTTCAGCGTCATTTTCAGAAATAATTTCCTCTTCCACATCGTAGCGATCATCAGATGAATCATCCGAGAAAGCAGTATCCATGCCGCTCCCCCGGTCTATTGTATATTCATCGTCGCGTAATATGACTTCTGCATCTTCATCAATACTATCATCACCCATGCCGGACTTTTCAAGCATGAGAGAATTACCGCCGTCATTTTCTGTAATAAGACCGTATCCATCATCCCCGGTAAGCACCGGGAGCGCAGGATATTTCAATGAATTGAGAAATTGATCGGTCTTTTCTGTCTCATACACCATAATCCTCTTTTTGACAATCCAGGGAAACTTCTTCGCTTCCCTGTTGTCCTGTGTTTCACCATTCGGAATAGTATGGCCATCTTTGTTTTTCCGAACTAAAATATACACCAGCATGACGGTAATAATCAATGTAATAGCAGATAATAACATACATGAAATCGTTTTTCCGACAAGAGCGGCACAGAAGCCGCTGATATAAAGTCCAGCATTCCCTCCCGAAATCTGTGTCGCATTTCCCGTAAAAAGAGAGATAACAGCGGACATGCTGAAAGTGAGTAATAAAAGAAGAATTGATTTCTCGGTTGCCATGGTAACCCAGTCGCTCCTGATAAGGAATGTTCCTGGAACGATCAGTGTAATGACGATGCCAAATGATGCAATTCCAAATATCGAGTATGCGATATGTCCTATCCAGGCACCCATGGGACCGGCTAAATTTTTAACAGGGGCGTGATCAATCAGGGAAAAATAATCTGCATGGTCATATCCGACAATCGATATAAAAAAAATAGCGGCAATGCCGATCAAAGCAATGCCGAGCATTTCCTGATGACGTCTCCAGAACATGGTCCCATCCTCCAAACTGGCCAAAGTTGCCGTGTGGGGGCGCCACAGGTGCCCCCACACGGCAACTTTGATCGCGTTATAATCTAATTTTCGGTCTTTTGGGGGAATTTTCTTAGTGAAGATAATATTAATGCTCTTAATAATGAGCTGAAAAAATGTCGAATAAGTCATAACGGTGTCTGTCTTAAAACTCCCCCCGACCCCCCAAGGGGGGCTTGTTCAGAATGTAATATGCGAATTAAGTCCCCCTCCGGGGGATTTAGGGGACTTTTAAGACAGTTTCAATTCAGTAATATTGGTTTTTACGATTAGTCTGCGCAGCTATACTTCCAGGATTTCAACAACAATAAGTGGATTCCGTCTGGTCAGCTTGAAAATATAGTTTTTCAATCCCTTCTTTAAACCGGCAACAATATCATCATAATTGGAATTTTTTTCCTTCAACATCTTGTTTACCCGATCGTGAATGTCCTTTCGGATCAGTTCCAGTACCTTCTCTTCCTTATTGCCCAGAAAGCCGCGTGAAAATATATCAGGCGGACGCATAAGCATTCCTTCAGCCACAACTATCGCGATAAAAATTATTCCATCCGACGACATCATGTGACGGTCCTTTATCACGCTGCTCTCGATATCGCCGATATCCTTCCCATCCACGTATATCTGAGACAGCTCGATCGACTGGACTTTTTTGAAACTTTTTGCCGTCAGTTCCAGTACGTCTCCGTTATCGGCCAGCACGATCCGGGAAGGCTTGATGTTGAGCGATTTCGCTATTTCAGCATGGGCTTTCAGATGGCGGAATTCGCCATGAATGGGCATGAAGAATTTCGGCTTGGTGACGGCAATCATGAGCTTTAACTCTTTGGAGGAACCGTGTCCTGAAACATGTATGTCGTCATCCTGGTCATAGTAAACTTCAGCTCCCATCTTCATGAGCGAATTCACGACGTTCGTTACCATTCGTTCGTTTCCGGGGATCACCGATGCGGTAATGACGACCGTATCGCCCTTTTCCGCAATGAAATTGCGATGTGTACCGTACGCCATCCGGTATAATGCGGACATCGGTTCTCCCTGGCTGCCGGTCCCGATTATCACCAGCTTTTTGTTTGGCAGGGAACCTGCCTTGGATATATCAAGAATAAGATCGCTCCGGTAATTCAGGTATCCCAATGAATTGGCGATCTCGACGTTCTTCTGCATCGTCAGTCCGGAGATGACGACCTTCCGATTGTACCGCTGTGCTACATCCATTACCTGTTGGATCCGGTGGATATTCGAGGCGAAAGTCGCGACAATAATCCTGCCGCTCGCGGAAGAAAAAATATCCGTCAGCTTGCCTATCAACACCGACTCGGATTTTGTGAACCCTTCTCTCTCCGCGTTGGTGCTGTCCGACATGAGGAGCAGCACTCCTTTTTCTCCATAGTCCGCAAACCGATAAATATCGGTAACATCACCGTCCACCGGCGAAAAATCTATTTTAAAATCTCCGGTATGAATGATTGTTCCCACTTCAGTAGTTATGGCAAGGCCGACGCCTCCGATAATCGAATGGTTTACTTTTATGAATTCCACGCCAAATCTTCCGATCTGTTTACGGTCGCGGGGACTGATTTCAATGAATTCCGGATCTTTTATAGGAGGTATCTCCTCCAACCTGCTCTGAATGAGGCCGATCGTGAGTTTCGTTGCATACACAGGCGCTGATATTTCTTGCAGGAGATACGGAATGGCACCGATATGGTCTTCATGGCCGTGTGTTACCAGAATCGCCTTGACCTTGGACTTGTTTTTTCTGATATAGCTGAAATCGGGGATGATATAGTCAATACCGGGCATTTCTTCTGTCGGGAACATGATGCCGCAGTCCACGATGATGATATCACCCCTGCATTCAAAGAGGGTTATATTTTTGCCTATTCCGCCCAGTCCTCCCAGAGGTATTACATGTATGGCCTTCTCTTTTTGCATATACTGCTATACTCCTGAATGACCGAATCCACCGTCATTTCTGTCGGTCCTGCTCAATTGGTTTGATTCAATAAAATCACCCCGGTAGACCCTATTAAAAACCATTTGAGCGATTCTCATGCCGTTCGTTACGACAAAATCCCTTTTACCTAGATTTGTCATGATTATCTTGATTTCACCGCGATAATCAGAATCAATCGTTCCCGGCGTGTTGAGAAGGGTGATTCCGTGATTAATGGCAAGGCCGCTTCTCGGCCGTAGTTGCACCTCATATCCCTCGGGAATCTCTAGTGAAATACCGGTCGGAACCAGTACCGTATCGCCCGCTTTCATCGTAATCTCTTTTTCGAGCAGGGCGCAAATATCTGCTCCTGAGGCTCCCTGGCTCTGATACTCGGGTAACTTTGCCCCAGGCAATGCATGTATTTTTACAGGTATCATAGCATAATAATCAGAATTTGAATTCGGTCCAACCCCTATTTCAACCACGAAAGCAGGCGACGTTATATTACATCAATAATAATTATCGTTGGCAACAGTACACTTTTCTGCATCGCATATCCTTTGTCAAGTGAATCGCATTACCGGTGGATGATATTAAGAACCTATCTCAGCAGGAGAGAAATCATAGCAATGGTGCGTCAGAAAAAAGCGGGTTTCCACCCTCCAACATACAGGACGTATGGTGATCGGGAGCAGGACACCGGCCAACGGTTCAATTAAAAATCATACGGGGCGGCACCAGTATAAGCATCAAATACATAAAATCCATCTCAAAAACATGTGTTTCACTCTTAATAATATCCAAATATTTATTGCCTATTTTCGATAATTCCAATATTATATATTAGAGTTGTTGCGTAATTCATTAATTATAAAAATTTTGCTTAGCTTTGCGACATTTCAAATATTAGGTCGCCGTAAAAATCATAATTATGAAAACGAGTTCACCATCCAAAAGATTCAAAACAGCGGTCCGCTTCGAAAAAGAAGGTAACGCTGAAAAAGCCATCAATGAATATCTTCATATTTTAAATGTTGATCCGAATTTCCGAAACGCATATATAAACCTCGGTTCTCTTTACTCGCGAATGAACCGACTTAACGAGGCGATGAAGTGTTATAAAGCCGCTTTGTCCCTCGGGCACGATTATATCACCTATTTTAATGTTGGCTGTATTTATTACAAAATAGGCAAGTATACCAATGCGCTCAACAACCTTGAAAAATCGGCTGAAATGAATAACAACTTCGCCGTATCTATTCTTGTCGCAGGCCTTTGTCATAGCAGGCTTAATAATCTTCAGGAAGCAGAAAATAATTTTCTGGAAGTTTTGAAATTCTGGCCGGAAAACCGTGTAGCGCTGACAGCCCTTTCGATCATATATTACAATAAAAATTCATTTAACAAATCACTAATGATGTTGAATAAACTATTACAGCTTGATGCTGATAATATCAAAATTCGAGAATTAAAATCCGATATCCTTTTAAAAATTGGACGCATTGATGAATCAATATCTGAAGTTAAAGTTATTAAGCGAAAATCCGCCAGCTATAAATATTATGACGAATACATCCAATCCATTCCTGTTGAAACATTGACTGATAAATACGGCACCATAGAAAATAAAATAAAATCTTTGAATGGCACTATACATACAGATTCGAATAACCTAATATCTCTCAGCCTCTGTTATTTATTGAAGGGAGATACGGATGTTGCAATTGATTACCTTTTTAAATTTAAAAAAAAGCCGATCAATTGATAATCTAAGAAATTGACTAAGTACTTAATAACAGGGGGATATTTTGTTCTCCGCCCGCCGAAGGCGGGCGGAGAACGTGATCACCCACCGTTCTTTGAGTAGTTACTAAATTAATAATAAATTTATCATAAAATTTATTGACAAAATTAATAATAAATTTCTTATGGTAAGTCCTGGTGGTTATAGAGGGAGGGAAACACCTGTTCCCATTCCGAACACAGCAGTTAAGCCTCTCATCGCCGATGGTACTGCATGGGTAACTGTGTGGGAGAGTAGGACACTGCCAGGACTAGAAATAATACAATATAAATATAAAAGCCATGGCACATGCCATGGCTTTTATTATTGTCATATCAAATTCCTTTATTCCCACTTTGCAGCTGAAACCTTTTTCTTGAGACCCTTGGCATGTACTTCGTAAATAATTTCACAGTTCTGCTCTTCATCCCACGTGACTTTTTTCACTGAGCCGCCCTTTGCTACGGCTTTCAATTCTTGAGCAACTGCAATACCGGTCATCTCAAAATTTTCCATCCCGGATGCACCCTCGATCTTTGAACCTTTAAATTTTTCAATGACTTGATACTGCGCATTCAAAATGGCTGCCCTCTTTGATGCTTCTTTTCTCTGAACTACGTTTGTCAGGGTTTTTGTGGGAACACCCGCCGCGGCGATTCTAAATGTTTCGTCATCAATCCAGCCCTCGGTTGTAAATGTTTCGCCTTCAACAGTTCCACCGATCTTCTGGCTGCTGCACGATGTCAGCGTGAGTGTGAATACGAAACCGGCCGCAATTATTAATGCGAATATTAATAACTTCTTCATCTACCGTCCTCCTCATAACTTTTAATTGATATTTTCCCGTACTATGATTGAGCAGTTTTTAGATGTGCCCATAAATCATTTGCCTGTTTATAACGAATTACATATTAATAATAAATTAAGCTAAAGTCAACTTAAAAACAGCGATTCTATCCTGACATGAATTCCCCCGCCGCCTGTGGCGGCGGGGGAATTCATATTAAAATGTATTTATCATATTCATGTCAAAAATATGCCGAATAATTACCTTATGGAAGAAAAACTTCAATTCTGCCCTTTTAAATTTTACGTGATAACTGAATTATTGATTTCCAATATTTTTAATACAGACCCCTATTAATATTGTCAGCACTATTATATTAATTAAAAACCACAGAAAGTGAACCGCTTTAAACACTCCCCAATTGTACATAAGCCCAGATGCGGTACCGGCACCGAAGCCGATCAGAATAAAATTATAGTATCTCAAAAAAATATTTATGGCCGCGTCTGATAAATTTCCACCGGTGGTCACCATTGCTTTATCGAAATTTTTTTTAGCCAAAGGAAAGACAAAGAACATGACCGTGAAAATAATTGCCGAATTCAAAAACCAGTGTTGTGACAGCATCGTCGGTAGTATACCCGCAACGGATGCAATAATAAGACTTCCGGCTAGAATGACCATTGAATAGTTATTGGCTATACTGTTCCATAATTTTGTTAGATATGGAATGATATCCTTCAACTCTTCCTTGGTGAATTGCTCCTGAGACAGATACAAGTTGACATAGTAACTGCCGACGATTAATATTATTAGATATACGATATATATTATTATAATTTCTATAAACACATGTCGCTCCTTACTGGGAAATTTAAGTCAACTAACAAAATAATCAAAACAAAAAGTCAACTATTTTTGAATAATACTGCCCCTGCAGGGGCTTTTAAGGCCGGAAATATTAAAACATCCTGTTTTTTGCCGGGAGCAACCAGGATGCTCGGTCTTTGCCCCTTAATCCCAAAAAAAATGAATTATGTAACAGGTCACATCAATTAATAAACACTTTCACCACATACAGTAATTCAATAAATCATGAACGACAATTTTGTGGTTGAAATATATAATTATTGGATTAGACTTTTATATATAAGCTAAAGTTCTAATTTTTTAAGATTTTTACCATTTTTTTAACAAATAACAGGTTATAAACCATGAAAAAAATACTATTAATTGCTACGTTTTTATCGCTTTTGTCCTGTTCAGTAACACCAATAAAAAATAGTGCATCAGTGCAGACCGGTTGGAGCGACGAAGATACCTATACGGTAAAAGTCACAGACAAAACCGAAGAAAATGCGATAGGCAGGGCAAAGCATCAGATTTTAAAAGACATTGTTGATGTCAGGATGCGCAATAATAGCAAATATACCGATATCGTGAAAATACGTGACGAATTCGAAGGTCCGCTCAGCAATGGCGAAATAACCAGCCGTAAAAAAATTGCGGAAGGAATTATGATTTATTTTCAAATCAAGGACAAAGGATTAAAGAAAAAATTTCAACGGCAATGATACGTTTACCGCCTGATAACCTTATTGTCAACCACGTGTAGCAGACCTTCGCAAAATAACCGTACCGACTCGGATAATACGCGGTATTCCTCATTCAAAATTCGCGCAGATAACGAGTTAACCGTATCATTGTCCAGTATGGAAACCGGAGACTGCATTATAATCGGACCGGAATCAATTCCTGCATCAACGAAATGAGAAGTACAGCCGGTAATCTTGACCCCGTACTCGAGCGCTTTCTCCTGACCGTGAATTCCGGGAAAGGATGGAAGGAGCGATGGATGGATGTTAATGATCTGATTTCGGAATCGATTCACAAAATATGACGTCAGAAGCCGCATAAAACCGGCTGTAACGATCAGGTCGGTTTTATATTGCTTAAATATTTGAATCGTTTTCTCTTCATATTCTTCTTTTGTGCGATAGCTTCCTGGATCAATGAAATGAGCCGCAATTCCAAGTTCTTCGGCCCTTTCGAGCACCCGTGCCGCACTGTTGTCGGTAACAACAACGCCAACCCTTGCCCTTATTTCTTTGTTGATAATCCTTGTTGCCACTGCATGAAAATTCAGACCGCTGCCGGATACCAGAAATGAAACAATTTTCTTTTTATTATACCAATATCCCATATTAGATTCTCAATTTCTCAAGTTGCTCGTCTGTTGTCACTTTTAACACTGTTATTTTTTTTATCTCCGTATCTTTATTATAAACAGTCACAGACGATTGATTTCTCCCAGCTTTCCCATAACGCAGCATGATAGAACCGATATATGCCATATCATCATCCGTGATCATTCCTTTCACGAAAACAGCCGGTCCCTTAAAATCAGGTATAAAAAAATAATCCGATACATACCGATATTTTTCGAGTTCATTGTTTTCCTGCTCGCTTCTGGAAACAATGATTTTCGCGTCATTACTGATCCTGAAATGCCTTCCGATCGTCAGCAGATAAAAATCAACGGGTTCGACTTCGCTGTGACGGGCAATAAGGTCCTGAACTCTCTGTGATATAAACCTGTCAGTGAACAGGCAGCCCCCGGATGGCGATTGATATTCATCAATGGCATACATGCGCGCAAGCTCAAATTGAACTTTCCGTGATCTTCCGTTGATATCGAGGAGCATGTCCCGATTTACTATACCGTTCTGCTCAAGTATCGTGGGTTTTAATAATTTAGCTGATAGGGGTCTGATCAGCCGCCCGCTCAATCCGGCGACCTTTTCAATATGGTTCATCGTATGCTTCATTTGCGACATAGGCCGCTGGCCCACCACTTCACCGGTGGCGACAAAATCGGCTTCTAATTCTCTCATTAAATCGGCCGCTTTTTTAATAAAATAGATGTGGCAGTCAATACAGGGATTTGAGTGCTTGCCGTATCCGTGAGCCGGATTACGAATGATATCAATGTATTCTTTATTGCAGCGATGAACATGCGTTGTTAGATTAATACGCGATGCCGACTGAACCGGCTTCAAATCGGCAGGATCCGCATCAGGCGCAATAAAGGGGAGAATGGCATGGAAACCGAACAATTCCAGATCCTGTTCCATAAGAACACGCGCGGCAAGCAGGCTATCGAGTCCGCCAGAAACGAGAACTACTCCCTTGCCTCTACTCACACGACTTCCTCATGATAAATGAGCTGAATGATTACTCTGTCTCCTTTTACAAACCCTTCCGAATTCTCAGGCATCACGATCAGGCAGTTAGCTTCGCTCATGGAACGTAATATTCCGGAACCCTGCGGTCCCGTGGTCGCCACGTGAATTTCACCGTCCCTGAGGAAAAAGTAGCCTCTCAGAAATTCCATCCTCCCTGCCTTTTTCCGAATGTTATCATCAGCAACAGCATACACTTCAGGTTTTTTAAGTCTCTCCGCGCCGCTCATCTTCAGCAGAGCCGGCCGCACAAACTCTAAAAATGAAACCATGGTGGACACCGGATTGCCGGGTAAGCCAAAAACTAAGGTATGATTCCTGATTCCAAAAATCATGGGTTTCCCCGGCTTCATTTTCAATGTTTCAATAATTATTTCCACACCCAACTCCACAAGCACTTCCTTCACAAAATCATATTTGCCCAGGGAAACACCGCCCGTCGAAATAACAATATCATGTTCAAATGCTTGCAAGAATTTATCTTTTACGGTATTCATAGAATCTTTCGCAATACCCAGATAGTGGGGAACCCCATTATATTTTTTCACTTCGGAATAAAGAGTATAGGCATTGGAATTACGTATTGTTCCAGGCCGGAGTTCCTCACCGACCTCGACGATCTCATCGCCGGTGGAAATGATAGCCACTCTCGGCCTTGCAAATACCGGCACTTCGCTTCTGTTCAATGCAGCCAGAAGTCCGACCTGCGCGGATGAGAGCCTTGTTCCTTTCTTTAAAACGTTCTGGCCCGTTTTTATATCTTCTCCGGCAAAACGGATATTTTCAAAACTTTTCAGTTCGCTGGATATAGCGATCGTCCCATTTGCCGCATCTTCTTTTATATATTCAACAGGAATCACCGCATCGGCTCCGGATGGAAGCTGAGCGCCAGTCATGATACGGACAGCGGCGCTCTCACCGACACTCAAATTACTGAAACCTCCACCTGCCTGCATCTCGCCATGTACAGATAACGTTATCATGTTATCCGGCGCAGCTCCGATGGTATCAACATGCCTCACGGCAAATCCATCCATGGCCGAATTGTGAAACGGAGGTATGTCGATGTCCGATATAATATCTTCATAGAGTATTCTTCCGGACGCCTCAACGAGAGGCACGAATTCAGTACCGAGAGGTGCTGTCGCATTAAGAATTTTTTTCTGTGCGACAACCACTGAAACACCGGGATCAGGTTTTTGTTTCATTATAATATATTATCCAAATTTGTTTATGTTACCCTCCGCCGACTGCGGATGGAACTAGTTACTCATTTCAATGAAGCAATGATTCTAATTATTGAAAACGGAATACATCGATTACTCTGCGGCATACCGGTCAAAATTTATGAGAGTACCGTTGAAATCAAAACCGAAAATATCGCCCCTCTTCTCAGTTTTGGAGCCATACATCGCGTGATCGGCGCAGGTGAGTAATTCTTCATAATTGACAACATTATTAGGATACGGATATGTCGCGATGCCTATAGAAACAGAAATGTCTGTAATTGGGGAGGTTGCAGTGTCCGATTCAATTATCTTCGAAACGTCTATATTTCTCAGCATGTCCCGTATTCTGCGGGCAACGGTTAAAACGCTTGAATGATCGGTTTCCGGCAAGAAAATACAGAATTCATCTCCCCCGAATCGAGCAGCAAGATCATACGGCCGTATGATATATTTAAATACATGACCGTCACCATTGAGCGGTTTGTAAACGCTTTCATCAATGAAAGAGCCGCTGATCTTTTTTAGCACCATATCTCCTGCAAGGTGGCTGTATGTGTCATTAATCTGTTTGAAATTATCACCATCAATATAAATGAGAGAAATATAAGACATATTTTTATTATTAATGCAATTTTCCTGGCTTTCCATGTTTTTGTTTTTTCGGATGGCCCGCTCAAATTCGGACTTCAGACGCTCTTCAAAAGTCTTGCGGTTCAAAAGTCCGGTGAGACCGTCAAATCCGGACATCTGAAAACGCGTTGAATTCTTGACAATTGCGGA